>ERZ808028.724-NODE-724-length-24022-cov-6.187137_pt1 | contig 24022 bp, 25 predicted proteins | sample MGYA00380184_ERZ808028 | MGnify/ENA primary metagenome ERZ808028 (study PRJEB31490, sample SAMN06133397) | mouse gut metagenome | isolation source: J8_1 | host: mice | place: China: Chengdu | collected 2015-05 ...
TGCCCGGATAGCTCAGTCGGTAGAGCAGGGGATTGAAAATCCCCGTGTCCTTGGTTCGATTCCGAGTCCGGGCACCACTATTCATAAGGCCTCGCTGCAAAGCGGGGCTTTTTTACTTTCTGGCTACGGTAGATTTCTGGCCATTGCAAAGCATTATCTATTGGCTGGTTTTTTTCGCCTTTTCACGGATGTTCGTGACGTTTATACACCTCAGTACCCTCTGATATACCTTCTCTCTGCTGCCTGAAAACAAGAAATTCAATAGGTTAATAATTTATGCGTTTGTCCATCTAAAGGCGACAGTTGCCACAGTATCTAAACTGACTGATGCAAAGTCCCTCTACCAGACTGATTTCGACACGGCGGTTGAGCGCGCGCCCATCCGGGGTGTCATTGGTTGCGAGCGGACGGCTCTCGCCATAGCCCTGCACCGCAAAACAGCTTTCCGGTAGCCATCATCGGAGGTGCCCCTGTTCATCACGCTCTCATCAAGCAGCGCACACAAGGCATACACCATATGGTCGCGGCTGATGTCGCTGTAGCCTGCCTCCATGAGCGCAGCTTTTGCCTCTTTCACCAAACGGCAAGCCCGGCGGTAAAGCCCTTCCCCGTCGCGAACTTCCTGGCCGCTCCGCAACTGGCTGGCCATCAGCCAGCCTGGGTAGAAGATACGTTCTATCTGGCTGAGTTCGGGTTTATTCATGAGCGCAGCACCGCAAAGAGTTCAAGATTCACATCCCCCAGTGAGCGCGGGGTATAGAAGGTGCAACTGCCCATCTCAAGCATCGCGCGTGCCGCTTCAGTACTCAGATCCAGCGAGAAATACTGGTTCTCAAGGCGTAACGGGATAGCGGCCGGAACATGCGTTAGCGGTTTGATAACCATCCCGCTCAGGGCCACATTCACCACATCCGAAACATCATCAAAGCTGCCCGCTTTACACAGCCGCGGGAATTTCGTCTGAAGTTCATGGTTTGGCATGGATGAACGTACGGAGAGATAGAAGTCAGCCCCTTCACGCAAGCGCGCATCGTGCAGGGCGCCTTTCCAGATTTGGTCCTGATGCTCGAGGTGGATACTCACCACTCGCGACGGCAGGCTCGCTTCCAGCAGCTTGTCGAGCAGAGCCAGCAACGGTGGGAATACCCGCTCCGGTGCATCATGCTGATAAGCAGGAATGTCGCCTGCGTCGTGCTCCAGTGAGAAGGTCAGCAGGCTACCCGCCAGACGGGTCAGTTCGCGGTACAGCAACTCCGGGTGACGGTCCGGTGTTTGCAGCAATTCAACGAGCACCGGTTCGGCGCTGTTCAGCGCATTAAGCAGCCAGAATAATGAGACATCGGCGACCGCAAAATCGGCCATCCGTTCGTTGCTTTCACGCCGCATCGCCATCAAACGCTTGCGTCTCGCCTGCAAGCGGACCAGCAGGTCACTCATTTCGCTCACCAGCCAGGGGCTTGCTGCAACCGAGAGCATCGGCGGGATAAAGGAGGGATCGCGACGCCACTGCCCTTGCGCATTACGCACCAGACGGGCTACCGGACAAGTCAGATATGCGGTGTTTTCCTGCGTGGACAAACGAAGCGTCATGGCGTAACGCAGAATGGCCAGTTCACCACTTTCGTGTCCGGCCAGCTCCTGGACCACTACGCGCTCCGTTTTCCAGCGACGTGGACGTTCACTCTCCTGACCGTTATCCAGATTGCCGCCACTGGCGCTCAACAGCGGCAGTGCGGCAACCACTTCAACAGCCTCGGAGCCATTTGCGGCGGATAAATCACAGACTGGCGGAAGATTATCCGCCAGATCCGTATCAACAATCGTGCCATCCTGGAAACGTACGACCAGACGGGTGGCGTTCAGGCGCGAGAGCGCCAGCGCAGCATCATCAAATTCTGCCGCCACCACGCCCCAGGGATGAGAAATACCCATCCGGGCGACCATGTCGGCAACGTGTTCACTCCAGCGGTCCTGCTGCTGGAACTGTTGCGGGGCCAGAGCGGCCCCATCCTCCCAAAGTGGGCGGTAAATTTTCATCCCTGATTTCCCCTCGCCTTACGACTTGGCTTTTGGCATCTGAGAAACCAGTGACAGGTTGACGTCCATCCCTTCTACCTGGAAGTGCGGAATAGCGAACAGTCGGACGCGGAAGAAGCCCGGGTTGTCTTCGATATCTTCCACCACCACTTTCGCGTCACGCAGCGGGTGAGAGGCCTGAAGCTCGTCGCCCGGGTCAGTCATTTCGGTCACCAGACTGCGAACCCAGGTGTTGAGCTCCAGCTCCAGCAGACGACGATCCTTGGTGGTACCGATATTTTCACGCTGGATCAGCTTCAGGTAGTGAGCGATTCGCGACAGCAGGAAGATGTAAGGCAGACGGGCGTTGATGCGGCTGTTGGCTGTTGCATCCGCGGTATCGTACAACGCCGGTTTCTGGGTTGAGTTCGCCGAGAAGAAGCACGCGTAATCGCGGTTTTTGTAGTAGGACAGCGGAATGAAGCCCAGATTGGCGAACTCAAATTCGCGGGTTTCCGGGATCATCACTTCTGACGGGATCTTGACCTGGTTGCCGGTGCCCAGATCGTACAGATGGATTGGCAGATCCTGGACGGCACCACCGGCCTGCGGGCCACGGATTTGTACACACCAGCCGTTGTTGATGAAGCTGCGTACCATGTTGGATGCAAAGGCAAACGAGGCGTTGGTCCACAGATATTTATCGTGATCGGGGCCTTTCACTTCTTCCACGTAGTTGAAGCTACGAACCGGCACAGTATCCGGGCCATACGGCAGGCGACCCAGCACGCGCGGCATCACCAGACCGATATAACGGGCATCGTCCGTCTCACGGAAGGATTTCCACTTGATGTACTCCGCACGGTCGAAGTAGTTACCAATGTCTTTGATGGCCGCCACTTCCTCCATCGAATCTTTGAGGAAAAATTTCGGGCCGGCAGAGCCGATAAACGGCATATGCGCTGCGGCGGAGACTTTTGATATATTACGCAGCAGCGCGACATCCTGCGCAGACGCATCAAATTCGTAAGCGGAAATCAGCGCAGCGATCGGCTCTCCACCCGGGGTGTCGTACTCATCAATATATGTATGTTTATACAGTCCGCTCTGGATGATTTCCGGACTGTCTTCGAAGTCCTGACGCAGGTCTTCTTTTGACATATCCAGCAGTTCAACCTTCACGTTCTGGCGGAAATCTGTTTTGTCGACCAGCGATTTCACGCCGCGCCACAGGCTCTCCACTGCCTGGAATTCTTCGCTATGCATTACCGCATCCAGCTGGCGACTAATCTGGTAGTCCAGCTCCGCGATATGATGGTCAATCAGGTTTTTGTCGAGTTTTTCAACCTTTGAGCCCGATTTTGTCAGGCACTCCAGAAACACCTGCATCCCCGCCGTTAAACGTTCATCAGCGGTCGCATCTGACATCGCCTGCGCGTCCTGCCAGATATCCAGCGCGCTCAGTTCAGACACCGGGTTAAGATTAATTTTTTCAAACAGGGACGCATAAACCCCGCCTGCAGCAGGACGTTCCAGCACAACGCTTGCGCCAGCCGCGGCGTTTTCATTTTTTACAGACATGAGCATTCCTTGGTTAATCCGTGATTACCGGGTGACGGTTAGGAGTGTTTTGGGGCCAGGGCTGAAAGTTCGGCTCTGAGTTCTGCGCTTAATGCCGGGTCGAGCAGAATTTTTTCCAGTTCCTTTCGGAAAGCCTGATTGTCCAGCAAGTTCGCTTTTAAATCGCGAAGCAGGTTACGCATAGAAAGCATTGCCTTCAGCTGAGGAATTTGCCGGGAAACCTGCTCAGGGGTGAAATCCTTCATGCTCTGGAATATCAGAGAGATGTTGTCTTCGCTACCATCATCAGCAAGTGTGTTTTTAACGGTCAGATTAACTTTTGGGGAATATTCGGAGAGGACTGCGTCAAAATTATTTTTGTTCAGATTTACTTTTCCGCGATCTGATAGCGGCGCAGTCTCCTGCCCATTACTGAAGTCTCCCGCCACCAGTAATTTCAGGGGAAGCTCAGTTTTCTTGCTGGCCCCCCCCGTATGCAGGTCAAGTTTTAGATTAATACGTGCCTTTGGCACTTCATTCTGGAAACTATCAGCCATCTCATCATCCCTCGTTTTATCGCTGTGCGCTCATTTAAAACCATATTTCATTACACGCAATAATAGAACAATGATCGGCAATAGATCAAATTTACCGATCTTTAATCTCTTTTATGCGTATTATTAGGAATTTTCTACTGATTATTAATAGCAAATCGTACTGGAATGCTAGTAAAACGAACTACCACCAGCACCTAAAACAAACATTTATGTCGCAATAGTTAAATAGAATGGATAATCGGTAATAAAATGGTCCTTGAGTGATTTAGATCAACATCAGAATAATTAAAATACCCATTAATTTTTTTAAGATATGGTTTTAGATCAGAATGAGATTAAAAGGGAGAGAAAGTCATAGCCTTATTTGATGTCAGAAACCAATGCGTGGAAGTTAGAGCATTACGGAAAAAAGCCTGACATACTTAACGGGCAGGCATAGAGGTGATCTCATTGAATTTGTTAGCGCAATCAGTAGATCACAAAACTCTATGCCTGTCTTCTTTTCTGGGGACTCCTCAGCCTTATTGGGGGGATCGCTGGCCCGTTAAACTGATGGCGTTACAATAACGGTATAAGTCCCGCTATATGTTCCCAGGGGGAAAGTTTCGCTACGCTCCTTCGAGCGAAATACCACCTTTACACCATTCTGTGGATCAGGTACGTCCTGTAACGTTGGATAAACCTTGATATTTGAAAAGGGAAAACTTGTCGAAACTTCAGCATTCGCATCCGGATTGAACCAGGATGTCAGTAAAGGCATAACTTTATTTTCAGGGCCGACCAACCCATTCGCTGGCGGAGCCTGGAGCGAAAGGGCAACAGAACTGGCGTTGCCAACAAACTGGAAAGGTGGCGTACTGCCTTTCATATAGCCACCTTCATCTTTCAGATTGACACTGATAGATTTATTGGTGACATCCTGGCCATTAACATAAATATTAACCGCAGTACTGATTTCAGCCTGCACATCAATAGATGTTTTGACCGGTACAACAGCCTGAACCTGACTACAAAATGCTACCGACAGCACAACAGGTAAAAAAGTTAATTTCATTTTATTCTCCAGTTTAACTTTCCGGGGTTACTACTGCGGTTACCGTATCAAGTAAGCGCGAACCGGCAGCCATGCCACGAACAGCTCGGCCAGACAAATTGAATCTTACATCAAGCAATTCAGAAGTTGCCTTTCCCTGCGGCAGCTCACTTACATAAGGCTGAGAAGGGGTAACTTCGACACCAGATATATAGATTTGATAAGGAATAAACTGATGATCAACAGAGGATAGTAAATGGAACCTATTATCCTTCAGTTGAGAAGATTCAAATGTTACGCGATAAAGCATCGCCTCCTCACCTGCCTGTAATGTTTTGCTGACGCGCAGACCCACAGTCTCGGAAGCATCATGTTCCGGGCCTACCAGCCCAAGTTGAAGAGATGGCTTTTCAAATGAAGCAGCTATCGTAACCACCTGATTCTGCAAAATAGTGAGATCCAGATAAATCGGGACAATAAAACTTTCATTACCTTGCTGGGTTATTTGCAAATTACCAATTTGCTGTCTCAGGCCCCCGTCCGTTCTCATCAATGAGGAGAAATCCTGAACAGACGTCGAGTTCGTTAACTGAAGGCGCAGGATCCCATCCTTCGAAGGACTTTCGATCGTTACCGGAACGCCACAGGTATAAGAAGTATTTTCACCTGCTTGCTGAACAGACAACCGGAGATGATCCACAGCCAAAAAATCGCCCTCACAATGTCCGTTTCCTGTCGGGCTAAATAAAACAGACAGAGGCCGCCCGGCGCTGTAAGCAGCAGAGATAATATTGTCGCCACCAGAAGAAAGACCACGGGCAAGGAAGTGAACCTCTCCCTTACTTTGAGGCTGAATAATCACTTCACCACTCGCAAATACAATGCCAGGCAACAACAGTGCAATTAAACAGAACCATGAGCGCATGAATTACTCCTTAAGCAGACAATTTTCGTAAACCAGCGTTTTTCCATCCATTTCGAAGGAAAGACGTTTATTCACGTTAAGAGTTCTGCTGTTTTCCGGATAAACATTGAAATTCCCTTCCCGCATCCGGCCATCAATCACCAGTTTACGTAATTCACTTCTTACATTACCGGTTGCTTTCAAATGCCAGTTGTTTTTATCACAGCTAATCTGTATCCCCTGAGTGTGCTTACCTGACGGGAGATAACGAATTAAAACATCATATCCAATAGCAAAACGGACCTTCCCTTTTTCAAGGGCCTGTTCCGGATAACTTGGTCGTACACGCAGCCTGTATACCGTTTCATGATCAACCGGACGCATAGGCATGATGCGAATTTTCCTTTCTTCACCGAATGGAATAACCAGTTTGGTCGGTGAAAATACCAGCGCAGGGTTTTCCGTCCCCAATTCCTTTTCCATATTTTCTTTTTTATCGCCTGGGTTTTTTATGTGATAGAGATCAAGCGTAACGAATTCATATTGCTGTTTGTCTGGTTCTGGAACATCAACTTTATCATTCAGCTTAAACATAGACTTAACGGTAATATAATTATCTCTTGGCGTTTCTTCCTTTATTTCTTTTACAATAGGAAACACCTCAATAGCTTGCGCTACGGTAGAAAACCCAGCCGACAATCCTAAAAAAAGAGCCATCCATTTATTGAACTTCACAATTAACCTCACGAATTTGCATAATACCCTGCGCAAGTTTGATATTTTCATCCAGCAGTGGACAGATGAAATCACGCCCGTCTTGTTTAACTTTCACAGATTTAAGTTGTTCATTTGTCTGGAGTGTAAAATCACCAACAAATAAGCCATCAGTATCTGCCATTGCATTCCCACCAACGACCCTGCCGTTAATCAACGGTTGACCGTCAAAATAAAGGCGTCCGGTGACGGTCAGATTCCGGGTTGCGGAAAGTTTAACTTTATAAACTTGCCCTGGTTTCGCCCAGGTAGAAGTAGACTCCGTTTTCAGATTGTAATAAGCATCCATATTATTGCTGTAGAGTTGTTCAGCTTCTGGTGCGACCTTACGATACGGCTCCATAGAAAGCGTTGTTTTCTGACCACCTTTTACAATCGTTGGTGCCGAATTACGATTATGCACCTCGAAATACTGATCTTCGGGCAAATCCGTAGCATCGACAATTAGCGCGGAATCATAGTCCATGCGGCCCCATGCAAAACCATCCTCACCTATAGCAAACCCGCTGCGCTGTGATAAATACTGCTGTTGATATTTATCATCACCGAAGGCTTTTGAAATCCCGGCTGATGTATAACCCCATGAGTTATCGACAGTGACTGAAGCGCCTACATTATTTGAATCCTGCGGACCGTAAGCAACATCACCAGAAAAAGTATACTTACCACTGCGATCAAAATCTGGATTGTCCAGATCCAGAGCATAATTAGCTGTATAAATATTATTGTCCATGCCGTCATCACCAGTCTGACTACGCAAATAAAGTGACTGGGTATGGTTATAGCTACGCTCATGCATCCCCAGTGTCACCTGGGCAAAAACGCGATCTTCGTAAGAATTGTAGGAATCATTTGCAAATGAAGTCTCAGTCATACCACGGTGATAGCCCACATCAAGTCGCATATCCAGCATATCTGAAAGCGTAAAATCACGGCTCAGGTTAACATCCCATGTATTAAATCGGCTTTTATTTTTCCGACCATAATCCTGATATACAGTATTGACGCCATAGTTAATGCCAAGACCAATATTGCAGGGAAGATAAGTATTCAGTCCCAGTTGTACATAATTAAAGTCATAGGCTGGGACAATACCGAAATAACGGTAATCATCCTCGTCCCCCCGATAATGATTATCACGATAGCTAAGATTAAAACCAATACTGGAAAGGTTTTTCATCATACCAACCTGATAACCAGTGCTCCCGTCCTTACCATAAACACCATCGGAAAATAACCGTTCTGCAAACCATGTGTTTAAAGGAATATCTATGCTGGAGTTAGCATATAAATTCGAGTTATCAGCAAGGACACCACCACCGTAAGAAAATGCCGACTGAGTGGTGTAGCCAACTGAGGCACTCGCAAGACTGTTATCACTTAATTTATGGGTTGTACCACCATCGTCACATTGCCAACAATGATTATTGCTTGTGTGTAATTTAATATCACTCTGACGGGGATCGTAACGACCAATCTGCAATAAATACTCAATATCGCCAGAATGAAATGCCCCGGCGCGTTTAAAGAAGGGTTGTATTTTTTCTTCACGACTACCGTTCGTGAGCTTGGTCACCAGAAGGACATCGTATCCCCCGGCAGGCCAGGTTTGCGTATTGAGCTGCTGTAGCCCAGCAGGAAATTGCTGGATATCCATTAACCGGCCATTACGGTAAATCTCAACAGTACCTGCTGTTGGCAAATACAAGGTTACAGGCGAAGCTACACCGGTGCCAGGATCGATGTAGTTATCGGTCATATAGCCCAGCGAAACACCATCGAAGCTTGTCGCATTGTAAAAGCTGTACGCCATTGAAGGGGTGCTACCCGTCAGGTTATCATGCAGGCGTTGTCGACCTAATTTGAAGCGGTTACTGTCTTCTTCTACATAAAATGCAAGCTCATCAATATCAAAATTAATCTCGTTGGCATAACTCCAGCCACCCTTGATATAAGAATTACCGGTCAGATTAAGTGTTTCTGTTGAGTAAATGCTCAGACTGCCGCCATAGCTGTCATCAAGATAATTAAGGTTATGGCTGTGAACAAACCCACTATTATCTTTGAATCTGATGTATTTTTTCCCTGCGTCTTTGCTTTCTTTATCAAAGATAGAATCTGGAAACAGCAGTTGCAGTGTTGAACTTGATTCATCAAGGTAGGCTACGATATTGTCTGCTGCAAATCCGGCCTTGCTGACGCGAGGCAACGTCCCAGAAAGGCGCTTCAATAATTCTTCTCGGGTGATCTTAAGTTGCGGCATTTCAGGCGAGAGAACTTCCTCTGCAATGGTTTGCGGAGAAAGAAGCCGAACTTCTTTTTGATCGTACTCAATACCAATTGAACCCAGCGAATTATCCCCTAAGATAATTTCAAAAATGGCATTTTGCTTTGCATTAAAGATATCTTCAAAACCTTCCGGAAGATAAGTTTCAGCTTCTATTAACGGAGACGCACCATACACTCCCAGCCCGAAGATAATCATGCTGATTTTTATTTTTGAGTTCATAACCCCATTCTCTAATTATCAAACAACTGGCGTAATCATCAGCGTGAATGTGTTGGCATAGCTACCTTTCCTGTAAAAGCCAGCGGTTTTTTCGGAAACAAATCTTATTTTAACCCCGTTTTTAATTGTCCCCTGGGAGATATCGGAAACAACCGGTACCCTTAAAGGTAAAGTCGCATCTTTTTCGCTTTTATTAAGAATGAAGCTACCGCTCAAAATAATTTTATCATTACCACCCTTTATCTGTGGTAGGACAAACTGAGTATCTGTAAAAACAATATCAGACTGCGGTACATTGCCAACCAGATGGAAAAAAGTAGATGTTTGTTCAAATTTTTGTGAATTCCCATTTACAGGCAATGGAAAATCTATTTGATCACTAACAACTGGTTTCCCCATGTAATAAAGTACGACTTTAGCTGTGGATTCGGCAGCAATATCTAATGCAAGTTGAGAATTAGGAATACTAAATGCCGCCTGACTCCATAACAAGATGCCCACACCACAAACAGCAATAAGGTTATCAGTCATAATCTGTAAAGAGGGCCGCCGAAGCGGCCCTTCCTGGTTTGGCTTTGTTAAACTTTTGCTACTACGTTAGCGTATACAACGCCGCTGTAATTGCCCTGGCCAATAGTTGAGTAATCTGCATCAGATACAAATTTGAACACAACCGGCATTTCAGCATGAGTACCATTTGCCTTCAGGGTGTAGTCTTTTGAATCACCAGACTGTGCAAATTCCTGTGCGCCATCTGCCGTCACGGTGGAAATTTTGTAAGTCATGGTGTTAAGGACGTCACCTTGGGTGCTGGATAAAGTGAACGCACCGCCATCTGCAACAGAGCTATCATCCAGAGTAAGGGATACTTCAGGGCTGTTAACATCGTTATTCCACAGAGACAGTTGCTCAGTTTGAGCCTCCATTTTTCCGCTTGCTGCCGGAGTCAGAACAACATCCAGATCGGTGATAGGACGGCCACCTGGACCAGTGATCATCGCGCTGTCCGGCACATTTGCACTTACGTTAAATTTGGTGTCATAGCTCTGCGGTGTTGCTGCCAGAGCTGAACCAGAAATTGCAATTGCGACAATTGCGGATAATACATTCACTTTCATTTTACAAATATCTCCTGCGAGTTAATTTATCCTTTCATTGGGAAAAGTACGTCCGTGTACGATATAACAAAGCTGTTCCACACTTAAAAATCATCATCTGTTCACTCCATATAGTAGATAGCCCTATCTAATCCATTTAGTAGATAATCACTTTATTTTTGGCCCAGCTAAATTACGGAAAAATAATACCATCCTCAACGAGTTAAAGTCCTCAACTCGCCCTTACTCACTCTCAAAATTTAACAGTAAAAAGAATTTAATATCTCAAAAGATATCAATAACTATTTGTTGTCTTAGTCATCCTTTGTAATATTGTGTCCAACCTCTTCAAATACGGCACGCCGCAGATCGTCTTCCAGTTCCTGAACATTTTGAGGCAGGAAAAAATTCTTATCACCAACGCAACGCTTCCAGTCGAATGTTGGGTTGTAGTTGATACCAATAAACGATATTTTCCCAACAGAATCCTTTGTTGATATGACTTCACGAATTCGGTCACACATACCGGCGTTAATAAGCTTAGGCGTGATTTGCACCGTCTCAGGATTGTCTGTACCGTCAGAGACAATTACCATAACTTTACGCGAAGCCTTTCCTGAAGTCAGATAAGGAACGCCTAATAATACCCCAGAGCTGACCAGCGTATCGCCCTTGGCAGTCATAGACTGAATAGCGTTAATTTCAGAAGGATTACTGGTGAGTGCTACTTTGTGAGAGTTACTACCGCTCAGGCAATTACTCGAACCTCCAGCTGCAGCCAGAGGAATTTGAATATCATTTACCTTATTGGGAATTGCATTAATCGTACCGTTAATATCTATGAAGCTTTCAAAGAGCGCCAGGTTATCTAATGCAAGTACTGTTGAGGGCATTGTCCCATGAGTGACAAAGGGAAAATCACAGTATTCACCATCTTTCCCCCCCCAACCGAAAGGAACGAAACCAACTTTGTTATCAATATTATAAGACAAAAGCTCATCTGATAACTGAAGTACGATACGTTTTAGCTCAGTCAGTTTTGTACTGCCTCCACTAAACCCTTCGTTCATAGAACCAGAGAAGTCAGTAACAAATATCACGTCCATATTTGAACGGTATTTTCGCGCAGCACCGTTATCGCCAATTGAGACTTCCTTATCGAAACTCGGGAAAAACGAAGAGGCAAACCAGGATTTCTGTTCCGTTTGCCCGCTAACCCGATATTCAACATAAGTCAGATTTGTGTTGGTTGCAGATACACCGCGAAAAACTTTTACTACAGGTTGCGCCACACCCGTGTCATGTCGCATATAAGCAGCGAAATAATCGCGCGAAAGCGTATAATTTCGCGATGCGCCTTCGCCATTATCTTCCGCAGTCAATGCAAGCGCAGCCTGTTCCATCGCATCAGACAACCTTGCACGTTCTGTTATATAACGTGAACCTTCAACACCAAATGCTGCCATCCCGAGTAAAAAACCCGACATCATGACGAAGCTGATTGCGAATGCTCCTCGCCGGTCAGTGCAAAATCGCACCCATGGCCTCAGCACTGTTTGAGACAAAGACATAGTTGCTCCTTATTTTCCAAAGCCACACGCAGTTTTTCAGTTTTCTCATTAAGACAAATGAGATAAGGCAGTTCCTGCGGACGATATTTCGATATCGCCTTACCTGAAACATCACGCGAATAATTGATTATCCCTGAAAAACCTGCGCTTTTTTCATTTATATCAAATACCTGAACTTTCACTTCGTTACGCAAGGTAGCGCTAAAATAGAGCATACGATTAATATCGGAGATCAGCCGCGCCTGTACAGGCTGTGAAGTATCGACAAAAATTACAGCCCTTGATTGTGCTGCCAGTGCTGGTGACACCAGCAGCAGAAAAATAAACCAGCGCATATTAACGCAACATCACAATGGCAAAAGATGACATCAATGGCGTTTGCTCTTTAGATGTCAGCCGCGTAAACCAGCTTATCGTCGGCAAACAAACGGTAACCTGATAAAGCGGTACCCAGCGACCATAACTTCCTTTTGGTGTCAGTTGCGTAAGCTGATTTAATGCCTCAGGTGGCGAACACTCGCTACTGGTATTTCCACTTGTCCAGCGCTTGTATTTGCTGACGACTTTACTGGTATCACCAAGGCTAATTGGATCTTTGAAATGCATTTCTTCCACAACAATACCCATGCTGCTTAAATCGGCATTTTCGACCATATCCGACAACATTTTCTTTGCCAGATCCAATGTTAAATCAACGTCTTGCTGATTTAGTTCTTCACGAGCATCAAATAACTGAATTCGCTCTCTAAGAACGCCCGAAACAGAGTAAGAAACTCTGTCGAGTTTCCCTATCATTGCCTGACGAAGCACCAGATCGCTCAGAAAGAAAATGAAAATAAAAAGCACAATTGAGATCGCAACAAATTCAACTGATACTGCAGCCTGCCGGTTAGTCCATAAATTTCGAACGTTCATATTCCTGGACAAAGATCACCTCACGATTCAGAAAGTTATTAGCCCAAAAGCCGGGGAACGGGAAAAATATCGGATGGTAATGATATTCAACCTGATAGCGGGCAATAGGCATGCTTTTATAGTCGCCAGCCCCTCCTCCGGAATTAATCATCTCGCTGATATTTGATGCATAGGAGATATTTATCTCAGTGGCATCAGCCCTTGTCAGAAATCCCCAAAGATACCCTCCCTGAGTCAGAAGTCGTTTCTCAAATCTGTCTTTGTAACTGTCGCTGTACGGAGGCGCGTTTTTTGCGTCCTTTGCAGCCTCTGAGACAGCCAGATCAAGAACGGAAGAAATGTAAGCCAGACGTGCTGTTTCAGCGACGTAAAGCACCATGAAAATAAAGAAAATAATTGTGATTGAAAATTCCACGGTAACCGCCCCCTGCCTGCACCGCAGCAGTTGACGGATTATCCGTTTTGGTAATTTAAACATCAGCTAACATCCTCGCCAGTAGCCGTAATTCGCGCCAGGGCATCTACAAGTTCATCCGGATTCGAGGAAAGACCTTCATTCTGAATAATATTTTTGGCATAACGAATATCTCCGACTTTTACCAGAGAAAAAACCAAATTATGCAGTAGCTGTTCCTGCTTTCTTCCCCTTAAATATTGTGGCAATAAGATCCCAACCGCATCCTGATAACGTTTATCAAGCATCGCAATCATCGCCTGATTGTTTAATGCCACATCATCAGCAATAAACATTGCACGGGATTGCTCAATTGCCGCAGAGGCCTCCGAAAGTTTTCCTGAAAGCGCTAGCGCAACCCCTTTGAGATTGTAAGCCTCCGCATTCTGTGGCTGAATATTCAGCATACTATTAGTGACTCTGATTGCCGGAGCATAATCTCCGAGGGCAATCATATTCTGAGCCTGAAGAGTATAAACACGGATATCAGATTTTTTATATAACGGCTGTAAATAGTAAAGGGATGATTTATAGTCCCCTGCCTGATAGTAAAATCTCGACAATTTCAAACGCGCTTCTGGTTCGTCGTTCTTTTTCAGCCAACTACGATAGAGGCTTATTAAGCCATCATAGTTTTTTGCCTTCAGAAGAATGTCTTCCTTGTAATTCATTTCGCTGGCTGTTGACGGGGCGCGATTAACACAGCCAACCAAAATACCGCACAAGAAAAAAATAGCTGAAACTTTGTTAAAAAATCGCACTTTTCATTATCCTCAAAATACCAGGCACAGCAATTAAAATAGTTATTGGAAACATGATAAATAGAATTAATGGAACGCTTATCTTTGCAGAGAGCTTTCCTATTTTCTCTTCTGAATCAAGAATTTGCATTGTCCGAATGTCTTTTGACAATTCCATCAAATCTTTATATAACGATGTCCCGTAATGAACACTCTGTGAAAGCGTTGAGCAAAACATCCTTATTTCTGTCATTTCCATTGAACGGTAAACTTCCATTAGGGCATCTTCAAGACCACTAACTTCCGCTCGTTTCGTCAGATGCCGCATCAGGCTGGCAAGATTGACATCAAGTTCGTCCGATCTGTCCGCTATATATTTCACCGCACTTTCAACGGTCATCCCGGCCTGAACACACACCGCAATCAAATCAACAAAATAAGGGAGCGCATCCAACATCAGCTTGATTCGCGTCTTAACCGCTGGTCCTATCAGAATTGCAGGTAGAACGATGATCACCACAAGAAACAGCAATGTAAGCATTGCAACACCTTTCATTCCCAATGTGAGAAGATGAATTAAGTTGCATGCTAGTAATATCCCGGAAAAAACGGCACAAATACGCAGCTTCAGCGTGAAGTTTTCATCAAGATTACGAAGAAAACGTAACCACTGACTGTTATCGATAATAATTGACCGGTAATCCAGTTGCGACTGTGTTGTCTGCCCATCACTATTTTCAGGTATAATTATTCGCAGATTACTCTTCCAGCGGATAAGCTGAAACACAGCCAACCCAATCAGAATTACCCCCAGAACGAGCAGGCTCAAAAATAATGTATTCATTACGTAGCCTTTTTAACCAGATAAAATATGATAGCCATACCGATCGCTTCACTGATGATGACATAGTAAAGAACGATTCTTCCGAGGCTGTCATGAATGACAAACTCGAAGTTCTCTGGACTGAAGTATTTCATCCCACAAAAGAACAGTAATGGCATTGCAGCAACAATCTTCGCCGACATCCGTGCTTCCGATGTTATAGCCGCCTTTCGTCTGGCCATATTTTTGCTGTTGGTAATGATGCGGGACAAACGTCCCACCAAAACTCTCAACTGCCCACCAAGTTGCATACTGACCAGCATAACAATGTTGAAAAAATAAAATTCCCGGTACTGATATTCTTTCCATGCATCGTTAAAAACACGTTCAGGTTCTTCACCAAGATTGAGGCGTCTGTCAATGCGTTTAAACATTTTCCCCAGATCGCCATCAATCCCTTCACCACAACGGTGTAAGGCCTGATGAATACTGTTACCCGCAGAGACAGCCGAGTTTATTACCGAAAGCACTTCAGGGAAGCTTGATTCGAAGTAGCGTCTGCGCAGCGCTCTGCCAATCCGGATTTGCGTCACGAAAGCAATGAACACGGAAGCAAGCAGTAAGAAAATTACGTCAAACTGAAACCAGTTAGCATTCACCAGGAGCAAGACAATAATTGAGACAATCGCAATAATTAGCCCTTTCATCCCTTTAATGCTGTAATCGCCCAGAGCATACAATTTCCATTCACGCCATAACGTATTTATATAGATGTATGGCAATGATTTTTTTTGTATTGTTGTTTCAGACGCAAAAGTTGCAATATTTCTACGCCATTGCAGAAAGTTCACTATCAACAGGACAATACCAATAAAAATTATGAGAAAGTACACAGCTCACTCCTTCATGCCGAAAATATGTTTTAACTCATCAACCAGCCCAAACATAACGGCATTCTGCATCACGGAAGAACGCATCAATAAACCATGATTTATGAAAGTTCCCTTAATCTTCCCGTTTTCATCGCGTTCACTTTGACTCTCAAAAGAGAAAATATCCTGAAGAATCACGCGATCACCTTCAATACCCATAACCTCACTAATGTTCATTATTTTTCGACTACCATCATTAAGTCTCGAAACCTGAACAACGATGTTGATTGCCGATACAATGTTGCGGCGTATGGATTCCATAGGAATATTCATCCCTGCCATCATCACCATATTTTCAAGTCGAGAGATGGCATCCCTTGGACTGTTAGCATGAAGCGTTGACATTGAACCATCATGACCGGTATTCATTGCCTGAAGCATTTCGAACGCTTCTTCCCCACGACATTCCCCAACAATGATGCGATCAGGACGCATCCTCAAGGAGTTAATAAGTAATGAGCGCATGGTTATTTGCCCGGTGTTTTCAACCCCAGCGAGGCGAGTTTCCATTCGTAATACATGGGGCTGCATTAACCGAAGCTCTGCAGCATCCTCCATCGTAATAATACGCTCCGTAGGGTCAATATATTTAGACAATGCGTTAAGCAGCGTTGTTTTACCCGAACCGGTACCGCCAGAAATAATAATATTGAGTCGCACCCGGGCAGCAATGATAAGGAAATTGGCCATCTGACCACTCATTGCACCAAAGTTAATGAGATCCTGAAACTCAATATTGCTCTTACCAAATTTACGAATAGATATCGCCGTACCGTCAAGGGAGATAGGCTGCATCGCAACGTTAAGTCGGCTACCATCGGGAAGTCGGGCATCGACAAGAGGCTGGCCCTCATCCAGTCGCCTGCCGACTCGTTGAACTAAACGCTTAGCTATATCCGTAAGTTGAGCATTATTAATAAATTTTTGTTCTGTTAACTCCAGCTTACCGCGACGTTCAACAAATATTTTATGCGGTCCATTGACGAGAATATCGTTGACTGTGTCATCTTCAAGCAACGGTCTGAGCGGTCCGAAACCCACAATTTCATCCGCCATGATGTCAGCCATCTGACGCTGGGCCTGAACATTCAGATATATATTTTGCTGTTCAACAACTTTCTCAATCAGACGCCCCATCTCAATAAGTAATGCAGGACGATCATCAATCAGCCCCTCAATCTTATTAATCTCAATGGCTTTAAGTACGTCATCTCGAATTTTTTCTTGTAACGCAATATCAATTTCCATTTATCGTTCCCTTTTAAAAGAAAGATGTTTAATGAATCCTTTTTTTTGCGGTGCCGATGCACCTAATACCTGCATTGCCAATAGATCAACCGGCGGTAACTGTTTGCGAATAGCGAAGGAACTTCCCGCTTTATTGTAGGGAAAGACAATATCCAGCCGACGTTCAAGCAGTGATTGCAGATCGTCAATACTTAACATTCCAAGTGTCACCGGACGACTATCACTCAGGCACAGAATAAGACGCCGTGGCGTGGGCTGAATACGATTCAGTGCGTCTATAATTTCTACCATCGTGTGGACAATGCGCACCGATGACATTGACCGGTCAAGAACCAGAATCAGACAAGAGGATTTCTCCGCCAGGTGCCGCAGCGTTTCTTTGCTGGCAGAATTGATAGTTTCCTCAAAGATAACAAAGTTATATTTGTCGTAAATGTTTTGACTAAAGTCAGGCAGACTCTCGCTATCCTGTCGTTTGGCATCAAGATTTTTATTTACCTGTACCAAATCCTGGAGAATTTTTTTTCCGACCAGAATGTCCAGATCGCGTGATCCCGACGGTCCCTGTACAAATAAAGTGGACATTGATCTGCGCTGAACAATTTTTTGCGCCAGCTGCCAGGCTATCTCGGTGTTACCGATCCCCCCCTTACAGCCCAACACACTTACACACACCGTGCTGCGCGGTGAACGCGCAGTCATTCCGGTGGTTGCCGCAGTAACAAGCTCTTCAGTCTGAACTTTGGCATTAAAGTAAAAAATACCCTGACGAGAGAAAGACTGCGCAAGCGAAATAGAATCACTATCTCCTACGACACAGCACCACACTTCACGAGGCACAACAGCCTGAACAATGGTCGTTACATTATGAGACTTGTCACATTTTTCAACATCGATAATAACGCCTGCCGCATTCTCCGGGAACGTAACCTCACTGCCTTTTAGAAGGTCCTGATTAATGCACTTAACATGGCTGAAGCCAGCCGCCCGAAGCATCTCGCTCAACGTTGTACAGACCTTTTCTCTTGCCGAACAGACAAAGAAGATCTTCTCCGTAACAGTACTTTTATCGTCTTTTTGCGGGAATAATAACATCTGTGCCAGCCCTTAATAGTTTAACTTGTAGGGATTAATAATGGATGAACTACGTGTATTGTTAATTGCACAACCCATCTCGTCGTGATAATCAAAACGATATCCCTGAGCGCGATAATTACATTCAGGTAATTTCATGACAATTTCCTGAATAAGGATCTTTATTCCATTGGTCGTACTGGAGAATCCCCCACTGGCATGATCAAGAAGAACTTTCTCCGGAGCGATGCCTCCTTCAATTAGCATATCGCGTAAATGCTTTGCGGCAGGCGCATATTGCTCATCACTCCAGGACAATTTAATAGACCCAGAAATGTTTTTATCTACTTTGGATAAAATATCCCCAGTGATAATTTCAGCAGCAATTTGCCCTGTATCTGTCAGTGAAAATTGTTGCTCACGAAGTTCGGGCAATCCATAAGTTTCTGCAACGCAGAAGAAGGACTGAGATATCAGACAACCCAATAATAGTAAGCTCAGCATTTTTTTAAGCATGATCATTTGATAAACCCTCCCTTCTCCACAAAATTCTGCGCCTGTTTGCGATCGTGAGAATTGCTGATTCCGTCGAGATTGAGAAAACGTGCCCATGTCGATGTTCTTTGGAAATCAGGAACAACAACATCATGAATGCCTACTGGCTTCACAAGATTTACGGTTGCAACAACCATAAGTTCGCCACGGCTACGTTCTGTAGAGGCATTCCTGAACAGTGATCCCAGAATAGGAACATCGCCAATGAATGGAATTTTAGATAATGACTCAAGCTCGTTATTACTAATTAATCCACCGAGTAAGAAGCTTTCGCCATCAGCAAGTTCAACGGTTGTCCGTGCCCGCCGCGTCTGGAAAGTTGGGAAACTATCACCGCTGTCAGTGTTAAATTTGTCATCTACATTACTGACTTCTTCACCAAGAGTAATACGAATATTCTTTGTGCTGCTTACCTTGGCCCCAACATTCAACTTGATACCGAACTCTTTATACTGGACGTTAGTACCATTGTTGCCCGAACTGGTAACCACAGGGACTTCCCCCCCGACCAGAAATTCGGCTGTTTCGCCGGACAGAACGGAAAGGTTAGGTTCAGCTAATACACGCGCAACTGAATCATTACTGATTGCATGGACCAGTCCCGTTAATGTGTCAGCATCAAATTTAATAAAGCTGAACGAGCCAGGAGAAGTACCCGTTGTTCCCCAATCGATCCCGACGTTGTCAGTAAACGTCTTAGTCACTTCCACAACGGAAAGTTTGACGTTTACCTGATTGGTGATGGGTAGCTGAAGCTTATTAATCACGTCTTCATAGATAACTTCATCCAGCCAGGAATTAGAGTTATCTGTATTTAAATCGCTACCCGAGGAAGCGCCCAGGGAGGCAACCTGTTTTTTATTCACAACTTTTTTAGCACCAATCCCTTCACCAACAAGCTGATAAACTTTATCCCTGTCCTCTTCGGTAGGCACCGTGCCACTTATGATATAAGTTTTGCCCATTTTCTGAATTGAAACATGGCTGTCAGGCGAAATCATCGATATTTGTTTTTGTACAGCGCTCAAAACAGGATCGACAATAATTGTTGTTTTAACCAGCTCATCACCATTTTTATCAAATACAGTCAGATCGGTACGCCCAGGTTCGCGGGCGTAAACCATAACGCTGTGGTCGTTTATAATTTCATAATCTGCTATCTCAGGCGTTGAAATAAATACAGTATCAATATCATCCTGCGCCTGAATGACCTGGGAGTCACCTGATCCCATATAGATTTCTTGTGCTAAGACACCTATGGAGTAGCACAAACCAATCACGCCCAAAAAGAGACTGGCTGCAATCTTGTACCGATTAAATAACGACAAAAAATAGGGCTCTGAATGCTTAATCACTTGTGGCCTCTTAATTCTTTAACTGAACGGAATTGAGGTAGAACATCATCCATTCTTACTTTCACATTGCCTTGACCGTTAGCTGCCGGAAAGAGCAGGATATCGCCCGCCTCCTCAACAACGCGTAAGTCAGCAAGTTGTTTCCGGTTCATGCGTAATACAATAGTGCCCACCGACTGAGCCTGACCATATGAACGACCTGACGATTTCACCTTCTTATCTTTATCAATCTGTAAAATACTAAGCGGCTCTGAGAGTTTACTTAGCACATATTTCTTCATTTCTTTATCAGCCTGTCTACTGCCTTCCGGAACAAATCCGACTTTAGTTTCCTTATCTTTTTCAACCTCAGTAAGACGAATATATAAAGAAACTTTATCGCCGGCTGACAATGAGGTGAGAAGGTACTCGTCCTCAGGCCGAACCGGGTAACCATATGGAAGCTCATCGGGTCCCAGACTATGAACAAGGAAGGTTTCGCTACTCGGGGACTCAACTGCTTCAGGTAAAATAGAAGAGAATTGAGAAATATTATTGCGCATAAGATAACCATTGAGATTTCTTGTACCCAATGAAGAAATATCTCTAATGTCTTTTTCGTCTTTATTTATCTGAATTGTGCTTATTTTGTAATCTCCGGGTACTAAAATATGTCCCGGCTTTAGTTCACGAGTCGCTTCAGCAACAACGATGGTCTTTGTAGGCGTTTTTGTTGGAGCAATTGAGGATGGTATGGTTTCACTCTTTTGCATAAAAATACCAGCAAGACCAACTGTTATCACAATTACTGAGAGAAAAAAAAGCATACGATGATTCATTTATGCTGTCCTAAAGGATTAACAAAACAAAGGGAAAACAGGATATGTAAGCAGAAAAGCCAATGAAATTGGTACAGCATAAGGCACACCGTTTTCACTAATTGATTTTCGAAAAAAAAGAAGACCAGCAAGGACAACCAGAGCGCCGCAAAAGGTCATTGCGACGAGAAAATTGGTCAGTTCATGTTCATCAATAGCTAATGAAAGAATAGTTAATAACTTGACATCACCGCCGCCAATTACCCCTGCGGAGAAAAGAAAAAAGCCCACGAGCAAAACGGTCCCGGCAGCAACCAGATTGGGTTTTTGATGCTGTAAAATGAGTGCCAGAAAAATAAGCACGGTTAACACCAGTAAATAACGATGACTAATAATTCTGAGTAATATATCCCCCCATGAAATAAAAACAAGAAAGAGCGCAACAAATAAAAGATCGACTCTTAGTAACCATATTGCTGCCATTGAAAGACTCCATATACCATGCAAGGTTGCTGCCAGACATACTCCTTTATGTCCGACAGCCTCTAGAGAGTTTTTTATTATTTATAGGTTACGGATTCGTTCCGGAAACCGTTACTTGCTGAATTGCTGCAGCGATAGCGTCGAATGCATCTTTAATTGCACCCAGGAAACCTGAGTTCTGATCACCAAAGATGAAAGCAAGCAGAGTTGCCATAGCAACACCAATCAATGCATATTCTATTGCAGTAACACCACGTTCATCCTTCGCGAAACACGCAAAGCACTGTTTAGTTTTACCATAGTACTTAGTAATAAAAGTATTCATGTTTTCCTCGTATATTATTATTTAAATTCAAACCACCAACTTCATTTGCGAGTCACCGGTATCCCATATTTTTGGGATGTAGCTATAATTATCCATTCCCGCTATTTAGTCTTCAAAAAAAATTACATTTAATATCATTTATCTTGATTGAGAAATAGTAAGACTAAAAAAACAAGCGTCGTCAACCAGCACACTGCTAACACGGTAAGAACGCTAATAAAAACACTCCACTGCTTCGTTTTATACCATTCAATATTTTTGTCAGTATGTTTTATTGGGAGTAGCTCTTCAGTAGAGAATTCCTGGCTGTTATCATTCCCAGAAATGTGTGCATCAGTGTTTACTTCCCTGGCCTCGCTATCATTGGTATAGCTACTACAGTCTTCATCACTGCCACGCTCATTCTCACAGACATGTTTCTCGACCTTTCCAAGATATCTGACGCCTTTTCGCGGAATGGTTTTAATTAGAGAACTCGACAAACCAGCGATGTCTAATGCCTTTCTAAGCATGTAAATCTGCCCATAATAACTGCTGTCGCTTACCGAACCTTTCTGCTCCCGCCAAACCTCATTGATAATATGTTGCTTATCGGATTCTCCCTGTAGTAAAAGGAGTAAAAATCGATAGCCGTTTTCAGACAGATTAATTACATTGCCTGTACTGGTGGTGATACGTCGAGACGCTGGGTAAAACTTAACTCCCTGCCCTAAAGAAAAATAAAAACGGTCATCGCTCATAAGTACCGAACCCTGTTTTCTTCTTCACATGACTACTCATTACAACTTTGTATGAAGTAAGATGCAAAATCATATTGTTTACATTAAGTTAAGCAATTATACCGTTTAAACAAAGACAATACGTCTCTTTATTTCTCATAAAACCCCAATCCCTTACAGGGCTTATTGAAAAATTTAAAAATCACAAATTTCTCAATACTAAAAATGAGATCACATAAGAAATCAAAAAACCTTCTCATCTATTTTAAGTTTTCCCAACGTAAAATAAGAGCTTTTATTAATAACTGAACCACTTTACTGTTCTATTTGTTCAGGTATTGCATTACGGTGTGCTGAGATCCATAGGTGCATCCCTGTATCCCGCGATGAGACTAAAATAGTCGTGATTTAAGCTCGTATCAGATTCTTAGTGAATACCACATTTGTTATAATTAAGTGAAAAGATACATTGCTGATTTACATTTTTTGGTTTACAAAATGTCATCACTTACAGAGTTATCGCTGACATATACCTTTAATCTCTTAATCCTTTCGTGTTATTGCAATACAACCATCCATAAAGCAGGCTATTTTTAGCAGGAAATACTCAGGTGTCAACATTCGAACCCCAACCCTGAAATATTCATATAAATTAATGATTTTTTCATTTATTCACACCTAATCAAAGTATTCAAATTCAGATGATTTTTCTGCTCAACAGACACAAACAGGCAATAATACTCTCCAAAGCGAACAATATTTGGCATTACGATTTAATGCTTCATAATCACCAAATCATTTAACTATAAATTTTCTTATTTTTAACGAAATGGTTGGTGTTTTTTTGGAATTAAAACACATACATAATATTAACATCTACCGACATTTCACTTTCCGCAAGACGAATGATTTCGAATCCTCATCTACGTTCTCCCATCCCAAATATCTTTATTAATAGGCAGTAACGAACACTGTTATAGCAAGATTACCTTATTAACCTAATGGAATCCTTTATGTAACAAGTGAAAATAAATTCCTTAAAATTGATTCTCAGCAAATCTTAAAAGTTCTCATTATTCTGCAAAATCAGCTTTGCGAATAATCTTATGTTTTTGGGAATTTTGATCTGCTCATTGCTCTCGTGAAAAATACAAACAAGAGAAAAAACGCCATTCGTCATGAAAAGAACAGACGTAGCAATGTAATAACATACTAAAATTGATCTCATGAAAGTGGGTGCTTTATAACCAGCACAGAAGCTCAGACGTATAAATATTAAACAATTTGCATTGTAAAACGGAGACTATGTATTAAGAAGCCAATCGTAAAAACGGTTCCCTGGCGAGATAAACGACAAACAAATGGAAAGCCGGATGATATTTACCTTCATCCGGCATTATTGACTTACGAGACTAACATCCCGGTAAACACATACGCCTGCAGCAGGGTGATAATGCCGATAACGCTGGCAAAAATCAGACTGTGCTTCACGGTGTAGCGGAACAGTTCAGATTCTCGGCCCACCATGCCCGTCGCGGCGCAGGCCACGGCGATAGATTGCGGGGAGATCATCTTGCCAGT
>ERZ808028.725-NODE-725-length-24013-cov-5.640458_pt1 | contig 24013 bp, 33 predicted proteins | sample MGYA00380184_ERZ808028 | MGnify/ENA primary metagenome ERZ808028 (study PRJEB31490, sample SAMN06133397) | mouse gut metagenome | isolation source: J8_1 | host: mice | place: China: Chengdu | collected 2015-05 ...
AGCAGGCCACGGTCTACCGCAAGCGGGACAGCGCCCTGCGGCGGTTCACCATCGCCCTCTATGGGGTCACTGAAACCGAGTAAAAAAAGATGATAAAAAAATGAGAAGATTTTTTTAGATGGCCGTAGTACAATGGTAGGGTGTAAAATCCTAACTAAGCCGGGCGGCCCCCTCCAACCGAGGGGGTCGCCAATATTTTCGGGAGGAGGTTTTGGTATCGTGGGACGGCCAAGAAAGTTTAAAACAGCGAAAGCGTTGGCGGAGGCTTGGGAGGAGTACAAGAACTGGTGCGGTGACCAGAAGGTGCTGACCCATGACTTCAGCGCCAAAAACTCTGAATTTGTCAGCAAGGAACTGACACGTTCTGTCACCTACACTATTGAGGGATTCTGCGTGTGGGTGGGCATCCGGCGGCAAAGTTTTTACGATACTTACGCCTCAAACCCGAAATTTTCTGACATTGTTACGCGCATGAGGGAAGAATGCGAGGTGGATGCCCGGATGAAGTTTGAGCTTGGAATCATCGACACCCGCTTGGCACCCTTGTGGATGAGCAAGCATGGGTACAGTACCAAGACCGAAGCTGTCCCAACACAGGGGCAGGAGGATGACCCCATCACCAAGAGCCTGAAGGAGACGGCAAATGCTCTCACCAAAGCAAATAAAAATTCTTGAATGGCCCTACACAGGAAAGCGGGCACTGATCTGTGACGGCGCGGTCCGTTCCGGCAAGACCTCCATCATGTCACTGTCTTTCATCCTGTGGGCTATGGGAAACTTTGACAAGTGCAGCTTTGGCCTGTGCGGTAAGACGGTAGGCAGCGCAGAGCGAAATATCATTCAGCCGCTTTTGGGCGTCTCATACCTTCAGGAGCAGTTCTTGTTGGAGTACACCCGCTCCGGCCATGTGCTGACCGTCACAAGGGGACTGCGTTCCAACCGGTTTTACGTGTTTGGCGGCCGGGACGAATCGTCCTATATGCTCATCCAGGGCGTCACCTTGGCGGGGGTTTTGCTGGATGAGGTGGCCCTTATGCCCCGGTCTTTTGTGGAGCAGGCCCTGGCCCGGTGCAGCGTGGCGGGAGCAAAACTGTGGTTCAACTGCAACCCGGACGTGCCCGCGCATTGGTTCCGGAAGGAATGGCTGCTGAAACTCCGGGAGAAGGACGCCACCCACCTGCACTTTACCATGGACGACAACCCAAGCCTGTCGGAGGAGACACGGGCCATGTACCGCGGCATGTATGCCGGAGTGTTCAAGCGCCGGTACATTGATGGTGAGTGGACAGCGGGTGATGGGCTGATCTACGACATGTTTGACCCCGATGTCAACAGCTACGACGACCTCATTCGCCCCAAGGGCCTGCCCTACATCGCTACCCGGATCATCGCCTGCGACTATGGCACAGCGAATCCTACCGTGTTCCTGGACATTTACGACGATGGAGGGACCGTCTGGGTGGACCGGGAGTACCGCTGGGACAGCCGTGACGTGGACACGACAGGCCTGCGGCAGAAGACTGACATGGAGTACGCCGACGATATGGCCGCGTTTATGGGGGAGGATCCGCAGTTTCTATGCCCCGTGATTGTAGACCCATCCGCCGCCAGCTTCATCGCCGAACTGCGCCGCCGGGGGATGTACGTCATCCAGGGGGACAACGATGTCCTGAACGGAATCCGGCGGGTTTCCCAGTTGTTCAGCCGGCGGGTGTTGATGATCCACCGCCAGTGTCAGGGGCTGATCGGCGAACTGCAAAGCTATGTCTGGGACAGTAAGGCGGCCCAAATGGGAGTGGAAAAGCCGGTGAAGAGCTTGGACCACGGGCCGGACGCCCTGCGCTACTACGTCAACACCAGCCTGCCCAAGTGGCGGTACGGAGAGGAGGGATAATATGAGCAAGCGGAGAAGAAAGCCTGCCCCGGCGCCGGCAGCGGTTCGAACAGGAGATGCCTTTTCCAACCCGCTTTTCCGGCTGGGGTACGGCTCCCAGTCCCCCCTGGAGGCCACGGATTACCCCCTGACCAGAATGACTGACAATTACGCCCTGCTTAACTCCCTCTATCGGGACAACTGGGTGGTGCAGAATGTGGTGGGCATCATCCCCGATGACATGACCAAGAAGTGGTTCACCCTGGGCGGGGTCGGCCCGGGCCACCTGCGGCAGCTGGAACAGGCCCAGCGGCGCACGGCCCTCCGGGACCGTGTGAACACCGGCCTCAAGTGGGGGCGGCTGTACGGTGGCGCGGCGGGGATCCTCCTCATCCGGGGCCAGGAGGACCAGCTGGACCGGCCCCTGGACCTGGAGCTGGTGCTGCCTGGGACCTTTGCTGGCATCTACATCGTGGACCGCTGGAGCGGTATCACCCCGGAGGCAGAACTGGTGGCGGACCTGGCGGACCCGGACTTCGGGCTCCCGGCCTATTACCAGGTCAACAGTCCCGAGAGAGGGATCGTCGCCCGGGTCCACCATTCCAGGGTACTCCGGTTCACGGGCCGGGAGCTGCCCTACCTGGAGAAGCTGGCGGAGATGTATTGGGGTGAGAGCGAGGTTGAAGCCCTCTATCAGGACGTGGTCAAACACGACAACGTCTCCGCCAACATGGCGGCCCTCACCTTCCGAGCCAATATTGACACTATGGAAGTCGAGAGTCTGGACCAGCTCTTCTCCGTCTCCTCCGGGGCCCAGCAGAGGCGCTTCTGGAACGTTATGCAGGCCCAGAGTGTGCTGCGATCCAACTTTGGTATGCAGCTGGTGAACAAGGGCGACCAGATCAACAACACTCAGTACACCTTTACCGGGCTCCAGGAGGTCTATGACAGTATGTGCCACGACCTGTCCGGCGCGTCTCGGATCCCGGTGACCAAGCTTTTCGGACGGTCTCCGGCGGGGATGAACGCCACTGGGGAGAGCGACCTGCGCAACTACTACGACTACGTGGACACCCTCCGGGAGAACATGCTGAGGCCTATTCTGGAGCGCATCCTTCCGGTACTGTGTATGTCGGCCTGGGGTGCGGTGCCGGAGGACCTGGATATCATCTTTCCGCCCCTCTGGATGCCTACGCCCAGGGAGCTGGCAGAAATCGCGGAGAAAAAGGCCCTCGCCATACGGGATGTCTTTCAGGCAGGGCTGCTGGCGGCGGACACGGCTCAGAAGGAACTCAAGAAGCTCTCCGACGAGGTCGGACTGTTCGGCAGTATCTCCGACGAGGAGATCGAGGCCAACGCCGGCAAGACGTACCAGGATGTGACGGCCCTGCGAGACCCTCTGGCGGGGCTGATGTACGGGGAGGGGATAGACGATGCCGGCGCTTAACCGGAAATCCCCGACGGAGGAGCTTCAGCGACTGCTTGCCGCATTTCTCAAGGCAGAGACAGATATCATCAACGAGATTGCCCGTCTGCGGGCAGGCGGGTTGGTGGACTATCATGCGGAGGCGGCGCTGGAGCGGGTCCAGACCATCCTCCGCAGGTTGGAAGACGAATCCTGGACCTACGCCCCTCGGATGATTGAACGTCAGTTCTATGTCAAGCACCCGGAGATCCGGAGACGCCTGGATATCCCGGAGACGGTAGGGAAGCACGCTGCTGGCTACGTCAATGCAGCGGTCCTCACCGGCGAGCAGATGGACATCGTCCAGCGTCTGACCATGAACCTCATGGGCGAGATAGACGCCGCTGCCGCCACGGTGACGGCCACCCTGCAAAATGCCTTGATAGGCCGTATCGAGCCGGATGTGTTCCGGCGGGCAGGCCTGGAGCAGGTCCTGGCTCTGGAGACAACGGGCCGGGGGGCATATAAGGAACTCCCGAAGTTTGTGGAGGCCCTTCGACGGGAGGGTGTTACCGCCTTTATTGACAAGGCGGGGCGGCACTGGAGCCTCCACACCTACGGCAGCATGGTTCTCCGCACCACCAGCCGCCAGGCGGAGGTGCTGTCCGTACTCACCCGGGACCCAGAGCAGGACCTGTATAAAATCAGCAGCCACAACACCACCTGCCGGCGCTGCGCCCCTCTGGAGGGCCGGGTCTACTCCAGGAGCGGCACGGACCCGGACTTTCCTCCTCTGGCGGCGGCGTTCGGGAAGGTGGACCCGACGGGGCCGGACACGCTGGCCAACTCCTGGCTGAATATCCATCCGAACTGCCTGCACGTCCTCATCGCCTGGACCCCGGCGGGGCGGAGCGAGGAGGAGTTGCGGAAGATCAAGAAGTTCTCCAGCTTCAAGACTAACCCGCCAACCCGGGATCCCCGGACGGAGAAGCAGATCGAGGCCTACCGCCTGAAGGAGCGGGGCCGGGCCCAGTGGCTGGCGGACTACCGGCAGTGGGAGCGGTACCGTCTGACCATACCGGACGATACACCCAGGACTTTCGGAACTTTTCAGCGCCACAAGCAGGCTGGAGATGATCAGTACAAGCACTGGGAGAAACTTTACAGGGAGGCGAATCACCCGTGATTTTTTACTACGGTACTCAGCTCAGCCCCCACATGGACAAGACCCCGGAGGGCTATCTCATCTGCCGGGACGTGCCCATTGCCCGGACCGGCTCCCAGGAGTATCTGGCTCGGGAATTACAGCTTGACGGCGACCCGGAGCGGGTGGTCACCGTCAACCGCTACCCGGAGGACGTCTTTGAGCCGGCGGCCCTGGCCTCCTTCGAGGGCAAGGACATCACCCAGGGCCATCCCCCAGAGGACGTGGGGCCGGAGAACTTTGCCAGCTACTCCAAAGGCCACGTCCAGAACGTCCGACGGTCCGGGGATTACATCGTGGCTGACCTCATCCTCAAGGACGCCAATCTGGTGTCTGACGTGTGGAATGGGGTGACCCGGGAGGTCTCCTGCGGGTACCTGTGCGAATACGTTCCGGACGGGAGCGGCTATAAGCAGCAGCACATCAGAGGCAATCACGTGGCGGTGGTCCCAAGAGGCCGTGCCGGCCACGAGGTAGCGATAAAAGACGCCGCCAAAACGGCGGAGAAAGGCAGGAAAAACATGAGCAAATTTACAGAAGCCATCCTCAACGCCTTCGGCATGGCGGTGCAGGAGGCGGAGACCCCGGAGGAGGTCCAAGGCCTGGCAGCCACGGCGGCAAAGGCGCTGGACGCAGCTCCGACTGAAAGCAAGGAGCCAGACCCCAAGCCTGCTGGCGACCAGTCCTGCGGCGCCGGCGACGTGATGGTCGAGCGTGCCCCCAAGGGCGATGACCTTGGCAGTAAGCTGGACAGGCTCATCGAGATGATGGAATCTCTCCAGCACAAGAACGACCGGGAAGAGAAGGCCCTCCGGGACGAGGAGGACCTGGACGACCTCATCGAGAAGCTGACCGGCACAGCCCCCGTGGAGAAGGAGGCCTCCGTCACCATCCCGGCGGACGAGATGGCGGACATGGCCCCGGCGGCCAAGGACGCTGCGGTGGCGCTGCTCAAACAGGTCCGTCCGGCAGTGGCGGCGATCAAGGATGAGACGGAGCGCTCCCGGGTGGTAGACGCCCTTCTTTCCACCATCAAGGGGCCCAACATCATGGGCCAGGTCATGGAGGCCGCTGCGGCCAATGCCAGGAAGGCTGCGGACACCGCTAAGACCAGCACCTTCGAGGACCGGTGCCGGGAGTCGGAGGCGGCCTACGCCGCCCGGAACCCCCACAAGAATCAGAAGGAGGATTAACCTATGTACGGACTGACACCTCAGAATATCGGCAAGGTGATGAACCACGGCTATGCCGGCAGCTACGCCCGGCAGCCGGACATGATCGCCAACACCCACCCCGCAGGGGCGGATCTGCCCTTCGGCGCGGCGCTCCAGTACGACGCCAACGGCGCAGTGGTACCCATGGGCGCAGGAAGTACGGCCCAGGACTTCGTGGGCGTGGCCTCCCGGGAAATCAAAAGCGCCCTGAGCTACCTGGAGCAGGATATCGGGGCCTACGCCAAGACCGAGGCGGTCCCCGTGTTCATGCGCGGGGCTATCAATGTCAAGTGCAATGTGGGGGCTCCCAAGCTGGGCGGTGCGGTCTACGTCCGCATTGCGGCCAACGAGAGTATCCCCACCGGTGTGGTGGGCGGCTTCGAGGCGGCGGCGGACGGCGGGAACACCGTGGAGCTGACCACCTGCCAGTGGGCCGGTCCCGCGGATGCCAATGGCATCGCCGAGCTGCGCATCCTGACCATGAATAAGGCGTAAGGAGGAGAGAACATGAAAAGATTTCAGAATGTCGGCACCTTTGACGCCGGCGTAATCACCAGCTCCGGCGGCGCTGTGCCCGGCGGGAACGCCATGACCATGGACACCGCTGGGATCGCCTCCGGCATGGCGTTTCTCACCAGCGAGCTGGAGAAGCGGGACCCACTTATCCGCAAGCCCCTGACCAGCGTCACCTATCCCCGGGACATCGTGGTCAAGTCCGGCGGGGGCTGGGTGGACTATGTCTCTGCCCAAGCGGTTGGCTACGGCATTACCGGAGGCTCTGGCAGCAGCCCCCTCCAGGCCGGCGGCTCCAACGGCCTGCCCATCGTCCAGGCGAACCTGGAGAAGGGCCTGTACAAGGCCCACACCTTCGCCGCAGCCCTGCGGGTGATGTGGGTGGATATGCAAAAGGCCAATTACATCGGCCGATCCCTGGACCAGCTGCTCCAGGAGGGGATGCGCACAGCCTACGACAAGCACATGGACCAGAACGTTTACACCGGCATGGAGGAGTACGGTTCCACGGGGCTGGTTAATAATCCCGATGTGACCGAGACCTCCGTTACTGGCGGTACCTGGGCCACCAAGACCAAGGAGCAGATTCTGGCGGACATCAACAGCGCGCTCACGGCGGTCTGGGAGGCTGCGGAGTATGACGAGGACGCCATGCCCAACCACATCCTGCTGCCCTATGAGCAGTATACCTACATCATGAACACCATGGTCACGGATCTGGCTACAGAGACCATCCTGGACTACGTACTCAAGAACAACGTGGCCAACAAGAACGGCAAGAGCCTGTACATCGGGGCCGCCCGCTGGTGTAAGGGAGCGGGCACCGGAGGCACGGACCGCATGGTGGTCTATGTCAACCATGAGCGGTTCCTCCAGGTGGAGGAGCTGGTCCCCCTGGCCCGGGTCATGAGCCAGCCCAACGCCACGGAGTTCTGCTACGACACGGCCTATGCGGCGAACCTCTCCGAGGTGGAGCTGTTCTACCCCCAGACCATGCAGTACTTTGACGGAATTTAAGGAGGGTGCGGAAATGTTTGTAGTATCCAGGAGAAATATCATCCTTCCCGGTCCCAACGGGGAACGGTTCAAAATGTCGAAAGACTATATGGGGCCGGTCCCAACCTGGGCGGAGGATTCCGCCTACCTCAAGGCCCTGGAGGCGGACGGCAAAGTAATTCTCTCCGCCTCTGGCACGGACAAGGACTTCGGCAAGAAGGAGAAGAGTCCCAAGAAGAAACCCCCTAAGGATGAGAAGCCCACCAAGGAGGAGACCGGGAAAGAGCCCGAGAAAGAGGACCCTGCGCAGGACGGCCAGGAGGATCCTGATGCTCTGGGCCAATAAGCCGCAGTTCTTCGGTGTTCGGGCGGCAGCGTCCAATATCGGCCACAGCCAGGGAAACTACACGGCAGCTATGTTCCAGGAGGATTTCCCCCAGTTCTTCAAGGTGGATGGTACAGGCTTGGTGCCTCCCGCCATGCTGGAGGAGTTCATCCGGCAGGCCGGCGCCGCCATTCAGCCAGACAAATGGCTGGATGGCTGGCGGTATGCCTGTGGGCTCTATGTGGCCCACAATGCTGCACTGTACCTGCGGACGTGGTCCGAGGGCAGCGACAGCCCAGCCCAGGCGGCTGCGTCGGGGGCGCTGGTTGGAGTGGTCAAGTCCGCCCAACTGGGGGACAGCTCTGTGTCCTATGACACCAGCGCCCTGACCCAGGCCACTGGAGAATGGGGAGACCTGAATGCCACCCAGTACGGCCAGCTCCTGGCCACCAGGGCCCGTTTGGTCGGAATGGGGGGGACTTACGTGGTATGAACTACAATGACTGGTATACCGACCTGGTGGATATCTATCGAGTACAAAACCGTCGGGAGGGTGCGCTGACCAAGCAGGATCGGGTCCAGGTGGCAGCGGATGTGCCCTGCCGGGTCTATCGGAACAGCGTCCATGGTCCCCGAATGCAGCCCACTGCCGCTAAGGTAGAGCAGGAGGACAAGTTGGCCTGCTCCAATGATGTGGACATACAGGCGGGGGACGAGTTGATCCTCCGCCGGGGGGCCCGCCTGGGGCAGGCCAGGAAGCCCGTGCGCGCTTTCGCCGGGGAGCCAGCCTATTTCTACGAGCCCTTCGGGGCGGTACTCCCCGGCTTGGCACATCAGGAGCTTGCGCTGCTCCAAATGGAGTATTTGGAGGGGGCGGTGGACGATGGCGACGGGTGACGCCCTCCAGCGGCATCTAGACGAGCTGCGCCGGCGGGAGCGCATGATTCCCCAGCGGATGTGCGCCATTTCCCAGGGCGCGACCCTGCGCGCGGTGGAGGAGGCCACGAATCACACGTCCCCCAATGGGGACGAGAAAGCCCGGGGTGTAGGCGCCGTCTCCGGTGAGCTGGCCGCCCACTGGGCTACCGACAGTCAGGCTGTCCCCACCGTCATCGGGTTGGAGTACCACACCAACCTGGCGAACAACGTGCAGTATGTCAGCTATGTCAACGACGGGCACCGCATGGACAGGCACTTTGTCCCCGGCCTGATGTTCAACCCGGAGACCGGACTTCTGGACCGGGTCGACCCGGAAATCCCGGGGGCGGGCATGGTGGTGGGAACCAAGACTGCCTATATACCCGGGGTCTACATGAAGGAAAAGGGTGTGGACAAATTCCGGGATGTGGCACAGCGTGAGCTGCGCCGCCTGATGAGGGAGGTGTTTGGCCCTTGATCTTTACCATCCAGGCCATCTCCGGCTCTTTGGCTGACTATCTGGCCCCAGAACTGCCCGATGTGACCTTCTACGACAGCCCCAACCAGCAGGGCACCAAGCCCCCGGCGATGTTTCTGCGGCGCACCAATGCCCGGATCGCCAAGAAGATGGGGGATCGTTTCCTGCGTACCTTGGGGCTGGACCTGGTCTATCTGGAGGAGTTCAACCAGGTTGGCATGGAGGACCGCTATACCGCCGCCGCTGATATTTTGGATCAGATGCTGGAGATATTCCCCTACACCAGCATGAAGGGCGGAGAAACTGCCCTCCTGCGGACCTATGAGCGCAAGTGGGACATCATTAACGGCGACCTGCATTATAAATTTAATCTAAAAGTCTGGGTAAGCCGTGAGGAGGATGCGGTCCTCATGCGCTCCATCCAGAGCTACCAAGAGGAGGTATCGTAAATGCCCAAGACCGTTGAGCCGAAAGTGGCAGAGGCTCGGTATCCTACCGCCGTTCTGCTGAACAGCAAGGAGTTGTCCGGCTATCAGCGGGACTTTGCCAAGGTTCTGCTGACTAAGCCGGACTATACGCTTCAGGAAGCCAAGGACACCCTGGAGAAGTTTTTCAAAGGAGGGGAAAACTGATGGCCGGAGGCACATGGACCGCCCAGAATAAAGTGCGGCCTGGTATCTACATCAATTTCAAAACCGGTACGACTCCCGCGGCTGCCCCTGGTACCCGGGGTACTGTGGCCATCGCCAAGGCTCTGTCCTGGGGCCCGGTGGGCCAGGTGATGACCATCAATGCCGGGGACGATCTGACGCCCTTTGTGGGCTACGCCGTTACGGAGCCCCAGGCGCTGTTCCTGCGAGAGATGTTCAAGGGGACCAATACCACCGGCGGTCCCACTAAGGTGTTGCTGTACCGCCTGGCTGCGGACGGCGCCGCCTCCGCAGAGGCTTCCATCGGTACAGGGGGCACTGTTACGGTCACCGCCCGGTACCCCGGTGTCCGGGGGAATGACATCTCCATTGTGGTGACCGACTCGGTGGATGACCCTGGCAATTTCACGGTGTCCACCGTGGTGGACGGCCAGATCGTGGACGAGCAGCAGGTACAGACTGTGGCCCAGCTCCAAGCAAATAGGTGGATCACATTTGCGGGGAACGGTCCGCTCACCGCCACGGCAGGGGTCAGTCTCACCGGCGGCGCAGACGGCACGGTGCTGTCTTCTGCCTACGCCAATTCCCTGGAGGCTCTGGAGCCCTACTACTTCGATATTCTGGTTTACGATGGCGCGGAGACCACCGTTCTGGCGGCCATGACCGCCTTTGTCAGGCGAATGGCGGAGCAGGCCGGCCGGTATACCCAGCTGGTGGCCGCCGGCGCCAGCGGAGCGGACAGCCGCTTTGTTATCAACAACAAATGCGGTGTGGTGCTCTCCGACGGTACCCAGCTTACCCCGCAGCAGGTGACCTGGTGGCTGGCGGGTGCCGAGGCCGGAGCCCAGTACTATCAGCCCCTGTCCTACTCCGTCTATCCCAGCGCTGCGGCGGTGACGCCCAAGCTGGCGGATAGTGAGATCTCTGCGGCCATTCTGGCTGGAGATATTGTCCTCAGCGAGGAGTTCGGCCAAGTCCGTATTGAGACGGACATCAACACCCTGACTACCTACACCCAGGATATCGGCGAGGTCTTCCACAAAAACCGGACCATGCGGGTGTGCAACTCCCTGGCCAATGACCTGTACCGGGAATTTTCCCAGAACTTCCTGGGCCACGTCAATAACGATGAGGCTGGGCGGAGCAGCTTCAAGGCCACCATCCTGGACTATCTGCGCACTATGTACAACCGCGGCGCCCTCCGGGACCGCCCTACTGGCGACGATGTGACAGTGGAGCAGGGAAGCAGCCTGGACAGTATTGTCATCACCATCGCTATCCGTATCGCGGACTCTGTGGAGAAGGTCTATGTGACCATCTCCGTGTCCTGAAGGAGGGATAAGATATGAGTTTTCTGTTGGAACGCGATACCCTGAACGGCGCGTCGGGTAAGGCCTTTGTCACCATCGACGGCCAGGTCAAGGAGCTGTTCGGGGCCAAGAAGGTCCAGACCCAGGCAGAGATTGCCTCCACCGACATGAAGGTCATCGGCACCAAGAAGGTGCAGAAGAAGCCGGGGGCGGTCACCCAGACAGGTACCATGACCATCTACTACGGTACGCCCCTGTTCCTGGACATGGTGGCCCAGTATATCCGCACCGGGGTCATGCCCTACTTTACCCTCCAGACTACCAACGACGACCCCACTACCACAGTTGGGGTTCAGACGGTGGCCTATTACAACTGCAAGCTGTCTGGAACCATTCCTCTCTCCATCCTGGACGCTGATGTGGAGATGCTGACCATGGACCTAAGCTTTACCTATGAGGACTTTGAACCCCTGTCCACATTCCATGATCCCGCTGAGACGGGGAACTGAAAGGAGTACTAAATGAGTAATTTGAACGTATTTTTGAACCCTGCCCCGGTGGAAAATGAGACAGTGATTATCTCCAAACGGTTTTTGGATGAGCATGGCAAGCCGGTTCCCTTTGTCATCCGTCCTATTACCCAGAAGGAGAATGACCTCCTGATCCGTCAGTCCACCCGTACCATCAAGGTTAATGGCCAGCCGGTGGCGAAACTGGACAACGTGGAGTACAGCCGCCGGGTAGTGATAGCTGCCACCGTGACACCGGACTTCACCAGAGAGGAGTTGTGCCGGGCTTACGACACTATGGACCCCTTGGAGGTTCCCGGAAAAATGCTTCTGGTGGGGGAGTACAACAAGCTGTCCGCCGCCATCATGGCCCTGTCCGGGCTTGAGGTTGACCTGGAGGAGCAGGCAAAAAACTGATGGCCCGGGGGGATCCGGACACACTGCTGGCCTACTATATGTTTGTCAATCACGGGTGGGCTCCCGGCCAAGTGGCGGAACTCTCCCCGGGCGAAAAGGTGCTGGCGACTTTGTTCGCCCTGAAAGAGATCAAATCAAGACCCAAGCCGAAAGGAGGCGGTTAAATGGCGGCGATCCGAGAAGACCTGGTGCTGGCCGACCGGTTTTCCGCCGCGTTCAGCCGGTATTTGAATCTGATGGCGCAGGCCACCGCCGCCACCCGGGCCACAGCGGACAGCCAGCAACGCCTGGAGCGGATTCTGGAGCGTGTAGCAGGCTCCGCCGAGGATATGGCAGAATCCATGCGCCAGGCCGCCTCCGGCCAGGGCACCGTCAACCGCGCCATGCAAACGGGGCAGAGTTCCGCCGCCGGACTGGAGCGGCGTGTGCTGGGTCTGGTTAAAGCCTATCTCAGTTTGCGCACGGCCCAGGCCTTTGTGAGACTGTCCGACACCATGACTCAGACCACCGCCCGGCTGGACCGGATGAACGACGGACTCCAGACAACTGCTCAGCTCCAGGACATGATCTACCAGGCTGCCCAGCGTTCCCGAGGAAACTATCAGGAGACGGTGGACATGGTGGGCAAACTGGGCACCCTGGCCGGAGATGCATTCTCCAGTAGTGCTGAGCTGGTGGCGTTTGCGGAGCAGATCAACAAGCAATTCAAGCTGGCAGGTACCAGTACCCAGGGCGCCCAGGCCGCCATGTTGCAGCTGACGCAGGCTATGTCCTCGGGGGTGCTTCGGGGTGAGGAGCTGAACTCCGTATTGGAGCAGGCCCCCACAATTGCCCAGGCCATCGCTAAATACATGGGTGTCAGTGTCGGCCAGATGAGGGAACTGGCGTCCGAGGGAAAGATTACATCTCAAGTGGTAAAGGCCGCTCTGTTTGCCGCGGCGGATGAGACAAATGCGGCCTTTGAGCGTATTCCCCTCACATTTGCGCAGGCTTGGACTATGGCGGGCAACGCCGCTGTCAACTCCTTCCGCCCGGCCCTGCAAAAGCTGAACGATCTGCTGAACAGTGAGCTGGGACAGAAGGCTGTCAACGGGCTGATCGCCGGACTGGAGCTGCTGGGCTCCGCCGCCGGGGGTGTCGTTGACCTGATGGCTGCGGGGGCGCAGTTGGTCGCAGACAACTGGGACTTTGTCTCCACCGTCCTCGCCTTTGCGGCAGGCGCCGTTCTGGCGTTCACCGCCCTGTCTGTGGCCAGTTCGCTGCAGCGGGCGGCGGCCTGGGCTCTAGCCAACTGGCCTGTCTTGCTGTTTATCACGCTAATTGGCGCGGTTATCACAGCTATGTACGCAATGGGGATGAGCAGCGAGGAGGTCTTTTCTAAAATTGGGGCTGGATTGGGCTGGCTGTACGCCTTTGGCTATAACATTGTGGCGGCGATGTGGAACCTTATCGCCACCTTCGCCGAGTTTTTTGCCAATGTCTTTGATAATCCAGTTGCTGCTATCGCAAATCTGTTCCTGGGGCTGTTCAACTTCATCATGGACATCGTAAGCAACGCCGCCGGGGCCATCGACGCGCTGCTGGGTTCTGATCTGTCCGGTGCGGTAAAGGGCTTTCAGGGGAAGGTCAACCAATTTGTCACCGATATATTTGGGGAAAATCAGGTGAAGGTGGAGCGGATGACCCAGATCAGCTATACCGACACCATGGCAAAGTGGTCCCAGGCGGGAGCAGGAATGGGGCGGGCGCTGGATAATTTCAACGCAGGTGACCTGCTCAACAGCTTCTCCGGCAATCCCACCGACTACGCCGCCATGTTGGACGCCTCCGGGATCCCCGGCAGCCTGGACTCCATCGGCAAGGACACAGCGGCCATCAAGCGCAGCGTCTCCCTGTCCGAGGAGGACATGAAGCTCCTGGTGGACATGGCCGAACGGCAGTACATAAACAACATCCGCCTGACTGCGCAGACGCCCATTATCAATGTCACCGGCCAGAACACCGGAGACACGGAGCTGGACCGCCAGCGTTTGGCGGACGCCCTTCAGACCATTCTGCTGGAACAGGCGGCCAGCCACACCGACCTGAGCTATCGCTGAGAGAGGAGGTCCATATGGAAAATAAGTATGGCCTGTATCTCTCACGAGAGGGAACCACGGTCCGCTTTCCGGTTAACCCCGAATCTTACAAGATCACCAAGGACGGAGACAACAGTGATTACAACGTCCTGGGGGTGGGGCCTATTATGGTGCCCCGTACCCCCAAGCTCCAGACGGTTTCCTGGTCCGGCTTACTGCCGGGCCGGAACGACTTGGGGTCTGTCCTCACATCCGGAGGATTTCAGCCGCCCCAATTTTACATCGACTTCCTGCACAAATCCATGGATGAAAAGGCGGTGCTTCGCTTTGTGGCCAACCGGTATACGGAGGATGGCGCCGCCATCTTTGATACCAACATGGAGGTGCTGGTTACCTCCTTCCAGACGGAGGAGCGGGGCGGCGAAACCGGGGATTTCTACTACGACCTGGCTCTCAGCGAGTATCGAGACTATTCCGCCAAGACAGTCACGCTCCAGCAGCCGGAACCCTCCCAGCCAGTGGTGGCCACTGCGGAGCCCACCCGGTCCATCCCCAGCAACCAGCTTACAGTGGGCCAGGAGGTCGTGGTCAACGGTAATTACTACTATTCCAGCTGGGGCGCAGAGCCCCACGGCACCTTTTCCGGATTTCAGGGCAAAATATCCCGGATCGTCACCACCGATCCAAACCGGGCATATCCGTACCACATTACAACCAAATCTGGAGGTGCCCGCGGCTGGGTAAAGAAGTCTCAGATCCAGGCGGTGAGCTCATGACATATGAATTGATTCTGCTGGAAAAGGGAACCGGGAAAAGCTGGGACATTGCTCCCCAGGTGCAGAAGGTGACCTACACCACCAACCGCACCGGTTCGCCCGGGACGCTGAAATTCACCGTCAACGCCTCTGGTATTTCCTTTGTGGAGGGGGACTCCATCCGTTTCTCTGTAGACGGCCAGCTGGTTTTCCTGGGCTGGGTATTTACCAAGTCCAGAGACCGGTACTCTGTGATCGACGTCACCTGCTACGACCAACTGCGTTACCTGAAGGCCAGCGCCAGCTACTGCTTTGTGGCCCGCACCGCCGGGCAGATCATACAGGAGATTGCCCAGGACTTCCAGCTCACTGTGGGGATGCTGGACGACACCGGCTATGCTATCCCCACCCTCATTATGGAGGAAAAGAGCTGTCTGGACATCATCTCTGCCGCTATCCAGAAGACCCTGCTGGCCACTGGTAAGCTGTACACCTTCTTTGACGACGGCGGTTCTCTGTCTCTTCGTGAGGCGGGGGCCATGGTGGCCACTGGAGTGGTGGGCACAGGCTCCCTGCTGCTGGATTACACCTACAAGACGGACATCGACGAACAGACCTACAACTCTATCAAGCTGGTGCGGCCCAATGAGGCCACCGGCCGGGGAGACATTTTCCAGGCTATGGACAGCGGCAATGTAGCCAGGTGGGGCCTGCTTCAGCTGTATGAGACGGTGGACGAGGCGCTTAACGACGCCCAGGTGACCGCTCAGGCTAAATCTATGCTGGAGTACCACAACCGCCGTTGGAGGACGCTGAAGGTGTCGTCACTGGGCTTGACTGGGCTCCGAGCTGGACAAATGCTGATGATGGATGTGCCCTATCTGGGGGACATCAATCTGAATCAGCTGGTTCTGTTGGAAAAGGTGACCCATACCTACCAGAGCGAACTGCACACCATGGACTTTGAGGTGCGTGAGCTGGGGGAGGTGGCGTAATGGACCTGATTGAAGTTTTGCAGCAGATCAACCAGAGCAGCATGGACGCCTACGGCCTGTCCGACTTGGCTATTGGAACCGTCACCCAAGCGGAGCCGCTGGAAGTCACCCTTCGAGAGTCTATGGCCCCCCTGCCTCAGGAGGTGCTCCATCTCACGGCGGCGGTCATTGAGAAGAAAATCCCGGTCCTTGCCCATGCCCACACCACCAGCGGCCTGCGTCATAATCACAGCGTCAGCACCACTGATGACGACTACGAGACCAGCGACGGTCTGACCCTGGACGCTTATACCTCTGACCAGCAACTCCAGGAGATTGTCTGCTACGAGGACGGCAAGCCCCTGCCGGTGGAGGACGGATACATCATCCTGAACCGGGGACTGGCTGTGGGGGACAAGGTGCTCCTGCTGCGCTGCATGAGAGGGCAGCAGTTCATTATTCTATCCCGTATTTTTGAAAGGGGTGTCGCCAATGGCAACGCTTCCTCAGGCTGACATTGACTTTTCCCAGGGCATTGTCTTCCAGGATCAGCCCTCCCTCACCTGGATCGCAGACCCGGTGACCCACCGGCTCCGGGGCAGAGGGGACAACTACCAGGCTGTCTGCCAGGCTGTGGAGGTTATTGTCAATGTGGAGCGATTCCACTGGCAGATATATACCCCAAACTTCGGGACCGACCTGGAGGGGCTGCTGGGCAGCGATCCGGGCTATGTGGCCTCTGAGCTCCAGCGCCGGCTGTCCGACGCCTTCCTGCCCGATAACCGCATCCTGGGGATTACGGACTTCTCCTACACTTTCCGGGATACCACGCTGACAGCCGAGGTGACCGTCAACACCGTGTTCGGCCCTGTCCAAACCACTGTGGAGGTGACGCTCAATTGATAGATTTTGATACCAAAACCTACCGGGCCCTGGTCAACACCATGTTGGCCCGTGTGCCAAACTCCCTGGACAAGCGGGAAGGCTCCATGATCCAGACTGCCCTGGGGGCGGGAGCCTACGCTCTGGAGGAATTCTATCTGGACTTGGACAAGGTGCAGCGGGGTGGCTTTATTCAGACTGCCGTGGGCCAGGATCTGGAGAATCTGGCCGTCATCGCCAACGTGGAGCGCTACCCGGCCTCCCCGGCGGTGCGGCTGGGAGAGTTCAACTTGGATACCGTCCCCATCGGGGCCCGGTTCTCCACCATCGACGGCGGGGACAGCGTCAACTTTGTGGTCACCGCCCAGCTGGGGGGCGGCCGCTGCCAGCTCACCTGCGAGGTACCCGGCGTCATCGGAAACCAGTATACTGGCCCCATCCTGCCCATCACCACCATTCCCGGGCTGAGCTCCGCCCAAATTACCGATATCCTGGTGGCGGGCGACAACGAGGAGACCGACGAATCTCTACGGGGACGGACGATCTCCGCCCTGCGGGAGCGCCCCTTTGGGGGGAATGTGGCCGACTACAAGCGGGTGGTGCTGGCCATCGACGGCGTGGGCGGGGTCCAGGTTTATCCAACCTGGAACGGCGGAGGGACGGTAAAGCTGTCCGTCCTGGGCTCTGACTGGATGCCGGCCTCCGCCCAGCTGGTGGAGACGGTACAGAATACGGTGGACCCGCCCCCGAACCAGGGGCTGGGCTATGGTACCGCTCCCATTGGGGCTCAGGTCACCGTTGCCGTCCCAGAGGCCGTTTCCATAGACGTGGCAGCCACCCTGGTCGTGGGAGCCGGCTATGTGCTTAGTCAGCTCCAGAACCAGGTGGAGCAGGCCATCAGCGCCTACCTCCTCTCCGTCCGCCAGTCCTGGGACACCCCTACACCCGCAGGACTTACCGACTACTCCAGCTGGGTCTATGTGGCCCGACTGACGGCGGCCATCCTCCAGGTGCCCGGCGTGGTCAACGCCACGGGAGTGACCCTGAATGGCAGCACGGCGGACCTGCAGATGACAGAGACCGGCCAGCTCCAGCAGGTGCCGGTTTTGGGAACGGTGGTGTTGACCGGTGCCTGAGACGGATATCTGTCAATATTGGCCGGAGTGGTTCCGAAAAATCCTGGACTTCCAGGCCCTGTGCCAGACGGAGGGGGAGGAACTGCGAGGGATGGCCGAGGCGATGGACCAGGTGCGGCAAAACCTGTATGTCCAGACCATGGATGAAGGAGCCACTGCGGAATGGGAGTCCATTTTCCGTATTGTGGCCAACCCCGCCACGGAATCGTTGGAATTTCGCCGGGACCGGGTGCTGAACCGGCTGTCTATGCGGCCGCCCTTTACCCTCACCTACCTCTACCAGCGGCTGGACGCCCTCTTTGGCCCTGGCAACTGGGAGGTGGAGATGGACTATCCCAACTACACCCTGTACATCGAGGCGGCGGTGGAGGATCAGCAGTACTTCTCGGAGCTGTCCGCCACCATGGACATAGTCAAGCCCTGCCACATCGTCTATATCAGCCGGCCCCGGGTGTCCGCCGTCCTCCTTTTGTCGGAGGAGATCGCCCTCACCAAAGGCCGGTACAACTACAGCCTGGGCGGCTGGGCGCTGGGACAGCTGCCCTTCCGCAGCCAGGACAAGGAGGAGATCGTCAAAATGGCCGCACAGCCCAGTATTCAGCCGGCACTGCTGGACCAGACTGCCGCCTTTGTGGCGGATGACGTCCAGTCCGTCCGGATCAACGGCACGGTGCTCATCAGCGCTCTGTCCCACTCATCTGCGGGGAACGTGGGCACAGTGGGTTACACCGTCCTCAAGACCCAGGTCCAGGAGGTCACCTTGATCGAACTGCTGGACGCCGCCGGGGCGGTACTGGCCTCCAGTCCGGTCTATGTACCCATCAATGAGGATAAGGTGGCCTTCCGCCACCGCTTTACTGTAAAGGAGGGAACCTGATATGCCAACCAACAGACCTTTGCCGTCGCCCCTGCCCGCCGATCTGCCCGAGGACTGGCAGGATAGCCAGATCGTTGCACCCGAAGGGGCAGACGTGGGCTTGACCGAACAGCACGGTTACAACTACCTCATGAAGCAGGTCAATGACGCCCAGCGGGCGGCAAATCAGCTTGGAACCGATAAGCAGAATAAGCTCACTGGTACCCAGGGCCAGGTGGTGGGATTCGATGAGTATGGCGACACTGTCCCTCAACCCGGCGTTGGCCGGTCCATGGCCGGACAGAGTGTGGAACCTATGCAGGGGGATACTGTCACAGCACGTGATGGTGCGGAAGTATTCAACGACTATCGGCCAAGACAGTTTGACTCTAGTGGTGTCCCAACTCAAGGCAACGTTGCAAGTGGGCTCTATTCTCATGCTGAGGGAGATCGAACGACAGCCTCTAATGGATGGGCACATGCAGAAGGATATAGAACAGAGGCAACAGGACCAGTATCTCACGCAGAGGGGGGAATAACCAAAGCAAGCGGGGACTACTCTCACGCAGAAGGATCGGGTACCACAGCGAGTGGGAGCTTCTCTCATGCAGAAGGATCGAGCACCACAGCGAGTGGGATGGGTGCACACGCAGAAGGATATGAGACCATCGCAGCCGGAATATTTTCCCATGCAGAAGGGCGTGGAAAAATTTTGGAAAAAGGTTACACCGCCCACGCTGAAGGATCGGGTACTGCAAGTGCTGGTTACGCCCACGCTGAAGGATCGGGTACTGCAAGTGCTAGTTACGCCCACGCAGAAGGATCGAACACCACAGCAAGCGGGCAAGATTCTCACGCAGAAGGATCGGGCACCACAGCGAGTGGCCTCAATTCTCACGCAGAAGGATCGAGCACCACAGCGAGTGGCCCCAATTCTCACGCTGAAGGTGGCTATACTGAGGCAAGGGGACAAGATTCCCACGCAGGAGGTACAGGCACCATTGCAAACAGCTACCAAACAGTTGTTGGAACCTACAACATAGAAAATACAACAAGTAGCCCGACCGCAGGCGCACGATTCATTGTTGGCGGTGGCAACTATGGAACTAATAAAAATGCCTTTCGTGTGGATGCCAGCGGGGCTTGCTATGGTTCCAGTGCATGGAATTCCAGCGGTGCTGACTATGCGGAGCTTTTCGAGTGGCAGGACGGCAACCCAGACAACGAGGACCGGGCCGGGCTGTTTGTGACGCTGGACGGTGAGCACATCCGCATTGCGAGGCCAGACGACGATTACATATTGGGAATCGTATCTGCCACACCGTCAGTCGTGGGCGACGTGTACGACGACCAGTGGCAAGGGATGGAGGTCCGGGACGTGTTTGGGCGCACGGTCATGGAGATGCAGGACTTTCCGGCGGAGATTGGTCCGGACGGAGAGGAAATCACGCCCGCCCGCCGGGAGCTGGCCCCAAAGCTCAACCCAGACTATGACCACACCCTCAAGTACCAGCCCCGCACCCAGCGCCCGGAGTGGGACGCTGTGGGCCTTTTGGGCAAGCTGGTGGCCGTGGATGACGGCACCTGCCAGGTCAACGGCTGGGCCACTGTGGGAGAAGGCGGGAAGGCCACCACCAGCCCCGAACGGACCAAGTACCGTATCATGGCCCGGCTGGATGACACCCATGTACGGGTAATGATTTTGTGAGGGGAGGAGGCGTGACTTATGAGTGACGCTGTTATTGTGGCGCTGATCGGACTGGCTGGGTCCGGGGCCGGCTCGCTGTGCGGGGTGTTGCTGTCCTCCCGGCTGACCCAGTACCGCCTGGAGCAGCTGGAGCGGAAGGTGGAGGTACATAACGGGGTGATCGACCGGGTGTACAAGCTGGAAGAGCGAACCGAGCTGCAAGAGGAGAAAATCAAGGTGGCGAACCACCGCATTGAGGACTTGGAGCAGACACTGAAAAATTAAAGGAGGAAAAACAAATGGGAAACATATACGAAATTATCGGTAATCTGCTGGCGGCTTTTTTGGTGGGCCTGTTGGCCTGCCTGGTACCCAAAGCCAGAGCGTGGTTTGAGACCCGGATCACAAAGGATACCCAGGAGCGTATTCACCAGCTGGTGGTGTCGTTCACCCGGGCGGCGGAGCAGCTGTACCACGACACCGACCCGGATGGAGAGAAGCGCCGGAAGTTTGTGATGGAGCAGCTCCGGCTGCTGGGTGTGGAAATTACCGAGGCGGTGCTCAACATGATTGAGGGCTCCGTCTGGGAGATCAACACGGAGACGAAAAAGGCCCAGGTGCAGACCAAGGAGATCGTCTCTGACGGTCTGGATGTCTCTAGTCTCGCTGAGGCAGTAACGCAGGAGGTGATTGCCCGTCTGCCCGGGCAGCGCCATGAATAAGCAGCCAGTCAGCTACCTTCAGACGGACAAGCGCTGGAAGGACAAGCCCTATCAGGTCCCCGGGGAGACTGCCACCGTGGGGGATTCCGGCTGCGGGCCCAGCTGTGCCGCCATGCTGATCGAGACCATCACCGGCAGGACCTTCACCCCGGAGGAGGCCTGCGCCTGGAGCGTGGCCCACGGCTACAAGGCCAAGGGACAGGGGACCTACTACAGCTATTTTGCCCCGCAGTTTGCAGCTTTCGGGATCAAGTGCTGGCAGCTGAGCTGGACTAACGTCTACCACAACCCCAGCAGCCCGATCCACGACCAGGCCCTGGAGTATCTGAAGCAGGGCTACTATCTGATCGCCCTGATGAAAAAGGGGCTCTGGACCGGCAGCGGACACTTTATCGTGGTCTGGTGGGAGGACGGGAAAATCCGAATCAATGATCCGGCCAGCACCAGAAACAACCGGGAAAACGGGGACCCGGCAACATTCCGGAATGAGGCCGCCTACTACTGGGTGGTGGACGCCCGGGCCTATAATGAAGCGACAAACAAGGAGGACGACGATATGGATCAGGATAAATTCAATAAGATGTTCACGACAGCTATGCAGCAGTACCGCCAAGAGCTGCGGGACAACGACAGCGGCGAGTGGAGCCGGGCCGCCCGGCAGTTCGCCATCGACCAGGGCATTTTTGCCGGGAGTGGTACAGCTGCCGACGGTCAGCCCAATTTTATGTGGGAGGACTTCCTGACCCGTGAGCAGTGTGCCCAGGTGCTGTATCGCTTCGCTCAGAAGTTCGGCCTGGCATGAGAGGAAAACGGGAGCAGTCCAGGGCGGCTCCACGACGGCGTATGGGCAACACTGACCGCCTGGGGTATATCTTGGTATTTATCCTCACCCTGGGCCTTGCTGGGGGCTTTGTGTTGGCTGTCCTGAGTATCAAGTATCAATACACCGGCGCTCTTGCCTGCTGGACCGTGGTATTCACCCCAATCGGCACGGCCTTGTCCATAGTCCTCTCCCGTATTGTGGAGAAGAACCGGGCGGAGAACACCAGCGCCAACGGTGAAGGGGTGAAGTACGCCGCCGCTCAGGCGGCCGGCTTTGTCCAGGACTACACCGACAGCGAAAATAGCCCTCCGATATAATGAAGTCCCCCGTTACGCCAATCAGCGTAGCGGGGGACTTTTCCCTTGCGTATTGTGTCGGGGGGTGAGCGAATGGAAATCCTTCTTAGCTTCATCGTGTCGGTCGCAGCAGGTATAGCTACCTACTATATCTGCAAGTGGCTTGACCGGCATGACCAAGACAAGGAGCAGTAAGCCCACCTCAGCAAGGTACGACCCCCCGGAGAACTACCCTTCTCCGGGGGGTCTGCCTTTGTGAGCGAATGGAATTCAACTCAGCTTCTTAGCTACGCTTATTATAGCACAGCCTCCCTAGTATATGCAAGAGGGAAAATGAAATTCGGCCCAATCGCGCCTGCCATCATCAGCGCCGGGAGGCGATCCCCGGTGGACGCCCCGTGGGGCGTTTCGGCTTGCATTAATCCCAGAAGGGGCGGAGCTGGCCGTTCCAGCACTCCCACCAGTTGCGCCCGACATTGAACCGGATGTAGTGGTAGTCCGTGGCGCAGTAGACCGGGCGGCGGTCGATCTTCTTCCCGGTCCGGCGGAGCTGGTGGTGCCGGTTGACCTCGTACTCATCGATCTCATGCAGAATCGTGACCTTGCTGCGGTCAAAGCCGAACTCGCTGCAGATCCAATCCAGGGCCTCAGCGTCAGTCATGTAGTGCGCCGCACCGCCAGGGACGCTCTCGGCCAGGCCGGTGTACTGCTCCTGGGTGATGTTGTGGGTGTCCTCGTAGGGTTTCCACTCCTGCTCTCGCTCCAGCTCCTTCTTCAGGCGCTCGATTTCGATGTCGCGGCGGGTGATCTCGGCGGTCTGGACATTCTGCGCTTTGAAGGTGGCCATGTTGACCTCGCGCTGGATGCGCTCGGCGATCCCATCGGCGTTCTTCTTGTAAGCCTTGCAGAAGGCGTCCTTGTCACCGTCGAAGTCCATATAGGCCCGTTCGATGGCCTCGTACTGTACCTGCGTGGGGTAGAAGCCGGTGCGCTTCTCAAATTCCTCGATCATCATAATCGATTGCCTCCTTGATTTTTTCGCCTTACTTTGCTATTATGGAGGCGGCCGGGGTAAGGCTCCCGGTCGCCCCTCTGGGGTTGGGTGGCGGGTTACTTGTCAGGTGGCCCCGCCGCCCTTTTTACTTGGTCTCGTCAAGCACTGCCTTGACGGCCTCCCGGAGCTCGTCCAGCGTCTTGCACTTGTCAATCAGTTCAAGCACCATCCGTAGGATGTACTCCGTATTGGTTGCCATCTCGTCCATGTCCTCCCTCCTTTCGTAAGAGGCTAGCCGCCCCTGCCTTACGAGTGTTATTATAATACTGTTGAACCGTATTGACAATATCGGAATCTTCACCAAAAATACGGTTTAACTTTTGGATATTTTGATACTGTTAAACCGTTTGCGCTTGTGGTATTCTATATCGGGGTGATATAGTATGCTGACCGAAAAACAGAAAAAGTCGAGAAATAAGTGGGATGCAGCCAATATGACCGTGCTGGGCTGCAAAGTTCGCCGGGATAAGGCCGAACGGTTCAAGGCTGTCTGTAAAAAGAATGGCACATCGCCGAATGCGATTTTCATGGCCGCTATGGAGAAATTCATGGAGGAGTATGGAGAGGCCGGGGAAGATCCCGAGCCTTGAAATTCGCAATCGGTTACGAATTTGAAAAGGGCATAAAAAATCCCCGGACGCTTTCACGTCCGGGGTCAAGAAGCAAGGTCAGTCCTCGCCCTTGGAGCGGTGGGGCGCCGGTTCGGTTGTTCACCGTAGCTCTGATTTTAGCGTCCATTTAGCGTCCATGGACGCTAAAACTGGCGAAATTGAAGGAGGTACACAAAAAATAAAAACCCTGAAACCCTTGCTACACAAGGATTGCAGAGGTTCACTAAAATACAGCAGACATAGCTAAGACAGTTGGTAAGGATGAGGTCTCCAGTTCAAATCTGGATAGCAGCTCCAAGAAACTCCTGAAATCGCTTGATTTTGGGA
>ERZ808028.728-NODE-728-length-23874-cov-7.034332_pt1 | contig 23874 bp, 23 predicted proteins | sample MGYA00380184_ERZ808028 | MGnify/ENA primary metagenome ERZ808028 (study PRJEB31490, sample SAMN06133397) | mouse gut metagenome | isolation source: J8_1 | host: mice | place: China: Chengdu | collected 2015-05 ...
AATTAGGATTATATACAGACCCCACACCGCGACAGGAATATCCATCATACCACTGTTTCATCATGGCAAAATCACTCTGAAACTCCTTGCAGAGTCCTTCTACCTCCTCCTCCGTGAAACCCACATATCCGCCGAACTTCCGAGGCTTCACTACCGTAAACTCTTTAAAATCCGAAATTGCCGACTGGGCGCCGTCCTTTTTAATGGGAAGAATCCCTGTCATATACACAGCCGCAAAAATCCGATCTGTCGTACCGCTGCCCTTGAACAATGTACGAAGGAACTCAAGATAAATTTTCTGGTTGTTTGGCATTTCTCTTATGGGCGCATCCCATTCGTCGATAATCATGACGAACTTATTGCCCGTCAATTCCACGGCACGAATCAGCGTTTCAACAAAAACATTTCCCTCTTTCAAATCAGGATACATACTCAAAAGTTCTTCCGTAACACCCGCCTTTATAAATGCAGCTATATTCCGTGAATCTGTATTCCCCAAAACATTTGTCATATCGAGATAAATAACATCATACCGGTTCAAATGCTCCCTGTATGATTCGCTCATACTCTCATCTGTTCCAATCCTCAGGTCCTTAAATAAAGCCGAAGAATCACAGGTCTTATCATAATATGCACAAAGCATTTTAGCTGCAAATGATTTTCCAAAGCGACGGGGCCTGCTGATACATGTCAACCGTCTTGGAGTCTCAATCGTATCGTTAATCAGATGAATCAAACCGCTCTTATCAACATAGATGTCATTCCTGATTCCGGTAAATCCGCTGTTTCCAGGATTCAAGTACATTCCCATAGCGTACACATCTCCTTACAAAACTACCGCGCAGCCTCATATATCTTTATAATATCTTCCTTTCCCAGAGCCTTCACGCACCCCACCGTACGTCTCCCGAAGAAGGTACATTTCTCTGCCAGCTCGCCAATCTGCTCGTCCGTCACCTCTATCCCAAGCTCTTTGAGCGACGTAGGCATATTCACAGAACGATAGAAATCCTCCATTGCGGCAATCCCTGCCAAAACAGTCTCCTCCTGGTTCTCTGTGTGGGGAATCCCCATAACATTCTCGGCAAACTTCACAAACCTCTCTATGCTGTCCTTGTACACATACCTTGCCCAGCTTCCCCAGACTGCCGCAAGCCCCGCGCCGTGGGCCACATCAAACATTCCACCCAGTTCATGCTCAATCTGGTGAGAGGCCCAGTCTCCGCCGTCTGTTCCGCAGCCGGTAAGTCCGTTATGGGAAAGGCTTCCCGCCCACATGACCTCGGCCCGCGCCTCATAATTCTCAGGCTCGTTTTTTAGAATTCTCGCGTTCTTGATGACAGTCCGCATCAACGCCTCGCTGATCCCGTCCGTCATCTCCATATTTTCACCATGGTTCAGATATCTCTCCATAGTGTGCATCAGAATGTCCACACAACCGCACTGGGTCTGATAATCCGGCAATGTATAGGTAAGCTCTGGATTTAAAATCGCAAATTTACAGCGGCACTTGTCATTACTGTACCCACGTTTTAACCACCCGTCCTCATTGGTAATAACAGAAGAATCGCTCATCTCACTTCCTGCGGCTGCAATCGTCAGTATTGTTCCAATGGGAAGGCAAGCCTTAGGAGAACGCTTCTCGTCATAAAAATCCCACACATCCCCCTCATTAGCAGCCCCGTATCCGATTGCCTTCGCCGAATCAATCACGCTGCCGCCGCCCACGGCGAGGATGAAATCAACCCCTTCCTTTTTACACAATTCAATTCCTTCTCTCACAAGGGAAAGATGGGGATTTGGAACGACTCCGCCAAGCATCGTATACTCAATTCCTTCCCCTTCCAGCGACTTGCATACTCGGTCTAACAGTCCGGATTTCTTGGCGCTGTTTCCGCCATAATGCAGAAGCACCTTTTTACAATCCTGCTCCTTCACCAGTCTTCCGGTCTCCTTCTCTGCCTCTTTCCCAAATATCACTCTTGTAGGTGTAAAATATTCAAAATTATGCATCTCTTACCTTCACTCCTTTTCTCTTTCCATCCACTATTTTCCAAGACAGATCACATTCCAGGAAGCCTTATTAAGCATACTCGTCATACGGCCTTTGTCAAGCTTGGAGCGGTCTGCCCTTTTGGAACACACAGCCTCCTTACCGGCTCCATTACACAGCTTTAAATCAGCATTTTCCAAAACAATATGCTTCTTCACCTGATATCCCTCGAAGCCTCTCACATCTGAGAGTAACTCAATATCCTCGCTTAGATTACGGTTTACCGCAAATACAGTCAGCTCGTCTTTTTCTTCATTATAGACAACAATACTCTCTACATCCGTCACATTCTCATGCTTGGATGTATCGTGGACAGGACTTTTTAGGACTGGCCGAAGGACAACGCCGCGCCCATACTTGGAGGCATGCATAAATGGGTAGAAGATCGTCTGCTTCCATGCCGCGCCTCCGCCCTGCTCGGTCATAATCGGCGCAATAACATTGACCAACTGGGCAAGACAAGCCATCTTCACCCTGTCAGCATGCTTCATCAGCGTAATCAGCATCAAGCCTACCAAAAGGGCATCCTCGAAGGTGTAAATATCCTCCAAAAGCGCCGGCGCCAACTGCCATGGTGAATTCTGGGTAATATCCAATTCCTGCTCTTTGGAATGGAACCAAACATTCCACTCGTCAAAGCTTAGATTGATATTCTTCTTACCCCGCTTTTTCGCCTTCACGTAATCGCAGATTGCAATCACAGAACGGATGAATTCATCCATATCGTCGGATTTTGCAAGGAAATCTGCCGTATCATCGGCTTCATTCCCATAGTACTGATGAAGTGAAACATAATCCACATGGTCATAAGTACATTCCAGCGTCTTAGACTCCCATCTGCCGAATGTAGGCATCTCAAGATTCGAGCTCCCGCAGGATACCAGCTCGATTGACGGGTCAATCAGCTTCATGGCCTTCGCTGTTTCCTCCGCCAGCCGGCCATACTCCTCCATTGTCTTGTGGCCAAGCTGCCATGGGCCGTCCATCTCATTACCCAGACACCACACCTTAATGTTGTGAGGGTCCTTCACTCCATGGGCAATCCGCATATCACTGTACTTGGTTCCCCCTGGATGGTTACAGTATTCCAGCAGATTGCATGCATCTGGGATTCCTCTCGTTCCCAGATTCACGGCCATCATCATCTCAGAATTTGCCTTTTTGAGCCATTTTGCGAACTCATTTACCCCAATCTTATTGGGCTCTAAGGTTCTCCACGCCAGGTCCAGCCTCTTCGGCCTGTCCTTCACAGGGCCAACGCTGTCCTCCCATACAAAATCAGAGACAAAATTCCCGCCCGGATATCTGATAATCGGAACATCCAGTTCTTTCACCATGTCAATTACATCTTTGCGAAAACCATCTTCATCAGACATCGAATTACCTGGCTGGTAGATGCCGTCATATACGGCACGTCCAAGATGCTCAATAAACGACCCATAGATTCTCTTGTCTACCTCTCCGATTCTATACTCTTTATCTATGATCAATTTCGCTTGTTTTGCCATTTTATAACATACCTCCTAAAAAAGTCTCAGTTTAAAGGAATTCCATTGGGCATTGTGTATCGCCTCCATCTTTTTCTATTTTACACTGTCCACTATCAGTATATCATAATTATTTCCATAAGGCGACATCAAGCTTTAAAGACCTACTGGAATGAAAAATACTCCTTTGTTAATTTTATAGCAAACACTATATTTTTCAGGCATAATCATTCAAAAAATATGCAGCTTTGTACAAGTTGCATATTTTATAATACAATATTTGATATATTTCACAAAAAAATTCTTATAATAAAACATTTCACTATAATAGACACAATACTTTATGGGGAGAGTTATTCATCATACAAAAAATTGTCTACTTCTTTTCCAATACTCCTCTCCTCATTACCGCTTTCAATCTTAATGGCAGAAACCAGCAAGTTAATCAACGCCATCGGAGCAGATGCAGTATTCAAAAACATCCTTGTGGTGCTGCGCACCGTCAGCAGATGATCCCCATACTTTGCCACCTCTGTCTCAGGGCTGTCTGTAATACTTAGAACCTTTGCTCCCTTCTTCTTCGCATACCTGGCAAGCTGCCCTGTCATAAAATAATAATCCGGAAACGAAACCGCCACAAGCAGCGTATCCGCACCAATGGCAGGCAAAACCGCAAAGACACTTTCGCTCAGCTCAGAATTCGTAATCATGGATGAAATCTGTACTCCGGCCAGAGCAGAGGCAAGCCATTGACAAAGGATATGGGACATTCCCCTTCCGCATAATATAATTTTGGGAAATTTCAAGAAAAGCCTCGCAGCCTCCAAAATATGCCGGCTATTAAAATTCCTTGCATATTCGTCCATAAGCTCTCTTTCTTCCATACAAATTTCTTTTAGAAGACGTTCCTTATCGTTCAGCTCATATTCCGGCAGAACTGTGTTACCACATTCATTCTGGCGGTACATCGTCATCCTCCGGTTGGCATTAATGTACTTCCGCACCTCATACTTCACCTCGTTAAAGCTGTTATACCCCAGCGCCTTACAGGTATTCAGGATTGTAATCTCTGTGATTCCCAGTTCCTTACTCATATCCTTCAAGGTAATGAAAGCCATTGTGTCAATATTTTTTTTCATGTAATCGGCAATCTGTCTCTGCTTCTTAGTCATAGACAGATACTGCCTCTCAATCCGCATAATGATATCTGTTTTCATTCGACCTTTATCCTGCTCTTTCTCATGATAAGAAAATTATACTATTTTTTGAATTTTTTCGCAACAGGTCTTGCATATTTCACAAAAAACGATTAATATAGTAAATACTATATTTCTTATTTTTAAATTTATAAAGGGGGATTTTACCATGAAAGACTATATTTTAGAGCAATTATCAGAACTAACATCCATTCCAAGTCCCTCCGGATATACCCAAAGGATTACAGACCACGTACTGGAAAAGCTGCGTGACCTTGGATTTCAGCCGGAGCGTTCTAACAAGGGAAATGTAACGGTAACCTTGGGCGGATCCCAAGATCCGCTGGTATTGTCAGCCCATCTGGACACGCTGGGCGCTATGGTAAGGACGATTAAGGATAATGGGCGTCTTAAGCCTACCACCATCGGCGGACACCAATGGGACACCTGTGATGGCGAAAACTGTACAGTACATACCCGCGACGGCCGCACCTACACAGGAGTGGTCTTAAACACCGAGCCTTCGGCACATGTAGCAGATAAAAAGCAGGAAAAGCTTGAAGGAAACATGGAGATTTTACTGGATGAAAATGTCTGCTCTGACAAAGAAGTGAAACAACTTGGCATCTGCAATGGGGACTTTATTGCCATGGAGCCCCGTACAGTCGTGACAGAGAGCGGGTATATCAAGAGCCGGTTCTTAGACGACAAGCTCTCTGCCGCCATCCTTCTGGGGCTTGCAAAGGCCGTACAGGCAGGTGAGATTACCTTAAGCCGCAAGGTAACCCTTATGTTCACGGTTTATGAGGAAGTGGGGCACGGGGCCTCCTGTCTTCCGTCTGACACCAAAGACGTTATTTCCGTAGATATGGGATGTGTTGGTGATGACCTTGAATGTACGGAGCGTATGGTTTCCATCTGCGCAAAGGATTCCTTCGGACCTTATGATTATGCGCTTACCACCAGGCTGATTGAGCTTGCCAAGGAGCATGAGCTTGACTATGCTGTTGACATCTATCCTCGTTATTCCTCAGATGCCGACGCCGCGCTAAAAAGCGGATATGACGTTCGCCATGGGCTGATTGGGCCTGGCGTGTACGCTTCCCACAATTACGAGCGCTCTCATACGGATGGAATGATGAGCACTTATTATTTGTTGAAAGCATTTGTCGCACAGTAGAAAATATGGCTTGATACATGCTGAAATAAGCGTATCATTTTCGATATCCCGAAAATGATACGCTTATAAAATCCTAAAGCTTCTTAAATACCGGCTTTCGTCCTACAAATTCCGTATAATATCGAAAACCGCAGCTCTCTAATAACTCCGGCACCTTCTGAAAATCGTAAGCAACGTGCTCAGGCTTATGGGCGTCTGAACCAACCGTAAGAATCTCTCCTCCCATACCTCGATATCGCTTCAGCACATCCATATGGGGATGGGCGTAGGGAAGTCCGTACTTAAGGCCCGCAGTATTCAGCTCAATCCCCTTTCCATGTTCAATCAGATACCGAAGAATCTGGTCAATTATGTCGGCAAATCTGGCATAAGAATACTCTTCGGCCTGATGCCTTCCGTAACGCGTGACATAATCCAGATGCCCCAACACGTCAAAATCCTCCACAGCCTTAATATTCTCATAGGTCTCGGCAAATGTTTCCTCGTATGCATCCCCATCCCTTCGGCCTTCAAAAAATTCCTGGTAATAGGGATCCTTAGCCTTAATCAGATGGACGGAGCCGATTACAAAATCAAAGGGCTTCTGACTGACGTAATTCTGATAATACTCCCCCAGATGGGGCTGTAAACCAATCTCCACGCCGATACGAAGTGAAATTTTGTCCCTGTATTTCTCCTGGATTTTTCTTAACTTAGTAAAATACTGCTCTACGTCAAAGGTCCACTGGTTTCCTTGGCTTATGTAGTCCTTGTCCTCGTGGTCTGTGATGCATACTGCATCCAGCCCCTTTCGGATAGCACTCTCCACCATTGCCTCTGGATTGGCCTCAGAATCCAATGAAAATTCTGTATGCATATGGCAGTCTGATAACATTTCTCATCCCTCCTATTTCTTCTATAATGTGTCTGGGGAAAGGATTGTACCGCCTCCAAGCACATAATCTCCGTCATAGAGCACCAGCGCCTGGCCTGGGGTCACGGCCCGCTGGGGTTCCTCGAACACACAGAGTATTTCATCTTCTCCAATCTTTTCCGCGGTACACCAAGCCCCCTTATGATTATAGCGTATCTTTGCCCAGACTCGCTTCTTTTCCGTCAAATCATTAACCGACATAAAATTCACCTTGTTGGCCCTTACCTGCTTAGACAGGGCTTCCTCATGGCTGCCCACCACTACCTCGTTCGTCTCTGGACGAATCTTAAGCACAAATACCGGATGTCCCAAGGAAAGTCCCAAGCCCTTGCGCTGTCCTACGGTGTAATGTATGATTCCTTTATGCCGTCCTACCACAGTACCGTCAGACAGCACAAAATTGCCAGGAGAAATCCTCTCCCTGGCAGCGTCTGATACATTTTCCCCAATATAAGCGGCGTAATCCCCGTCTGGCACAAAGCAAATATCCTGGCTGTCCGGCTTGCCAGCCACTCGAAGCCCGATCTTACCTGCCAGCTTACGAATCTCCTCTTTTGTATATTCCCCTACCGGCATCAGCGTATGGGCAAGCTGGTCCTGAGTCAGATTGTAGAGTGCATAAGTCTGGTCCTTCGCACCAGTCTGGGAAGTGCGAAGCGCATACCTCCCATTAGGCAAATGTTCTATCCGCGCATAATGTCCGGTTGCAATATAATCCGCCCCAATCTTAAGACTTCTCTTAAGGAGGGCCTCCCATTTGACTAAACGGTTACATGCAATACAAGGATTGGGGGTTCTTCCTTTCAGATACTCGTCCATGAAATAGTCAATCACATTTTCCCTGAACTCCTGCTTAAAATTCATGACATAGTAGGGAATCCCAAGTGCAGCGGCCACTCTTCTCGCATCCTCCACAGCGCTTAAGCCACAGCAGCCGCCTTGTTCTTCCTCTAAGGCTCTTTCCTCATCCTGCCAAATCTGCATGGTGACGCCCATAACGTCATATCCCTGTTCCTTCAAAAGCCAGGCTGCCACGGAGGAATCTACTCCTCCGGACATCCCGACCACCACCTTTTTCTTTTCGATCAATATTCTTCTTCCTCTCCCTCCTCGTCCTCGTGGATATCAGACTTTGGCTTTTTTAAGCCTTCAATCTTAATTCCATGCTTTTCTGCATAATCCCACAGTGCGGCGTGGATTGCCTCCTCTGCAAGCAAGGAGCAGTGGACCTTGACTGGCGGAAGTCCGTCTAATGCCTCCATAACCGCCTTGTTGGTTACCTTAAGAGCGTCATAGATGGATTTACCCTTCACAAGCTCTGTGGCCATACTGCTTGTAGCCACAGCCGCGCCGCAGCCGAAGGTCTTAAACTTCACATCCTTTATCACCTGCTCATCGTCAATATCCAGGTAAATCCTCATGATGTCACCGCACTTAGCATTACCTACAGTGCCGACTCCGCTGGCATTGTCTATCTCTCCTACATTCCTTGGATTCTGGAAATGATCCATTACTTTTTCTGTATACATTCTATCTTCCTCCTGATTTGTTTTCTATGATTTACTTCTGCTCCTTCTTCATAAAATCTTCATATAAAGGCGACATATTCCTAAGCTTCCCTACAATCTCCTTAAGGGAGTCCACCACATAGTCCATATCCTCTTTCGTCGTCTCCTCACTCAGAGTCAGCCTTAGGGAGCCGTGGGCAATCTCATGAGGCAGGCCGATGGCAAGGAGTACATGGGACGGATCTAAGGAGCCGGAGGTACAGGCCGAGCCGCTGGATGCGCAGATTCCTTTTCCATCCAACATAATTAAAAGAGATTCTCCCTCCACGAACTGAAAGCTGAAATTCCCATTATTGGGGAGCCTGTCCGTTCTATGACCGTTCAGACGGCAATAAGGAATCTCCTCCATCACACGCTCAATCAGGTAATCCCGAAGCTTACTTTCCTTCTCGGCTCGCTCTGCCATAGTTGCCGCCGCACGTTTTACAGCAGCTCCAAGACCTACGATTCCAGGAACATTCTCCGTACCTGCCCTGCGCTTCCTCTCCTGAGCCCCGCCGTGGACAAATGAACGAATCTTCACGCCCTTACGGATATATAAGAAGCCGATTCCCTTTGGTCCATTCAGCTTATGGCCGCTGGCGCTTAACATGTCGATATGATATTCATCAACATGGATCGGCACCTGTCCAAAGGCCTGAACCGCGTCCGTATGGAAAAGAATCCCCTTTTCATGGGCAATCTCGCCAATCTCCCTGATGGGCTGAATAGTTCCAATCTCATTGTTGGCAAACATGACAGAAATCAATATTGTAGTTGGACGGATGGCTTTCTTCAAGTCATCAAGCTTCACCTTCCCGTCTTCATCCACATCAAGATATGTTACTTCAAATCCTCTCTTTTCCAGATATTCTGCCGTATGGAGGATCGCATGATGCTCAATCTTTGTCGTAATAATATGATTCCCTTTATCTCCATATGCTTCGGCAGCCGCCTTAAGCGCCCAGTTGTCAGCCTCCGAGCCTCCTGCTGTAAAATAAATCTCGTTGCTCTTTGCCCCCAGAACGCCGGCAATAATATCCCTCTGCCCGCTGATTACCTCCTTATTGCCGGCTGCAAAGCTGTAAACGCTGGAAGGATTGCCAAACTTCTCTGTAAAATATGGAAGCATTGCTTCTACCACCTCTGGCGCCGTTTTTGTTGTTGCCGCATTGTCTAAATATATCAGTTTTTTCATAAATATTCTTTTCCTCCGTTTCCAATTTATCGTCTATTTATTCCCTCACGGGGAGACGGACTTAGTCCGACATAATATAGCTCTACCGGTTACACTTGGGATTCTCAAGCTCTCCCTTGGGATTCACCGTCCGGCTCTCTAAAACCAACTCGTCTAACATCATGTGGTCTACCGTCTCATTAATACTCTCGTTAATCTTCTGCCATACATACTTGGTCACACATCCCTCCGCCGCCATACATCCCTCCTCGGAATAAAACGCCGCGCACTTTACCGGCTCAAGACTACCCTCCAATGCACGAAGCACGTCTCCTACGGAAATCTCCCTGACATTCCTTGCCAGTACATACCCGCCTGTGGCGCCGCGGATGCTGCGCACCAGACCAGCCTTCTTAAGAAGGCCCACCAACTGCTCAAGATAACGCTCCGAGATATCCTGGCGCGCTGCTATCGAACTGATGGAAACCGGCTCGTCCTCACTGTACCTGGCCAAATCAATCATCGCACGAAGCCCGTATCTTCCTTTCGTAGAAAGCTTCACTTACTCACCTTCTTTTTAATTCCTAGTTAATTGCTAGGATATTTTCCATATGTAGGATAACACCGCTTTTTTGTTCTGTCAAGTCCTAATACAGAATATGTTTTAATAAACAGCAGCAATGCCGGTATCCTCCGGCGTCAGGAGTTATTATGTCACGAAAACATACGATTCTCAAGGGCACCTTTATCTTAACAATGACTGGGTTTGCCACTCGGTTCATGGGATTTTTTTATCGTATCTTCTTAAGCCATACCTTCGGTGAGGAAGGAGTCGGCCTCTATCAGCTTGTATTTCCAATCTACGCACTGTGCTTTTCCCTCACTTGCGTCGGCATTGAGCTTGCTCTCTCCCGCTGTATCGCTGCCCGCATGACCCAGGGAAAGCAAAAGGAGGCCCGCGAGCTTCTCTATACCAGCCTCTTTCTTACGGTCACAGCCTCTATCCTTGTCACCCTCGTTCTGCAAAGATACGCTATGCCTATTTCTGAAGTATTTCTGCACGAGCCTCGGTGCGCCGACCTGCTGATTATCCTCTCCTATGCATTTCCATTTGCGTCGGTGCATAGCTGCATCTGCGGGTATTATTTCGGTCTGAAGCAAACCGGTATTCCTGCCATCTCCCAATTTGTAGAGCAGACGGCAAGGATTTTAAGCGTCTACCTGCTGTACCTGTATGGAATTCGTTCAGGAATCCATTTCGGCGTATCCATCGCAGTTGCCGGCATGATTGCAGGAGAAATCTTCTCCTCTGTCTTCTGCCTGCACGCTTTGTTTGGCAAAAATGTCCTGGCTTCCCTGTCCCGTTTCCATTTCCGCGGATGTATGAAGCACAGCCGTGAACTGCTATCCCTCTCTGTACCGCTGACCGCAAGCCGAGTGCTGTTAAACCTCTTACAGAGTATCGAGGCCGTGTCCATCCCTGTCCGCTTGCAGCACTATGGGATGTCCCTTTCGGAATCCTTAAGCACTTATGGGGTACTTACAGGTATGGCCCTGCCCTGTATCCTGTTTCCCTCTGCCATCACAAATTCTGTGTCAACCATGCTTCTTCCCACTGTGGCAGAAATCCAGGCCCTCAACCACAGAAAGGAGTTATCTGCGCTGATTCAGAAGGTGACTTATTCCTGTATCTTTCTCGGCAGCATTTGCTGTGTGAGCCTGTTAAGCTTCGGAAAATGGATAGGAGCCATCCTGTTCCACAGTCCTATGGCGGGAGACTACATCATTACCCTTGCCTGGATGTGTCCCTTTCTGTATACGAATAACACTCTGATTAGCATGATCAACGGAATCGGAAAGACGACCCTTTCCTTTTGTATCAACTTCTCAAGCCTTGGAATCCGAATCGTCAGCGTCTTCCTTATGATTCCCTTGTTCGGAATCGAGGGATATCTGTGGGGACTGTTAGCAAGCCAGGTCTGTATTTTCCTGTTCTGTCTTGCATATCTTAAGTATTATCTGCGCAAAACTGCATAAATCATAACCAATGAGTGAAATATCTGTGAAAAATACTCTGAATTCATAGACATTACGGACACAATCCTTTAAAATTATAGATACGAAAGGGCATACATAACGGTGTGCCCTTTCGGTATAACTTTTAGAGCAGTATAAAAATATTTACGGTGTAAGACAGGAGGTTTATAACATATATGAGTACACGTAAGAAAAAAAAGAACGGGCTTGTCTATCTGCTTCTTCTGATTCTCCTTGTTCTTTGTATTTTTGTTTTTTTGGGGATTAAACAGCAAAAGGATGCCATGGCAGCAAGACCTATGGCGGCAAAGCTAGAGCCATGGAAGTTAGATGTTGCATTTTCCGGCAAAGATTTTAGCGAAGCTTCTCTGTCTCAGATCCAATGCCAAAAAGACGGCTATGTGGACGACAGCTATGTAGAAATTGTGAATCAGCAGTTATCCGTTATTCCCTCATATCTTCAGGATGCGTTTGTGAAGGACGGATGGTCTGTCTATGTGACCGAGCTTGACATTGGACAGACCTATTATCCGGGACAGTTTGATATGGTTATGGCTACCACCAACTATGATGAGAGCCGGATTCTGATTGAGGACAGAATGGATGCGGTACGGGAATCTCCCATTCATGAAGTAGGCCATTGGTTCGATATCTATCTTGGTTTAGTGTCTAATACGGAAATATTTACAGGAATCTACAATGAGGAGAGCGCCGCTTTTATTCGGGCATACGGAACGGACTGTGTAAGAGACGAGATGGAATTCTTCGCAGAAGGCTTCTGGTATTACATTGTTAATCCCGCCAAACTCCAATCCGTAAGCCCGCAGCTATACCAATTTATCCATTCTCTGTATTGCTATTTCCGTATACACAGAACCTGGTATGAGTACAGCAGTATCTTTGCATAGAATAAAACCTGCGCCCTTTCGATTTATGAGAGGGTCTTTATAAACAACTCCATGATGATGGGATTCACATAACATTCCAGCAGAATCCCTAGAGAGACAAACAGAATCATGCTGACCGTCTTGGACAGATTCCACTTGGACTCTGGATAGGTAAAGATATACCACAAAAGCACGATATAACCTGCCCCATAGAACACGAAATGGGGTGTCAGCGCAATCAGGCAGAGAATGACTCCCTTGACACCCATTTTCAAAACCGCCGACGTCATGAGCATCCCTCCGCAAAAGCCTGTCCATGCCAGGAAAGTCCCTGCAACGGCTTTGCGGAGTCTGGTACAGCCCAGGGCAGCCACCAGCACAAGGGGAACGACTCTCACCCTGATGACATACCACATGTATTCCATCACGTCAATCTCCGCCTGACTGTACTGGGTCAGAAAGAATTCATTGAAAATCCCCATGCTGGCAATATAATCCTTGGACATCACATTCCCATAGACAATCCCAATTAAAAAACCCAGCATACAAAACACGATTAAAAACTTCTTGTTTTCCTGTAGCCTCACAAAAGCTCCTCCCTCTGTTCAAGATACTTCATTATATGCCGGGTATCCTATTATATTCTTTTATTTATATCCTTTTATTTTTCTGTCTCGTTCATTCTTGTGTATCTGTTAGGGCATCTTTAACTACTTGAGATACTTCGACTCGTACGCCAGAAGCGCCGCGATGGTCTTGGAATCCTCAATCCTTCCTGTAAAGATCATCTCCTTTAATTCATCTATGGTATACGCCTTTACCTCCACATACTCCCCTTCATCCAGCTTCTGGGACGCAGGGATCAAATCTTTTGCCACATAAATCTCAATCTTTTCATTACAGAAGGCAACCGTTGTCCTAAGCGTAAGCAGCCATTCCAGCTTCTCAGAGCGATACCCTGTTTCTTCCTCCAACTCCCTTCTTGAACACTCAAGCCCCGATTCATCCGGTGTATCCAGCTTTCCCGCCGGAATCTCAAGGGTCTTTCTGTCAAGTGCGTTCCGATACTGCTGTACCATCAGAATCCTTCCGTCCTCCATCACAGGTACAACTGCCGCCGCACCGTCATGCTGAATAAAATCCCATTCTGCCGTACCTCCGTTTGGAAACTCTATATAGTCCTTGTATACACTGAGAATAGCCCCCTTATAGATTAACTTTCTTCCTGTCCGTTTGATTTCATCACTCATGCTTTATTACCATCCCTTTATCGAAAATTGCTGCACCTTTATTACATCTGAATACACGCTTAAATATAAAAATAAGGAAAGCCCTAAACTCTTTCAATTCAAGACTTTCCTTAGTTTTCATATCAATCTTTCCTGCAAAACCTTACTTAGCATAACTTGTAACCCGTGACTCACGAATCACATTCACCTTAATCTGTCCGGGATATTCTAACTCATACTCAATCTGCTTCGCAATATCCCTTGCCATTAATACCATGTCTGCATCAGATACCTGCTCTGGAACTACCATAACTCGAATCTCTCTACCTGCTTGAATCGCAAAAGATTTATCAACCCCCTTGAACTGGTTGGTGATATCTTCTAATTGTTTTAACCTGTTTGTGTATGTTTCTAATGTCTCTCGTCTTGCGCCTGGCCTTGCGGCCGAAATCGTATCTGCCGCTTGTACCACACAGGCAACCAGACTTTCTGGTTCTACGTCGCCATGATGCGCCTCAACTGCATTGATAACCGTTGCGGATTCTTTGTACTTTCTGCAAAGATCCACACCAATCTGAATGTGTGAGCCCTCCACATCATGATCGATAGATTTGCCCACATCGTGTAAAAGTCCGGCACGCTTGGCGATTCTGACATCCAGTCCAATCTCGCCAGCCAAAAGCCCAGCCAGTTGTGAAACTTCAATCGAATGCTTCAATGCATTCTGTCCATAACTGGTTCTAAACTTCATACGGCCAAGTAATCGGATTAGTTCCGGATGGATTCCATGAACTCCCACTTCCAGGGCCGCCGCCTCTCCTTCTTCTCGAATCATGGCATCTACTTCTTTCTGCGCTTTTTCAACCATCTCCTCAATTCTTGCCGGATGAATTCGTCCGTCAACAATCAATTTCTCCAGCGCAATCCTCGCGACCTCTCTGCGGATTGGATCAAAACCGGACAATACAACCGCCTCCGGTGTATCGTCAATGATCAGCTCAACACCCGTCATCGTCTCCAATGTACGGATATTGCGCCCCTCACGCCCAATAATCCTTCCCTTCATCTCATCGCTTGGAAGCTGCACGACCGAAATCGTAGTCTCCGCAACATGATCTGCCGCACATCTCTGGATTGCAGTCACGACATATTCCTTTGCCTTCTTGTCTGCTTCTTCCTTCGCCTGCGCCTCTAATTCCTTAATCATCTTAGCGGTGTCATGTTTTACATCGTCTTCAACAGTTTTTAACAAATATTCTTTTGCTTGTTCGGAGGTAAGTCCTGAGATTCTTTCTAGTTCCTGTACTCTCTGGCTGCCCAGCTCTTCCACTTTCGCTTCGCGCTGTCTTAGCTGTTCTTCCTTTGCTGTAAATCCTGCCTCACGCTTCTCAATGGCGTCTGCTTTCTTATCTAAAGCCTCTTCCTTGGAAAGAACGCGCTTCTCATAGCGTTGTAACTCATTCCTGCGTTCCTTAGTCTCTTTTTCAAGTTCATTCTTGTTCCTGATAGACTCTTCTTTAATCTCCAAGAGAGACTCCTTCTTCTTTGCCTCAGCCGTCTTTACTGCATCATCAATAATCTCCCTGGCTTTCGTCTCCGCATTCCCAATCTTAGAATCTGCATTCTTCTTAAGATTGGAAACTGTCAGGAAATGACTGATGACTGCCGCTGCCGCGATCAGCACAACTCCTACAGCAATCCATATTCCATTCGGCACAGGAGCACCTCCTTATTCAGTTTTCATTGTACAACTACAACACTTAAATTCTATACTGTTTTGACGAAGATGTCAAGCATTCCGCCCATAACATTTGAACATCTGCATAAATCATGAATGTATTTTTAATTATATTGTACTGTTCAATCAAAACATGTATCAGTAAGGTTCATGAATCTCCATCACCCGACGAATCTCGTCATACTTAAACCCCTTGCGCATCAAGTAGCCGGCTATCTTTTGCTTCTGGGTGTAGTCCGCCGTATCTGAATTGAACTTCTTCTTACGCAGAAGACTCTCAATGGCAGCCTTAGAAGCCTCCCCGTCATAGTATTCCTCCAAAGCCTGGTTTACATCTTCTCTGGCAATCCCCTTTTGGCACAGGGCGGCATAGAGCTCTTTTCGACTCTTCCTGTTCTTACGCCCTTCTATAAAGCTGCGGGCATATTCCACATCATTCAGATAGCCAAAGGACTTCACGTAAGCTAGCGCTTCCTTTGCGACGCTCTCAGGATATCCCCCCTGCAAAAGCTTCCCGCGAAGCTGGGCCTCTGTGCGCCCCATGTCATTTAACAGATGCAAAGCTCTGGCCTTAGCCCTTTTTAGAACCACCTTCTGAAGAATCTCCTGGTAAACTTCTTCTGCCAGTTCCCTCTCTGCTTCTATATGATATCGGGACAGCTCTCCCTTATACAAAACAAATGAGGGCTGCTCGTCCACATATACCTGGAACCTGGTCTTCGTCACAGGCTCAATCTTCGTTACCGTCATATCTGTTCCACATACTTCCTAAACTAAATCATCATCCTCTGTATCCGACTCCTTTGACATGTTATTGACGTCTGCCTCAGGCTCCTCTGACGCTTCTTCTGCCTTCTCCGGCTCCTTGGCCTTCCCAGACGCCTTCTTGCCGCCCTTCTTGCCGCCGTCCTTTAACATAGGCTTCACATTCTTGTCCTCCAGCGGCGCATCCTCCCCGATCTGATAGTGGCTGCGTATCTTCGCTTCCAGCTCCTCCATCACCTCCGGATGCTCCTTCAGATAGGTCTTAGCATTCTCTCGTCCCTGCCCGATCTTGTCTCCATTGTAGGCAAACCAGGCGCCGCTCTTGCTTACCAGCTTTAAATCCACGGCTAAATCCAGGATATCACCTTCCTTGGAAATCCCCTTCCCGAACATGATGTCAAACTCCGCCTCCTTAAACGGCGGCGCAATCTTATTCTTCACCACCTTCACACGGGTTCGGTTCCCCACCATGTCTCCGCTCTGCTTAAGGGTCTCAATCCTTCTGACATCCATACGTATGGACGCGTAGAACTTAAGAGCGCGTCCTCCCGTCGTAGTCTCCGGATTCCCGAACATAACGCCCACCTTCTCACGGAGCTGGTTAATAAAGATTACGACACAGTTGGACTTACTGATTACAGGCGTCAGCTTGCGGAGAGCCTGGGACATCAGCCTCGCCTGAAGCCCCACATGGCTGTCTCCCATATCCCCTTCAATCTCCTGCTTGGGCACCAGCGCCGCAACAGAATCCACAACGATAATATCCATGGCTCCAGAGCGCACCATGGTCTCCGTAATCTCAAGAGCCTGGTCGCCGCTGTCCGGCTGTGAGATATACAGTTCGTCAATGTCAACGCCGATATTCTTGGCATAAACCGGATCCAGCGCATGCTCTGCGTCAATAAATCCGGCAATTCCTCCCCTTTTTTGCACCTCTGCAATCATATGTAGCGCAACCGTGGTCTTACCGCTGGATTCCGGTCCATATACCTCCACAATCCTTCCGCGGGGAACTCCGCCAAGCCCTAATGCCAGGTCAAGGCTTAAGGAGCCTGTAGGAATGGTCTCCACCGTTACCTGTGCCTTGGGATCACCAAGCTTCATAACCGTACCTTTTCCAAAATCCTTCTCAAGCTTCGCTATCGCAGCATCCAATGCCTTCTTCTTATCTTCATTTGCCATCTTACAATCTCCTTCTGCTATACGAACGAATGTTCGTTTTCTAAATAATATACTAGTATACTTGTTACAAAATGTCAACACCCAATTCAGGAAAATACAGGAAAAACTTTGGACTTATTCAGACGTACATTTTAGAAACTGTTCAGAAAAACCTAAATTCATCAGACCACTCTAACGTCTCTGACTGTTTTTAAAATACCATACTTTCTCTCTTTTTGTCAACCACAGGCTTCCAAATCTTGTATTTCCAGGTTAAAGCAGCGCCAGCTTCGTAATCCAAAGAAGGGCCCAGTTCATATCTCTCTCCCTCACATCCTTTTTGGTTACCACCTGATAAGAAGCAATCTCCTCCCCTTCAAGGAAATACCTGACGCTTCCCACCACGTCCCCCTCATGCACAGGCGCCCTTAAGGAATCCTTCAACTCGGTCTTTACCTGAACTCCCTCGTCTGCCCGAAGAAGCAGAGAAATCTCATCCTTGCCCTCCACTTGGACCGGAACCAAAAGCTCTGTCTCATATGGCATTTTCTCCTCCACGCCATTTTTTACCTTCACCTCTGGCAAAGCTACGTCCTCCCACACATCCCTGTACTGGTAGTTGGCAATCCCATACTCCATCAATTTGCGGGTATCCTTCCATTTATAGCTCTTATTATTTGGCCAGCCGCATGCCAAAAGAGCCACAATAAAGGTCCTTCCGTCCCGTTCTAACGCCCCCACATAGCAGTAGCCTGCATCCGAAGTAAAGCCGGTCTTTCCAGTCAGCGCCCCCTCCATCATATCCAGGAACGCATTGTGGTTGACACAGGAAAAACGGCGGCTCCCTTCCACATCGCTGAACTGGTAATTCTTTGTCCGTGTAATCTCAAGAAATTCCTCCCTTTTGGGGGACTGCATAATACAGTAGCGCATAATCGTCGCCAAATCTCTTGCCGTGGTGGAGTGTATCCCGTCCTCGTCGCTGTCGTCCAGCCCGTTTGGGGTCACAAAATGGGTATCGTGACATCCAAGCTCCTCTGCCTTCTGGTTCATCAGCTTCGCAAATTCCTCCACCGTACCTGAAATGCCCTCCGCAATCACCACAGCGCTGTCATTGTGGGATTCCAGCATCAGTGAATACAAAAGATCCTTAAGATAGAACTGCTCCTGGTCTTTGACGCCAAGCTTGACCTTGGGCCTTCCCGCCGCATAAGCCGAAGCCGTCACCACCTGCCCTTCCTCCTGGTTTTCAAGCGCCAGGATACAGGTCATAATCTTGGTGGTGCTTGCCATAGGCCGAAGCTCATTTTCTTCTTTTCCAAATAAAACACGCCCACTGTCAGCATCCATCAAGACTGCTGACCGGGCGTATAACTCCGTTGGAGCCTTTGCCCGTTCCTCTGCCCCCACCAGAATATTTCCGTATCCAGAGAGCAACAAACAAATCACGAGACTCCATACTATCATTTTCTTTTTCATCCGCCACACCACATATCACAACATTACTGCAATATATGTAAACATCTTCCCACCTATTCCTGAAAATCTCCTCGTCTTCCCAATGCCGCCTTAATCAGATATCCAGCTTAAGCTGCACCTCTTCCTCTGCCTCCTCCTTGAAGCTCTCCATCTGCTCGGCGTTTAAGCTTGGCAGGTCATCCACAGACTGGACGCTGAAACGCCTTAAAAATTCCTCCGTAGTCCCAAACAAAATCGGTTTTCCCGGCGCATCAAGCCTTCCGCACTCACACACCAGATTATACTCCACCAGCTTATTGACGGCATGATCCGACTTCACCCCACGAATCTTCTCAACCTCCAGCTTGGTCACAGGCTGCTTGTATGCAATAATCGACAGCGTCTCAAGAAGAACATCCGTCAGCACATACTTTTTCGGCTGCTTTGCCACGCGAATCAGATACTCATAAGTCTCCTTCTTTGTACACATCTGAAACGCGTCCTGAAGCTCAATCACCCGAATTCCCCTGTCCTCTGACTCATACTTATCCATCAGCCTGTGTATAATCCTGCGGGTCGTATCCTTGTCATGCCCGATTGCGGCTGCAATCTTCTCCAATTCCACGGAATTCCCCATGGTAAAAAGTACTGCTTCTATAACTCCCTCTAATCTGCTAATTTCCACTTCGTCCATAATCCCTTTCCACCTCTTAGACTCCTAAGCCCGTCATCCCTTTTAGGCAAATGCCTTGGACTGAATCATAATCTCATCAAAAGGATGCTCCTGCTCAATCACAATGGTCCCCTCCTTCATCAACTGTAGGATAGCCAGGAAGGTCACCACAATCTGTATCTTAGAGCCCTGGCTTTCAAGCAGCTCCCGAAACAAAAATCTTTTATGCCCCTTGGCATATTCCGCTACATAATGGAGTTTATCCGGCAGCGTTACTTCTTCTTTTTCAATCTTTCCAAACTTACTCCGAACAGGGTCAATCTTATCCACCCGCCTTTTCATCACTTCCCTGAACACCTTATGAAGATGGGAAAGGGTGAGCTCTCCAAGCAGCTCGTCCAGATTCACAGGCTCCTCGTACTCCCGCACCTCGTCTGGAATGGTAGGCGGTTTGTACATCACCTGCTCTCCCTCCACCTGTCTGTCCCTCAGCTCATAAGACATATACTTATACATCTTATATTCCAATAGCTGAGCAACCAACTCCTGGCGCGGGTCTTCCTCCTCCCCTTCCTCATTAACCTCTTTGGGAAGCAGCATCCGGCACTTGATATCCAAAAGCGTCGCCGCCATCACCAAGAACTCACTCATAATGTTCAGATCTTCCTTCTCCATGGCCTTGATGTAATCCATATACTGATTTGTAATCTCCACAATCGGAATATCGTAGATATCAATCTTATTTTTATCAATTAAATGCAGCAATAAATCCAACGGTCCTTCAAAGACCTGCAGTTTTACCGGAATCCCCATAGAACTCTCCTAAATATATCCTCTGATTACTCATTATCTTCTTAAATTACAACCGTACTATTATACAGGATAATTTCCGTTTCCACAAGTTCCAGATTAAAATTCCATCACCACAATCTCCGCTGGATTAAACAGCCGGATTGGGACAGAATGTACGCCAAGCCCCTTGCTCACCACAGCAGTCCCATCCCCAATCTCATAACATCCTCCGGAATAGTTGGGAAACAGGGTGAAGTCCGGCGCCACCACGCCCCCGATAAACGGAATACGCATTACCCCGCCATGGTAATGCCCCGACAGAATAAGATCTGCCCCCCAGTCATGGTAAGCTGGAATATGGGCCGGATGGTGCGCCATCAATATCTCATATGCCTCCCCTGCTTCACCGATTCTGGCCTCAATGTCAGCCTTGCTAATTCGATTCCTCGTCCACCTCTCATACCCTAGAAGGGGGATCTCAAGACCTGTAATCCGGATTCTGTTTTCATCCCACAAAAGAGTCACGGATTCATTCTCCAGGAAACGAATCCCCGCCTTCTCAAGCTGTCTCTTATAATCCCAAAAGGAACGCTTATATTTCCTTGGACGCTCCTTCATCTTCTGCTCGTGGTTGCCGTTGGCATAATACACCGGACAGACAGCCGGAAGCCGCGACAAAAATTTCACCGTATGCTCATAGGAGGAATGGTCCTTGCGAAGCAGCATATCTCCTCCCACCAGAATTAAGTCCGGCTTCTCCCTGACAACGGCGCGAAAAAGAGGCTCATTCTCTTTTCCGTAACAATAGTTGTGCAGATCGCTTAGAAAAATAATCTTCTTTGGCTTCTTAAGATTGGAAAGCTTTTGGGATATGATCCTATAGCGTGTCACATGGAAGCAGCGCAGCTCACGCGCCAGCTCTCCCACCGCCAGAACCATGAACACTCCTATTATCTTTATCAATATTCTCAATATTCTTCTCTCCTTTTCATCTTGGATAATTATATAATTATTCCTGTCAATTTGCAAATAGATATGTTAGAATAAATCTAAAAGAAATATTATTTATTAAGGGAGGTTTATTCATATGACTGTACCAGAAAGGATCTCGGCCCTTCGCGCTCTCATGGAGGAAAAAGGGTACGACGCATACCTGATTCCTACAGACGACAATCATCAGAGCGAATATGTAGGAGAGCATTTTAAGGCAAGGGCATTTATGACAGGTTTTACCGGCTCTGCCGGAACCGCTGTTATTACGAAGACAGAGGCAGGACTTTGGACAGACGGCAGATACTTTATTCAGGCGGCAAATCAGCTTGAGGGAAGCGGAGTTACACTGTTTAAGATGGGGCAGCCCGACGTTCCAACCCTTGAGGACTATATCGCGGACGTCATTCCAGAAGGAGGCACGCTGGGATTTGACGGACGAGTAGTGGCCATGGGAGAAGGACAGGCCTTAATGTCCGCACTCCTTCCCAAGAATGGTAAGATTGACTATTCAGCGGATTTAGTAGATAAGATTTGGGAGGACCGTCCGCCGTTGTCCGAGAAGCCGGCATTTGCCCTGGGAATCGAATATACAGGCGAGAGTACGGCAGACAAGCTGACCCGCATCAGGGAGGCCATGAAGCAGGAGGGAGCCAACGTCCATATCCTTGCTGCGCTGGATGATATCTGCTGGACCACCAACTTAAGAGGCGATGATATCGAGTATTTTCCCCTTCTTCTTTCCTACGCCATCATTACTATGGAGGATATGAAGCTTTATGTAGACGAACGTAAGCTAACTGCCGAGATGAAGGAGACTCTGGCAAAAGATGGTATTTCCATCCGCCCGTACAACGCCGTTTACGAGGATGTCAAGAACTTGAAGGCCGAGGACAGCGTACTTGTTGACCCGTCAAGGCTGAATTACGCCCTTTACAACAATATTCCGAAAGGGGCGAAGGTCATTGAGAAGATGAATCCGGAAGTGCTGATGAAGGCAATGAAGAATGACACTGAGCTTAAGAACATTATCAATGCCCATATCAAGGACGGTGTAGCAGTCACCAGATTCATGTACTGGCTGAAGAAGAATATTGGAAAGACAAAGATTACGGAAATCAGCGCCGCCGAAAAGCTTGATTCCCTCCGAAAGGAGCAGGAGGGCTATCTGTGGCAGAGCTTTGAGCCAATCTGTGGCTCTGGAGAGCACGCCGCTATCGTTCACTACGCTGCCACCCCTGAAACCAATGTTCCAGTCACTACCAACGGCTTGTTCCTGACGGACACAGGCGGCGGATATATGGAGGGCTCTACGGACATTACAAGAACCTTTGCCTTCGGAGAGATTACAGACCGGATGAAAGAGGATTTCACGACAGTGCTTCTGTGCAACCTGCATCTGGCCCGCGCCGTATTCCCTCACGGTATCTCCGGCTTTAACCTGGATGCCATGGCAAGGATGCCTGCCTGGGAGCGGGGACTGGACTATAATCACGGAACAGGCCACGGCGTGGGTTATCTGATGAACATCCACGAGGCTCCCGCTGGTTTCCGCTGTGCAGTCCGCGAAAAGGAAAAGGCTCCTCTTGAGGCAGGCATGGTCATCACCAATGAACCAGGGCTTTATATTGAAGGCTCTCACGGTATCCGCACCGAGAATGAGCTGGTGATAAGAAAAGGCCCAAAGACAGAGTACGGACAGTTCCTTTATTTTGAGCCGATCACCTATGTTCCCATAGATTTGGACGCGGTCAAGCCGGATATGATGAGACAGGAGGATAAGGAGCAGTTGAACGCTTATCATGCAAAGGTATACGAACTCGTTTCCCCCCATCTCAATGATGAGGAAAGGGAATGGCTTAAGGAGTATACAAGGGCTATTTAAGTTTATCCTGCTCTGAATATAGCAATCATGACCACCCGTCAAACGGGTGGTTTGCTCTGCGGCTATAAGCCGCTGTTACCGGCCAGCGCCTAAAGACGCTGGCTTTCACTTCGTTCAAGCCACTACGCCCTTGACTCGTCGCCGCCCTTCAAAGGGCGTTCGTAATACCGGCTACCCCTTGAAGGGGTCCTCGTATTCCTTCACGCTCAACTTGTCCTGCATAACGTCACTTTTCTCCTGATCCTGAATATACTTCTTTATTGTTGCCTCGTTCAGACCTACTGTGCTGACGTAATATCCCTCCGCCCAGAAATGCCGGTTCCCGTATTTGTACTTCAGGTTTGCGTGTTTGTCAAATATCATCAGAGCACTTTTCCCTTTCAGATATCCCATAAAGCTTGACACGCTGTACTTGGGTGGTATACTTACCAGCATGTGGATATGGTCGGGCATCAGATGTCCTTCGATAATCTCCACTCCCTTATATCCGCAGAGCTGTTTTATAATGTCACGTATACTTTCTTTGTATTGATTATAAATCGCTTTTCGTCTATACTTGGGAGTAAAGACAATATGGTACTTGCACATCCATTTCGTATGTGCCATGCTATTCGTCTTGTTAGCCATAAAAATCACCTTTCCTTTCGTTATGTAGTAGCTTGAACAACTCTATCATAACGGAAAGGTGATTTTTGTGCTATAAGCA
>ERZ808028.729-NODE-729-length-23863-cov-11.966072_pt1 | contig 23863 bp, 20 predicted proteins | sample MGYA00380184_ERZ808028 | MGnify/ENA primary metagenome ERZ808028 (study PRJEB31490, sample SAMN06133397) | mouse gut metagenome | isolation source: J8_1 | host: mice | place: China: Chengdu | collected 2015-05 ...
AAAACCATTGTTACGGAAACAAGCTACACCGACAGCAAGAATTTTGTCAAGAGCACAAAAGACCAGCGCGGCAACGAGACGAGCTACACCTACAACGAGCAAAAAGGTACGCTGACCTCAACCACGGACGCGCTCGGCAGAACTACAAATTACACTTATGACCCGAACACCAATTCTTTGCTGTCTGTTTCTTCGGGCGGTATGACCAACAGCTACGCTTATGAAAATGACCGTTTAAAGAACATCACCGTGAACGGCGGTCTGCAATATGCATTCCAATATGACGCCTTCGGCAGAACGACCTCGACGAAAGTTGGTAACGGCACTGCATGGCGGACGCTGTCGAACTTGGAATACAATAGTAAAGGATTGCTCGGCAAGCAAACCTACGGTAACGGCGATTACATTGACTTCACCTATGATAGCCTTGACCGTATCACCGAAAAGAAGTATAATGGCAGTAGCACAAGCCGTGTACAGTATGCTTACGATTCCGAAGGGCGAACCTCTGCAATCAAGGATATTGAAAATAGCCGTTATACAAGATTTACTTATGACCTTGCTGGTCGTGTTGTGCGCAATGTGACCTATCCGAATGCCGCGGCAAACAGCGCATTTATTACAGATATGCGCTACAATTATGAAAGCAAAACCAACCGTCTTTCGGACTTCACTTACAGAATGCCGAAACACGGCAGTACTACAGGCGATTACCGTACAGCAGACTTTGAACTGATTTACGGTACGGGTGCAGACGCAGACCGTGTCACTGCTTTGCAAATGCATAAGGTAAACCGTATTCAGTTTGCCTATGATGGCTTCGGCAGAGTGACAAGCCGCACTTATTCTAATACGTCAGGTGACAACCACCGTGTTACGACCTACACCTATCAGGATGTGGGCAGCGATAAGACCACCACGCTCCTGAAAACAGTCAACAACTCCGGTTTTGGTTTGTTAGGCTATGAATATGACGCAGTCGGCAACATTACGCAGATTACCAAAGACGGCGCGGTACAGGAAAGCTACACCTATGATGACCTGAACCAATTAAAGACCGTCACCCGCAATGGCGTCACCACCGAATACAATTACCAAAACGGCAATATTACTTCCGTTACGCAAAACGGTACTGCTGTCAAGACTTACGGTTATACCGACAGCACTTGGGGCGATTTGCTGACAAACTTCAACGGGCAGACGATTACTTATGACGAAATCGGCAATCCCCTGCAATACCGTGACGGTATGTCCTTTACTTGGGCAAAAGGCAGACAGTTACAGAGCATTACCAAAGACGGCTTAAACGCAAGCTATACCTACGATGAAAACGGCCTGAGGATTTCCAAGACAGTCAACGGCATCACAACCAAAATCTTCCGCACCAACGGGCAAATGGTCGGTATGAACATATCCGACGGCAAGGATGTTACCTTTATTTTGGACGGTGACGGTAATGTCTACGGTGTGCATTATGACCATTATTCTGCGAGCGGTCTGCGTTCGGAAACATATTACTTTGCGTTTAATGCGCAAGGCGATGTTATCGGCATTTACGACTTTAGCGGTCGTTTAATGGCAACCTATGACTATGACGAATGGGGCAACTGCACAGTCAATGTGCTTGCCGCAGACAGCAACGGTCACGGGGTAGACAGTCCCGACCACATCGCACATGTCAATCCGTTCCGTTACCGTGGATATTTCTACGATGCTGAAACTGGGTTCTATTACCTCAATTCGCGGTATTACGACCCGGGTACGGGGAGATTTATTAGTTCAGACATTGAATTATCTGGTAATGCTTCTATTCAAGGATATAATTTGTTTGCATATTGCATGAATAATCCTGTGAACATGCAAGATACTTCGGGGCGATGGCCAAAATCTTTAAGAGATATTGCTGATGTGATTAAAAATGTTGTTACTGAAGTAGTTTATTATGTGCGCGAATTAATATTGAGTGTAACAACTGATGAAATAATAGAAACCTCTCTAACACAGACTGTAAAGAATGAATTTCCTACATCTTTTATGGATAAAGGTTTAGCTGCTGCAACAACATCTGGCAATGTCCATGTTTTTTCCAGTGGTTCTTCACAGGTAGTGCGAGGTGTTATAAAAGATGTTGTACCTATCATAACAACTGTAATAGATTTTGGAGTTTGTATGCTACAAGGCGATAGTGCTCTTGATGCCGGAGTCAAGTCTGTTACTCATACACTTATTGGTTTTGGCGCGGCCAAGATAGGCATGGCTATTGGTTCCGGTCTCGGCAGTGCTGCTGGTCCATTAGGGACAGTTGTTGGAGGAGTTGCTGGATGTCTTATTGGTACACTTGGAAATATAGTCTTTGATGCTATATACGATAGAATAAGAGGATGATTCCTATGAAATATATTTGTTTTTTTGGTGATAATAATTTTTACTATTGTTATTTTGAAAATGGAAAAATTTTCAAGGGCCATAATCCGCCACAAAGCCGCAGTGTTAGATTGTCACATTTTGTTTCTATATCTTTAATACTATTTTTAGGAGGAATGCTTAATGAGTTGTTACAATATCAAATAAACGGATTTATTTGCATTGTAACAATAATTCTCGGCATAATTGTTACGTCAATAGTTGGTCATCAAGTTTATAATCGCATCGAAAAAAAGGCTGTCCGTAATTATACGGAAGTATTTTTATCACAAAATCAACTAAAAGAATATATTTTAAAGGGGAAAAAGCAATTTGAGTCTCAGAAGTTGATTTTACTTTTTTTAGCTACTGGTACGAGTATACTGTTTTGTTTCTTTTATTTTACACAAAATTTTTTAATCTGGTTTTTAGGACTGTTAATGTATTTGATATTAGTTTTACTTACCATGTGGATAAAGCCTTTAAAGAAAGCAAAATTCTACAGAGTAATGGGAGAGTGAATAACACCCGGAACGGTACGAAACCACTGAAAAAGTGGGACGAAACATAAAAAGTATGGTAAAATAGAAGCATCAAGCAAAAGGTGTGATATAGCACAGGGGACGGTACTGTGTGCGATTGAGTTAATGCAACAACAGGCAGGGGGCTGCAAAACAGACCCCTGCCCTACCCACTGAAATCAGTTTTCCAGTACCACAAGAAACGGCGTCACCACCGAATACAATTACCAAAACGGCAATATTACTTCCGTTACGCAAGACGGGACTTCTGTCAAGTCTTACGGCTATACTGACAGCACTTGGGGCGATTTGCTGACCCGCTTCAACGGGCAGACCATTACCTATGATGAAATCGGCAATCCCCTGCAATACCGTGACGGCATCTCCTTTACTTGGGCAAAGGGCAGACAGTTACAAGGTATTACCAAAGACGGCTTAAACGCAAGCTATACCTACGATGAAAACGGCTTGCGAATTTCCAAGACAGTCAACGGTATCACAACCAAAATCTTCCGCACTAACGGGCAACCAGTCGGTATGAACATATCTGACGGCAAGGATGTTACCTTTATTTTGGACGGTGACGGCAAGGTCTACGGTGTGCATTATGACCATTATTCTGCGAGCGGTCTGCGTTCGGAAACCTATTACTTCGCTTACAACGCACAAGGCGATGTTATCGGCATTTACGACTTTAGCGGTCGTTTAATGGCAACCTATGACTATGACGAATGGGGCAACTGCACGGTCAATGTGCTTGCCGCCGACAACAACGGTCATGCAATCGATAGTCTCGACCACATAGCCCATGTCAATCCGTTCCGTTACCGTGGGTATTTCTACGATGCGGAAACAGGGTTCTATTATCTTAATTCGCGTTACTATGACCCGGGTACGGGGAGATTTGTGAATGCGGATGATGAGTCAATATCTCAAGTTTCGCCAGAATCTACAAACTATGACAAAAATCTTTTCGCCTACTGTGATAACAATCCTATTTCAAGAGAAGATTCAGATGGGGATTTTTGGGTCACCGTAGGAATCATGGCTGTAGGTGGTGTAATTGGTTCAGCGGTAAGTGCTATAAGCTCGGCGGCAACTCAAAAAATATTGACAGGGACAGTAAATTGGAAGTCAGTAGGAGTTGCAGCAGCCACAGGCTTTGTTAGCGGAGCTATAGCGGCAAGCCCATTAGGTATGGTAGGACAAAAAATAGCCGGTGGAATAATAGGCGGATTATCTTATGCTACTGATTGCTATGTTAATAACCGATCAATGACGCTTATTGGAACTGTAGCCTCTGTTGGTGGGGGCGTTATATCTGCTAAAATTGGAGGTGGAGGAGCTAACGAACATGGAGCACTTAGTACTGTCGTAAGAAACACAAAACAAACTATAATTCGTGAATCTCGCAGAGCAAACCGACAGTACGCAAGTAAAGCAACGGCAATGGCTATTAGTTCTTGTAGTAATACTTTGGCGAACAGTGCTTGGAGTTCAAGTGCTAGATTTGCCGCTGGATGCGGTGTTTCAAATGGAATAAATGCAATAGGTGGGTGGATTCAAAATCTCATCGCACGCTGGAAACGGTAGTTGGTGAGGAATAATGCAAATGATAAAAATAATAATTTCCATTTTTTTATTCATTCCAGGCTTCGCGTTTTTTGGCAACAAAAGATCTGCTATCAGAATGATAAAAGAAATTTGTATCAATTCTCGTTATTATCCAGAGCACTATTGTGCAGTGCCAAGATGGATAAAAAAATGTTTCAAAGTCAAAGAAAAGATGATTCCCAAGTTTATCTATTTTGAATTTTGCATGAGTGTTTTTTTTGCGGTAATAACACCGATTTATATTGTAATCGCTTTATTCCTTTATGCGAAACACAAAATTGAAATGATTTACGCTTTATACATACTTAATGTATGTATAGTATTAATAGATGATATTTATTTTACCATTATGTCACTCATTTACAAATATAACAGAAAAGAAAAAGGGAACGACAAAAAATAAGGGGACAGAAAAGATAGGGGAGGAAAAGACGGGGGACAGTACTGTGTACGATTGAGTTAATGCAACAACAGGCAGGGGTCTCTGCAAAACAGACCCCTGCCCTACCCGCTGAAATCAACTTTCCAGCGTCACAAGAAACGGCGTAACCACCTATACTCTTATCAAAACGGCAAGGGATGTTTGAAATCGTCGAAAGAATCATCAAACACAGTGGAGAAACATTCATCTGTAGTGTATTAACCTAATGGAGCTTTGATATTAGTTACAAAAACAAAATTGCATCAATTAAAAAGCGATTTGGCAAATATGTCAAGTCGCTTTTTTCTTGCAATTCGACACGATTTCCTTGCAATTTGACATTTGGTATATCTTTTTTGTAATTTTAATGATATTTTGAAGTTAATACAGTATCTGAAAAAATATACAGAAAAGGATGGTAAATATGAGTCGAAAAATGAAACTGACTACAAAAACTATATAGGATCACTGTTTCAGCGATAATAGAGGGAGGATAACATATGTCAATATTGCAAGTTCTAAATGTGGGACAGGGAGACAGCATGATATTACGGCCTGAGAGTCCATGCTGTTTTAAGGGAGAGATTTTTGTAATTGATTTAGGTCCAGGTGGTACCGACATTACACAACATATAAATCCTCCCGAAAAAGTGAATATTATTTTAACACATCATGATAACGATCATTTTGGTGGGTTTAAATTTTTCGTAGATAGAATCAAGCAAATACAAAAGCTTATAGTTCCTTTCCATCAAAACGAGATTACATTAATTGCAAAAAGCATTTTAAGCTTAAGGGGAATACGGTCTGCTGAAGACTGCGGAGAATTCATAAGAATTCTTGAAGATACAGTTAGTAATCAAATGCTATTAAAGAGCCTTTCTCAATATTCAACAAGTCAGCCAATAATATCATTTGCATATGATGGCAAAGACTATTGCAATCATATTACATGCATGAACCCACCAATATTAACAAATACGTATGATTGGTTACGTGAGATGGATGAAGAAGATTTGGCTAGTGTAATTCGAGAGATTTTCATACCGGCGCACGCAGAAATTATTCTGCGATATATTGAGTTCGCTAGACGTGGAAGGGGATGGCAGAATGTAGATGCACGCGAACTGTATGACATTTTTTTAGATGATAACAAACTTGATCGTGATTTAGAATTAAGTCAACAAGATAATGTTTATAGGGATAAAGGAAATTTTGTAGTAAATTTTTTCCTGCAAAATTTGGAGCTAATCAGAAAATTTAATGATAGGCCAATCCGTAAAAATTTAAAGAAGATATATAATAACTATGCAACATGTGCCCATGATGTATGTATTGTATTACGTGCAAACTATCAAGGAAATACATTTTTGTTAACCGGAGATGCAAGCAAAAAAGTTTTTTATAGGCTATTGAGAGAGAAAAAGAAAATAAACGCAGACTATCTAAAGGTTCCTCATCATGGGAGCAAAGAAAACCTTGATGAGCAAATACTGGATAATATAGCTCCGAAAGTTGCAATCATTTCACATGATAGTCGCTGTTTTGGGAAAGCAAAAGATCCCCATCCCAATATGGAGGTTCTCACGCTTTTGCAGAAAAAACATGTTCGGGTTCTAATAACAAATGATGTCGTAAAAAATGGGCTTATTTATATGAAGAAAGTCAATCATCAAAAAGATCCCAATGTTGATATTATGTAGATTTCTCTGATATAAAAGACCGGGGACGGTACTATGAGCAATTGAGTGAACGCAATAACAGCTCCCTGCCCAATATTCGCCCAATTAACATCATATGCTTTGACAAGCAGAAAGAACGAGCGATTTCAAAAACAAGGGCTGAAAGTTTAATAATATCACAAATCAATATAACTGGTTATTCTTTTCTGCTGTAATATATTTTCAAGTGGGTAGTTCACTTTCTCCTTCCATCATGACAGGTGGCACCTGCCGCCGAGAAGGCATAGTCCTTTCTTGGCGGCGGGTGTTTTTCATTTTGTGAATTTTATCTTTTGGAGATTTTGTAAAGCAAACTGCTCTTACCGCCTTTCTCTCGGTATCGCTGTTCAGTTGTTATGAGTCCTGCTTTTCTTAAATCTTTTAAAGCTCTCCTGACAGTTGATTCGGAGAGCTTTAATTCTTTAGCTATAGTCGGAATTGCAGGCCAACATTCTCCGTTTTTGTTAGTTCTGTCGTAGAGATAAATGTAGACCGAAACTGCTCGGTGCGGTAAATCCATACGATATAAAAAATCAAGTCTGCTCATTTTCTTTCACCTCCTGTGGATGAGATTTGTTTTGAGGTTTTCGGCGGCTCGGAGGTACAGATTCCAACACAGTCCTACCGCATTTGTTTTTATTCTTTGGCTTTTTCTGAGACTTTCTCTGCGGTTCATGGTTTTGATTCTCAGCCTGATTTTGACCGCCTGCAGAGTCGGCTTTTTCAGATGTTTCTTCCTGAAGCAACCAGTCAGAATGGTATTTTTGCACGATGCCGTCTATGATTTCACTCTTTTCGGCATACTCTACTTCACGGTTTCCGTTGTCGGTTACCGTATAAGGATCGTCCTCGTTAAATTTAATGCCCCATTTGTAAAAAAGCTTTAGCTTAACACACATAGGATGAACACCTGTTTTCATCACAACAAATTGACCTTTGGGCATAGATTTTAATTCATCAGGAGTCATAAGCGGTCGTTCTATCATTTGCAAGGACTGAGAGGGGTCGTTTTTACTCCTTGACACTGAGCCTGACATCACCGTTCTGCTGCCTAACGCTTTGGAGAGTATCTCTGCTGAGCTGCTGTTGGGAGCAAAGCCGCCAAACAATGTGATTTGCGTATTGTCTACGATAATTTCCGCCCCTTCCTTGCCGTAGTTCTTGTCGAGCTGTGAGAATGATTGGATGATTGGTACAATCTGTAATCTTCTTGAACGCGAGGCGGAGAACATCATTTCCGCACTCTCTATCTTTGGCAAAGTCCCGAACTCATCACAGAAGAACACACAGCGGTTTTTAAGTTTGCCGCCGTTTTCATCGGCTACAGCAAGGATTTCACGGTATAGCTGTTGAATGATTAGGGAAATCATAAAGAAGGTGTTGGGATTTTCTTCGGGCATAATCACGAAAATGGCGGACTTTTCATTGCAGAATTTTTCCGCATCTATCTCGGTATCAAAGCACAGAAGCTGTTCGAGTTCAGAGTCAAGGAACGAGTTCAGTCGGGAGAGAGCCGTTGACATAACGCTTGCCATACTCTGTTCGGCAGTATTCAAAGCCGCACCCGCAAACCATTTCGCCTTATGGTCATTCGGAAGCATTTCCATTAACTGCTGGAACTGATTTTTTCCTTTTTTCTGTGAAGGAGCGAGCAACTCTTGGATAATCTTAAACACGGAAATAATATGCCGTTTTTCAGGTTCACAAAATTCAGCAACCAATAGAATAGTTGCTGTCAATAAGCCTTCGGCGGCGTCGTAAAAGTATGCATTCTGTCCAAAGCTTGCGGCATCCATACCCGAAAGAATAATAGTTTTTGAAATAATCTTGGCATACTTTTCTGCTTTGGCTTTGTAAATTAACTGATTTTCTTTTTGATACAAATCCATATACTTATTGACAAGGTGCAAGAGGTTATTTCCATTAGAGCGAGTGGGATTTCTCAAATCTATAACTGAAACATGATAGCCGTACTGCTCTGCGATGTTTCCGTAATTCCGCATCACATCGCCCTTTGTATCGGTGGATAGGAAAGACATCCCCGATGCACAGGCATATTCAATGCACGGATAAAGCCAATATGCCGTTTTGCCAACGCCCGCCGCACCAATCATCAACACATGGACATCTCCGGTATCCACAAGTGCTGTTGTATTGTGTTTACCGCCTGTGCAACCTATCACAATGCCTTGAGGAAGAACTTCTTCCGGCTGTTCTTTTTTCTTGCTTTTAAAAAATCTGCGTTTGGCAATGTGGGATACAGTCGGAGTTTTACCGTTTTCAGCTTGCTTACGCCATTTATTCGGGGTAAACGGAATATGCCGATAGGTTTTGTGTATTTCCGACTTTGTTGCCCACCGAGCTGTACCGTGCTGACCGTCACCGACTGTTTTAGATTTTATGCTGTTAAGGTTATAGAGGTGAGCGACAACGGATATACCGCCGAGGATACAAAACATAACGGCGGCAATTATAATTAGAGTTGGAATGCCTGACACGGTTCTTCATCTCCCCTCTCATCTTCATTGGGTATAAAAAAATCCACACAAAAATGCGGATCATTACCTCCGGCCGCCAGCCGGTCTTCGTTCCAATCCTTGTGGAGCGGTATGAGATTTTCTGATTGTATTCCCATATCGGATAGTTTCTTACTGATTCTATATGCCGCCGCCTGACCGGGAGCATCGTTGTCAAAGCAGAGATACACATAATTGATATTGGGGTTATCCTTTAGACATTGAAAAAGCACCCTTTCCGAAACGGAGCAGGATGCCGCATAACTGTGTGTTTTCCAATTTTCTTTATGCATTGATATGAAACTTAACATATCTATCGGTGCTTCAAAAAGAAAAATATATTTACTTCTGCCGTTCCAGTGAAAACTATACTCCGACTGACTGCCGCTTGCATTTCCTTTGTAAGATGACTGCGATCCGCAGCCTCGTTTATTGGCGTGGCGTGGATTGCCGTCTTTATCATAGCCTACGAACACAGCATTGTGGTGTTTTGCCGACTCGTAAATCATATTCCGATGCACAAAAGCGTACAACACATCTTTGTCAATTCCACGAGTGATGTTCAGATATGCAAAAACTCTCCGCATATTATCGTTCTTCGGAGGCAGTTCAAATGGTTTTACCTCTTTCACAACGAGCGGAGCAGTTATGAGCACGCCGCTACCGTTGCCGAGCAAAAACTCCATCGCTTCGGGATAATCTTTGTTATAGAATCTGCGGACGAAGTCAATGGCATCGCCGCCGATTCGGTCATACTGGTGAAACCATAGATTTCCTCTGACAGTAACTTTCCGCGAGCCGTCACGCCATTCGTATTCCTTGCCGGAGCGTTTCAGCGTTTCTCCCTGACTGCGGAGAAGCTCAACAAGGTCTGTTTTACGAGCTCGTTCTTTCTGTTCGTCTGTAAAATGAATATATGCTGACAAAAATATAAACCTCCTATCCTTGTCGCAGACCTTGAGCCTGCTTCTTCTCATTGATTTTTCTTTTGAGTTTGCGGTCAATTGAATGCTGTTTTCCTTTGCGTTCATCTTTCAAACGGTTTTGTATGATACGGCTGATTTGACCGAGCAGACGAAGAGAACCGAGAGTCGCAGACCAATTGCGGTTGGACTTTATACTGTGCAGAAGTTGCTGGGCATACTGATTTCCGTGTTCGGCTGATGCAGTAAGATATGCAATCGCTCTGTCATAGTCACGTTCAACCTCTTTGCCGTAGAGATACATCTTGCCGAGCATATACTCTGCATAGTGGTTTCCGTTCTCAGCAGCGATTTCAAAGTTGTAGATTGCCTTAGGAATATCTTTTACAGTGTTTTCGGTCAGCTGGATTTTGCCTGCAAGGTAAGCGGCATAAGGATTTTTCTGCTCCGCCGCCTTTTCAAGATATTCTATTGCTTTTTCCAAATCCTGCGGTATTACTTCACCCTTATATAACAGCTTGCCGAGTAAATACTGCGCAGGAGCAAAGTTCTTCTCTGCCGATTCGGTAATCAGTTTTATCGCCTCTGGGATATTTTGCAAGAACAGATTACCGTCAAGTAAACTTTTGCCGAGGGTATACTTGGCATATTTGTTACCACGTGCAGAGGATTTCCGAAGTAAATCTTCCGCACGAATTAAATTTTGTTCTAAATCCTCGCCTTTAAGATATGTTTTGCCGAGCAGGTATTCTGCAAACTCATTGCCCTCACTGACCGATTCTTCAAGCCACCGCAGAGCATAATCCACATTTTTCGGCACATCTTCACCCCGTAAAAACATCTTGCCGAGTCTATATTTTGCAACACCGCATCCAAGTTTTGCCGATTCAATTAACAATTCAACGGCAGTATTCAGATCATAGTTTTCATTATCACGATTAAGCAAGGTTTTCGCCTTTTTGTAATACTGCCACATTAAAGATGTTGTTTCTTTATCTGTAAGTGAAGGGTCTGTTTCTTCATCGCTTGGTTCGGAATCAGATTTGGGTTGTTCATCAGCATTTTCTTCATCATCAGCTTTAAATATGCGGTCAGTAACAATATTCATTGCTTCCTGTATAACAGCATTTTTAATAGATTTGAACTCCTTGTTTTGCAACAGTGGAACACGCTCCGGCAGCTCGTCTGTATAGGTGCGTATAACATTTTCTCTCTGTTCATACCATAAATCATATAACGCAGATATTCGTTCATCTGACGCAATTTCATCTACAATAGAATCAATAATCGCTTTGATATCTGCTTTCAGATAACCGTAAACTTTTTTACCTGATGTCTTAGACAATCTGTCAGCAAGACTTAAAAGCATTTCTTCCAATTTTGGATTATCATAAACACCGCTGTTGATTTTCGAAATGATTTTCTCTATTACCTCGCGGCTGTTCACTTTTAACTCGTCACGGTATTCGGTTTGCTTTTCATATATACTTATTAGATCCTGTCTGAATATTTGTTTCGCAAGCGTTGACTTGATTTCTCTAATTCCGTTTTTTGTCAGATATGCTTCGCCGGGATCAGTAGAATAAGCAATCATATGAATATGGGGATGGTGAGATTCATTATGAAATGCAGCGTACCACCGAAAATTTTCGGGAGCAATCTTCATATTGCGTGCAATCATATTTCGGTTTGCACGGATTAAATTCATCCATTCATCAGCACAGTTATACCCAAGCCGTTCAGCATCCTCACGCCGAAGGGATATGATGTGCGTCCAAATATTGCTGTCACTCTCTGCCACTTCCTTGGCTACATCAGAAAGAATAATCGGGACTCCCTTATCTGTAAAAAGACCGTGAGAAGATATTACTTCAACCCGAGGACGCTCGGCGATGTATTTTACATATTTTTCACGGTCGCCGAACAGTTCACTGTGCATCTCTGCGATACGCATAATCAGTTCATCCGCATTTTCACGAGTAGGATTAGATATATAATCTTCATACTCAAATAAATCCTTACTGTCGGGATAGGTTTTCACAAGCTTATCAATCAATTTCTTCTGTGTTTCAAAAGGAGGCTTTGTATTGGTACTGTTCTTTGCAGGCTCTGCACCTTTACGGGTAGCAATGTAGCGAACATAATTTTCGATATGCATCTTTGCATTCGGTTTCAGATACGGAGATTTAAGAATAATCCTAGCCATAGGTTAACCGTTTTGCCAATCCACGGCATCTTCAAAAGAAAACCTGCCGTTCAGACGTTTAACTTCTTTGATGCACTCTCCGCGTAAACGGTCAATTGCCTCTTTATCAATATCATTACTTGCGGCGAGTACATTCATAACCATTGCCATTTCAACCGACAGCTTGAACAGTAATCGGGAGAGTCGGTTTTCCGTATCCGCAATCTTTGCACCGATTACAGATTCAAGTGCAGGCGTTAACATCTTACTGGTTTCCTTGGAATTCAACCAAGCAATATACATTTCTATCGCGTCGGATATGAACTCACTGCGCGAGGAAGCGTTGGTTTTCGATATATTCTCATCGCACCGTTGCAGAAGAGCTCGGCTGATATAGATGCCTGTCCTGACTGCGTCATTTCCGTTACTCATAGCATTTTCCTTTCCGGAATACCTTTTGTATTCCTGTATTTTTCTTTAAAATCGGCGGATTTCGGCACATTGGTATACCAACTTTAACACAAAGCGTAAACAGTAACACACTTTGAAGCTCCCGAACGGCGTTGCCGGTCGGTGTAAAACGGCAGTTGCCGCCTCTCGGCGGCATACAGCCTTTATCCTGCTTAATTTTCGACCCTCGAAAATCTTTAAAAGTGCCGTTCACCGTTCATCTGCAATGCTTGCCGAAATTTGCCTGAATTTTGCCGATTTACTCGCCATCGGCTACTTTCCCGACTTTGCCGCCAAAGCCGTCACACAGGGCGACAGGTTGGCTCACAGGCGTGCCTTTTCTTTCTTAGGCATCTTGCCGTCTAACCTGTCAAAGCAACTTTCGGTATAGGATAATCCATGTTCAGTTGCAATACGGTCAAGGATATAGAGCATATCTGTTTCCTTTAAGCTAACCGAATCGGAAAGTCCGTCATAGTAAATCCACTCGGAAGAGTCTGGATCATCTTTTACAAACACATCGTAACCGAGAAGCAATTTATCACCGGAACGGTACAGCACAGCGTTTAATCGAAGACATCCTACGGTAAGCATTGCCGCAACTGTTTCCGAAAAGTCGCTCGGTATATCTCTGCGAAGCTTTTTGATTTTCAGTTCGTTGAGAAACCGTTCATAGAAATATCGTCCGCCGAGTTGTTTCTGTAATTCTTTTTTGCGGTTCACAGCTGCATTCCCCCTGAGAAATAAAAGGAATCGTCTTCGTCCGTATCCTGCTCATCCTTATCGGATATGAAGTCATCTTCATCTTCCAAATCCAAAAATGTTTGTTGGGAGTTCGGTTGACGGTAGTCAGCATAGAACCGTTCTGCGCTTTCTTTAACGGCTGTATCAAGCACATCTGTATTAAGTCCGCAGTCGTTGTAACCCTCATAAACGGTTTGGTAGTAATACGGTGACGGAAGTCCGAAACCCATTTTCAAATTCATAATATATACCATTGCATTGACTTCTTCACCGTCAAGCTGAACGTGAACATTCTGTTTGAAATAGTGGGAGGGGTATCCCTCGTAGCGGTCAAGGGACATTTCATCTCTCGCCTGTATTTCCCATACGGCAACGGGAACAGAAGCACCTTTTTTAGGTGCAATAGTAGCAAAGGCACTGTCGGGCTGTCCTTTAAACTGCAACTCATAATCTTTGATTTCACCTGTGCCGTACAGCTTTGCGGTTGGACAGCGGTGTTTCATCTGACGGATATTAAGATTGCTTCCGTAAGCAACATACAATCGTTTACTCATAAAATTTCATTCTCCTTTACATTGACATAGAAAAAGCAGGAGCGTCCTGCTCCTGCTCATCGGTTTCTGAATTTGATTCTTCTGCTGATTGTGCTTCCTGCTCTGCTAATCTTTTAGCCGCAAGCCTTGCTTTTTGTGCCTCTGCCTGTGCAGGGTCACGCCATGCAATATTACCCTCTAAATTTTTAAGCAGATGCAATCTTGCGGTTTTGAATTCATCTCCAATCATTCCCAACCGCAAAAGCCAAGTTCGGAAAGTGTATTTCTCATTTTCAGGCTGTGACTTAATATGGGATGCACCTCGCTGCACAAGTGCCTGATGGGAAATGGCGAGGCACAATTGAATATACGCTTTCACTTCTCCTGCATGGAGAGTGGAATTAAACATACGAAACTCAATCGTGCCTTTGGAAAACACACTGTGTAAATTAAGTGCGTGATAACGGCTGTTGTCGTAATGGTTATACCGACCGCCTCTGCCGTTGTACCACATTTCCTCTACTTCGTCCATCGTCCGAGGACGCTTGTGATTAAGTTCATCTAAAAATCGTGTGTCGGCTTTTTGGCAATATTGCTCACGGCTGACCTGAACCTGTAAAGTCTTGTATAGCAAATCCTCTTTGGAAGCCATGATATTTACAATATTGCGAAGCGTCTGCGGCGTATGCGTGGAAGCGTCAACATGAACATGAATGCCGCAGCTATCGTTAACCCTTGCACCGCCTGCACGGAGTTTCCTCACAAGCTCCTGAATTGTTTCAATATCTTCATACTGACAAATAGGTGAAACAAATTCCACCGAGTAATCACGACTCGCCGAACGGTTACTTCTGTTACGGCATCGGATAGAGGCATCGCTTACAAGCTTCCATTGGCGGTTACGGTCGTCCCTAACCGTATAAGTGTCATACCCGCCGCCCACATGGGTTGCCTGCGTACCGAAATGCCCGGCTATAATCCTTGCCGCTGCTGCTCTTGTCAAACCCGTCATCTCAATTTCGATACCGAAGTTTTGGCTTCTCAAACAGAATCACCATCCGTGCGGTTTGAAACGCCCACAGCAGAAGAAGGAACAGCTTTCGGTTTTCGAGATTTTTCCGCAGGCTTTGGTGCAGTACCGTATTTCATCTCAATGAACTCACGCACTCCTGAAGGAACAGTCTTTGCATAGAGCGTTTCCAACACCTTTTCAAGTTCCTTTTCTGCCTGCATGTTTTTCTGTGTGAGATACATTTTCAATGCGTTCAGTTTTTCCTCATCAAAGGAAATTGTAATTGTCTTTTTACCCATAAATTTTTTCACTCACTTTCGTTGATATATTGAATATACGGTATTTTCATCCAATGCGTCCAACCGCTTTGGCCGATGGGCGTGCGTATAACTCCGTCATTGGTATTAGCCGCCTGAATTACTTCACCGTTCCCGATATAGATTCCGATATGACCTTCATGCCATACCGCCAATCCGGGAATTTCGGGGATGGTATCAATCGAGCCTTTTTCCGAGGCGTTCTCAAACATAGCGTTTGCGCTGATATCGGGCATACCGTTTGCCCCGATTTGAATTCGTGCGGTTTCAGTGTCGTACCAACTATAGCCTTTGATGAGGCCGACACAGTCGGCAGTTCGTTTGCCGAGCCAATGCTGACGGATAAAATCTTCGTAACTGCCTACCTCGTCCGGGTATTGCGATATCTTGCTTGTAAGCAATGTTTCATTAAGCACAGACCCGTATGTGCCGTAAACATAGCCCCAGCCGCTTTCCTGCGCATGAAAAGCCCATTTCACAATATCTAAATTGTTTTTAGTTGTCGGATCAGTGTAGTCCGAAACATCAATTGTCATAGCACGGATATTTTTCATGACATTACCGAAATCCTCTACTGTGAGCTGTGTTCCGAATGCAGAGTTGACTGTCGCAATGAGCTGCCCGTCCGTCTGCTCGACAGTAAAACAGCCCACGAGCTTGGATATAAAATCCGATTCGTGAGCTTTGTCCGAAAGGGCGAGTACATATAACACTTGAGCCTCTTTTATTCTGCCTGTATGGCCTGCGTCTTTCATCGCTGTGTCGATACCATACATGGTGTCCTCCACAAACTGCAGTTTTGCTTGTTCTTCAGCAGAGAGATTCTCTACCACCATCGTCTGTAATCGGTTGGTATCAATTTCGATATTGCCGTTAAAGATAGATACTATGGCAACAATCGGCATAATAATGATGATAATAACCCCAAGCACGATGCCGAGTACGGTTTTTAACGCTTTTTTGTCGGTGAGAATATATACCGCAATCTTTTTAAGGGCAGCGGCAACGGTTGCACTCATTAACGCCCACCCGCTTTACCGAACAGTGCCGATTTGTAATCGGGAGCAATGACTTGTAAGAGATACCGTTCATTTCCGCAGCGATACAGACAAGTACCCCGTTCGGGATATTTAATCAGTTCAAATTCTGACGGCTCAACTTGAAGAGCGTCCATATATTCCTTAGGATTGATTTGTCCTGCGTTGAACAAAAACTGATGCGTAGGGATAGAAAACAGTGGTTTTGTAAATTCACGGATAGACGGTATCAAAAAATCCTCGATATTCTGACTTGCCAAAATAATCGAGGAATCTTTTTTACGAACACGCTTCATAGCATTGCGGATATATTCGATTGCCGTCATATTCGTGAGGAAGAGGTACAGTTCGTCAATGCTTGCAACTGTGTTTCCTTGACCGAGAAGCTGATTGGACATGAAGGACAGAATGTTGAACAGCATGGCATCCTTGAGCCGTCTGTTTGTATCTAACAAACCTTTTACACCGAATACAAGAAAATCATTGTTGGTGATGTTAGTGTGTCCGTTGAAGTATTTGCTTTCTGCGCCCACACACATGGAGTGGATACCAAGGCATACTTCTTGAAGCGTTTCTTCTGTGTAAAGATATTTTTGCTTGCTGTCGTAGGTCATAAACTCTTCCTCGCACAGGTTATAGAAATCTTCCATAATGGGGTAATCGGTCGATTTCATTTTGCTGTAATCGGTACTGTCGGCAATGCCGAATCGGGCATACAGCTTGGAAAGCAAAATTTCAATCGTATCAATCTGTGTATTGGAAAAATCCTTGTAGGCTCTGAAAAAGTCTTTCAAAAAAGCGATGTGCTGACTAAGCCTTGTAACCTTTTTAAATGCTGCAGGGCAGGCTGAGCCTGCACCCAATTCGCGCTCATTCATATCGTTATCATTATCCTCGCCACCCGCACCGAAGGATTTAGGTTCCAAGGGATTGATAATATATTTTCCTGATAGGAAATCTATATAACAGCCGCCGAGATTGGAGCATATTTCTTCATACTCCGATTCGGGATCGAGACAGATAACACGCTTTCCCGATTCTCTGATATTAGTGAGTATCAGTTTTAACAGATAACTCTTGCCCTGACCGCTGTTTCCGAGTATAAGGATATTCGATGTTGTTTTGTCCTCAGCTCGACGGTCGAAGTCTACAAGAATATTTGTGCCGAACTTATCTCTGCCGATATATATGCCTTGCGGATCGGTCTTGCCTGAAAAATTAAAAGGGTATAGATTTGCCACTGAGCTTGCAGGTAACACACGCTCATACTGTGCGCCGAATTGATTTGCGCCCACAGGCAGAACAGACAAAAATCCTTCTTTCTGCCGTAATGTTAAGCGGTCAACCGAAATCTTGGAACGGGTCAGCTCCATAGCAATTTCACTCTGTAGCTCTTTCAATGCGTCCATACTTTTAGCGTTTAGTTCAACAAATACTGAGCAATGAAGCAGAGGTTCTTTGTTTTTTCGCAGATTGGCAAGCAGCTCCACAACATCCTGCAAGTTGCCCTCGGCTTCAATGGTTTCATTTACATCGTTACCGCCTGATTTCAGCTTGTTTCTGCGAGTAGCATTTTGGATAATTTTACGCTGTTCCATACTTTCCACAAGCCTGTGATAAATGCGAAGCGTAACACCGCTTCTGTCGCCGAGCTGAGAAAGAATTGCCTGTTCTTCGGTTGTCGGCGGATATTCTCTTATTGCCCACACACAGCGATAGCTGTCACCGAGGATATAGTGATCAGAAAAGAATTTGACCGTACCGGGCAGAATCATATCGAAGAAGTCCTTAGTGCGAATTTCTTCAATTTGTTCTGGCGTAAGTTCCTTTTGCTTTTTCTTTATCATATATTTTCACTGTCCTTGTCAAAATCGAAAAACTGTTCGCCGTCTGCATCGGGCATTTGTTCGCCGTTCACACTTGCCTCAAAATACAATGCAAGAAAGCGTTTGATTTCATTTTTCTTCATACGATGCGTTTCAAATCCCTGTTCGGATATGACCTTTTCAATGCGGTTTGCCGTATCAAAAGTTTGCTTATTCTTTGTATTTTTAAGCCTTACGATAAACAAAAACTGCCTTGCGGTCGCCATTTCCATTTGGATATGATCAAGAAAATCAATATCCTTTTTAATAATCTTTCTGACTTTCGGATTGTGTTCTTCCGATAATCTCTCCTGTAAATATGATTTGTTATCATCAAAACACTCAGAGGAATCGGTACAGATGATTTCAATATCAGGAACGGCGGACAGCACCATCATCAAATGGCGGATTTTGATTTCAATATTGGTATGGGATAACACTGAGATATTGGTCGGCGAGACAAGATAAAATAAAAGCTCGCCCTTATTCGTGGCGAGTCCGTATTTTGTAAAGGTTTTGATGCCGATTAAGTCCTGCACCGAGCGTCCTTTTTTCTTTTTCTGTTGTTTTTCTTTGATTATCAATCAAGGTCACCTCCACTCAAAATATTGCTGCGTAGATATAAAGTACCGCACAGCGTATTTCATAAAGTCCATTACTGTTGTGTCATCCATTCGTATTGTTAAAAAGCCGTAGCACAGAGTTATTGCGACAGGGATTACAAACCTTGTCTGCACTAAAATCACAATAGATAAAAGTGCCGCAATACCCAATATGCAAAAATCTTTCAAACTCCAAAGCCACAGATTTGCAGTGGCCTTTAGATTTTGGGGATATAAATATTGTGTCATTCTGATATACCTCCGTTATTTTCCTGTTGCTCTTGCAACCGAGCGGGTGAGATTGACGGCTGTGGTCGTTGCATGAACAACACTCATCATATTAACCTTTACACTTGAATCAAGACCGAACTGCTGTGCAATTCTTGGTACTTCATTTGCTGCAAGCATAATGCCGAGTCCTAAAAGCATATTTCTGGGGAAGGTTAAGAGTCCTAAATATAAAAGTGTAGTCTGCATAAACGCTGTTAAGCAAATAGCCGCAACCTGTTTCATCCACTGATTGAAACCGTCCGCATAACCCCTCGGAACACTGAACATATATAAACTGCCGACAGCCATTTGAATCAGCAGTATTCCCCCTCGCTTTATATTCGCAAAGAATATCTTGATAACGCAGTAAGCAAACGCTATGAGAGCAAGCAAATTAAACAGATTAAAACTCACCTGTGTTGATACTTCAAAACTGCCTTGAAGAACACTCATGCTTTGACTTGCCAGATCCAGCGACTGCGTTCCTGCAAAAATTCGGGATAAATCCTGCGAGAAAGTATTTTGCAGACTGATGCAGAACTTATATAACTCCACAGGTACAATCCCTATAAGCGAACAGGCAAAAAATCCTTTTAAGATATTGATTGCAGTTGTTTTGATGTTTGCTCTGCCACTCTGATATTCAATCGCTACATCGAATACGGCAACGACAACACCTGCAACAAAAAGCGCCCAGCCGAACAGCGTAAAGAGCTTGATAGTAGCCTTTACCCAGTCAAGAGCAAAAATATCCGCACCCATATTGCCCATCATCGTGAAAAAGTCCGCAACCGCACCGTAAATGGTTTCGTAAAACCACTGCAGCATCGTGTTCCAGATAACGTTAGATATCTGCTGTCCGAGCGTGTCAAATACCTCGCCTATAGCGTCGCCGAGACCTGATATAATGTCACCTAACCAATCAAACAAGTGATTCACCTCCGATCAGCCATCCGGATTTTAAAGGACGGCTCTACTTAATTAGTTAGAGAATTGTCCAGATATACAGCGGTGCTGTGAGGGTAAAAATAAGGCAGGCGAACAGGATTGCAGGCGCGGTAAATTCAAACTGTCCGTGCTTTCGGTAATCAAAATATGCCGTGCCGAGTTTTACAAAAAACAGGATTGCCAATATCATATCTACAACAGGGAACACAACATTGTTAACAACTGTTTTAATCTGTGTCTGTGCTGCTGTCCAAGTGCTTTCAATTGCAGTTGCCACATCGCCTGCGGCAAAAGCGGTCATCGAAAACGTGGAAACAAGAACCGTTAAAAGAAGCGTGCAGAGCAGAATTTTCAAATGTTTCTTTTTCATAGAGCTTTCTCTCCAATCTTTTTATTGATTTCATTGTCACGAATCTTTCTGACAGGTATATTGAGGCTTTTACAGAACTGCATTTCAGCTTTCATACCTTCGGTTACCTCATCGCTGAAAATCCACATTTCATCACAGAACCAAAGTAAACTGAGCCCGGCCGCCATACCGATTTCCCGTTCTTTAGGAATACTATCATTCAGGCATAGGGCATAGAAATGCGGTACGACCGGAGCCGTACCACAAAGAAGCGCATACCGTGCATATTGCTTCGCTTTTTTCAGGTTCTCTTGAATGTTACCGCCGAGAGGAGCGCAGATATATACCTTTTTCATCATTCATCATCTTCATCCTTTTTCTTTTTGACGTAGATAACGCCTGCGGAAACGAAACCGCCGATTGCAATAGCACCGAGACCGATAAAGAAACCGCTGTTGCTTTGCTCTCCGGTGTTCGGAATCTCGGAAACAGGCGATATGATTTCAGGAATACGGTCATTTTCTACGGTGATTTCAACGATTTGTTCGTTTTCCGTAACAGATATATCATATTTCTCATCATTGGCGATAAATCCATCCGCAGGTTTTAATTCACGAATGATAAAATCACCGTAAGGAACATTTTCAAAGGTGAATATACCGTTTTCATCTGATTCGGCAGTAAGAATTGCTTTTTCTGCTGTAAATTCAGCTTCATCCGCACGGAACAAACCGAAGAGAGCACCCATGATAGGTCCTTTAGTTTTACTGTTGATTTTCAAGCCTTTCACAGTGCCGTAAATCAAATCATTTTTAATAGGCTCACCATTATTTACCTTGATTTCTACAAGTCCGATATCCTGACCTGCATACTCGAAAACTACAGGATACTTTTCATCCGAGAGGAGATAGTGATTGTCTGTGGCAATTTCTTTAACATACAGCTTTGCGCCTACAGGGATATCTGCCGTAAACATGGCTTTGCCGTTCTCATCGCAGTTGACAATTTCAAGCAAACCGTCTTTTGGAATAACAGAACCGTCTGCGGCAGTCAAATCTTCTGCGGCGAACAGTCCAAACTGCACCGAAAGCATCTCACCATTCATACCGATTCTGAATTTTTCATCCTGTGAGAGAACTTTCTCAAGGCTGATTTCGACTTTTTGGCGTTCGTTATATACCTCAGCTGATGTTTCAGTAACACTTACATCCTGTCCGGCATAGGTCAGCTCGACAGAATGAACTTCATCGCTGATTACCATGCCGTAAGGCGCTTTGGTTTCCCGCACCTCAAATTTTCCGAGATACAGCGGTTCGGTAGCGGCAGTTCCCGTACTGTCTGTTGTTATAGATGCCACGATGTCGCCCTTGGTATAACGGAGTGTACCGTCAAGGGTGATAATATCTTCGGCGGCGGTGATTTCAAAAATTGCACCCTGTAAGCCTTTTGTTTCATATACAGGCTGATAAATCCCATCGGATTCAGAAACGGAAGAAAACACTTCGCCCGATTTGCTGACGGTAATCGTACCTTTCTGAGACGTATTGTGTTTTTCTACCGTTACAATCGTCTGACTGCCGTCAATCTTAAACGGCACAGGACTGCTGTCAAGGACATATCCGCAACAGGCATTCTGCTCTATAATTTCATAATTTCCGTAAGGCAGTGCTTCAGGCAGCATGAGCTTGCCGGTGCTGTCGGTGTAATAAATGTCGATATACACAGGCGTCGGGTAGTTGATATGCTGAACAATATACTCACCCGTATCCGTATTGCGGACTTTAAAGCCGATGCCGGAGGCAGGAATGATTTCACCTGTTTCGGCGTCTTTCTTCACAATCTCAATAAGCGATTTAAAGATGGCATTGTTAATGAGATAGCGATAAATTTCGCCGTCTTCATTTACGAACACATCAAAGGCGGGTATCAATTCTCTGCCAGCCCAACCTTTAGTCTGTTTTACCGTATAAATACCGTAAGGCAGTTCTTTACTCTCTGCAAATCCGTTTTCATCGCAGACAAGAATATCCCGTTCAGATTCTCTTGCTTTGGAATATGAACCTGACTTTTTGAGATACACTTCAAATTCAGCGCCTTTTTCGGGCGTTTCAATCTGCGTTGAACCGTCATCGCAATGCTTGATTATGGCGATTTTACCTTTTTGAACAGTTTCAAGAGCCTCGAGCGGAGATGCAAGGTTATATTCCGCTGTATACAATTTTGCTTCTGCACCGATATGCAAGGAGTCCGTATTGAGCAGATAACCCTCGCTCGGTGTAATTTCACGCAAAGACCAATCATCACCGCAAACATAATATTTTGTAGTAAACTGACCGTTTTTGTCGGTCGTGTAAGTGTCAATCAGCTGTTCGCCTTTATATACACCGTACTTTGCGCCTGCAAGAGAGGCATCGCCCTGCGGATTTCCTGTTTCTTTATCACTCTTGGTTACAGTAAGCTGCCATTTTTTTAGGATGTTATTAAAAGATTTATTCGTTACTTTATTCCACTCAATATCTGCTGTCTGCTTTTCGGGGACAACATAGCGAATTGCTGTGTCAACCTCTTCAAGGGTATAGTCCGAACCAATCAGAACATCTTTAAAATATGCCTTGCCGTCACTTTCGACTACAGCGTATTCATCTACAGACAAGCCCGACAGAGATTTGCCGTAGAGGTGGAATTTTGCACCCTCACTGAGCCCGTCCTCTGCGGATTTAGTGACGGTAAGATTGCCACGCTTGAGAACATTGTTAAATGTTACAGTCGAAGTTTGACCTGATACAATAGTTACACGGCGTGTTTCCTGCGGTTCATATTTATTTTCTACAAGTTCGGTTACGGTATAGACGCCGGGGCTGAGGTTGTCAATCTGAATCTGACCGCCGTTTTTGGTCTGTACGGTTTGGTCAATTCCGTTACCCTGCACACGGAAGGATACACCGTCCACCTTATCGTCCTCGCTTGTTTTCACAATTTTGGCAGAACCGTAAGAGGTTTTGAGCTTTACATAGCCTTTGACAGGATCGTTTACTGATTGCGTGTAGGTTACCGTATCCTGTGAGCCAACGCCCGGCTTGTATATTCCGTCCGTCCAAGTAATTAAGCCCTTACGAGACGAATTTTTCTTTTCTGCCGTAACGGTAATTTCATTTACAGATGCTGTCGGCGAGGTTACAGTCAATGTGTTTCCGTTAACTGAAATTGAAATATTAGGATCACTTGATTTAAACGAATATTCCGATAAGACATTGTTTTTGTCATGAAGCACAGCAACATAACTGTTACCGTCCCAAGTCATTTCAACGGTTTGTGCTTTGGAGATTGACTTTGCAAAATTGCTCGGCACTTTTGAATGATTCTGCACGGATTTTTCAATGCGTGCATAGTGATTCATAATCTGATTGCGTATGGGATTGTTTTCTCGGATAG
>ERZ808028.731-NODE-731-length-23845-cov-4.220969_pt1 | contig 23845 bp, 17 predicted proteins | sample MGYA00380184_ERZ808028 | MGnify/ENA primary metagenome ERZ808028 (study PRJEB31490, sample SAMN06133397) | mouse gut metagenome | isolation source: J8_1 | host: mice | place: China: Chengdu | collected 2015-05 ...
TCATAACAGAGAAAACATCAAGATATGCGCCCTGAACATCAATATTATGCTCCTCAAGCTCAGAATAGGTTTTCTTGACAAAATCAAGTGCCTGCGATGCACAAAGGAAGGTATGCTCGCCGCCGTCCCATATAGAGCAATAGGGATGGGAGCCGTCAATTTTGGTTACAGCCTTCTCCATATCAAACACAGGAGAGGTATAATAAAAATCACGATACTGATCGTGGAGTGCAAATATGTAATCCAAATCACGGCAGGTATCTGCAAAGGCTTTCATACCAGCCCAGCCCCCTGCCTCCTTGCAAGGCGGTAATATGTATGGGTGATTGTTGTCATAGCCTTGCTCACCCCAGCCGTCTGTATGAATATAGAGCTTATCAAGTCCGAGCTCTTTAATTTTTTTCATTTCATCAGCACGTTTTTCAAAGGTTGCATAAAGCAATTTGTTCGTGCCGTTTTTATCATAAAACTTTGATGCAGGCTGAATTTGTGAAAAAATCTTGTGGTGAAGAACAGGGCAGCCGATAAGCCTTTCAATATTCTTATTCTTTTTTATTTTCTCATCAATTGTTGCAAGCTGATTGGTTTCAATAAGATACTTTCTGTAATCCTTTGCCGCTGTGTTGTAATCCATATTATCGTGGAATACAAATGTGATTTTTCGCTCATAGGAAAGCTTGCCGAGTGAGGACATCCAGTGCACTGAATTTACAAAGGCACTGTGTCTGCCGCAGGACGAAAACATACAGGCATCATAAGGTGTTTCGGCAATGGCGGTAAAGCCTTTTTTGTCGCACACTCTGCCCCAGAACGGCATATAGCAATCCCCTGTATTAATCTTTCTTAAATAATGCGCAAAGCCAATGGTTGAAAGCATATTTTTCTTATAGCCGTCAGGCAGTATAAAGCCATTTCGCATTGCATCAATATGATATGATTTTTCGCCCTTCCTTTTGGAATTGAATGGTGCAGGGAAATAAACTGCCTGAATATCAAAGCCTGTTTCATTTTCGGCTTTCAATGAAAATTCAACTGTATTTTCACCTGTTATTTTCGCAGTTAAAACAAGTGTGAAATCAAGCTTCTTTCCGAAAGCAATATAATTGCTTAAGCGTGCAACGATTTTTGTATCATCATATTCAAAGGATTTTTTCAAAGCTGAATATAAATCCCGATAGGTACTGATATATTTATTACCAACCTTTTTACGCAAAATAATATAAGGTCTTCTGCCGTCGCTCACCCACGAAAAGCCGTTATGCTTAATTTCATAATCACCTGTAAGCTCATTGATTTTTAATTTGATATTGCTTTTTTTCATATCAGTCCTCCAGCATATTTTTCAAAGGCATAATTTCATCAAAAACATCAAAGGCAAAAAATGCTTTTGCATTTTTAAACAGAAATTTTTCTTTATCCGTATCAGAAATTTCTTTGGATTTCAGCATAAAGTCAAAGCTCATTTTATATGTAATTTCAACCATAGTGCGCGGGTAATCACTGCCCCACATCAGCTTGTCAAAGTCGCAGATTTCAGCAGCTTCATTAATTGCCTGCACAGCTGAAGGAAAAGGATAAAACTCGCTGTTAAAAAGCCATGTTATGCCGCCGCTTTCAATAAACACATTTTTATTTCGAGCAAGCTTAATCTGTTCCTTCCAATTCTTTCTTGTTACCATACCGAAATGACCGATTGCAATTCTTAAATCGGGATACTGCTGTATCATTTCAAGGAGTGATTTTGTCTGCAAATCACCGTCTGCCATATCAATTGAAATGAACATACTGTTCTTTTCAGCCGTTTCAAACACCTTATAATGCTTTGTTAAATCCTGTGAGGGCAGTCTGCCGGCACAGATTTTTATGCCGTCAAAGCCATCTGTTTCAAAGGGCTTATTTTCTTCATATAAGGAGCATATTTTTAGCCTGTCGGAATATTCGGCTTTTGCATTAAGCAGATAATCATCCTGATTGCCGTCAATTTCCTCCTGGGTAATCACGGCACCATTGACACCTGCATAGTCCATATTGGCTATAAGCATATCGGCAGTATTTGCACCGTTTATCATATACGGCGGCATCATCTGCCTGATTTCACCGCCGAAATTGCTTTTGCCGTTTTCAAGTGAAAAAACCTGTTTTCCGTTTACAAAGCCGTTTTGTTTTTTCCATAAATGGGTGTGTGCATCAATAATCATAAGGTAACTCCGTCTTTGAATACAGCGATTTCACGGTAGCCGTTGGCTTCGTTTTTCGTTTCTTTTCCGTTTGCTGTATCCAATATTAACCTGAATAATTCATCAGCTTTTCCTGACTGTGCATCAAAATCAATCCAGCCTGTTTTTTTATCAGCAAGCTTTGTGTTTGTGGATATTTTAATGGTCGGCACAGGTGCACCAAGGGGTGTTCCCCTGCCTGTTGTAAACAATATCATATGACAGCCTGCTGCTGTGAGATTCGTTACTGCAACCATATCATTGCCCGGTCCGTTCAGCAGGCTAAGCCCTGCTTTTACTGCTGTATCACCGTAATCCAGCACATCCGTAACAGGTGCTTTTCCGCCCTTCTGTACACAGCCAAGGGATTTTTCCTCAAGCGTTGTTATTCCACCCTCTTTATTGCCGGGTGACGGGTTTTCACTGACAGGCTGATTGTGAGATATAAAATATTTCTTGTAGTTATTGATCAGCCCAACCGTATCATTAAAAACAGACTGATTAACACAGCGGTTCATAAGTATCTGCTCAGCACCGAACATTTCAGGCACTTCAGTTAACACTGCAATACCGCCCATTGCCGTTATTTTATCTGTTATTCTGCCCACAAGCGGATTGGCTGTTATACCTGACAAGCCGTCACTGCCGCCGCATTTCAAGCCGATTTTCAGTTTGGAAACAGGAACATTGACCTTTTTATCGTTTAGTGCCTGTTGTTTTAATGTATGAACTATTTTAATGCCCTCACCGATTTCATCATCAAAGTCCTGACAATTAAGGAATTTGATTCTTTCCTTATCATAATTGCCGAGCCGCTTTTTAAGTTCAGCAATATTGTTATTCTCGCAGCCTAAGCCTAATACAAGCACACCGCCTGCGTTTGGGTGCTTAATCAGATTGCAGAGAATTTTCTGTGTAACAAGCAAATCATCACCAAGCTGGCTGCAGCCGTAGGGGTGTGTAAAAGCAAAAGCACCTGTTGTCATTGCAAGGCTGTTTGCAACACCGTTTACACAGCCGACTGTCGGAACAATCCATATATCATTTCTGATACCTATATCACCGTTTTTACGCTGATATGCAGAAATTGTTATCGGTTTTTCTTTGGAACATTCCTGTATGGATGGAGTATATGTATATTCCTTTTCGCCTGACAAGGCAGTTTTTAAATTATGTGTATGTATATGCTCCTCTGCTTTAATATCTTCTTTTGCAATACCGATAGGAAAGCCGTATTTTACAATGCTTTCCCCTTTTTGAATTTCACGCAGGGCATATTTATGTCCGTTTTCAATATTTACTTTAACATTATCGTCAGGGTGAATTATAACAAAGCCCATTTCATTGCCTCTCTTATTCCGTCATTGTGAATTCTGAACAGACTTTCATCAATCATATCAAACATTGCGGATAAATCACAGCCCCATAATTCTGCATTTGACAGAATATCTTTTACGGAATTATTCTTTATATATTCCATTGCGGATTTATCATCCTGCACTTCATTATTTTTGTAATATTCAATAAGGCAGGCAAGGGAAAATACAAGGAGCTTCGGCAAAGCATTATTCTTATCCATATAATCCGTAATTGTCGGCAGAACTCTTGCCGTGAATTTGCTTACGGAATTAAGAGAAATGGCTTGCCACATATGCTTTATATACGGATTTGCAAAGCGCTCAAGCACTGCATTCGCAAACTGCCTGTTTTCTGCTGTATCTCCAAGTGTCGGAAGTATATAGTCAAAAAGGCAAACATTCAGGAATTTTTTCAAATCCTTGTCATCAAGACTCTGCTTAACGGTTTCAACACCGCACAGCAAGGAAGGAAAAACAAGCGAGGTATGAGAGCCGTTCAGAATACGCACCTTCATTTTTTTATACGCAGAAACATTATCCGTCCAGATAACATTAAGACCTGTCTTCTGCAAAGGCAATTCATTTTCATAATTACCGTCAATTACCCAAAGGTGATACGGCTCTGCTGTATCAAGCAAATTATCATTATATCCGATTTCTTTGCATAACTGCTCTGCTTCATCCTTTGGATAACCCGTTACAATTCTGTCAACAAGAGTGTTGCAGAAATCATTTTTATTTATCACCCAACTGCAGAAATCTTCACCCAAATTCCAAAGTCCTGCATATGCAAGCACACATTTTTCAAGCTGTTCGGCATTATCATCAATCAGCTCACAGGCAAAAATTACAAAGCCGTTTAAGCCTGATTTATATCTTTCATACAAAAGCTGTGTCAGCTTTGCAGGAAAGGATTTTGCAGGCTTATGTGCAAATTTATCTTCGGCAGAAAAAGCAATTCCCGCTTCGGTTGTGTTGGAAATGATAAATCGGAAATCGGGATTTTCTGCAAGTGCAAGATAAGCATTAAAATCTCTGTAAGGATTTATTGCACGGCTGATTGCGTTTATTTCCGTTCGTTCACAGATTTCTTTGCCGTTTTCAATACCGCGAAGATACAGGTTATACCTGCCCTGCTGTGCATTGATACAATCAACCTGCTTTGAATCTGTCGGAGATACAATCACAATTTTTCCATCATAGAGATTCTCTTTGTTCAATTTGTCAACAAAGTAATCTGCAAAACCGCGCAGGAAATTACCTGTTCCGAACTGTATAATTTTTTCTTTCATACTCTACTCCGCATCTGAAAAATTAATAAGCAATTTTGCAAGCGAACCGTCATTATGAACAAGCGCATCAAAAGCAGCTTTTGCATTGCAGGCATCATAAACATCGCTAATCATTTTAAGCGGGTCAACCTTTCCGCTTTTAACAAGGTCAATCAGCTCTTCAAAATCCTTTGTAAATGCATTGCGGCTGCCGAAAATATTAAGCTCTTTTTTCAGGATAACCGAATGAACAAAGGTCGTTTCACGCTTACCATTGCCTATAAGAATAATATTAGCACCATGCGCCGCATTGTCAATACAATTTAAAAAAGTTTCAGGTGCACCGCAGGCTTCAACACAAACATCAAAGCCGTTGCCGTCTGTAAATACATTACACTCGCTTTGTAAATCCTTTTCTTTTACATTAACTGTTAAATCTGCACCGTATTCCTTAGCAAGCTCAAGACGGCTTGAAAGCATATCGGCTATTGCAACTCTTGCACCCATTGCCTTTGCTTTAAGCAGTGCAAAAAAACCGATGGGACCTGCACCCATTATCAGCAGATTATCACCCTGCTTAACCTCTGCTCTTGACAAAGCATGATTGCTGATTGAAAAAGGCTCAATCAGTGCGAGCTGCCGGGCAGTTAAGCCTTTGCCGTCAATAATCCTGTCAACAGGCATTGTGATATATTCCTGGAAGCTGCCGTCACGCTGAACACCCATAGTCTGATTATCCGTGCAGGCATTAACAATACCTCTTTTACAGGAATAGCACTCGCCGCAGTTAAAATAAGGATTACAGGTTACAATATCACCTGTTTTCAAGCCCTTATCATTCTTCGGAATTTCAACAATCTGTGCTGAAAATTCGTGACCGGGTATTCTCGGATATGTGGTAAAAGGCTGATTGCCTGTATAGGATGCCACATCAGCACCGCATATTCCGCAGTAAAGTACCTTTAAAAGTGCCTCGCCTTCCTTTGCCGCAGGCATTTCCTTATCAACAATTTTAATTTCAAATGGTTCGGTTATTTCAATCGCTTTCATCATTTTTCCTCATCAATAAAATTTTTGTTCCAAATTACTGCTGTTTTCAGCGGAGCACCCTTGCTGTAAATTCGGTTTTCATAAGCATAAACAGGGTCAGCAATAAATTCTTCCTTATCTATCAGTTCAACAAGCTCATCAAGATTACTTTCACACAGGATTTTTATAGCCTGCTCCATATGCTTTTGTGTAAAATTGATAGACGCCAGTATCACCTGATTTTTAAAGCCGAACGGCATTGTGTCATATGTAACCTTAGGTCCAAGGGAAAAGCTGTTATAAATTCCATTACATCCGAGAACGTCGTATTCAAAAGCAAGTCTGCTTTCCAGCTCTGTACCTGATGTACCGACAAAAACCGTTGCAGTTGCACCAAGTCTTTTTATAATGCTCTGTGCAATTTCACCTTCTGTCATATCAGCTGTTGACAGATAATCCGCCTTTAGATTTGCTTTTGCAAATTCAGCCTTTTTACTTTTCTCACTGCTTCTCGCAACAAATAAAATTTTTGCATTTTTGTGATTTCGTCTTATCTGATCACCAACAAAAAGTCCTGTTGTACCAAGACCGAAAATAACAACACGCTCAAAGGTACTGTCATAGGCAAGCTTTTTTGCCAACTCTTCGCTGCAATTGTTTTTTGCCATTTCAACTCTGAAATTCTGCGCAGCACCTATATCGCACATACGCTCGTGCTGAAAAATTGCACAGGCATACGGGTCAGAAAATACAAGCTTTTTTGCAAGGGAAAGCGGCATTGTTTCCAAGCTGTCATATTTACTCGGCAAATGCAAAAGCATATCGGGATTAAAGTAGCCCTTATCACAAAAAATACCATCTGCACCGTCACAGCCGTATTCAAAATATGTTTCATCTTCAGTAAAACGGGTAGGATCATAGCTGTCGCCGCCACGAATTAAAACGATGGCAAAGCGGTTCTCACTCGGCACCCGGACAACGCCCTCGTGCCCGTTAATCAGCCTTTGTTCACCAATGGGGAATTTTGCATCAAGATTTCTTTCTCTGCCCATTTTCATAAGCTCGAAATCTGTTCCGCAAAAGCCGCAGAAAACAGGCAGCGCCTTTATTCCTTCTTTCTTCGGCTCACCTCTTAACCTTTCACGGGCAGGATTTATCAGATTTATTTCACCGTATCTTATCGGCTTTTTTTCGTCATTTACAAAATAAGTAGCATTCGTTTTCAATATATACATCACCCTTTAAAATTCCGCAATTTCAATATTCACATGATTTTCTTTATCAAGAGTTAAAACAGTACCGCCAAGTGCATCAAATGTGAAATAACAGTTATATGAGCTCTTGGTCATATAGCCTAAGGTTACTCCGTCTGACTCCGTTATGAAATTATTGTTATGGTCATGACCGGCAAACATATGTGTGCCGCCGTTTTCTTTAAAAGCATTAAAAAAGCCGTCATTCACTTTAGCAGTGCAGGTATCCTCGCCGCGCATTCCCATTTCAAAATCATCCTCAAACTGAACATATTCAGGAACTGCCACGTGCATAAATGCCATATTTGGAACAGCATTGCCGCTTGTTTCCTTAATTCCGTTTACTGCCCATTTGTACCACTCAATCTGATTTTCGCCCACACCGCCGTCTGTAATCTGACCGTCAACAACTCTGAACTGACCGTCATCAATCATAAATAAGGAATAAACAGGCTTATCATTTCTTGTCAAATTTATAATATAGTTGCCCATTCCGTTCATACCATCAGGACCGCTTTTGAACAGGCAATGGGCTGATGCCTCATAAATTTCAGCAAGCTTTGCTTTATCTGCTCTGCCCTCATAATCGTGATTGCCGAAAATCGGTGCCCAAGGAATTTCAAACTTTTCCATAAAATCACAGAACTGCTGAGTGCAGATATCATTCCAGGCTGTAAGAACAGTATCACCGCCGACAATTATCAAATCGGGATTTGCATTTTTAATCAGCTTTTTAATCTGAATTTCACTCATACCGTCAAGAATGAAATTTACACCGAAGGCAGCACCAAAGGTGGCGTAATTTCGGATATGAATATCGGTTAAACAAAGAATTTTAAAATCGTCCTTTCCGATTTCAATACTCTGTGCATAATCAGGCGTATATGTATCACGGCTTGACCATTCATCACAAACAGCAATACCCTTTTGCTCCTTGAGTGCAACAGACGCAAAATATGCATTACAGATACAAACAAGAATAGCAAGAGCAGCAATAATACTTATAATTATCTTTACAGGCTTTTTGGTAAAAAACTTTCTCATAATATTACCTCTCATAAAAAATTTGACTTTGCTATACTTTGATTATATAATGAACATAAAAGTAATGCTTGCGAAAATCAATCAAAAACTTTAGAAATCCTATCATAGTAAATTATGGGGTATTTTTATGAAATCAACTGAAACAGGTGTATTGAAAAAATCCGAAGTATATTTCTCCTCTCCATCACAGACTGCAAAAAAATTATACTATTATCCGATTAGTGCAGGGCATTTTTTCTGTGTTAAAGGTTATCATTTAATCAGAAAAAACTATAACAGTCTTCTGATTACACATATTATTAACGGAACCTTCACCTTTGTTAAAGATGATAAACATATAACGGCAAGAGCAGGAGATACTGTTATTCTTGACTGCTATCAGCCGCATGAATATTATACAAACGATAATTTTGAATCCATATGGATTCATATCAGCGGCGTAAACAGCTTTGATTTGTTTGAAGAAATTGAAAGGGCTGAAGGAAATCTGGTAAAGTGCCGTGATATAAATCATGTAAAAAAGTTGCTTTTTCGTATATATGACAGTATCAGCAGTGTCAATCCGCCGTCAGAACTGAATATGTCACTTGACATTTACAAGCTGTTCGCTGAGCTTTTAAATCCGCAAAGCATAAGGAGCAAGGGAGAAAGTGATTATGAAGACAATATGCAGGAAATAAAAAATTACATAGCCGAAAATCTGAATGAAAAGCTCACTGTGCAAAAGCTTGCAGATAAAACACATATGAGCACATCGCACTTTTCAAGAGTGTTCAAGCAGCAAACAGGCTTTTCACCATACGATTATGTTTTGATAACACGCCTGAATAAAGCAAAATACCTGCTGCAAAAAACAGATATGACTGTTGCTTCTATCGCATACGAAACGGGATTTAACAGTGAATCAAATTTTATTTGCTTTTTTACTGACAGTGAAGGTATTTCACCCGGCAAATTCCGCAAGCTAAAGTTCTAATCATTATAAAAAGGTCTTACCGAAAAACGGTAAGACCTTTTACTATATATGCTTTGACCGATTCAATTCATAATAATTGCATCTGCTGCTGTCTGCGTTTCTGTGTTGAGTATGGATTGGATTGCGGTATGCTTATTGAGTTCATCAAGTACAAACCGATTATCATTTTCTTTTGCATAATTTATAATTTCCCTGAGGGATAAAATATCTTCATTGGTAATCTCATTGTTTTTATAATTCTCAACAACTGCTCTAATCTTTAAAGCACGGATATAATCAGCATGCTTTTTCTCTGACAGGTCATAGAAAATTATCGGTATAACACAGATTACAGATGCAATTATACCAAGCCATGTAACGCTTTTGAAGGTTCCGTACATAATATCCGGATTTTTAAGTGCTGTATCAATATTATCACCGAAGCCTACACCGCCGAAGCTCATAAAGAGCGGCATAAGTGCACTTGTAAAAAGTCCGCACAGGGTCATTACAAAAGCGTTACAGTTTTGCCAGAAGCCTTCCAGACGCTTCCCTGTTTTCCACTGCTGATAGTCAAGCACATCAGGAACCATAATTGTTGCAATATAGCTTAAGCCGTTAAATAAATTCTGGAAGAAAACCGCAACAAGCATCAGATAAGGGCTTTTCAGCGTGAACAGCTGCATAAATGCCATTATGGTAAAACCTACAGTTGATAAGAGCATAACATTGCGCTTGCCCATTTTTTTAATCATCCACGGTCCCACAAGCATACCCGGAACAAGTGCATTGTTAAGCACCATATTGCAAACGGTTAATGCAAAGGCACCGCTCTGACCGCCGATTGCGTAATTGCAAATCCAGAGGTACATATTGATATTACCTCTGATACCCACAACGATATTGAATATGGTAATAATCCAGAAATATTTATTTGTAAATAGCTGCTTTGCACCTTCGCTGAACTTAACCTTTGCAACATATTCCTTATGCACAACCGTTCTTTCTTCCGTGCCGAAATACGCAAAGAAAACAAAGGCAATACCGCCTATGCCGCAGATTGGAAATGCCCAGCGGTACAGTTCAATATTATTCATCGGGTCTGCACTGCTTGCAAAAACAATTCCTGCAACAAGTGGAATAATAATATTTACAACCGATGACGGAATATTTGAAATAAGCCCTTTGAAGGCTCCGATATTTGCTCTTTCCTGCGATACAGGAGATATTGTCTGCTCAATGCCTACAAGGCACTGCGTCAAAAGCGTATAGAAAAATGTGCCTATTTGTATGAGCATAAACATAACAAAGCTTCCAAGGGATACCTCAATATGCGATGCGGCAACTGCAAAAACAGGAATAGACGGAATGTCAAAACTGAAAAGTATATTATCAACCCACGCCTGCGGTATAAAAGGAATGAATGTAAAGCAAAGAACGGTCAGTATAGATGTCCATGGCAGAAAGGGCTTGAACTTGCCTTTCTTTGAATTTGAATTATCAATCATCATAGAAAGAATAGGTGCCCTCACCAAGCCGAACAGAGAAGCAATAATACCTGCAATAAATACAAATCCTGTTGATACTTTAAAATAGCTTATCATCATAGGAATATTTATTGCGATTGTTGTCCAGCTTATGATTACGCTTAAAAATGAAACAGAGCCGCTGCCCAGAGCCATATTCAGAAATTCCTTGTAATTTACATAATATCCGTCAGGCGGCGTTTTCCAATGCTTTTTAAGTGTGGCAACACCTGTTGTGATTTTTGTACTCAAGCTTTCCTTTTGTTCCATAATTTTACCCCTTAATTTTAATTACATATTCATTATAAATGCTTTTTACTTAAAATAATTAAGAAAATATGCTGTATAGTTTAGAAAAACTGCTATTTTTATGATTGCTTTTCTAAATTTTCAGGCAGAATATCTAAAGTATAAATGAAATCAATATGTTAACATAAAAACATAAATCCGAAAGGAGAATTTTATGAAAACACCTTTAAAATTCAATTACGATTACGCAAGCTGTATGTTTATGAAGCTCGGTATGGCATATCCCGAAAAGAAAATTTCGAATAAAAGCCATGTTGAATTAACCTTTGCTCAGGCACTGGAATATATAAAGAAGATAGATAATATTACGCAGGGAATTACAAAAATATATTATCTTGTCGGATGGCAGTATCTCGGTCACGATGACAAATATCCTGATTTTTTTGAGGTTAATGAAGCACTCAAAAGACCTGAGGATAAGACTGCTTATGACAGCTTTAAATGGCTTGCTGAGGAAGCAAAAAAATATCATTCCGTTATAAGTGTTCACATTAATTTTAATGATGCTTATGACAATGCACCGTCATTTAATGAATTTGTTAAGGCAAATGCACTTATCAGAAAGAAAAACGGAAAAATAGACCCGATTGAAAATTATAACGGCAGAAAGTGCTACAAAACCTGCCACAAGACTTACTGGGAATCAGGCTTATTCAAAAAAATGTTTGACAGATTTGTTAATACCTTCCCCTTCATTGCCGAAGCAGGCACAATTCATGTGGATAATTTTCAGTGCTATAAAAATTATGCGCCCTATATCAGCATTAAAGAAATGCAGAACGCACGGCGTGAAATGATAAAATATGTACACAGTAAGGGTATAGACATAACATCTGAATTTACATATAAGGAAAGTGAAAGTCTGCCGAACAAGCCTATATTCGGTCTGCCGAGAGATCATTTCAGTAAATATCCCCATGATACCGTCGGCTTAATTCCGCTGAGCTGGTGGTGCTACAGATTGACACCGCAGGAATTAGTTGACATCCCCCCTCAAATCTACTGCGGCGGAGAATACAGAGAAAAAGCATATAACAAGCTTCTTTACGGCAATATGCACGGTGAGGATATTGTTAAAAAGGATAATAACAATTGGGCTGAAGAATTCATACACAGATTTGCAACCTATCAGGTACCCTGTCATTTTCTCAATTCACATAAAAGATTAGCCATTAACGGCAAAAGGAATACTCTTTCATGCATATTCAGCGATAATATCATATCATACGCAAAGGGTGAAAAAATTACCCGAAATAATAAAATTATAAAAGACGGTGACACTCTCCTGCTGCCATTTGTACATAAAGAAAAGCAGTATATTGCATACAGCAGCAAGGGGGATTTCAGAGAGTGGGATATATTTGAGAATGATGCTTCAAAAGCAAAAATATATCAGATAACTGAAAAGGGCAACAAATTTATTAAAGAAGTTCAAGTACTGAATCATAAAATGGAGCTTTTGATAAAACCCAAAACTGCATTACTTATTGTTTTAGAGTAAATAAAAAAATCACATTCGTTATACAGCGAATGTGATTTTTTATTATTCAATTTCCGAAAATACTTTGTAGGATGGTTTTTCATCGGCATACAAATCCGTTGAGCCGTGAATACGCTGTTTCATTTTACCCTCGCCTGCCTCACCGCAATGGGTTCTGTAATCGTTGAGGGAAAACCAGACATAACCGACCATATTGGGAAGAGATTTATAAATCGGTATTCTTTCCAGCAGAATTTCTGTTCGTCTTTCGTCTCCGCCTTTAAAATGCGGTTCACACAGACCAAACTCCGTTACCATTGACGGCATATTGCCGCATCTCTTATATGTTTCAAAAATTGTCTTTTTCACGTTATTGCAGGGCTGCCACAGACCGAGATATTCATTCCACATAGCAATATCTCCGTGCTTAGCCGCATCATCTTTTGTTAAAAGATTTTTTAGTGACAGTGTGTTGGACACATAGTTCACAAGCCGTGTAGGATCCTTGGACTTTAAATAATCGTACATAGTGTTCACATACTGTATGGTTTCTCTCTTTTCGCCGCCAAGCTCATTACCCACACCCCAGCAGATAATGGACGGATGATGCGTATGATAATGTACCATCGCATCAGCCTGCTCTTTGGCTATTGCAAGCTGCAGCGGCGTTGCCTTTTTCGGATGTCCCCAATAGGGAATTTCCTCCTGCACAAGAAGTCCGTTTTCATCACACCAGTCAAATATTGATGTATCCTGCTGCCAGTGAAAGCGTGTGAATATGCAGCCTGCATTTTTAAGCTGTGAAAGACGTTTTACACTGTGCTCAAAAGGCTCTGCCATACCATATTTAGGATGTGACCCAGGCATCCACTCGCAGCCTTTCATATAAATGGATTTGCCGTTAAGAAGCACCTTGGTGTCCTTAACCTCAATGGTACGGAAACCAATACGCTTTGAAATTTCATCACTGTCTGATTTGATTTTAACGATATAAAGATTAGGGCTTTCCGTATTCCACAGCTTTAAATTTTCAAAGGGAAATGAAATGACGCTGTCAATAAATACAGACCTGTTAATAACCGTTTCATTGGTTTTAAAGTCAACAACTTCAATTTCAGCTGCCTGCGGAACACAATGAACAGCAATATCCATTACACCGCTGCAAACCGTATCAATCATACTGTCAAGAGTATATGTAACGCTCATATCGAACAAATCATTATTATCACATATTGCAAGCGTTACATTTCGTATCAGACCGCCGTCATCTGCCCAGTCATAGTCAAGAGCATGGGGCAGCATTTCATTATTCTTATCATTATCAACTGTAACAAGAATACTGTTTTTGCCCTCGGTCAGATAAGCCGTAATATCAAACTCAAACGGCGTGTAACCCGAACCTTTGTGAGCACCTGCAAAAGCACCGTTAACATAAACCTCTGCTGTATGGAAGGCACATCCGAAATAAAGCACGGCAGTTTTATTTTTAAGCAAATCAATATCAACCTCTGTACTGTATTCGGACCTGCCGCGGTATAACTGTACCTGCATATTATCATCCACATTCCACGTATGCGGCAGTGTAACCTGCTTTTCAAAATGAAGGCTGTTAATTTTAAAATTCCAATTTTTAAGGTCAATTATCTGTTTCATTGATTTATCTCCTCTAACCCTTTTTTGCCGAGATATATTAAATACCTGCAATAATCATCATTTCGTTTCTGAATATCGTCCTGATACACTTCAAGCTCAGGCATAGATACTGCAAAGAAATCATATTCAATTTTATCGGCAATATGCTTTTCACCAAAAGCAATAAGCTGATAAAATGAATTTTCCGCATTTTCAATATCGCCAAGTGCATAAAGGGCAAGCCCCTGATAATAAATATAATCACTCGGCTGGTCATTATAATACCTGACAGGAGCAGGAATACTGCTTCCTGTTGCAGCAAGCTCAAAATATTTTTTTGACTCCGCTGTGTTTCCAAGTGCCTCAAAGCATTTACCTATTAAATAAAAGGCTTTATTGTCCGGCACGTTTTCCAGCTTACCCTCACCGAGATTGTCAGGATAAGAAAGTGTTTTTTCACAAAGCTCTATTGCCTTTTCATAATTGCCATCTGTCATTTCTTTTTCAGCAAGAGCAAAAAGTGCAGTTTTGTACTCACCCGAAACCTTGCCTTCACCGCCCTCCCAAGGATGGAAGGTATGATTTGTCAGGCAGACAAGAGCCTCACGGTATCTTCTGTTTAAATTAAGCAATGTGATATAAGACAGATAAAGCACATCACGCTCTTCAAGCAGCTTTTTATTTTGTTCAAGGACATTAAGCCTTTCTTCTGCAGATATGCCTGCTTTGGCGGAAAGCTGATCAAGCTCAAGCAAAAATCTGCTGTTGTCAGGCTCCAGCATACAGGCTTTTCTGATTGCCTTTAATGCTTTTTCCGCGTTACGCTCTTTGTTGTAGTAAGCAATGGAAAGATTACGGTAAGGCATTGCGAAATCGGGTTTTAGCTGAACTGCTTTTTCCCAGTATTCGCAAGCTCTTTCATACTGCTTTTTATCATAGAGCAAATTACCGAGATAATAGCTTGCCATTGGTGCACTGCCCAACACACAAACAGCATTTTCAAGTATAAGCATTTCCTCAACTGTATTCGGAAATACATAAGCGCTGTTCATTGCTTCTGCTTTCTGATAACATTCTTCTGCTTTATCAATATTACCTGCATTATATTCTGCATAACCCTTATAATACTCTAAAAGCGGATTATTGTCTTTACAGCTATTCAATACTGCAACTGCTTTTTCATAGAACCCATACTGCATATAATCAAGAGATAATTTAAGATAATTTACAGTTCTTCCAAGCGGCTTATCAAGCAGATAAAGTATTCCTGCCGACAGCTTATCTATTTCATAGCTTTCCTGAAGAAAATCTGCATTATTCATATTAAGCAAGTGCATAAGCTCGGCTTTCAGCACTCTTGCTTTCATATTATGATTATTTCTTATCAGAGAATTATTGATAAATTCAAGTGCCTTTGAATACTCCTTATTTTTTGCAGAAAGACAGGCAAGATGATAAAAGCCCTGTGATTGCGTTTCTGCACTCCAGGTTGATTTATAAAAAGCATCATATGCTTTTTCATACTCCCCCAAAAGCTCATAGGCAATACCGAGATTATAACAGCACTCACCGTTATAAGGATTTGGATTTCTCCAGGTTTGCTTTTCAACAGCCTTTTTAAAATAATCAATGCTTTCCCTGATTTGTCCGTTTCTTAACAAAAGCAAGCCGTAAGCGTTATTCAGGCGGATATCGGTTTTATCTCTTTTCAAGCCCTCAAGATAATAGTCTGCAGGATAATAGGTTGCATGGCGGTATTGCTCAAGATGCTGACCTGCAAGATATAATTCTTCAAGGGAGCTTATATTTTCAGGCTTATCAAGTGCTTTTGCGGGCGCAGGCACAGGCTGTTCGGTTTTAAGATATTCCTTGCAGCTGCAAAGCACTCTGCCTTTTTCGTCAGATACGGTTATCACATAGTCATTCAAATTATCAACAGCAGCAACAAAGCATTTTTCAGGTGAAAGCTTTACAGTTTTTGAATAAATTTCTTTTCCGTTTGAATGCACTTTAATTACAGCATTTTCATAAGTGCTTGTTGCATAAACCTTAATCGTATTTTTTTCAACACCGATTACGGCATTCTTTGTTGCATCGGACACTCTGCCGACGGTTTTATACGGCATAAAGTATTGTGTGAAACTCTTTTCCTCCTGTGGCTTGAGCCAAGTGAAATCAGGCTGATTATCAGTGAACACACCTGTCATCAGCTCTATATACGGTCCGTCCTCATCCGTAAGATTTTTATCCCACATTCTGCCGAAATCACCGCACCCCCAGGTCCACTGCTTTTTGCCGGGTGAAATATGATGATCTGCAATATGTAAAAGTCCTGCATCCCTGCCCTCATCAAAATTACCGATGAAATCAAAATCCGAATGTGCTGCCATATAAGAGGTCGGAACCTTTATATTCTTATAGCGTGAAATATCCACACCTGCCGAATAATCATATTTATAATATTCACCTGTTGCAATCGGAAAGGTTGAAACATCTCTTTTTCCGTGGTCATAAACCGCATTTACATCAGGCGGAAACACGGAAAAGGTGTTATCATTTACAGCAACAGCAGGATTTGCCCACCACAAAAAGGTCTGCGGATAATCCGTTGGGTTGTAAAGCTGACCTTTGATTTCAATATAGGCTTTATCGGGATAAAGGGTAATTGCCGCCATGCCCTTTGTGCCGTACATAATATCTGTTTCGCCCACATAAGCAGTAACAGAGCCGTCACAATTTTCGCTGATTGCATAATCAACAGGGCTGAAGGTTGACGGTCTGTGATGCTGCGGCCAGTTAAATTCAATACCGCCCGAAATCCAAGGACCTGTAAGCCCTACAAGAGCAGGCTTAATAACATGATTATAATACACAAAATCATAACCGTTTGTTTTGTCATAAGCCCGCTGAATTCTTCCGCCCAGCTCAGGCAGAATCATAACATAAAGATAATCATTTTCCAAAATAAGAGCTTTGTATTCTTTCAGCTCCTTTTCATCATAAATCTTTTCTGTTACAGGAAAGGGATAAACCTTTCCCGTACTGCCCTGATATGCCCTTTTTTCAATAAAAAGCGGACTTTTTTCAGGCTCTGCAATTTTATAGGTAGGTATCTTTACAATTTCCTCACGAATTTCAGCTTTCATATCACACCTCAAAATATAGAAATATTGACCTTTAGCTACTTTTATTATACAATGATTAAAATTGGATTTCTTTTGAAAATCTGCTGAAAAGTTTATAAATCCTGCTGTGAGGTTGAAAATGGAAGAATTACAAAAAGGTATTTTAAGAAAATCAAAAATGTTTTTTTATTCAAACACGCAAAATAAAGATATTTTCTTTTATCCGCTGAGTGCAGGTCATTTTTACTGCAGCAGCGACTACAAGGTTGAGAGAAACCGTTTTGACAGCATTCTGATTACACATATCATACGCGGAAGCTTTTCTTTTTTGGTCAACGAAAAGGAACTGACTTTAAAGCCGGGAGAAACTGCTGTTATTGACTGCTTCAATCCGCACACTTACTATACGAATGACAGCTTTGAAGCTTACTGGATTCATATTAACGGAAGCAATATAAAAGAGCTTTTTACGGAATTGATAAGCAGATTCGGAAACATTATCGGCTTTGATAATGAAATTGAAATGCAAATAAAGGATATTTACAATCTTATAAAGAATAATGAAAGTATAAGCGAAAGCAATATGTCCTCAAAAATATACAGGCTTATCATAAGTCTGTTTAATGTTAACGAAAATAAGATATGCAGCAACACGGTTGTGCAGACAGCAATAAATTTTATGCAACAGAATTATCAGAACAAACTGACAATTGATGACATTTCAAAATATATTAATATGAGTCCGTCGCAGTTTTCAAGACAGTTTAAAAAGCAAACAGGAAAGTCGCCTTATGATTATCTTTTGGGAATAAGACTTACAAAAGCAAAGGAGCTGATAAAAAATACAAGCCTGCCGATAAGTGAAATTTCTTATCAGACAGGCTTTGCGAACGAATCAAATTTTATTTACTTTTTCAAAAGACATGAAGGAATTTCTCCGCTCAAATTCAGGAATATTTTATTCTGACAGAAATGGAACAAGCTCCACCGTATTGTCGATAAGTGCATTGTCGGAAATATGCTTAGCTAAAATCTTAACAGGCTTATCAGCATGAATAGCTACAACAGCACCGTTTTTCCATTCAAAGCTGATTTTTACACCGTTCACAACCATATCCTTCACAGCACCCGACTGAGCAAAATTTTCAGGCAAAGCAGGCAGTAATTCGACCTTTTCACATTCTGCCGTTAAAAGCATTTCGTTTATACCTGCAACAAAACCGAGATTGCCGTCTATCTGAAAATAAAACGGCGGATGCACACAAAACAGATTTTTAAAAACGGAATGGTTCAGCATACTGCGGATAATCTTTTGAACAGCTTCTCCCTCTCTAAGTCTTGCGGCTATACAGATTGCCCAAGCCGCTGACCATCCGATATATTGATTGGAATGGTCCGTTCTGTAATGAAAAAGCTGCTTTATCCATTCGGTTTTTTCCCTGTCAGCATAATATCCGATGATATCGGCAGGATAAAAGGCATACAGCGGAGAAAAATGCCTGTGCCCTTTTTCAGGCGTATCATAATCCTTGTGCCATTCACATATGCCGTATTCACCTTGTCTGAACGGATATAGCTTTGGCAGTTTCTCTGCGATTTCATTTTTTAATTTTACATCATCAGAAATTTCAGCTGCATTTTTAAATGCTTTTTTCACAAGCCCCATATCAAAAGCAGACGCATAATCAAGCTTACACCTTTTTCCGTTATTTACAAACACATTTTCGGGGGAAGCAGAGGGGCAAATCACATACTGACCATTATGCAAAATCAAATAATCAATTGCAAATTTTGCAGACTCGGTAACAATCTCCTTAACCTTATCTGTATGGTCATTCAAAAATCCGTTTTTATAATGGGCAAATATTTCATTTGCAAGCCACACACCGCAAAGCGGTGCAAACATATAATTTGCATCACCCTGAACAGGCGGCGTTTTACGCCATATATCCACATTATGATTACACGCAAAACCACGGCAGCCGTAATTGATTTCTGCCGTTTTTCTGCCATTCTGCAGAGTTTCGTAAACCATCTGAAGCAATGGTTCAATACATTCCGACAAGCCTGCACGTGATACGCCCCAATAATTCATCTGGGTATTTATGTTTACCGTATAATTACTGCTCCACGGCGGTCGGACAGCGTGATTCCATATTCCCTGCAGATTCAGCGGCTGACCGCCTTTTCGACTCCCCGAAATAATCATATATTTACCGTAATTATATAAAAGCTCGCAGAAAGCTTTTTCATCTGCTCCTTTTTTTACGGCATTCAGCAATTCATCTGTCGGAATATCTTCATCCTTATGGAAGGAAATGCTTTGCTGAGTATAAAGACTTGAAAAGTCATTCATATGTCTTTTCTTCAGCACATCATAGCTTTTTTCAACTCTGTTCAGATGCAATCTGCATTTTTTTATCACCGCATTTGTATCTGTACAGGGCATTTTATCAAAGCCGCTAAAGCCTGTTGCAGTTGCAAAATAAACAGTCACCTCAGATGCACCTGCAATTTTAAGACTGTGTTTTCGGCTGATAAGCATACCGTCTGTAAAAATCTGGGCACAAAGACAAAAAGCCATACCTTTTTTCTCATTGTATTTTATCGGAAAAAGCTCTGTACGCAAATAATTCGGTGCGGCATAATCGGGCGCATTGCCGTAAAGCATTAAGCAGCCACCATCTGTCTTTACAGAATGATGCAGCCTGCTTTTTGCTTTTATTTTCACAGAAAATCTTTTGTCGGCTTTTATTCTGTAAACCGTTACCCTGTCAGGGTTTGAAGAAAAAATTTCAGACCTGAAGCCATTTGATTTAACCGTATGTATTCCCGTTGATAAATCAAGACTTCTTGCAATTATATTTCTGTCCGTCTTGCTGAAATCAAACAAAACATCACCAAGCGGCAAAAATGTTTCACTGTAAAAGCCCTTCAGCTTATCCTCGCAAAGTGCATCTGCCTCGCTGTTTCTGCCCTCGAAAATCAGCTTTCTGACTTTTTCAAGATTATCAAAGCTGTCAGCAGAATTATAATTTTTCGGATACCCCGACCATAGTTCCCCGTCATTAAAGCACAATCTTTCTTTTTTTGAAGAGCCATACACCATAACCCCTGTAAAGCCGTTGCCTATCGGCAAAGCCTCACGCCAATTCAGAGCTGATTTTTTATACCAAATCTTATGCATTTTTTCACCTTACCGTTGTACGGAAACATTCCCGCAATTTTTATGCTTAATTATTTTATTAGAGTTAAAACGATTATTCTTAATTTCAATGTTATCAGAGGATTTGGCTTTTATACAAAAACCTTTATATTTTTTGAATGTGTTTCCGATTATTCTGATATTTTTATGCACTGCCGCAGAATGCAACTTGTTTTCAGGCTTTATCAGAATCGGTGTTTGACCGCAGTATTCTATTGTATTATTTCTTATTGTTACATCACGGCACATACCGCTTTCATACCAGCTTTTCGCATCGTCTGAAAGCAAAATACTGCTCATTGAGGTACTGATAAACTGATTGTTTTCCACAAGAACTCTGCCTCTGGTAGTGAGCAGTAAGCCTCTTGTTATAATACGATTCAGTACGTTATTTGAGAAGGTTACGTTCGGACAGGCTGAGATATCCTCAATTACATCACCGACTGCTGCCTGTTCGGCAGAATCAAGTGTCAGTCTGATTTCATATTCTCCAATCAGCTCCGTACTGATAATCCCGGTCCGAGCTGTTTCCAACAGTGTTTTCGGATTAATAAAAGCGATTGTATCACCTGCACGCAGCGGATTGAACCCGTGTGACTGCGGATGCATAAATCTTACGGTGATTTGTTTTTCCTTTTTTCGGTTATTTTAAAATGAATTCCGTGTACATTCAGACAATCATCGCCTGCACCGTCAAATCGGTTATTATCAATAAAAACACTTCCTCTGCACATACAAATCTGAATAAAATCTGCAACGGAAGCCATTTTTCTTGGTGCATTTTGCTCCGGTGCAAATGCAGAATTGACAAGCGAAACATTTTCACTGTCCTGTGCAACAAGTGCAAGTGAATAATTAAAACGCTGTTTAATATTATCAAGTCTGATATTTTTGCATCTGTTGACAAATATGCCTGCAAACTGACGGCGGACGTCAAACAGATAAAAGCAGTCCCCCATTTTAAATCTGCAAGTGTTAAAATACTTTCCACGCACTCTGCCGTTTTTCATATCTGTCACACCTATACATCCAATCAGCGGATGTGATACACGCTTCAGCATATGGGGTGTTTTTCTTCGCATCAGACCTATCCAATGTGCATTCAGCGCTTTTTCATCAGCAGCGCAATAATAGTCAGCACCTTTGAAATACAATCTGTTTTCCTTTACTTCATAAGCACTGTCTTTATCTATATCAAATTCAACATTAAAAAGGTTTTTTCGGGCAACCCTGAGTTCATGCATATCCGGGTGGGAATGACGGATTTCCATATTCTTCAGTGTAATATCACAGCAGCTTTCCAGCGCTATATTTGTGACTTTACCGTTCATAACAAAAACAGAATTATTCCCGTCAAATACAAGATGATTTATACCGTTAAAATAAAAAGGGACAGCATTCAGATGCGGTGTTTCATTCTTTGAAAATTCATTGTCACCAACAGTGTTCGTAATAAAAAGCATATGTTTTTTGCATTTTTCACTGTCAATAAAATACGTACCCGTCGAAAAACAGACCGTTTTTTCTTCGGAAATATTTTTTAATGATTCAATCAGTGCAAACAATTTTTCTGTTATATCTTGGTCAGGATAAATTCCCCAATCCGTAGCATTTACAATATTCATAAAACACAGCCCTTTTCAGAATAATATTTGCCTACAACAGCTCAGATGGTATAATTTAATTTTTTTAGCATAGCTATTCCGCATTTATACCTTTGATAAATATAATTATACAGTATGTTCAAGTCAATAGATTTTGAAAAACAACCATAAAATTAAGAAATCCTATCATTCTATATCAAACACCCACACCCATATCATTGGTTAACTGCGTTTGCAGCTCACATTTATTTATATGCCTAACCTCATAAAATGCTGAAAACTGTTGCAATACGATTTTTGCAAAAAGAAAAAGCCTTAAAAACCGCTTGGTTAAGCGAAATTTAAGACTTTCTTTTGAAAGAGAACTATAATTTTGATACAATTGCGGACAATATGCTCCTAAACCCACTCAAAGTTTTCTTTTCCTGCACCGACTTCAAAGTGATATTTCCCGATACCCAGGTCGATCCCGGCAAAATGACCTTCGCCTGCGGTGAGGGTTACTTTATTGCCGTCACCAGTTACCATATACGGCTGCTTATTCAGTGCTGTCGGAGCGCAGAGCAACGCTTCTACACCGTCCTTGAACCACTGGGGTTCATTGCCGTTATAGCGGCTGATTTCAGCAGCGGTTTTGGACTTGTGGGGAACACCCTGTGTTTGACCGTAGCCGATAGCAATAACGCCATTTACCCGAACATCGGCATTTTGAAGCTGTTTTCGTGCAGCTTTGCTGTTGAACATACCACCGCACCACCATGTATTCAGCCCCAGTGTTTGTGCGTAGAGGATTAAATCTGCACCACAATAGCCCAGCTTCTCATCCAGAGTTGCATGGTCTTTTCCTGCGAGGATGATGTAATTATATACACTTCTGGTCAGCAGGAGCTTTGCCAATCCTCCGATGCCGTCAGCATTGCCCGTGACCAATTTCATACTTATATCGTATTCGGTGTTACTCTTTTCAATTCGTTCATTGAGATACTTAACCGTTTCTGCTGAAATCGTCTTATCGATGTACTTGCGAACCATGTGTCTTTGCATGACAGCTTCTTTGATTGTCATAGTGACCTCCTGTTTTCAGAAGATGCTTTCAGAGCATCATTCATTTTTTCAATTATTGCCGTAAATTGCAACGCATCCGGCTCTCCCATATAGGAGATGATCTCGGCAATGCGCTGATCTACTTCTACACTTTTTTCCTTTAATGCGATACGCCCGGTTGAAGTCAGGGACAAAATTAGGTTTCTCCTGTTCTGCGGATCTATTTCCCGATTGATAAGCCCACGCCTTTCTAAAGAGGAAAGCATTTGAGAAACTGCCGCTTTGCTGATGGCGAGAAATTCTCGAATACCCGTCAGGTCGGCATTTCCATTTTTTGCTTCCGATGCTTTTTTCATAAGAACATATTCTTGCATACTCAATGTCGGACGATCTGACTTGCCGCTGTTTCCAAACTCTGCTCCAAGAAGACTTTTCAGCACGAAAAGAGAATGAAGAAAATCGAATTCTGACACGGTATCCATATTGCACCTCCAATTGTTTATGTATTTACCGTTAAGATATTAACAGTATAACATAAAAAAACGCAAAATGCAATAGGATTACAGCGTTAAATCTCAGTTTTCTCTCAACATGATGATTATCTTTGCTGCGAAGTCCTCCATGCAAAAAAACGCTAAACCTATACTCTTTGATAAAAAGATAAAGAAAGAACGCTAACTTTGTATCAAAATTAGCGTTCTTATTTGGCAGGGGCAGAAGGACTTGGTCTCGCCTGTCGGCTCGGTCGGTGCTTCTAAACACCTACGGTGTTTAGAGGTGTCCACTGGACACCC
>ERZ808028.733-NODE-733-length-23815-cov-16.022074_pt1 | contig 23815 bp, 21 predicted proteins | sample MGYA00380184_ERZ808028 | MGnify/ENA primary metagenome ERZ808028 (study PRJEB31490, sample SAMN06133397) | mouse gut metagenome | isolation source: J8_1 | host: mice | place: China: Chengdu | collected 2015-05 ...
GATAAGTATGAATCCAGCAGAGTTTATAGAGCAGGTTCTGAATTTTTAAAAAGATAAATTTTAGAAATAGAGATGGAAAAAAGATTCATGCGTATGTCGTGCTAAAAACAATTATAAATAGTGGATTTTCAAGAAATTTATGCTATAATAAATGCAAGTGTAAATTAACATTCAACCCATATCGAGCAGTTTTACAAAAAAATAATTTGATTTAATTTCCCTATTTCAACCATAAAGTGTATGATAGATGGTAAAAAAGAAAAGAGGAATTAAACATGGCTAAATTGCAAATGAAATCTGGTTTTACCCGCAAGCTAAAGCTCCCCCTGATATTGACACTGGCCCATTCTATTATGAAGAAATTAGGGCTTGCAGAGTACATTAACAATAATGTTTCATGGGTTCCCGACCATTGGGAAGTATCTCCAGGGGATATGGCGCAGCTTCTTATTCTATCTACTTTTACAGATATACGAATACCCCTGACGCATCTGGAAGACCGTTTTGAAGGGATTGATGTCAGCTTTTTTCTGAGTAGTTCGTCGAAATCTGCAACGGTCAATTCTTTTAATGCCGGACGTGCACTGGAGCGGATAGGACAGTCGGATTCCGAGAAAATGTACCAGGTCATGGCGCTTTCTGCCATAAAGCAGGCAGGAATTCCCACTGAAAGACTCCATGCTGACACTACAACGATTTCCTTTTATGGGGAATATGACACAGAGAAACTGGAACTTTCAGATGAAGAAAGGGCAGAACTGCTGCAGATCGAACGTGGATACAATAAGGACGGCAGGCCGGAATGCAGGCAGGTGGTTGTCGGTCAGATCGTAAACGAGGCAGGAATCCCCGTCTGCCAGAAGCTCCAGGACGGCTCCACACCAGATGTCGTCTGGAACGCCCGGGCAATAGACTATTTAAAAGACATACAGAAAAAGGGATTCCAGTACGGGGTATTTGTGGCATACAGCAAGCTTGTGACCCATGAAATTGTCACATCCATGAATGCCCCTCACAGCCGCATTCCTTTTGTGTCGCGGTGCCCGTCAAACTTTGAAGGGAAACTGGAAGAACGCTGTATACTGAAAGCTTACAGTGAATATAACTTCTCGGAATCTCAATAAATGAGATGCCAACAGAAATTTGACAACTGAATATCGTGCAGAAAAAGAAATTTGTGAAAAATGGACATAAACATTGGACATAGTGGGTACTATGCCTTGAAAAATCTTATGGAATGGTTTAAAATATCATTATTAGGCGGCGAATCCTAATAATGATTGTTGAAATGCCTCAGTTGATGGCATTTCCCAGGCATCAAGATGCTGTAACATCATGATGCAGTAGAGGCGGCAGTACCACATCTTCGTAGAGCGGTGCCTGCCGCCTTCCAATTTATAGTCCTCTTTCTCACGCTTGTTGGAGCGTTCTACGCAGGTCCTTCTGTCCTATTCCTTTTTCCATGCTTTAGAATCCCTTGGCGGTATGTTAAATAACCTTGGATTATCATCTGTAAAAATGTGCACAGTCCTGCCGTATTTAGCTGGTGAACAGGGCTGTTCACAGAAGCAGCCACATTTCCGGTTTGATTTCGGGCACCGGTATTTTGCCCGGTGTCTGGCAGCCTCGTATCCATCTTTATGCATACGTAAGCCCAGCTTACAGACTGGGACGCCATCGTCATCAATGGTGAAATCTTCCTTGTAAGTGAAATGCCCAGTATGTCCGGGATTCAAATCGATAAAAGGCGAGATATTTTTCCGTCTACAGTATTCATAGACAGCATAAGCATCGTGGGCAGAATCCAGAAGAAGTTTTTCGATGCGCAGCTGCGGAAGGTATGCTTTCATGGTGAAAAAGGAATGGAGAAAAGAAAGCATGTCATGGCGGGAAGCGCGCTCTAAAATAGGAAAAACGGGAAGGTCACTGTGCGAATCGGAAGCCACATACATGTAGAGGTGATAGCCGAAGAAATAGCAGTTCCGGTGAGAGTCCCATCCCCAGTTACAGTCTGGCTGGGAATAGCGGTGTTTACAGTTACAGGAATAACAGCCACGTTCCCGGCAGTTGCAGATCCGCTTTTTGCGCTGCTGTGCAGCGGTGCGGACAGGAGTTCCGTCTCCGGCAAGAGCCAGATGGTCAGGGGAGATCAATCCCTTATGAATGGAAAGATCTAGGAACTGCTGTTTATAAAGACGGAAAATGAGAGAGAACGGATTTTTTGGTTTTAAATGGCAGCGTTCCAACAAAGGAAGAAGCTTAGAAGCGATGCTGGAAGAATCGCAGGGAGTCTTACTGCCTTTCTTTTTACCCTTAGGCGGCTTTATCTTAGGAAAACGGTCTTTTGGAGAGAGGTTATTGGAGCCATCCTGCCAAATACGAGAAAAGAAGTCATAAAAGGTGCTTACCCCAGGTGTATCGCCGAAAGAAAAACCACTGAGGAGGGCATAAAGAGGAGTTTCTCTGAGCATACGGCACCAGAGAGTGATGGAAGTTACCTTCAATTTCAAAGCAAGCAGAAAGGAACGCAACATACAGGAAGGGAGCCGTGGAACAGGCCCAAAAACAGAATAGCATTCCTGCATTATGGAATCGGTCTGGGAAAGATCAAGAAACCAAAACTGCACGATATAATCCCAAGTACTTTTAGGTAGGACAAAGGGATCAGGATAGAAATTAAGGAAATTGGATACAAAAGTATTCTGATAGGCGGCATGTCCGCCAGTATTCAAAGGTAACAAAGAAATCGCCTCCAGTCGAAAGAAATAAAATAAGATCAATAGGCAGTAACGCAAATTTTGAACGATTTGTCAAGTGTTTAGTGGAAAAAGTGGGTGATTTTTTTGAGAGAGGGTCTGAAAGTCTTATAAAATAAGGGCTGAAGATTCCGAGAAGTTATTTAAAAGGTATCTTATGAAATCCTGCTTTTCCGCACCAAACCTTGTAAGCGGGAGCCCCACCGATAAGAGCACGTTTGCCTCCCTCATTCCGCGCCTGTCCAGTTCCTTTGCCACCGACGCAAGCGTGAAGATATAAAAGTTGTCATTTTCCACCTTTGTATCCCATACCTCAAGGCGTTTTCCACCAACCTTGTAAAAAACACCGCCTGATTCCACAACATTATCATAAAAGGCCGGTTCCGTTGTGATCTCCTTCACCCCGGTCGTAAATATGCTGTTTACTGTTTTCATGTTTGACCAGCCGTGGTCAATGCCAATCACTTCAATATGCTTGTCCATCATTATTTTCCTTATCCTCCTCTTTCTTTCCTTCAAGTAATTTCTTCATACAGGGGAAACAGTAGCTTTCAGACTGCTTATATGGACAGCCCGTACACTGGCTGTTTCTGGCAGTCTCCTTCTGCCGGGGCTTCTTTACACACTCCTTCGCAATGCATTGTCTGCTGCTGCCGTAAAAAAACCGGCACTGCATACACTGCTTTATATCCTTATCAATACCTACTTCAAAGGAGGTTAGGTTTCTGTGCTTTCTGGGTTTCCGTATTCTGACGCTGACCGCTTCCGGTATAATAATCTGATCATCTGCTGCCGTCATCTTCTCCCTCCCCTGCTTCTTTCCGATATTTTTCTATGCTGAGCTTCCACTTTTCCAGCATACTTTGCAATATCCAGAAGTTCTTCTAAATCGCAAAGTCTCGAATCCATTGCATGCTCTACACTTTCAGGACTGTAATTTCCTGTCTCCTTCAGACGTGCGCTGACCTCCTCCCTGATCTCCTGCTGTACGATGTCCGGCATTGCTGCCACATAACAGGCTGAAAAAGATACTGTTTCTTTTCCCGTATGAATTGTCATCTCATACTGATAACTTTTTTCAAAGCTATCCATAAATGTCTGTATTAAAAACTCAGCCTCCTTCCGGTTTTCTTCTCTGACTAACTCTGTCAGGCTGTCAAAGAACCCAATCAGCTCTCTCTTTGTAAATCCCATCTGTAACTCCTCCTTCTTTCAGACAAAAAGGCAGGACCAGATCAGCAATGTACAAACGGAATACCCGTTTTGAGAGCCAATTTAGTCCTGCCTAAATGTGAATTTTTTCTCACCTCGCTTTTCATTAAAGCCATGGAATGACTGTATCAGTAACCAGCCACCATCTGACTTTCATAATGTAGGTCTTGGATTTTGACCATTGCTGTCCCAATCCTGACCTAAAATGGGCTCATAAAAGATTGAATATGTACCTCTTCATCATATCCCTGTTCCATACTCTTTCTTGTATTTTTTACAGAATTATTTACATTATTTCGTCCATTGTTTTCTGCACTGTTGGTATTCACGATGCATTCCCCACTAACAGATCGATTTGTCCGTAGCGGAGTATATACAGTATTTTCCTGTATATTTCCCAACAAGCCTTCGACTTCGGATTGTGCAACACCTTTAACCGTACTCTTATCAGCACGTCTGCCAGCACCAACATTATCTTTGGGGGCAATATATCCAACAGTATTATCTGGTATACGTGAAGAAACTACTTTGTTTCCATCAGTACTGCTCATCCGGACTTCATGGTCGATCTCATTGTCAACGGATATCTTTTTGATACTCTTAGCCCGTCCCTTGATATCCTTACTATTTTCAGAACCAGTGACCATATCCAGCCCAGGAACCATGGCATTTTTTACCTCCATATTTCCACCAGTGTATGCAGCAACAGTATCATCCCCTGAATTTGTAATACTGCCATTAGAACCCTGTTTAAGCGTGGTTACTGCCTTGTCACTGCCTGCCCCGCTGAGACGGGCTGCCTGCGCCATTTCATTACCAAAAGACATCCGTTGTATATCTTTTGATTGTCCCTTTGTGTATCCAAGCCGTTCATCATGTTTTGCCATATCAGAATTAAGAGTCGTGGCAAGTTTCGTGTCTGCATTTTTATCCGCCTGATACTTGTTTTCTGTAGCCTGATTCGCTGTACCGATTCCATGCAACGTAGTTTTTGCTCCTTGTGCCATTAATGCAGCATTACCTGTGGCAGCTCCCGTAACAAATTCACCTGCACCAACTGCCAGCTGTTTCCCTGCTTCAAGCATTTCACGCCTTGCGTGTTTTTTAGCTGCACGCTTTTCAAGATCCCTCTGCCGAAATGCCTGATCTTCCTTGAATGCGGAACCGTTTCCTCCAAACATCTGTCCAATAAATGCCTCCTGTTTTGAGGTATCACTCATTTTCTCACACGCACGGGCTATCGGAGTACGAAATCCCCTCTTAGGCTCCATGGCGGCAATCTGTGATCCTTTTGCAGCGCTATTTTCACCCTGTCCCCCAGAACCCTGCACATTTCCACCAGAAGTCTGTCCTGTGATAAATCTATTTACAACATTATCAGCCATTTCCTCTAGTGACTTAATGATTGGTTTTCTCAATTTAATCGCCTGTACCGTAAACCATATAAGAAAAATAATAACCAGTATTGAAACAAGTGTTGAAAATGCTCCTGAACTGACAAATGATGAACTAAAAATTCCTGCCGCAGTACTGACAAAAGTAGTAGTTATGACAGACGCAACAGAGAATATTAGATCTGTGGTAAGCATATACAGCATAATATTCAGCACAAGTTCTGCAATCATGAGAACCGTATAACTGATAACCTTAGCCACACTGGCAAGAGAGCCAAGCATAGCCCCGGGAACTGCAACAATAAGCCTTATCCCCCTTTTCAGATTAGACATGATGATGCCGAATGCATACACAAACCCCAGTACCGAATAAGTTAATAGCATCGTAATACAAAGAAGCAGATAGACAAAGCTTTGTTCTCCTTTCCCTACGAGATTTACTGAATAATGATAATCCCGGATATGCCCGGAGCTTGCTTTCTCTGAAGAATAAACCCTGACCGTCGTTTCATTAAATGTGGAATTTAAGTAATTATATACTGCAAGTGCAGGAAGTTTCAGACTTCTGCTGACCTCATTTCCTGTATTACTGCTGTTTAGATTGATTCCATTAATTACGGAGCTTCCAGTTCCATTCGCATCGCGTCCAATTGGTCCCCTTATGTACCCCGGCGGAATCTCTCTGTTCCAGAAAGCTGCCCTCTCGCTGCCTTCAACCTGTAGCAGTACCTGCGGCGTCGCAAAATTTTTAACATAATTTTCTCTTTTTTCGTTGAAATCTGCATCATTGTCTTTCAGCCAGAATTTGGATATCCATGCCTGTTCATATTCTGATGCATAAATTTTTTTACCCGACTGATATCTCTGAAGCAAACTGATCACCCAGGCATCTGTTGAGCCTATATTTCCCGCAGATGATCTTGTTTCATTCTGAATCTGCTCAATCAGTTTTGACACATCATTAGTTGCACTGCCTGTTGTAAACCTTGCCGGCAGCCCTGTTGTTGCCTTCTCATTAAAGGCATAGCAGATATCCTGTATGCTGTTGCTTGCATTGGCAGTAATATGACCTTTATTTGTATCCACTTTAATTATTGCATCTGGTAAGATCATGCTTGAATTCATAACCCACGATTCAAAATCAACAAATGTGGACGCCACAATCTTAGCCGCAGCTGTATTACCAGACTGTATGTCCTGTGACATCTTATCAAGTATGACAGAATAAGTCCCTCCAAGGAGCGGTATGCCAAATACAATGAACCCTGCCCTAAAAAAATACTTTTTGATAATGCCCATTCTGCTGTCTGTCTGTTTTGACATAAATACATTCATAAAGAGCATCGCAATCATGACAACAAACAATATCAGAAGGACAATGGAACTGAAATCATATAATTTAATGTATAATTCAGATATCACTTCTGTTAACGGACTCATCAGCGCTCCTACTGTTGTGTCTGTATTTGCCAGCCCGGAGTGGTCAACATCTATCGTAATACCAGCCGATGCTGCCTTTTCATTTGCCTTTGAAAAAAACTGGAATGGATTAAGCCATTTCATGATATCTATAACAATCTTTAGGAATCCATTCACTGCCATTGCCAGACGATACACTACAAGTACAGCCCATCCTGATATGCTTCGTCCCAAAGATGTACCGCCGTCAGTTCCTGTCTTGTCAATTCCAATGTCAGCTAACCCTGCGCCAAGCATACAGTACTGTGAAAATACAAAAGAACTCCCACTTCCTTCCCCCACATGCTGAAAAGAATCTGAACATAACTGACTGTAATTATATGTACATGAAGAGGTACTGATAAACGAGGTAAAAAGTCCTTTTATACCCTTTGCTACAGACTGGTCATCATATCCCAGAAAACAGCCGGCAGAATTTGCATTCACTGTTGACAGGGCATCAACCATATCTTCACCATTTGGATCAGCAATGCACATGGTCAATGTTGTAGCAAGACAAGAAGAAAGCATATAAAAACTGTAATCTGCCTGATTATCGTCACTAAGCTCATATGTTCCACCGGCAGTTACAGTAAAATATGATACCATCGCCATCATAATGGTAAGTATCACCATGCATATACTGATACCTATATGCCTAACTGTATTCGATTTATTTATTTGTCTTTTGTCCATATCATGCCCGCCTTGGTTTTAAGATTAAATCACGTCTGAAAACAACATTATTATAGTCCCTGTGCAGAAACGTCATATAGTCATTTTTCGTGGTAATGAGGTTTATAAGATTTGATGGAATCGTCTGCCCCAATACATCCTGATACCTTGCCACGCAGTTATCAGTCATATATCCCATAATAGTGTAATCAGCTTTGTCCATGTGAGAAAAATGAATATCATTCATCATCCGTTCATTATCGTTATAAAGAAAACACACACGTCCTCCTTTTGCATAAAGCTGTCCAAACAGGGCTGTCAGATAGTCCTTGACTGTATCATCAATCAGGTCAGCACCATGAATGACCAGCACATCATCTGTTCCAAGATTCCCAGTACAAAATGATACTATGTTTAAAAGCTGCGCCATCATTATTCCTTTTCCCCTAACTAGGAGCTGCGAAAAATCATAGATGACACGTCTTGCCTCTGTACAATTGTCAATCTCCGCTGTCGTAACTGTGTTAAAGAGATCGCCATTATTGTCAAGCATACTTTTAAACGTCAGATTCAGGATCTTCAAGGCATGCAATTCCTCCTCATCCCTTGCACCTGACATAACGGCTGCTTTGTGTGCGGTCTGCAAGTATGTTGAAAACAACTCCAGTTTTGGTACATCTTTATGCGGGATTCCGACAACACGCAGCCTGCTCCTGTTATCTTTTGCATTTTCATACCACATTCCCTGGTCAATATAAAATTTTGTCGCTATTTCTTTTACATATCCGCGAATAATCGACCTGTCACTGTCCGTAGGCGGATACATTTGCTCTGTCATGAGTGCCAGTTTTTCCATCTGCATCGCAAACAGGGAAAGTTCGTCCTCTGAATCCCCAAAAAGTTCAAACATATTTACATCACCTTTATTTAGGTCAACCTTCTTTGTAATATTGGAAAAATGGGGACCAATCCCGTCCAGATCACATCCGTTTAGAATGATATGTGCTGTTTTATGATTATTGATCAGGCAGGCTTGTGATATCTTGCTTCCCCAGAGATCAGAAGCGTAATTCCGTCCGTAAGTCATATCGATCTGTTCATTACAGACAATGACATGCCGTTTATACCGATCAATATCAAACAGGATAGCTGCAGTATTGACATCCCCAAACATAGTACCGACATATTCACCTGCGTCATCCTCTATCCCGCGTGTCACAAGAGAATATGCACCTGCATATTCCATACTGGTAAAATAATGCGCTTTCCCTTTTTTATACACTAACGGCCGCAAAAGTGACGAAAGCTCACCACACTGTTCACCATCATAACTCGCTGCATATAAAGTCGTATATGCATCGATATAATGCCTCTCTATTACACTTATTGCATTGTCGAGTTTTTCAAGAGACGGCGCCTTGATCCTCATACGGAATGCACAAGCCAAGTACACCGCTCCCGCCTGTATCTCCAGTGCGATCTGGTTCAGGTCCATTTCACGTTTGCCTGCCTTCAGTCTGTTCATTTTACTGCTCGCCGGATTCGACTGCTCTGTAGTGTTCATCTGTGCAACATTCTCAGCCTGTGTCTGATGTTCCTTAACCCAGCCGTCAGACATTCTCTCGACAGTCTCAATATTTGTAACAGCAATATCATCATCAATACCAGAGGGAATGAGATCAATCCCCCAAAATGTAGGAAAATCGTCGATAGAACCATCATTGTGAAAAAAAGATAGAATCGCAAAATAACTTCCATCACATGAATAATGATTTGATTTGAAAACATAACTCTCTTTTGGTTTGATCCTCATCAGATTAGGAAATTCCGAAAGGTTCCCTTCAATTATTTTTTCCTCTTTTTTCTTCTTAAAGAACATATATCCTACCTTTCTTTCTGTTTATACATTCTGTTAAAAATGTTTTTCCTCTCCCGAATAAATATTTTTCATAAATGCTTCTGTTTCCTCCAAATCAAGCTGCTCGACAAACTTAAACATTAACTCTGAGTTATCAGCTTCATCATAAAATATATTAAGTGCAGCATTCATCTCCTCCCTGTTAGGAGCTTGGATAATCATATACTGATGTAACGATTTATAGGAATTACCAATGATTTCAGCCAGAAAATGTTCATTTGTATCAATCATGGCCTCCAGATCAGAATCATATACAGTAAGGTTTTTCTTACGTTCTGAAAAATGTGCAATCTGCATATATACATTCTGTGCCTCGGAATTTGTTATGTAGTGGTAAGTCGTCTTAGGCCGCATTTTACGATAAAATGTATCAACCCTGTCCACGATAGCATTCTTGTGATCTGAAAACAGAAGAACAGATGCATTTCCCACAATGTCAAACACTACGCCAACACTACCATCCACATAATGAATCATTCCATTTTCGTCTATTTTTGTAAAACCACATATCCGTATAAGCGGATTGGCAGGCGACATGGTTCTCGTACTGACAAAACGAGAACCTGGCTGGATATAACTGAGCAATGATAATATCTTTTCAAGACCGATCTGTTTTGTTTTGCCAATCACTAACAGAATGAAACACAAACCACTCCAAACTGCAATAAATATACCCTTCTGAAGCATGCTGCCAGAAGCAATAAATGTTTTTGACAGCATAATAATACATGATGTTATAGCCGCGAACACAAGAAGAATACTTTTAATTGGGAATGGGCGGAATCCTATCCCGTCATTATTCTGGATTGTAATCTCCATATCAAGATAGCTGGAATCAAGTGCATATGGTATTCCATAATAATCTTTTGCCATATTTACAGCATCCTTTCTTCAATCATACCCTGACGGGCACAAGTTTTTTCTTTCCATTCACCTGGGTGTAACAGAGGGTACACCGGAGTGGTCGATTGCTGCGGGATGACACGGCATCCGGAATATAAATGGTATCTCCATTCCTAAGTTCTTCAATTTCCTGTTCAGTAAAATGATGCCCTTGCCACTCATCAGGAATTGCATCCTCATCTCTAGCAAATCCCCAGTATTCTTTTCCTTTAAATTTTTGTTGCTGTAGGGAACCAGTAACGGTAAAAAACTGACCGCTTCTGCTGACTGCAGTAAATGTAATAGATAAGCCATTTAGAAGCTGGCGGCATTCATTGTCATCAAACAGATGCCCCGCCCATTTACAGTTAAACTGCACAATTTCATTCGTAGGTGTATATACCCCCCTTATTTTACCATTTTCGAAAAAAATTTTTGAATTTAGTGATAAATCCCTGTCCCTAATCTTGTCATTGTCCTTTGTCTCTAAATTGCGCTTAAATCCCCAGAATGCTTTTCCTTTATAAGACTGATATTCAAGTTTACCAGTAGCAATATAAGACATTCCGGCATTTGACTCGGCAAGAAAAGTAATTGAATCCCCTTTCAATAATTTTTTAAGCTCATCTTCGTTAAATTCGTGGTTTCCCCAGAATGCCTTGAAATCAATCTCCTCATTCAATGGCTCATATATACCTTTGATCTTTTTAGATTCTTTTCCTGATGCTATAATCATAAAACTATCCTTTCTGACCATACATATTCTTTTTCTTCCCCTGCTGATAACTGCGTTCATTACATAACTTATCAGATATACGTTCAAGCTGCTCTATGACTTTTTGTATTCCCGGATCATAAAAGTCAACATCACCTGGATGAGCCGGCTCTGTACGCCTAAAACCATTCGCATCATAAACCAGATAAGATAATGCCAAGATAACTTCATCACTGACTTTATTAAGTTTTCTTAAATTATCATTAATGTGTCTTATATCGACAGATGTGCGCATTGCATCATTTCTTCGTTCATATGTTTTTGCAAGTTCTTTGATATTGTCAGGGACACTGCTGTAATCAATATCATCTGATTCCTTATCCCTGTGAGCAAACAAAAATGCTGCGACGGCAATATAGTTGGGCGTATGCGGAAAACTTTTTTTAGCTATTTCGACCAAACACTTAGGAATGTCCCGTAAGGCACATGTCTCTCCTGCAGATGACTTTTTATTAGAATCCCTCCTAAAATCAACATCAGCAACGCGCATTGTTCTTGTATTATATTTCTTACGATCAGGCTTTTCATTTTCCGAAATAGCCACCCTATAATCATTTTCCTTATAACATCTTTCTTCAACGCTGGAATTTTCCTGCTGATCAGACATATTATTTGCAGGAACCGAATTTTCAGTTAGATGTGATTCTAAAACTGTATTTTTATCATGACTTGCTTTTTTCTGTTTTTGTATAATATGTTTTTCGTCCTGTTCCTTGTATTCATTAAGCATACCATACATATCATCAAGGTCATAACGCATTAGCAAAGACCCCCTCTGTTCTAGTCCATAAGATAATTTGTTCCATGTGCTACTGCCATAAGATTAACAAAATTTGACTGGACAATATCCTGCAGGCAGGACATATTCGCTGATACTGCTTCCAGTGTATCAATGATCTGGTTAAGCCTGTGTGCCTCCAGTGACGGCAGGTCATAATCCTTATTATCGCGTTTTATTTGTAGCCAAAGCGCATCCCGTATGTAGTCAGTGACTTTTATTCCCTTTTTATCTGCCCAGTAGTTTATGGAATTATACAAATCTTCTGTCATTCTTATATTAGCTCTGTATTCCATTGATTTTTCTTTTCCCATAATAGCTTTCTCACCTCAATTTAATATTATTTATGCATTAATGGTTAAAATAATGTATTACATCTATAAATACCCATAAAAAGCATAGTCATGATTATATACAAAATTAACAAATTAATCAATATATCTTTTACGTTTTTTTCATTTTTTTTTAAATATATCAAAAAAACTTTTAAAATGCATTATTTTAGTGCATTTTAAAAGTTTTTGATAATTAATGATTTTAGTTAGCTAGTATTTCTTCCTCCAATTTTTTTATATTATAGTCATTTTCCATGATCCTATTAAACGAATTTTTATTATTTTTAGATTTTCTATTACTATTTTCATATGTTTTTATATCATAATTATTTTTAATGGCGCTTATTAAAAAACCAACAATATTTTCAACTTTACCCGAGCATTTCAAAACATTATATGCCTTTTTTATCCTAAACAAATCATAGTCTGCCGTTTCACAAATTTTTTGTAAATCCTTTATTTTCAACGGCAAGTCAATCTCATCTTGTAATTTTTCATAAAATTCCATTTTTTCTTCCGGGGAAAGTGATTTTTTTTCTTCCACCACTATATTATCCAGCTTTGTTTCTGGTATCGTCAGATAAAAATTTATTCCTGATACTTTTCCTCCATGTCCCTGCCTAGCAACGTCGTATTCAATGAATATATCATTGGCAATACTATTAATTTCTTCAATCATTTTATCTAAAAGATCTCTTTTAAAAACAGACCATTCCATATAAGCGGGATATTTTTCTTTTTTCACACTTGCAAGCCTTTTATTCGTCTCTGCCTTAGATAGTCCCTTATCGCTACAAATTATTTTCTCGGCACGTAGCGCATAATTACAATCTTCCATTTTCTCTATTTCATATTCTGCAACAATTTTTTCGTAATCCGGATTTTTTGATTTTTTAATTTTTTCTTTAATTTTGGGGTCATTAATATCTATAATACCAAGTTGTAATTTTAATTTTCCCAGCTCATAATAAATATTAATTTTATGGTTTGTATCTGAGCCTCTTCTGTAATACGCTTGACTTTTCAGCAATTCATAAAACCGAAATGTATATGTACTTGATAAACTTAACATTGTTTGTAAATTAAGTATTGTAAAATTTCTTTCAAGATTCGTAAGATAATTTCTTAATGCAGCATTATACTGAACCGTTAATACACCTTTTTCATATGTCATTCTGATAGTTACTGCAATATAATCAAACGAATCTTTTTGAGGGGATTCCCAGCCTACATTTTTTCCTGTTACTGACTCTGCAGTGCTTTTTAGTCTAGCATAAAAACTTCCGGAATTTCCCTTTAGTAACTTGCGAAGTTCATTTGCTTTCAAATTAACACATATTGCATTTGTTTCTAAATTAACAAACCATTGACCATTAAAAATCTTTTGAAGAGATATTGCCATTAACTGATTTTCCAAAAGATTTGAACTGCTCATACTCGAAATAAGGTAATTTGATTTACTATATAATTTTTCTGGCAATTGATTTGTATTATCGTCATTCATACTATACTCTTCTGTATTTTTACCCATTTATTTGAAATCCTTTTCTACTTTTTTACTCATATGTTTGTGTGTATTACTACATTTTTCCTCATATATATGATATTATAGATATGAACTATCTCATTCGTCAACTTTTTTCTACTTTTTTACACTTAAAATATTCAGTTTTCTACATTTTAACTCATGTTTTTTATATATAATCATATATTATATTCCTGTATTTCTATTTATGTTATCTTTAACTGTAATAAAATATTATGTCATTATCCAAAAAGGTACTTTTTTATGCTGCTCAGCCATACTACGAAGTAAATTTAACTATCATATTTTACAATTTCTACATTTTTGCTCATATGTTAAGCATTCCTACAAATCTGCTCGTAACTTTCTACGTTTTTGCTCATATGTTTCTACGCTCCTTCTGCGAAATTCCCATCATTTTTCTACAATGTAACTCATAAATTCCTACAAATCTGCTCATAACTTTCTACGTTTTTGCTCATATGTTTCTACAAATTTACTCATATAAAAAGCCTGTTTTCATTGATAAAACAGGCTTTTTATATGAATAAATAAAAAAATAAATATGTTATTAATAAATTAATAATAAATAATTAGTTGTAAATCACATCAATTATTAGCTTTATAATATATTTTTAAGGCTTGTTTAATAATATCCTCTGCATTATTTCTTTCTTTTTCAGGTATTAAATTTAGTATATCCTCACTTAAATTAGATTTACCTTTTAAAATTTTTGATGTTCTTTTTCGATCAACTTTAAAAACACTGTCAAAATCATTTATTGAAAGTTTATTTCCTTTAGGCTTAATAATTTGTTTTATATTTTTTAATGCATCCGCTTGTTTTATAGTTATCGCTTTTATTTTATTCTTAGATAAATATGAAATTAAATTATCCTGTTCATCTTCATCTAATGATGAAATAGATGTGGCAGCATAAATAGGTAATTTATGTCCATCTTTTCCATCAACCCAGGAAACAAATCCATCACAGAGCTTTTGAAGCTGTAATAGTCGATATATGACGGCTCTTGACTCTTTCTGCTCTTTAAATTTTTCGGAGAAAGTCCGTGTATCTTCATTTAATGCCTTAAACAAATGTACTTTTTCGGAAGGACTCATATCATTTAACTGCCTGTTTAAAAGATGATCCTCTGCTACTATTTTGTTAATTGTGGCTTGGTTTAAATCATGTAGTATAATGTATGGATATTCTAAGTTTAATTCTTTACATATCTCCAATCGGTTATGACCGCCAAGAATAATAAAATCTTCTGGCTTATAATCATTATGAAGCGGCAATGTAAAATCAGATACCCTAATCACTTTTGCGGGAGTTTGCACACCAATTTGTTTAATACTGGATTTTAGAAGTTCTCTTTTCTCGCCTGTAAGCAAAGGAAGTTTTAGTTTTTCATTGGGAAAATCATGAAATTGTTCATAATTTTTTGTTCTGTATATTATGTCATTCTCATTATTTTGTTCCTGTTTACTTGTGTTTTCAAATTTCTTAATTTCTGAATCTACAAAATTATCAGCCTGTAATGTATTATCACTTATTTCAAGCCTCTGGAGATTTAACTCGGCTCTTTTTGCTCTTAGTTTGTCTCTGTTTGATGCCATATGTTACGCCTCCTTGATCAATGTTTTGACAATTTTCCTGTAATCTTTTGCTGCATTTCCGTTCTTGTCATATTCCTGTAAAGACTGCTTAAATCCTTTACATTCAGACATTTTAATAGATTTCCGCACTGGAAGAACAAATGGTCGATATCCAATATCCTGCTGTATTATATTGGCAATTTCTGTTAAATCTTCTTCTAAAGCAATTGAATGTATAGAAGTTTTTTCATATCTAGTAAGAATAAGACCTTTTACAATTGCATGGGATAGTTTGTTTCGGCTTTCCCGTAGTTTTTTTAAATCAGAATAAATTGCAATTATACCGTCTATGGAACCTTCGTCACATTCTGATGGTATAATGATTTCATCAGAGGCAACGTAAGACATTGTTAGTAATATATTTCTTGATGGACCGTTATCTATAATAATATAGTCGTATAGTTGTTTAATGCTATCTATAATATCTGCTAATAAATACATATCATCTGAATCCATAAAGGTGCGATCAGCTTTTGAAAGTTGTTCAGATGCACTAATTGCATCGAAGTGGGGCAAATGTTGAATGGCATCTGTGATAAAAGCATCGGAAGTTAATACATCATAAATGGATGGAATAAGATTATGACCTTTCGGGTCTTTTTCAATATTTGCACCTATATATTTTGAAAGATTACGTTGTTGGTCTAAGTCAATAACTAAAACTTTTTTATTATATTCAATAGAAAGTACGGATGCAATTTCTATTACAGAGGATGATTTTCCAATTCCTCCTTTTTGATTTGCAATTGATATTACTCTTATCATAGTACTTCTTGCTCCTTTTAGCTGTTTAAAATATTACTTTTTATAATTATAGTATAATTTGAATTTACATACAATAACTGTTCTATTATTTCTTTTAATTTCTACTCTAAAATGATAAAGAGTTGAAAAAAAGAATTTATAGTGTCTCTATTAGAGACACTATAAATGTCAAAGAACCCTTAATGAACTACCACAAAATAGAAATTTTTTTCAGTGTAAAGATATTTATATTATTATCATGCTTGTAATGGAAGTCTTTTCACCTCCACATTGCAAGCTTTTTCAGGTTCATGGTAGTAAATATAAAATTTACCCACATGCTTATCCTTATCATCCCGCGGTACGGCGCTTTTCCTCCAATTTCCCAGATAAACGGTTATTTCCCATGTGCCTACTTGTATTCATTAATTCATAAGCTTTTCTTCATAGGGTTTGGTGACTACTGGTACCGCCTTTTTATTCTCCTGTTGATATTAGCATTTGCCTTGATATGTGTTCGGTACATAAACATGACTTCATGGAATTAAAACCGCTTTTCTGTGCTTCTAGGAGAATCCATGTAAAAATCTTTTCAATGGTGTCCTCTGTGAAAAGTACCGGAAGTTATAGCTGACTGTGGCGAAATGGGGATGCGTTGATTTAAAAGATATCCCAGAAACAATTGATAAGCAACATTCGTGCGGATTTCCTCCACGGTACGCCGCAAAAAGGGATGCCGTAAAGATGTTGGATGAAAAGCATATTAAACAGGATTATTGCCCCTCACTGGGACATCCGTTATCTATACAATAGATATCTTCCACAAAAACGTATATATGCGTAAAATCCACAGTATTGTCAATTTTGTATAGCAGATGGTCATGGAGAACAAGTCCTTCTGCCCTTACTATTACCAAAATATTTCTTTTTTCAACATGTATATCACCTTTGGTTTTATTATATTAAAAAATTTAGCCCATGCTGTCTTTTCTGAAAGTCTTAGTGTCTCTAATAGAGACACTATAAATTCTTAAATGGGGTATAAAACAAGATCTGTTGTGCGAAATCGTTGGAGGGTGACAGATAATAAAAAATTATTTTATCGGCTATGCCGATACGGCAAGAAGCTTGACATTATAGTAAAAGAAATGAGGTGAAAAATGTTTATAAGGGATATTGACTGCACAAAAGAAACACCTATAATTTTGGGGCATCCTGACCAATTAATATATGGGAAAGGTATTCATGTTAAGCCAAGAACAGAAGGAAAAAGAGATAGTGAACATTTTAAAAAAATATATTTGTCACAGTTGTTGCCACTGGAAGAATATGATCTTATAGTAGTGCTTTTATCTGGAGGAAAAGATTCAGTGGCCTGCTATTATAAACTGCTTGAACTTGGCGTACCGAAAGAAAAAATCGAACTTTGGCACCATGATATTGACGGCGGTCATCCATCAAGACATATGGATTGGCGATGTACACAAAACTATGTAAAGGCCATGTCAGAAGCTGAGGGAGTGACGCTCCGTATTTCATATCGGGTAAATGGTTTTTTTGGTGAATTATACAGAATTGGAGCATCAGAACCAATTGAATGGATCGAACCAGAAACTCAGGAGGTAAAACAGTGTCAGCTGTCTTCAAATTATAAAAAATGTTTGCGGTTGAAAGAACAGGCCACAGATGACATGGAAAACCTATTAAGGAAATATGGGTTCAGAATGAAGTTTCCGGCAAAGTCATCTGATTTATCGAAACGGTGGTGTTCGGCATACCTGAAGATCTGTGTTGCAGATACGGTGGTAAGTAATCTGGACAGGCTTGGTGAACTGGAGAAACTGGGAGGAAAGCGTCTGAAATTCCCGGTAAAAGGAGGGACACATCAGGGACGTTGGTGTTCTGGAAATTTGAAAGCGTCAGTTCAGGATAGTGTTACTAGCAGTCTGGAGAAAACGAGAGTAAATAAAAAAATACTTATCGTTTCAGGAGAAAGACGTGGTGAGTCGGTCGGGAGATCAAAATACAATGAAATAGAAATCCACCGGACAAATGCAGAAAAACGTTCTTATAGAACAGTCCATCAATGGAGGGCTGTTATAGATTATTCGGAAAAAGATGTATGGGAGATTCTTAAACGCCATAGGGTAAATCCACATCCCTGTTATCGGATCGGTTGGAACAGATGCAGTTGTGCCATGTGTATTTTTTCCACACCTTCGTTATTTGCAGGAATCAAGGAAATATATCCGCAGGAATATGAGAAGCTTAGACAGGATGAAACGATACTTGGTTTTACGCTGGATAATAAAAAGTGCTTGGATGATTTTGTGGGAAATGCCAGATCCTGCGTATACTGGCAGGACAGGGCGGCAGTTCATTCCATTCAGACGGGTATGTTTTCAGCGGAAGATTTTTATGTGGATGATTGGCAGTATCCGGCAGGGGCGTTCCATGGTTCAGAAGGAGGACCTTGTTAAATCAATTTATAGAAAGATATTTTTAAGAAAGTCACTGAAATGCTGCAGTGGCTTATTTTAGTTTACAGGAGGAATGGTTATATGGCAAATGAATGTATGGATATAGTAGTATTCTATGCTGTATCAGAAGACCAAGAAAAAGGTCTTATTAAATTTAGGGAAGTTGTTAAGTGTTGTTATGAAACAAAAAAGTATGTTGATGGGGGAAGTCTTAGCCGAATATTTGAGGAAACAGGTATACCTGTTAGTGACTTATCACTTCGGAGCAGTGTGGTTTACAGTGATCTGGAAGAAGGGAATGTTACACTAGAGTGTATTTCTGCATGGAGCCCACCTTATGAAGCGTATTCAAGACTTGCAAATAGTTTTGGGATAGGATTTGTGCTACAGGCTGAAGAACCGGGTTTTTCGATTTATTACAATACAGATATGGATAAAAGATATCTGACAACTGAATATAAAGTTTATCTTACTAAAAGACCGGAAGATCATTCACTGGATAATCTTTTTAATAATGCAGGTGAAGAGACAGATTTCTACTTTGACTCAGATGAGGAACTAATAGATTGGTTTGGAAAATATGGTGATATCAATGTCAAGACCGTGGCAGAATTAAGAGAACGTCTGAATGAAGAATATGTCTGTGTTTATGAATTTCAGAATCCGTATCAGTAAAATAAGGGGGATAGATTGAAGAAGGTATTAGAAATGAAAAGGAAGATAAAATGTATAAGATACTTTCTAACAGTAGTATGTGTATTGGCGCTGACGCTGATAACTAGATTAAGAAAAGCAATACCAGAGATACAGCAGACAGTCCCGTCTACGTCAGAATACATGGGTGATGTGAAAAAGTTTGTATCAGTGGAGATCATGCAGGGAGATACATTATGGAGTATTGCAGAAGATCATAAGACTGGAAATTATACCACTAGGGCACTTATCGAGGAAATAAAGTATACAAACGGTCTTAGTGGGGACAGGATCATGGCAGGCAGATATCTGATCGTCCCTTATTATGATTAAAAAAAGATAGAGATATAAAGAAAAGCATATTGAGAGTACTTCCGTTTTAAATTTTAAGAAATGGATGACATCCTGAAAAAATTGTATGGAGGAATATCGGATGAATATAATTGACATCAGCAGCGTTATTAATGATGACCGTAAAACAATCTGCTTCACAGGACACAGGCCGAACAGGCTTGTTGGATATACGAACAGGATACCATATAGCATGTTTGTGAAAAAATTAAAGGAAATGCTCATACCGTTTATTGAACAGGGGTATACTCGTTTTATTACAGGAGGTGCACAGGGAACTGACCAGCTTGCGTTCTGGGCTGTTGAAGGATTGAAAAAAGCAGGCTATCCAGTCCAGAATATCGTGTATGTCCCATATGAAGGGCAGGAATTACGTTGGAGCAGGGAAGGAATGTTTTCGCGTCAGGAATATAGAAGCATGCTTGAAAAAGCGGATGGTGTTGTCTATCTGTATAAGAAAGAACAGTCATTTAAGGTTGTAGATGCCCTGATGAAGAGAAATCATGCAATGTGTAATTCCTCTGACAAAATAATCGGCGTTTATGAGGGAGCGGATTTTCATAATGATAATGGAGGTACTGCAGAATGTCTGCGTTATGCCGAAAAAACATTTCTTGAAATTGTTCTAATGAGATTTGCTTCATGACCAGATAGATAGGGAGAATATCCTGCCGGAGTATAATTCCAGCAGGATATTTTCCCTATTTTTATTATATGATCTTTTAGGATTATGTGGTTGATAACTAAGCTGCCGAACGCGCAAGGGCACAGGAGAACAGTCCATCCCTGTTAAGTATACGGCAGTAATCCTTCTCCATATAGAGGATCGGGGCAAGAGGATTTGATGCGGCTACTATCGGGATTAGATTTTGATACAGGTCTGCTCTCATGGCATTTGCGCCGCCACCATAAACATATATAACATCTATGCTGCCTACAGAGGAAAGTACTTCTGATAGGTGTGCAGCAATCTCGTTTGCAAATATCTTCCTTTGTTCGGCAATTTTTGTATCAGCAACTTCACGCTGGAGTTTTTTTGTTCCGGTTACGTCTTTGCTTAGGAAATTGATCAGCTCTTTGCGGTTTTTATAAATATGTTTCCTAGCTCCGGTTTCTTTTTTTATTGAAGCAATCGCATTATCAAGTATCGAACCGTAGCCTTTCGTGAATGTGTAAGACAACTTCGGGGAAAATGTGCCGTCGGCAAAAACAGTATAATTTACCGTACCTTCACCGATATCAATGCCTACTGTTGAATCGCCTGCAATGATATCATCTGCGGTAATTGGTTCCCAGACGGAATTTAACTGTTTGGCCTCATTAAGAAGGTTCTGAATGAATACTGCCCCATTGGAAACAATCGCGATTTGGGCAGCGCTGCCCTCAGCCAATACAGCTACATCTTCAAATTTTATATTGATGTTTATTGTATTCTGCCTGACATTAAAATTATGTATTTCCACGGTATGCCGTTCACAGCTGTATAATTTTGTCGGGTATGCTTCCCGTTCCTCTATGTATTCATCTATGGGCAGGGCAAGCGCTATCCGTGCAGTTACATCTATATCCTCTGATGGAAGTTCACCGTTCTTGGTGTAATAATCTTTTAAGGCGATACCGGCAATGGTTCCGAGACATAAGATAGAGCTTAACTCATCCTTTGCCTTTCCGATTCGGTTTAAAGTTACATCAAACTGGCGTACTCCTTCAGGATAATGCACGATCCCCTGACGACCAAAAATATGCCGGTAACGATCACTGACAAGAGGGGTATTAAAAGAGGCATCTAGGCAGTTAAATATATCATTTACTGCTTCTTCCACGTCTGTCTTGTTATCTGGATCGATACCAAATGAAACTGGATCGATCGCCAGCGAGGCAACGCTCTGATAGTCAATGTCAATACTGTCCTTGCTGCCTGATACAACCGCGGTGCCCTTCAGATACCCGTTTCCGATATCCATGCCTGCTAAAATGTTTTCTGTTTTGTTTTTCATAATTACATCTCCTCTGTTTTTAATTTATGTCAACAAAATTTTGACATATCGATGTTTATATTTCCTGGTCTCTGATACCCGTCATTTTCAGCCCCTATATTTTCTTTTGCTACTTTTGTAGATTCGTTTTTCTGAATAGCAGGTGCCTTATCCGAAAGATATTCCTTGTTTTGTTCCACAGACGGTTCAGGTGCGGGAACGGTTTCTGGAGCGTTCATTAAAGGAGGAGCCGTATTTTGGTGTTGATTTATGCTGGACTGTTCCACAGCTTTTGTTTCGGGTATGATAAGTGATGGAGCGGAAGGCGTGGAATGTATTGATGTATTTTTACGGGGACGGCCTCTTTTGCGTCCTGGCTGTTGTGTATTATATTCAGATGAAGCCTTTATAGGTTCATGGGGCAATTGTGTGGAATTTTGTATATTTTTTTTCCATGCAAGCTGAAAAATATCATTGTATCCTTCTTGTGCTATTGAGCGTTCTACCAATGCTTTTAAAGACATGCTCTTATTTACCTGTGCATCCATCCATCTAAGTATATCGGCGTCCCGTTCCTCGTCAAAGCAGATTGTATACCGGGTCATGTTCAGATTCCACTCCTTTCCAAATGTAAATTCATTCAATTATAACAGGTAGATTATGAAATGTCAAATTAGTAATTTTCCTATTAATAAAAATAGAATAAATATGATATAAATATGCTTTAATTATGTTGGTAAAATGCTATTAATATATATATAATATGTATCTAATAGTAAATAAAACTAAAAAAAATAATATATGCTAATATTAAAAAGTTATTATTATATACATAAATATTTACGTAATTTTCTATATATTATATGTTTATTACACGATATATATTGAAAATTAGATAATGGATGCATGACCTGATACATGTTAATAATATTAAATAAAAATAAAATATTATTTTTAACTATTTTTATGAAATAAAATTATTATTAGTTTAAATAGTTTATTTTATTATGAATATTTCTGTATGAATATGTACATATAAAATATAAATAATTTATACTTTATATGTATTATTTATTCCTTTTTGTTGTAGCTAATGCCCTATCGGGCTCGGATTGTGTCTTGGAATAAAAACAAACGAAAAGGAGATTATGTTATGGCACAAAGAAATACGATCATTGGAAATATTGCAAATATCCGGGTTAATGAAAATAATAACTGGGTTCTTTGCGATACAATTACAGGCATGAATGGGGGTACGAAGATTTTTCTTTCGATTGCTGACAGGTACTGGTCTAACACGAAACAGTGCTTTGAGACCCGCTTTATTCCATATCAGGCTTTTGTACCGGAAGGCACAACAATCTGTAAGGGACAGCTTATTGGAGCTGATTTCGTTGTTAACCCATACGTTGACAGAGACGGGTATACAGCGATTGCATTTGACATCGTCAACTGGGATTTCAGTCTCAGTATGGGAAATGGAGGAGCCCGTGTGGAGCCGGACAGGGGAATGCGTGTTGCTGGCGGCCAGTTCAATGATAATGTGGGCGATGGCACGGAGAGCAGTATGAATGACGTCATGGACAATAACGTTCAGGAAGAAAATACTGATGACGGCTTCAGGAATATTCCTGATGAAATTGATGAGGAGCTGCCATTTAATTAATTCCTATTAAGTGGAATTAGTGTAAGCGGGTTCCACTTGTACGGAGTCCTGTCAGTCCCGGAAATTTATAATGAAACTAAATAAAGAATAATAGGAGGATCAGAACATGCAGAGAAATTCAATTGTGGGTAACGTTGCAAAGATCATGGTAAAAAATGCTGATGAAAAGTGGGAAGCAGTGCAGTCCATAAAAGGTGGTGAAAAGGGTACAAAAGTATTTGTCAACATCGCCGATCATTACTGGAACAAAGATAAGGGTGAGCAGATTACAAGATTTGTTCCAATGCAGGGATTTGTACCAAGGAACCTTACCGTCCAAGTGGGGATGCTTGTGGATGTCGAATTTGTCATCAATACATATACAAAAGATGGCATGTCCAATGTATCCATGGATATTACACACTGGGACGTATCACTACGTTCGGCGAATAAACAGCAGCTTCCACAGCAGGCTGCGGCGAGGCCGCTGAAAAACCTACTGTTTTTCAGACTTAAGTTTCAAATACACACAAAAAATCCACCAGTTTCGATTATT
>ERZ808028.735-NODE-735-length-23800-cov-11.673566_pt1 | contig 23800 bp, 21 predicted proteins | sample MGYA00380184_ERZ808028 | MGnify/ENA primary metagenome ERZ808028 (study PRJEB31490, sample SAMN06133397) | mouse gut metagenome | isolation source: J8_1 | host: mice | place: China: Chengdu | collected 2015-05 ...
TTAGTGAAATTCCACCACCTTTTGATCATCTCAAAAAGGTGGTTTTATTTTCACCAACGTTAAATATTATAGAACCATTATACTTATGCGTCTTTTTTCATTTCCGCAAATTCACGTTCAGAACAAAGTACAAAATGTCCTGGCGTAACCTCACGCATTTTCACTTCTTCATCATCACCATAATTATGAGATTTTGGATCATAACTCACTCTTACACGATTACGCTCATAATCTGGGTCTGGTAATGGAATCGCAGATAATAAAGACTTCGTATACGGATGTAATGGCGAAGTATATAATTTTTCCGCGGGACCAATTTCCACCAATTTACCAAAATACATTACACCGATGCGATCTGAGATGTACTTAACCATCGACAAATCATGCGCGATAAATAAATAAGTTAGCCCTCTCTCTTCTTGTAACTCTTTTAATAAGTTAACCACTTGAGCTTGGATAGATACGTCCAGTGCCGAGATAGGTTCGTCCGCAATAATAAATTCTGGTTCTACTGCGAGTGCACGTGCAATTCCGATTCTTTGGCGCTGTCCACCCGAGAATTCATGTGGGTAACGATTAATATGCTCTTTATTTAAACCAACTGTTTCTAAAAGCTTATAAACACGTTCCATACGCTCTTTTGGATTTTTAGCTAAACCATGAATGTCGATACCTTCAGCAATAATATCCAATACTTTCATTCTTGGATTTAATGAAGCATACGGGTCTTGGAAAATCATTTGCATTTTACGGTTAAATTCTTTTAATTCCGCTTTAGTCTTTTTACTATGCACATCCGCACCGTCATAAAGAACTTGCCCATCCGTCGCATTATAAAGGCGAATGATTGTACGTCCTGTTGTCGATTTCCCACAACCAGATTCGCCAACGATTCCTAATGTTTCTCCTTTATAAATATCGAAAGAAACATCATCTACCGCCCGTACTTCACTTTTTTTGCCTTCGTTAAAATACAACTTTAAATTTTTAATTTCTAGCAATTTTTCAGCCATTATGACTCACCTCCGTGCTTTTCTTCATAATAACGGCTTCCTGGAAATCTTTTCATACGTTCAATAATCGCTGGCGGTGGTGTCACTTCTGGTGCTTCCGGATGTAATAACCACGTTGCTGCATAATGTGAATCACTAACTTTAAATAAAGGTGGTCTTTCCTCCAGGTCAATTGCTAATGCATATTCACTACGTAATGCAAATGCATCTCCCGTAGGTGGATTTAATAAATCTGGTGGCGTACCAGGAATTGCATATAACTTATCTTCTCCCATATCTAGTGATGGCATTGAACTTAGCAGCCCCCACGTATAAGGGTGTTGTGGATTGTAGAAAATCTCATCAACCGTTCCAACTTCTACAATTTGACCGCCATACATAACAGCAACACGGTCTGCAACGTTTGCTACAACACCTAAATCATGGGTAATAAAAATTATCGATGTGCTAATTTTCTTCTGCAAATCTTTCATCAGTTCCAAAATTTGTGCTTGAATTGTTACGTCTAATGCCGTCGTTGGCTCATCCGCAATTAATAATTTCGGATTACAAGCAAGCGCAATCGCAATAACGATTCTTTGACGTTGCCCACCCGATAATTGGTGAGGATACTCTTTCATACGTGCTGCTGGTTCAGGCATTCCTACAAGTGTTAACAACTCAATTGTATTTTCTCTTGCTTCTTTTTTAGATAAACCACGATGTTTTAATAGTGGCTCCATAATTTGCTTCCCAATCGTCATCGTTGGGTTCAGAGATGTCATTGGATCTTGGAAAATCATCGAAATGTCTTTCCCACGAATCTTTTGCATTTCCTTCTCTGAGATTTTCAGCAAGTTCTTGCCGTCAAAATTAATTTCACCGTTTTTATAGCGTGTACTAGATTCTGGCAATAAACGCATAATAGACTTTGTTGTAACTGACTTTCCAGAACCCGACTCACCAACAATCGCTAATGTTTCACCTTTTAACACATCAAAATTCACACCGCGTATCGCTTTCACTTCTCCTGCAAACGTATCGAAGGAAAGCTCAAGGTCTTTTACTTCTAGTATTTTTTCCATATTGCTCTCCCCCTTTAGTCTTTCATCTTCGGATCTAGTGCATCACGTAATCCGTCCCCAATTAAGTTAAATGCGATCATCAATACACTTAACACAAATGCTGGGAAGAATAACATATGCGGTTGATATTCAATGAATTTATACCCATCGTTAATTAATGTACCAAGTGATGCTGCTGGTGATTGTAACCCCATCCCAATGAAACTTAAGAAAGCTTCAAAGAAAATCGCAGTTGGGATTGTAAACATCATATTGATAATAACAATCGACATAATATTCGGCAGTAAATGCTTTTTAATAATTCGAGAGTTGCTCGCACCTAATGTTCTCGATGCAAGAACGAACTCTTGGTTTTTATATTGTAAAACTTGTCCACGCACAATCCTAGACATCCCAATCCAACCGGTTAATGCAATGGCGAGGATAATGGAGACGATTCCGGCTTCCATTATCATAATCATTAAAATAACGATAATTAAGTTCGGAATCCCGATTAATACTTCAACAATTCGTTGCATAACGTCATCTACGCGGCCACCGTAATAGGCAGAAATTCCTCCATAAATAACCCCAATAAAGACGTCAATAATAGCTGCTACAAAAGCAATAAGTAAGGAAATCTGCGTCCCTTTCCATAACCTAGAAAACAAATCTCGTCCTAAGCTATCTGTTCCAAACCAATAATACTCATCAATTTTCTTCACTTCATACAGGTTGACAACTTTAGAGCCAAGTTTTCCTTCACCATCTAAAATTCCGAGTTTTTCAAGTCCTGGAACTTTTGGCGGTAAGTTAGCATGTGTAACATTTACTTCATCAGGATCATGTTCTACCATGAAAGGTCCTGCAAATGCCATAAAGATAATAAACACTAAAATGAATAAACTGACAATCGCTGCTTTATTTTTTCGAATACGATACCAAGCGTCTTGCCAGAAACTTAAACTTGGTTTTTCAATTACTTCCGCTTGATCACGGTCAATTGTAATCTGTTCAAAACGTTCTTTCGTATATTGTTTAGTTGAATCACCCATTACTTGTCACCTCCAGATAAACGAATCCGTGGGTCAATGACGCCATACAGAATATCGACAATCAAAATAATTACAATTAAGAATACTGAGAAGAAAATCGTTGTTCCCATAATTACTGAGAAGTCATTTGAGTTAATCGATTTTACGAACTGTTCTCCGATTCCCGGGATTGCAAAAATTTGTTCAACAACGAGTGATCCTGTTAGTAAACCTGCTGCAACGGGTCCTAATACTGTAATTAAAGGAATTAATGCATTTCGTAGCGCATGCTTGAAAGCGATTTCAAAGCCATTTGCGCCTTTCGCTTTTGCCAATAAAATATAATCTGAACTTAATACTTCAATCATTTCAGTTCGAATGAAACGTGCTGCAATCGCTACTGGTCCAATTGCTAATGCAATAGACGGTAGTACACTGGATTTCCAGCCTTTCCATAAACCTACGTCAAACCATTCTAAATGAACTGCGAATACGTACTGTAGTAATACAGCGAATACGAAAGAAGGAATCGATATCCCTAAAATGGCGATAATGGTGCTCCCATAATCCCATATTGTATTTTGTTTCAGTGCGGCAATCATACCAAGTACAATTCCGATAATGGTTCCAATAATTAATGCTTGTGTTCCAAGTATCATTGAATATTCCAATTTCTTTAAAATAAGCGTCATAACATCGGCATTTTTAAATTGGAAAGATGTTCCGAAATCCCCTTTTGCAAGATTTCCCATATATCTAACATATTGCACTGGTAAAGGATCATTCAATCCATACTTCTCATAAACAACTTCTCTTTGCTCCGGCGATAGCTTTGCTGCCGATTGTAATGGCGAACCTGGTAGCATCTTCATTAAAAAGAATGTTGCTGTCGCTATAATAAAAAGAGACATAAACATATAAGCGATACGCTTAATTATATATTTAGCCATCCTTACACCCCCTGTAATTAATTACCTTGATTCAAAACCGTGACATTCTTGCTTTATATAACGATGAGAATAGTTCAAGTAGCAATGCTACTCTACTATTTTATTTTCAATCTTAATTAGAAGCTCTTCCCCCAAATACTTTTTCAAAAGTGTACAATTACTCAAATTTTTAGATATTTCCTATTCAGTGAAAAAGAGAGTACATGGCACAACTTCACCATATACCCTCTTCTCTATATTTTACAAAGTTAAATAGTGATGATTATATCTTGTATTACTCGATATATGTCCATTTGTAGCTATAATCGCCGCCAAATGGATGTGTTACTAAACCTTTAACTTTAGAGTCCATAAGAACCATTCTTCCACGTTGGTATTGTGGAATAATTGCAGCTTCATCTTCTAATAAGATTTTTTCCGCTTTAGCGAAAGCTTCAAAACGCTCAACTGGTTTATCTGCTAAAGTTGTTTTTGTATCTTCCACTAATTGATCATACTCAGCATTTACAAAGCCCATTTTATTTTGCGGACTGTTTTCAGTGAACAGTTCGATGAATGAGATTGGGTCTTGGAAGTCTGGTGACCATCCAGCAGACTGAATATCGTAGTCGCTAGTTTCGTCAAGCTCTAAACGAACGTTAAATGGTACTTCTTTTAACTTAATTGTTAAACCTTCTAAGTTTTTCTCAAGTTGAGATTTGAACCATTCTTGTTGTTTTTTCGCATTTTCAGTGTCTCCACCTAAAATTTCGATTGTTACACTATCTGTACCAAGTTCTTCTAAACCTTTTTTCCAGTACTCTTGTGCTTCTTCTACACTGTATTCAGCAAATGTTCCACTATAGTCACGGAAGTCTTTTCCATCTTCATCAAACGTAAAGTCTTGTGGTACTAAGTAGTTTGCACCGATTGAACCGTTTGCTAATACCGCTTCAGCTAACTCATCTTTATCAAATGCTCTTGCAATCGCTTTACGAATGTTAGCGTTTGCAAGTGGTGTTGCTTCACCATTACGCTCTTGGTTCATTTTGAAATAGAATACAGCTGTTTCTAATTCGTTAATTGCTTCTGGATCATCTGCATATTGCATTGCATATTCTGCAGATAAAGTAATACGGTCGATTTGACCTTTTTCATATAATTGAACTGCTGTTGAAGTTTCTTTAACAACGTCAACGTAGATTTCATCTAATTTTACTGTGTCTGCATCCCAGTAATTGTCGTTTTTAACATATTTCCATGAGTTTCCAGTTCCATCCCAATCAGTGAATACGAATGGACCGTTATAAATCATAGAATCTGAGTTTGACGCATATGCATCACCTTGTTCTGTAACAAATTCCTCGTTTAAAGGATAGAATGTTCCAAATGACATTAGAGATAAGAAGTATGGTACTTCACGCTCTAATTCTACTACTAATGTTTTGTCGTCTTCTGCACGAATTCCTAAATCAGCAAGTTCAGCTTCACCTTTACCGATTTCAGTTGCATTTTTAACCATGCCCTCCATTAAGTATGGACCGTATGGTGAACCAGTATCTGGATCTACCGCACGTTGCCAAGCAAATACGAAGTCATGTGCTGTTACTGGTGTACCATTTGACCACTGTGCATCACGGATTTTGAACGTGTACGTTAAACCGTCTTCACTAATTTCAGGTTCACCATCAGCCATTGCTGGTACTGCTAAGCTATCTTCATCTAAACGATAAAGACCTTCCATTACGTTATTTAATACGTTAAATCCTACAGCATCCTCAACTACAGATGAGTCAACAGATGGAATCTCTGCAGTTTCGATTAAACGTAAAACTTGCTCACCATCTCCACTTGGCGTTTCAGATGGTGTATCATCGTCACCTTTGTCTGTATCTTCGCCTGAGTTATTGTCGTCTTTACCACATGCTACTAAAAACAAGCTTAGCATAAGCATTAGACTTACTAACCACATAATTTTTCGATTAGACATTTTGTTACCTCCCCTTTATTTCCATATTCAGAATATAGACACAAACTAATTATTACATGTTTTTGTGTTATTGTACAGTAAATATTTAATTTTCTAGCAGTTGGAATTCAAGGATTTTTCTACAAACTACATCATATCAATGTTTGTCGGGTATAATAATAAATTACTTTTTCCCTATTTACTGACTTTTCTTTTCATATCGTTTAAAATATGATGGGTATAGAGGTGGAGGGGGTATTAAATGAAAAAAATAATTCTAAATTTACTGATTTCTCAAATGTTAATAGCTTTAATTATTCTTTTCTATTATAAAGAATTTTCTTTATATTACTATATCAATAGTTCTTTCATAATTGGTGGAGGTATGATTTTTATCGGCTTGATTTCATTCGTATTTTCTACTGGCTTTTTTGACGTTTTTGTCGTTTCTTTACGTAAAACAATCACGCCAAAGCGACAAATGGAAGATGTTTTATCCATGCGAAAGCCTTCAGAAATTTTCACAGCAAATGTATCTCCTTTATTTATCGGCGGCGGCATGAATTTAGCCATTATGGGGATCTGCTTACTTTTCTACTACTTATAGTAAAATAAAACTTCAATCAGTGGGATGTTTTCTTATCCCCACTGATTGTTAGTTTTATCAGTCGGGCTTTTAATGACGGTTGATTTCTTGTTTATTTTTAACGATCTTGCTTGAATTTTTGAAGTAAACGTCTTCCTGCCCATTAATATGGGATAAAATAGCATGAGAAGGAGCGATTCAACATGCAAATTGAAAAAGACCAACAGTATATGCAATTAGCGATAGAGGAAGCAAAAAAAGCTTATTCTCTTGGAGAAGTCCCTATTGGTGCCATCATCGTCCATGAAGATAAAATAATTGCTCGCGCACATAATTTACGTGAAACTTCTCAAAATGCGACAACACATGCCGAATTATTAGCCATCCAAGAGGCTTGTGGGGAGCTTGGCAGTTGGCGATTGGAAGAAACTACACTATATGTCACTTTGGAGCCTTGTACGATGTGCGCAGGTGCTATTTTACAGTCAAGAATTCCTAGAGTTGTTTACGGGGCAAGAGATCCTAAAGGTGGTTGCGTACACTCGCTATATGAGTTATTGAATGATGCGCGTTTTAACCACGAGTCTGATATCACTGAAGGTGTGCTTGCACTTGAATGCGGACAATTACTAACAAACTTTTTTAAAGCACTGCGCGACCGTAAAAAAGCAGCCAAAAATCGCATGTCTGCTGAGGATTAATTTTGGTTACAAACATCCTCCTTTTCAGATGGGGTCTTCTTGACAGTGGTGATAAAAGTTTTGTTGAAATCGATTCAATCATTCGTGCGTATGATTCGACCACTCAATGAAAAGATTCGACTGTTTGCGTGCATGATTCGACCACTAATCGAAAAGATTCAATCACTCAAGAAAAGGATTCGTCGTTTATGGAAACAATTCGACCATTCATGGTATTTATTCATCGTTCGTTTAGTGCACTTATGCTAAACTCACATAATTTTTAAGAAAACCACTTTTAGGCTTTCTATATTCATTAACTACACATACGAAAAACGTCCGGAAATTCAATGACTGAACTTCTGGACGTTTTTTTACAATACTACCTATGATGATTCATTACTGAACGTTAATAACTTCTTTTCCACCCATATATGGTCGTAATGCTTTTGGAATCACAACTGATCCATCTGCTTGCTGGTAATTTTCTAAAATAGCCGCTACTGTACGTCCAACTGCGACACCACTACCATTTAATGTATGAACATAAGCTGGTTTTGCACCTTTTTCACTACGGTAACGAATATGTGCACGGCGCGCTTGGAAATCTTCAAAGTTTGAACATGAAGAAATTTCACGATACACGTTTTGCGTTGGCATCCATACTTCTAAATCGTACGTTTTTGCAGATGAGAAACCTAAATCCGCTGTACACAATGTAACAACACGGTATGGCAATTCTAATAACTGTAAAACTTTTTCCGCATGGCCCGTTAATTTTTCCAACTCTTCATATGACTCTTCTGGTTTGACAAGACGAACTAATTCAACTTTATTGAATTGGTGTTGACGAATTAAACCACGTGTATCTCTTCCCGCAGAACCCGCTTCTGAACGGAAGTTTGCACTATGCGCTGTAAATGCGATTGGCAATTGTTCACCGTCTAAAATTTCATCGCGGTGGAAGTTTGTTACGGGTACTTCAGACGTTGGAATTAAGAAATAATCTTGTTCCTCTAAATGGAATAAGTCTTCCGCAAACTTTGGTAATTGACCTGTTCCTTTTAAGCTTGTGCGATTGACAATTTGTGGTGGCAATAACTCTTCATAACCGTTTTCATCTACATGTAAATCAAGCATGAAACTAATTAATGCTCTTTCTAAACGTGCACCTAAACCACGGTAAAATACGAAACGACTGCCTGTTACTTTTGCAGCTCTTTCAAAATCTAAAATATTTAAGTCCGTTCCAAGATCCCAATGCGCTTTCGGTTCGAAATCAAAAGCTGTTGGTTCGCCCCATTTGCGAATTTCAATATTATCGTCTTCGCTATCACCAACTGGTACACTTTCATGTGGCGTATTTGGCAAACGCATTAAAATATCATTTAATTTTTCATCTGTTTCACGTAACGCTGTCTCGTACTTTTTAATTTCTTCGCCCACTTCACGCATACGTAAAATTGCATCATCTGCATTTTCCTTATTGCGCTTCATTTGTGCAATTTGTTGAGAAGCTTCGTTACGCTCTGCTTGTAATTGCTCTGTTTTTACGATTAATGCTCTTCTTTTTTCATCTAATTCACCGAACTGATCAAGAGATGATAAGTCTTCTCCTAATTTCGCTAAACCTTCTTTTACTTCTTCAAAATTTGTACGTAATCTTTTAATATCTAACATGTACAATTCCTCCTTTTAATTTTCGGCATAAAAAAAGCCCTCTATCCCCTATACAAGGGACGAGAACTACCCGCGTTGCCACCCAAATTAATCAGACAATAATAAATCCGATTCACTCGATTGAAATAACGGCTCAATGAACCGGCTTAGGTCTACTCATTTTTTCAACCTAGCTACTCAAGGACGGATTCACAAATGTTTTTATCGACTTCCACCAACCGCCGACTCTCTAGAAAAAACAGACTTGCTACTACTTCCTATCAATGTTTTACTTTATTGAAATTATCTTCACAATACTATATTTTTTATGGTTTTGCAAGTAAAATTACCTTTAACGCTTCTGCAAGTTGCTGAAAATATGCAGAGGAATGAGGGACAAATTCAGTTAGCCCTATCCTTTCTTCCATTGAAGTTTTCAGCGAGATACAACTTACATCGCAGACACTCCCCATACAAAGCTCCATAAAACTTTGCAATGATACCTTGTAAATTCCCGCCACTTCTTCGGTTTGTAGTGTAAAGTCTTCCCATTTAAAAGTCGATTGATACAAAAAGACATGCGCAAACTCATAATCGTGGAAATTTGGAAGTTCGATGACATCACGAACGACACCCACTTCTTGTAAAGATGAAAAGTCCACTTTTATACCTAACTCTTCTGCAATTTCACGCACGCCATCAGAAACAATTTCATGAGCCTCCAAATGCCCAGCTGCTGTAATATCAAATAATGAAGGAAAATCTTTCTTCTCTTCGCTACGTTTTTGAATATAAATAAATTCATCGTCTACAAACCAACATTGAAATGTTTCATGCCATAACCCGTCTCTATGAACCCTATCCCTATTTTCGTCGCACATATAGTGATAATTTTCATCGAAAGTTCTTAGTTTTTCCATTATCTTGCCCACCTTTCAATTCACAACACGATGTCTTGAGTTTACATCAAAAATACGCGCATTTACACAAATAACCAAAGAACCTCACACTCGCTTGATATCCTAGGACAATGATTTCATACCTCGCTAATTTCTCAATAACGGTACGCTATACTAATTAACAATGAACAACAGTTTATTTTATATTGTTGGTAACGTTTTTGAAATTCGAGAGTTAATACTATGAGGGGGTGAAAAGGCTTGGAATTCGAGGAGATTTATGCACTTTATTTCAAAGATGTACATTTATTTACAACATCATTATGCAATGATCAAAGTCTTGCTGAAGAAATTACGCAAGAAGCCTTTTTTAAAGCATTGAAATCGATTGATCAATTCGATGGTAAGAAGGACATCCGTGCTTGGTTATTTACCATTGCGAAAAATACATATTTCTCTTATCACAAGAAAAATAAAAGACTAACTTCGTACGATACAGACATTTATGAAAATAAACCTACTACAGATGTGACTTTGCTAGAACGTGTCACGAACGAAAACGATGCCTTCATCATCCACCAATTCATTCACAAAATGGAGGAACCTTATAAAGAAGTTTTTTCACTGCGTGTATTTGGAGAATTACCGTTTGAAAAAATCGGTGCTATTTTTGGCAAAAGTGCAGGATGGGCTAGAGTGACCTATCACAGGGCGAGAAAACAAATTATTACGTATACGGAGGAGATGCATCATGACGAAAATTAATTGTGCAATCATTCAAGATATCCTACCCCTTTATGTCGATGAAGTTGTTAGTGATGAGACGCGAGATTTGGTTGAAGGGCATTTAAAACATTGTGAGCGCTGCCATCAAGAAATAAGAATGATGACGCAAGACCTAACGATACCGATTGAAAAAGAAGCACCCCTTATTCAAAGTTTTAAAAGGAAATGGCGTAATAAAAAGCTTATCGTTGCTAGTTTATCTGTTTTACTCACTGCATTTGTCATGCTCGGCGGACATTATATGATTTTCCATTATGACAACTTTCTTCCTTATTCAAAGTCGCTTATTCAAATTGAAGAACAAGATAATGGAAATCTCATCTCGCATTATTATGGGAAAAGTTATTATAGTACGAATCAGACAGAACCAATGGTAATTAATATTAACGGAGAAGAAAAAAGAGCGATTTTCTTTTATTACACAAAAACCTTTTCAGATAACCCGAATAGAAATTTATTTATGGAAAACGCACCGCGGCAGGAACAAGAATTTTTATTATATTTAAGCCCAATAAATGATGTTGATGTTGTTTATTATGCTGAATTTGATGCGATGAAAATATTCGATCAAGGTGGTAATTGGGAAGAAGTTGCAGCACGTGCTGAATTGATTTGGGAGAAGTGATATGGCAAAAACAAAATCAATCATCGCATTCTTTTTATTTCTTGCAGGATTTTTATTCATTGGAGAAAGTCACACATTCTTCCTTGAGAATTTTCAAGACCGTTATGTCCAAGTTGCTTATTATTTGGAAACGGGTGATTCAGAAGATGAAATGCGACAAACCATTTTGGAGAAGGCCGAAAAATATGACACGACGGGCTTTGCGCTTCAAAAAGAAAATCAAGGTGCATTTTCACGAACCATTACCGTTTACGGAGATGAAACTGTACAACAAACATTAAAAGAAGATTGGGGCATTGAAGAGGGTCTAACTTCCTCCTACTTCTCTGGGACCACTACTTTCATTTTCAAACCTTTTATCGAAACAACAGAAAAAGAACTGCAAAATGTTTGGTATATCGGCCAAACGAATGAAGCTCTTTTCCCTATGGTCTTTGAAGAAATGGTCGGTTACTCGGGAAGTATTCGCAATCATCCAATACCTGATGTATCAGAAAAGGTTGTCGCTGGGCTTTGGTTTACATTAATCATCACCATTTTATTACTCACTTATTACGATACTGTTTATAGCAAAAAAGAACAGAAAATCCGCATCGTTTTAGGCGCTGATTCAAAACAAATGATGCTTCAAAAATTCGGGATGGACACCATTGGATTCAGTATCGCGGCCTTTAGTGCATTATTAGTATTACTGCCTTTTACAAATCCTTTGTTCAGATGGAATGTTTCCATTATAGGTTTTATCCTACTCCTCATAAGTAACGGAATCATTATTGTTTTAGGGATGAAAATCGGGAAACATTTACAATTAAAATCAATTGCTTCGTCTGTTAATGCATTACGAATGAGCCTCGTGTTGAAAAGTGCTATCGCAATTTTAACGGCGATGATCTTATCGATTACAATGCTATTGCTCGTTGAAGGCATTAAACTTTATCAGCAAAAAGACGCGTATTCACGTGTATCGAATCGCGTACATGTGGATATTGCTTATCCTTATGACTATGAAAAAATGAAGTTTCCAGAAGGTTCATTTGAAAATAGAGCACCACTTACTACCGACGATCAACTTCGGGATAATTTCATGCGCTATAGCTACCGTGAGTTAGATGTGTCACTGATGAATTATTGGCCGCATGATGAAGTTTCACCGAAATGGGGAGATCATTATACATTTGCAAATTTATCTGGACTAACACTTCATCAAGACATGATTCCAGATTGGGATTTTTTAAATGAACATGAAGGGAATTATATTTTAATTCCTGAAGGAGTAAATCAAACCGAAATTGTAGATGAAGTGCTTGCTACGGGAAATACACTTGGCTTAACTACTGATAACTTGGCTGGTGTCTTGACTTATGAAGTAGGGATGTCTGTCATTGCAGAAGGTCATAATGAAGAACTGAAATATTCCTTTAACATTAAAAATCCAGTTATTTTATTGGATACTTATAATTACGGGGCATTGCCAACTTATCCAATCCACTATGAACTAAGAGAAGCAGATCACCCAGATGGTTTGATTGCTCATAACTTTACTTACCTTATGCAATTCACCACTTTGGATTATCAACCAGAAAAACTACAGGAATTTGGACAGTTAATCGGTGGAGATGCCATTAAACCATCTTTACTGGAATTTACAGTCATTCCAATAGATGAGTGGTTCGATAGTTTATGGTCCTTGCAAAATAGAAGTTTACTCATTGCAATCATCTTAACCATTTTAATTATTACTTTAGAAGTACAAATTTCAAGCCTTGCACTGAGAATGGCTTATGAAACGAATGCGAGAGAATTAACAATTAAAAAAGTGATGGGCTTTTCTTTATTTGAGCGTTTTAAAAACTTTTTCTTATTAACAGGGATTTTAAGTGGTCTTTCGTTTATAGGCGCAGTCATTTTTGCAAATGTCTTTAACATAGGTCTGATCAATTATTTAGCCATTGGAAGTGTCTCGATCTTTTTATTAGATATCGGCATCCTTCTCTACTTAACGTATAAAAATGACCAGTTACAAATTCAAAAAGTATTGAAAGGTGGTATTTAATATGATTTTCATCGACTTACAAAATATTAGTAAATCTTTTGGTGACCATTCCCTCTTTCATCAATTCAACTTGGAAATTAAACGGGGAGAATTTGTCATAATTACTGGACAAAGTGGCTGTGGGAAAACAACTCTACTGAATATGATTGGTAGTTTAGAGCCTCTATCTGGTGGAAAAATGATTGTAGATGGACTCGATCTTACGAAAGCGAAAAATTTAAGAAAGTATTATCGTGATACAGTCGGTTTTATTTTTCAAAACTTTGCATTGGTCGAACAAAAGACTGTTGAGGAAAACTTGCGGATGATTCATCCAAAAGGGCGTTCTGCCATCACTTTTGAAGAAGCCTTACAATCTGTCGGTTTGGCGCACACTTTAAAACAAAAAGTATATTCACTCTCTGGTGGTGAACAACAACGTGTCGCACTGGCACGACTGCGTTTGAAAAACTGTGCGTTAATCTTAACAGACGAGCCTACAGGTTCACTTGATCGAAAAAATGGTCAACTCGTCATGGACCTCCTTCGTCAACTCAATCGAGAAGGTAAAACAGTACTCATGGTAACGCATGATGAAAGTTTAATACACCCCAGTGATCGCGTCATTCGATTGGCGTAATGCTTTCTCGAACTTCATGTATAAAAATTAAAAGTCCTTCCAACCCCGTATTTCAAACGAGATTGGAAGGTTTTAGTTTCCATCAATTTATTTACAAACTCCTCTCCGCCATACGCTCATTCGCAGCAAGCGCAGACATTTCAATACCTTTCATCGGCGTACCGATATCTTTCGACAACTTAATAAGTAAATCATAATCCTTATAATTCGCTGTTGCTTCTACGATCGCACGAGCAAATTTCTCCGGATTTTCTGATTTAAAAATACCTGAACCGACAAATACACCATCCGCACCAAGTTCCATCATTAACGCTGCGTCTGCTGGTGTCGCAACCCCACCTGCCGCATAATTCGTCACAGGTAATCTTCCCGCTTCTTTAATCGCTAGTAATACTTCATAAGGTGCGCCTAAAATACGTGCTTCCGTCATAATTTCAGCTGCATCCATATGAATTAATTTATTCACTTGTGTATGCACTTTACGTAAATGACGTACCGCTTCTACGATATTCCCCGTCCCTGGCTCACCTTTTGTGCGCAGCATTTTAGCTCCTTCACCAATACGTCTTGCAGCTTCCCCTAAATCACGTGCACCACAAACAAATGGCACTGTATACTCACTTTTTAATAAATGAAATTCATCATCTGCAGGTGATAATACTTCACTCTCATCGATATAATCGACACCCATCGCTTCCAGTAAACGCGCTTCTGAGATATGTCCAATTCTTCCTTTCGCCATAACTGGGATAGACACCGCTCTTTGTACTTCTTCCACAATTCGTGGGTCAGCCATGCGTGCAACTCCCCCAGCCGCTCTAATATCTGAAGGCACTCGCTCCAAAGCCATAACTGCGACTGCACCAGCTGCCTCCGCAATTTTTGCCTGTTCCTCATTAATAACATCCATAATGACGCCGCCATACTTCATATTCATGTTAACCTTCCCCCTTTTCTTATTGTTCAGTATAATTGAAATTGATATGATTAAAACAATCAGTTTAAGATAAATTAAAGGGGTCAGATAATGATGACAGTGGATTTATTATTAATAGAACTTAATAAAAAGAGCCAGACACCTCTATACGAACAAATTTACAATCAAATTCGCCAAGATATTATTCAAGGTAAATTATCCGTTGGTATGAAACTTCCCTCGAAAAGAAAATTAGGAGACTATTTGAATGTCAGTCAAACGACGATTGAATTTGCTTATGGACAATTAACAGCAGAAGGTTATATTGTCGCTAAGCCTAGAAGAGGGTTTTTCGTCCAAGCGATTGAAGAACTGGCTTATGTTCAAAAAAAGAATCTAGCTGAAGTACCTGCTAAAAAAATGCCGATTAACATTGATTATGACTTTTCCCCAGGTCATATCGACACTGAACATTTTCCTTTTTCCAAATGGCGGAAATATGCAAAAGATATTATAGATGAAACTTCACAACATCTACTCCATTTAGGTGATCCTCATGGAGACTTTGAATTAAGAAATGAAATTGCACGTTATTTATACCATTCACGAGGTGTCGATTGTACGCCCGAACAAATTTTAATTGGCTCTGGAACTGAACAACTTTTGCCACTCATTATCCGCATTCTCGGGAAAGATACGGTCTTTGCGATTGAAGACCCAGGTTATCCATTAACACATTATGTTTTTGAAGACTTAGGACGAAATTCAATTCCAATTGCGGTTGACTTAGACGGCATCAATACAGATCAACTGCAACAAACGGCCGCCAAAGTTGCTTATGTAACACCATCACACCAATTCCCAACAGGAACTGTCTTATCTGCAAGAAGGCGTGTAGCGCTTTTAAACTGGGCAGCTTCAGAAGAGGAACGTTTTATTATCGAAGATGACTATGACAGTGAATTTCGTTATACTGGACGCCCCATACCCGCTTTATATGGAATGGATCAAGGTGAACATGTCATTTACATTAGTACCTTTTCCAAATCATTAATGCCTTCATTGCGGATTGCCTACACAGTGTTACCAAATATTTTATTAAAACGATACCAAGATGCATTTATCCATTACGTTTCAACTGTTCCTCGAATCGAACAACATATTCTTGCCCGATTTATGCGAGACGGTCATTTCTCAAAACATTTAAATCGAATGCGCACAATTTACAAAAGGAAATCACAAATATTACTTGAAGCACTCGCACCTTACAATGAGCAAATTACCTATTTTGGTGAAGAAACAGGTATGCATTTAACGATTACAGTAAAGCATCATCTAGCTGAAGCGGAACTCTTACAATTGGCTGAAGATGCAGGCATTCGACTTTATAGTTTAAATATGTATCGTAAAGACAAAGTGACGGGTATTCCTTCCTTCATTCTCGGTTTCGGTGGATTATCCGAACAGCAAATTCAAGCAGGTATCAAACAATTAATGGCCGCATGGGACATTACAACAAAATAAAAAAACGTGTTACGAAAGCGCATTGCTGCAAACTCGTAACACGTTTTTCATTGATTACTTCTTCATCCATTCCGGTTTTCCGAAGCCTTCAAACTGCTCATCAATTACTTTTTCAAACTCTGCTGATTGTACGACTTCAATAATATCTTTTGCAAATTGTTTATCTTTATTTTCTGTTTTTACAGCCACAATATTTCTAAAGTCATCTGGCATGTCTTCCAATGCTAATGCGCTTAATAAATCCATACTAGCAGCAATCGCAAAGTTTCCAGGAACTGCCGCTAAATCAGCCGCATCTAAAGAACGTGGCAATTGCCCCGCTTCAATCGGTTGAAAAACTAGGTTCTTATGATTGACTGTAACGTCTTTTTCAGAAGCTTTAATCGGATCGATTGAACCATCAATTTCAATTAAGCCTAATTCCTGTAATGTTTTCAACGTTCTCGCAGCATTGACAGGATCGTTTGGAATCGTAATCGTTGAACCCTCTTCAATATCCTCTAATGACTCATATTTATTTGAATAAATCCCTAAAGGCGCAGTCGGTACAATGATTAAATCAGATAACTCCATCTTATTTTCTTGTGCAAAGTTTTGTAAGTAAATCGTATGTTGGAATAGATTTGCATCAATTGCACCACTATCCAAAGACTTATTCGGTTGAACATAATCGCTAAACTCTGTTACTTTTACTGTATATCCTTTTTCTTCTAATCCAGGAATAATTGCTTTTGTTAACATATCACTATAAGGTCCAGCTGTTGCACCAAAACGTATTAATTTCTCATCTGTTTTCTCTCCACTACCGCCACAAGCCACTAATAAACCAATGACAGCACCAAGCAGTAACGTTATCAATACTTTCTTCATTTCATTTCCCCCTAAAAATTAACTTTTATCCACAGTTTTTGATAAACGATCACCAATCCATTGAAACACTTGTACCAATGCAATTAAAATGACGACTGTAACAATCATAATTGTATTATCATAACGATAATATCCGAAACGAATCGCTAAGTCTCCGATTCCACCGCCACCGACGAAGCCGGCCATCGCAGAATAGGCAACTAAACTAATGACAGTTAGTGTAACACCTTGAATAATACTCGATTTTGCTTCTGGAATTAAAACGTCTTTAATAATCATCCAAGGTGTTGCCCCCACAGCAATTGCTGCTTCAATGACCCCTTTATCAATTTCACGTAAAGACGTTTCAACAATTCTAGCGAAAAATGGTATAGCAGCAACGGATAAGGCTACACTTGCTGCTGTAGGACCGATCGAACTACCGACAACAAATGTTGTGAATGGTGTAATCGCAACCATTAAAATAATAAATGGTACAGATCGAATAATATTGACGACAAAGCCTAATACAGACTTAATCAATACATTTTCCAAAAATAAACCTTTATCCGTAATAAACAATATAATGCCAAGTGGTAAACCGATAATAAGTGCGATGACTAACGCAATTCCAATCATATAAATCGTTTCACCAAATGCTTGAATGATTTCTGGCATTAATTCCATAATTCTTTCTAACTCAGCGCCCATGTCGAATCACCTCTACTTCTACTGCTTGGGAAGACATATAAGAAAGTGCTTGCTTCACTTCTTGTTCTTCACCCTGTAATTCCATTAAAAAGATGCCTAATGGTTGTTCTTGTATGTATTCGATTAACCCATGTAAGAAGTTTCCTTTTACATTAAATTTCTGAATCATATCCGAAATAATGCCTTCTCCAGCAACTGCTCCTTTAAATGTAATTTTGACAATGCTTCCTGTACATTGTGCCAAAATTTCATCTGGAACATCTACCGACACAACACTACTAATAAATTCTTTCGTTAAATTAGCTTTGGGTGCCGAAAACATTTCATAGACAGACCCCTCTTCTACCACTTTACCATCTTGCATAATAGCCATTCGATCACAAATTTCTTTGACAACATCCATTTCATGCGTAATTAAAACAATTGTAATCCCAAGTTCTACATTGATTTTCTTTAACAAACGCAAAATCGAAGTTGTCGTATTTGGATCAAGTGCCGACGTCGCTTCATCACATAGTAAGACAGACGGGTTATTCGCAAGTGCTCGTGCAATCCCAACTCTTTGCTTTTGCCCTCCACTAAGTTGCGCTGGATAAACATCTATTTTATCGCTTAAATCAACCATCTCCAACAACTCATCGACACGTTTTTTAATTTGTTCTTTTGGCGTACCTGCTGCCCTTAAAGCAAAAGAAATATTTTCGCCTACTGTTTTTTGGCTAATTAAGTGAAAATGTTGGAAAATCATCCCGATTTTAAGACGTGCTTTTCTTAATGCCTCACCTTGCAAATCCATTAAATTTACTTTGTTCACATAAATCTTGCCACTTGTCGGACGTTCTAATAAGTTCATACAGCGCAATAAGGAGCTTTTTCCAGCACCAGAATACCCAACAATTCCAAATATTTCTCCTTCTTGGATCGTCATAGATACATGATCAACGCCAATCACTTCTTTTTCTTTTGAACGATAAATCTTTGTTACATTTTCAATTTGAATCATCGGTATTCTCCTTTCTTAAAATAAAAAAAGCTCTTTCATTTAAACTGAAAGAACCACTGAATTATGTTCAGCTTATCTTTCAGAATGAACATCATTCTGACGGACTTAGCACCTTCCAATTGAATTGGGGTTGCCGGACGTCTTCGGGCCTTTTCCCTCGGTCTCTCTTGATAAGTCATATATTAAAATATTTTTTAAATAATAGTATTATTGAATCTATCTTATACATAAACAGTGATTTTGTCAATATTCGTCGAAAAATCAATTTTATTTGTTTTTTCATATAAATGGTCTAAACTTACATCAGAGGTATAGTCATTTTCACATAATAAATTAGAAATGGGGTTATGAAATGCAGCTTTCCAATCGATTAAAAAGTTTACCACCACATTTTTTCTCTAAACTCGTCAAAAATGTGGCAGATGCAGTAGCGGAAGGTAGGGACGTAATCAATTTAGGTCGTGGAAACCCAGACCAACCGACGCCTGCACATATTGTTGAAGCACTACAGAAGGCTGTTGAAGACCCATTAACACATGGCTACGCACCTTTTCGTGGTACATCTGAATTGAAGGAAGCCGTCGCAACATTTTATAAAAGAGAATACAATGTCGACATTGATCCTGAAACAGAAGTTGCTGTTTTATTCGGTTCAAAAACAGGCTTAGTCGAACTTCCTTTAGCGATTATGAATCCTGGTGAATTATTATTATTACCGGATCCTGGTTATCCTGACTACTTATCAGGTGTAGGCTTAGCCGATATCCAATATGAAACAATGCCTTTACTGGAAGAAAATCACTATCTACCAGATTACAAAGCATTAACAGATGAACAATTAAGACGCACTACATTAATGTATTTAAACTACCCAAGTAACCCGACAAGCGCTACAGCTTCTGTGGAATTTTTCGAGGAAACGGTTCAATTTGCTAAAGAGCATGGAATTGCTGTGATGCATGATTTTGCTTATGGTGGTATTGGCTTTAAAGGTCAAAAACCTATCAGTTTCTTACAAGCCAAAGGTGCTAAAGATGTTGGGATTGAAATGTATACAATGTCTAAAACATACAATATGGCTGGGTGGAGAATTGCCTTTGCAGTCGGTAACTCACAAATCATCGAAGCGCTAAATTTACTACAAGATCACTTATTTATTAATCCATTCCCGGCTGTGCAAAGAGCTGCAGCAATTGCATTAACTGAAGAACAAACTTGTGTTGAAGAATTAATTCAGTTATATGAAAAAAGAAGAGATATCTTTATTACAGAATGTCAAAGAATCGGTTGGCAAATAGAAGCACCAAAAGCCTCTTTCTTTGCATGGCTTCCAGTGCCTGAAGGATTTACTAGTGAATCTTTCACAACCTATCTTTTAGAACAAGCAGATATCGCTGTAGCCCCAGGAAGCGCCTTCGGGGATGCTGGAGAGGGTTACATCCGAGTAGGCCTGTTAGACGATGAAGAACGCTTGAAAGAAGCCGTTAAACGTATTGAAAAGTTAAATCTTTTTTAAGAGAATAAAAAAGTTGTTTAGAAGCATATAACATCTTCTAAACAACTTTTTTTCTTGTTAAAATAATCCTTTAATAAAGTCAGTAACACTACCCCATAGACCTGAGAAAAATGAACCGATTGCACGCATTGTTAATTTAAACCAACCAGCCTTTTCAACAGTTTCTGTTGCCACCACTTCGCCAACGTATTGCTCACCTTTTAAATAACCATAATCTCCGTCTTCAGCATGAACCATTCTTACATGTCCAACGACAGTCCCTTTTTCAATGGGTGCTTGAAGCTTGCCATCTTCTAACAGTGATTCATCCAATACCAACTCAGCTTCGTATAAATCTTTTTCATTTGCTTTAACTGTCATTTCAATTGGATCTTTTAATGCAATCTTAACAGAATCAGCTTTCCCTTTATTCACTTTCAAAGTTTTTTGCTTATCAAATTGATAACCAGCTGGGACTAGTTCTTCCTCTGTAAATTGCGCAAAACCATAATCAAATAATTTACGTGTTGCATCAAATCGAGCCTTATAAGAACCCTCACCTTTGTCATCTACAGCTTTCATTACGACTGCGATTAAACGTTTATCGTTCTTTTTCGCAGTTCCCGTAAAGCTATGTCCAGCAAAGTTTGTTGTTCCTGTTTTTAAACCATCTACACCCTCGTATTCATATACAGATCCTGGTAGCATAAAGTTCCAGTTGTCCATTTTTGTTTCATCATCTGTACCTTCACGAAAGTTTTTTGTTCTAATTTGTGTAGTTTCCAGCACTTCAGGATAATCGTGTAATAAATGATACGCTAATTTTGCAACAGATTTTGCAGGCATAATATTCTCATCATCTACGCCCGTCCCTTGTGGATGCATTCCTTGCAAATCAGCATTATTTAAACCTGTTGAATTGACAAATTTATAATCCTCTAAACCTAATTCTTCAGCTTTTTGATTCATTAATTTTAAAAACTCTGTTTCAGTTCCAGCAATCGTTTCAGCAATTCCAATTGTTGCTGCATTTGCTGAATAAATTGCTAATGCTTCGTATAATTCTTTAATTGTATAGACACCATCTGCACGTAAAGGTACGTTACTTAAACGACCATCTTGGGATATTTTATATGTATAATCATTAACATGATATTCTTGATCCCATGATACTTTTCCTTCTTCAATTGCTTCAAAAAGAAGATACTCTGTCATCATTTTTGTCATACTTGCAATTCCTAAAGGTGTATCCGCATTTTCTTCGTATAAAATCTTTCCAGTGTCGGCATCGACTAAAATAGCACCGTCTACAAAAATTCCAATCTTCTCACTTGCAGCTGATGCTGGTTGTACCATGAATGATGCTACCAATATCATTGGAATCATCAAATAGACCAGCAAACTTCTCATCAATTGTTTCAAAACAATACCTCCATCAATACAAATTCCCCTTCATTATTTTAACACAATCTATCCATACAATGTATAAATAACTTAACACCACGAATAAAGTAATATATTCCTTCATTATATTTATATAATATGCATTCAAATTCTCAATTGCTTGTTGAGCTTTCCTTATAACTCTAATACGCTTACTAAAAATGACACGTAAGAAGATTAAACTGCACTAAAAAAGCATCTTTCTGTCTTCATATAAAGACGTATGAAAGATGCTTAAGTTTCATCTAATTATGAAAGTGTATAGTTTGGTGCTTCTTTAGTAATTTGAACTTGGTGTGGATGACTTTCGCGTAATCCTGCACCTGTCATACGAACGAATTGTGCTTTTTCACGTAAGTCATATAAATCTTTCGTTCCACAATACCCCATTCCAGCACGAATCCCACCGATTAATTGGTGAATTGTATCTGCAAGGTCACCTTTATATGGCATACGACCTTCAATACCTTCTGGAACTAATTTTTTAGCATCATCTTGGAAATAACGATCTTTAGAACCTTTTTCCATTGCGCCTAGTGAACCCATACCGCGGTAAACTTTAAAACGACGACCTTGGAATAATTCTGTTTCGCCCGGACTTTCAAAAGTTCCAGCAAGTAAGCTACCTAGCATCACGACATGTCCACCAGCCGCTAAAGCTTTCACAATATCTCCAGAGTACTTAATACCACCGTCTGCAATAATTGTTTTACCTAATTCACGCGCCACCGCAGCACACTCGTAAACAGCCGTAATTTGCGGTACACCTACACCCGCAACCACGCGTGTTGTACAAATAGAACCTGGACCAATTCCCACCTTAACAACATCAGCACCCGCTTCAAACAAAGCACGAGCACCTTCAGCTGTCGCAACGTTTCCAGCTACTACATCCAATTCAGGGTATTTCTCACAAATTGTTTTAACCGTCTCAATTACACCTTGAGAATGTCCATGTGCCGTATCGATAACGATTAAATCAACTTCTGCTTTTACTAATTTATCTACACGTACTAATGTATCTGATGTAACACCTACAGCAGCACCTACTAATAAACGTCCATGATCGTCTTTAGCAGCATTTGGGAATTCAATTACTTTTTCAATATCTTTAATTGTAATAAGACCTTTTAAAATGCCTTTTTCATCTACAATTGGTAATTTTTCAATTTTATATTGTTGTAATACTTTTTCTGCATCCGCTAAAGTCGTTCCTTCTGAAGCAGTCACTAAATTGTCTTTCGTCATAACGTCTGAGATTTCAAGCGAGTAGTCTTGAATAAAACGTAAATCACGGTTTGTAATAATACCAACTAATTTTAACTCTTCTTCATTGTTGACAATTGGAACACCTGAGATACGGTATTTGCCCATTAAATGCTCTGCATCAAATACTTGATGTTCAGGTGTTAAATAAAATGGATTTGTAATAACACCATTTTCAGAACGTTTAACTTGAACAACTTGCTCAGCTTGGTCTTCAATGCTCATATTTTTATGAACAATTCCTAATCCACCTTGTCTAGCCATCGAAATCGCCATACGTGCTTCAGTAACTGTATCCATACCAGCACTAATTATTGGTATATTTAAACGAATTTTATCTGTTAAATCAACAGATAATGATACATCCTTCGGTAATACATTTGAAGGTCCCGGTACTAATAATACATCATCGAAAGTTAAGCCCTCTCGAGCAAATTTTGACTCCCACATTATGATTTATGCCTCCCTAGGTCATTTGAATATTAGTAAAATACTATCAGTCCAATTAGCCCGTGTCAAGATAGATGTTTTTAATAAGTATCTTTAGATTCTTCTATAAATTCAAATTATATCTAGAGAAACTATCTTAGATTTTTCTATTTAGGAGTATAGAGCGTTTGATTTTACATACAAAAAAAGCCACTACCATATGGTAATGACTTCTTTAGTGCCTGGCAACGTCCTACTCTCACAGGGGC
>ERZ808028.737-NODE-737-length-23753-cov-4.571211_pt1 | contig 23753 bp, 18 predicted proteins | sample MGYA00380184_ERZ808028 | MGnify/ENA primary metagenome ERZ808028 (study PRJEB31490, sample SAMN06133397) | mouse gut metagenome | isolation source: J8_1 | host: mice | place: China: Chengdu | collected 2015-05 ...
GCCAGCTCTTTATCAGTGTGCTGACCGATCCGACAACGGGCGGTGTGACGGCAAGCTTTGCCATGCTTGGCGATATTATTCTGGCGGAGCCAAAGGCATTGATTGGCTTTGCAGGCCCAAGAGTTATCGAACAGACTATTGGACAGAAGCTGCCGGAAGGTTTCCAGCGGGCAGAGTTTCTGCTGGAGCACGGTTTTGTTGATATGGTCGTGGAGAGAAAAGATCAGAAGGAAGTGCTGGCAAGACTTCTTCGGATGCACCAGAATAACCTTTCTTTCTTTGCCGAAGAAATGAATGGCGGTGAGCGGCAGAAAAACGAAGGAAGCAGAGAAGGCACAGAAAAGGGACGGATGAGCGCAGAAGCTTCCGGAAGAGGAAGGGGCGGATATCGTCGTCCGGCCTGGGATACGGTGCTTTTATCCAGGAAATCCGACCGTCCGGTGGCTACAGATTATATCCGTGCTCTGTTTGATGAATTTACAGAACTTCACGGTGACCGCTATGCAAAGGACGACGGTGCCATCGTGGGCGGAATTGCTTTCTTTCACGGGATTCCGGTGACGGTTATCGGTCAGGAAAAGGGGAAGAACACGAAAGAAAATATCCATCGAAACTTTGGTATGCCTTCCCCTGACGGCTATCGGAAGGCGCTGCGTCTGATGAAGGAAGCGGAGTGCTTTGGCCGTCCGGTGATTTGCTTTGTCGATACGCCGGGGGCCTTCTGCGGGCTGGAAGCCGAGGAACGGGGGCAGGGAGAAGCCATTGCCCGAAATTTATTTGAGATGAGTTCTCTGAAGGTTCCGGTGCTGTCCATCGTTATCGGAGAAGGAGGAAGCGGCGGTGCGCTGGCTATGGCTGTTGCCAATGAGGTCTGGATGATGGAAAATGCCGTTTATTCCATTCTCTCTCCGGAAGGTTTTGCTTCCATATTGTGGAAAGACAGCAAAAAAGCACCGGATGCTGCCAGGGTAATGAAGATAACAGCAGCAGATCTTTATGCGCAGGGATTAATCGAGAAAATTATTCCTGAAGGCGAGGAGTTTAACGAAAAGACACTTGCATCGGCTGCAGCAGTGATGGAAGAGGGGATAAGTGAATTTCTGGAAAAATTAAAAGGACAGAGCGGGGAAGAACTGGCACAGAGCCGTTATGAGCGGTTCAGGAAGATGTAGGGAGAAGCGATGGACAGGTATAAGCCTTTAGTGATAGGAGATTTAACGGTAAAGCATCCCGTGATTCAGGGCGGGATGGGTGTGGGAATCAGTCTTTCATCCCTGGCCGGTGCTGTGGCAAAGGCCGGAGGGATTGGTCTGCTTTCCACGGCGCAGATTGGATTTCGGGAACCGGATTTTGAGAAGGACCCAAAGGCTGCTAATCTGCGGGCGATAAAGACCGAGATGGAAAAGGCCAGAAAGATTGCCGGTGAAGGCGTTATTGGCTTTAATATTATGGTGGCGACGAAGGATTATCCTGCATATGTTAAGGCAGCCGTAGAAGCCGGTGCGGATGTGATTGTATCCGGTGCGGGGCTTCCCATAAAGCTTCCCGAGTATGCGGCGGGCAGCCGGGTAAAGTTAGCGCCCATCGTTTCCTCGCCGAAATCCGCTTCGGTCATCTGCCGGATGTGGGACAGGAAATACTCCTGTGCACCGGACTTTCTGGTGGTGGAAGGGCCCTTGGCCGGGGGACATCTGGGGTTTTCGCGGGAAGAGCTTGAACAGTTTAAGGCTGACCGAAAAGATTCTGACCTGTGCTATGATCAGGCAGGTTATGACCGGGAGATCCGTGGAATTATCGAAGTTGTCCGGGAATATGAAGAGAAATACGGGCGGCATATTCCGGTAATCAGTGCAGGCGGCGTGTTTACGCGGGAAGATATGGAACACCACATGGCACTGGGGGCAGACGGGGTTCAGGTAGGAACCCGGTTTGTAACCACGGTGGAATGCGATGCGCCGCCGGCATATAAACAAGCTTATATTCAGGCAAAAAAAGAGGATATTGTGATTGTAAAAAGTCCGGTGGGAATGCCGGGGAGGGCAATCCGAAATCCGTTTTTGGAACATGTGCAGAACGAGCCGGAAAAGATAAAGCGATGCTTTCGCTGTCTGGAACACTGCGATCCGAAGACTGCTCCCTACTGTATTACCATGGCATTAATCCGGGCTGCTTTAGGCGATGTGGATCACGCGCTGCTGTTTTGCGGATTTAATGCATGGAAATGCAGCAGGATAGAAACGGTGGAGGAAGTTATCCGGGATTTAACGAATAGCTTTTAAAAATGCTTATTGAAAAATGGATTTTTTTGTGGTAGGATAACAGGCATAGGCAAGAATGCCGGAAGATAGAAACTCAGGAAGAGTTTTTGACGGGATAGAAGAACAAATCGAAGACCGGGTGCAGAGAGAATCAAAAGTTATTGTAAATGTGTGAATAGTATCGATAAAAAAAAGAACGATAAGAAAGAAAAGAAAGAACGATCAGAATATTATAAAAAGCGTACAGAGTGTCAGGAAGACCAGCACTGCCAGCAGGGAGTGCGGACTTCCTGTTCTTTTTTTGCGAATAATCGAAAGGGGAAATAATCTTGGCCAGCAAACAATTACTTGGGATAGCATTAACTGCAGTTTTTCTGTTTTGCGGAGGCTGCGGGCAGGATAAGGAAGCGGATACCCAGACAATGGTGTCAGAAGAATCCGCACAGCCATCTCCCGCACCCTTATCTTCCCGGGACGGGGTAATCGTTGTTATGGGGCCCGGTTCAGAGCCGGCAGCGGGGTTTGACCCGGTTTATGGCTGGGGGGCAGGGGAACATGTTCATGAGCCGCTACTACAGAGTACATTGACCGTGACGAACCCGGATTTAAGTATAGGTTATGATCTGGCGACGGATGTGGAAGTTTCTGAAGACGGGCTTTGCTGGACGGTTAAGATACGGGATGATGCGTATTTTACCGATGGGGAAAGGCTTACGGCAGAGGATGCGGCATTTACCTATAATACCCTGCGTGACACAAGTTCGGTGAATGATTTTACCATGCTTGAAAGGGCAGAAGCCGTGGATGAAATAACGGTGAAATTTTTTATGAAGCGGCCGTATTCTATATGGTCCTATACGATGGCGGTTGTGGGGATTGTGCCGGAACATGCTTACGGCCCGGATTACGGCGAACATCCGATTGGATCGGGAAGATATATGCTTAAACAGTGGGATCGGGGGCAGCAGGTGATTTTTGAGGCGAATCCGGATTATTACGGTGAAGCTCCCTTAATGAAGAAGGTCACGGTTTTATTTATGGAGGAGGACGCCGCCTATCTTGCCGTGCAGGCGGGGCAGGCAGATCTGGCCTATACCTCGGCTTCTTATGTGGAAACGCCTAGGGGCGAAGATAGCGGGGAAAACGGGCAGGTTTTGGGATACCGGCTTTTAAATTTTGAAACGGTAGATAACCGCGGTTTTAACCTTCCGGCAATTCCCTCTGGAGGGAGTTCACCTTCGGGCGCGGCTGTCGGAAATAATTTTACTTCGGATGTTTCCGTGCGCAGGGCAATCAACTTGGGCATTGACCGGGAGAGGATGATTTCGGAGGTTTTAAACGGCTATGGAAGTCCCGCCTACAGTGTGTGCGATAAAATGCCCTGGTACCAGAGCGCAGCGGAAGTTTCTTATCAGCCGGAGGAAGCAGAAAAGCTTCTTGACGGGGCGGGATGGCTGATGGGCGATGACCATATCCGGCAAAAGGACGGAGTCAGGGCATCCTTTACCCTGTTTTATCCGGCGGGCGATTCTGTGCGGCAGGCGCTGGCCTTTCATGTGGCCGAACAGCTTGGAGATATAGGAATCTTTGTTGAACCGCAGGGAACGGACTGGGAATCTGCTTATCAACAGGCACAGGCACAGCCGCTGATGTGGGGCTGGGGGGCGCACACCCCCATGGAACTGTATAATATTTACCACACCGAAGAAACATCCGGTCTTGCCCTCTATTCGCCCTATGCCAATCCGAAGGTTGATGCCTGCATGGATCAGGCGCTGGCAAGCTCGGATCTGGAAAAGGCGAACGAATTATGGAAGAAGGCGCAGTGGGACGGGGAAACGGGTATTGTCCAGGAGGGCGATATTCCCTGGATCTGGCTGGTAAATATTGACCATCTGTATTGGGCAAGGGAGGGGCTGGTGGTAGCCGAGCAGAAAATTCATCCCCACGGACATGGCTGGTCGATTGTGAACAATGTGGATAAATGGAGCTGGAAAGATTAATGATGTGGATAAACAGGAAAAACAGCATGGCAGGAAAGATAGGAAGGTCGTTTTTTAGGATGGCCGTTTTGCTGGTTTTAGTCAGCCTCGGGGCATTTCTACTGGTTTCGGTTTCACCCATCGACCCTTTGCAGACCAATATCGGGCAGGCAGCTTTGGGAAGTATGAGCCAGGAACAAATTAAGCGGCTGCAGGAATACTGGGGGGTGGGCATAGCGCCGCTTGAGCGCTTTTTTTCCTGGGCAAAGGGAGTTATCCGGGGGGATATGGGAATATCCCTGCTGTACCGCCAGCCGGTTTTGCAGGTGATTCGCGTGAAATTTTACAATTCACTTTGGCTTCTGGGGATGAGCTGGCTGCTTTCCGGGGTGTTTGGTTTTCTGTTGGGGATTGCCGCCGGGGTGAAGAAGGATACGGTATGGGATCGCGGGATTTCGGCCTGGATACTTCTTACAGCAAGTATGCCTGCATTCTGGCTTGCCCTTGTGCTTTTAATGGTGTTTTCGGTGTGGTTAAAACTCCTGCCTATCGGCTTTAGCATACCGACAGGCATGGAAGCTGCCCAGGTGACACTAAAAGACCGGATAGTTCATGCGATTCTTCCGGCAGCCACACTTTCCATTACAGGATGTTCCAACATTGCCATGCATACGCGGGAAAAGCTGGTGGAGGTGATGCACAGCGACTATGTGCTCTTTGCCCGGGCCAGAGGAGATTCGACCTGGGAGATTCTTCGGCGGCATGGACTGCGCAATATTCTTCTTCCGGCAATAATGCTTCAGTTTGCTTCCATCAGTGAGATTTTCGGCGGTTCGGTGCTGGTGGAACAGGTGTTTTCCTATCCGGGACTTGGTCAGGCGGCAGTAACGGCCGGGCTGGGCGGAGATGTTCCTCTTTTGCTGGGGATTACCGTAATTACCGCGATGATTGTCTTTGGGGGAAATATGGCGGCGGATTTACTGTACAGCCTTGTCGATCCGCGTATCCGAAGAGGGAGGAAGACAGGATGAGCAGGAGAGAAGACGAAAGAAGGGGACTGTGGGAAGCCGTAAAAGGAAAGGTACAGAAAACAGCAGGAAGACAATCACAGAGAGCCGAGGGAAAACACATACAAAAAGAGGCAGGATTTTTCCTGGCGGCAGTGCTTGTTCTGGCAGCGATTACCCTGGCAGGGGAAGGATTGTGGGATGGGGCTATGGTGTCGGATTTTTCAAAGAAGAATCTAAAGCCCTGCCTTTCTTATCCTTTTGGTACGGACTGGATGGGGCGGGATGTGTTTCTGCGGACGATCTGCGGGCTTTCCCTGAGTATACGTATCGGCTGCCTGACGGCAGGAATCAGTGCGGTGATTGCCTTTTTCATGGGGATTTTTGCTGCAATGGGGAAATGGGCGGACTATGTGGTCTGTATGCTGATTGATTTGGTCATGGGTATTCCGCACATGCTTTTGCTGGTGCTGATTTCCTTTGCGGTCGGGAAGGGACTTTTTGGCGTGATTGTGGGGATTTCCCTGACGCACTGGACATCGCTTGCCCGGCTTATCCGCGGGGAGGTGCTGGGATTAAAGGAAGCACCCTATATGAAGATTTCCCTTAAACTGGGAACGGGAAGGCTTCAGGCGGCTGTCCGCCATATGACGCCCCATCTGCTTCCCCAGGTTTTTGTTGGTGCGATTTTACTTTTTCCTCATGCCATCCTTCATGAGGCAGGCATTACCTTTCTGGGTTTTGGTCTTTCTCCCGAACAGCCGGCGGTAGGGATAATTTTATCCGAGAGCATGAGGTATCTTGCGATGGGGAAATGGTGGCTTTCTCTTTTTCCGGGACTTATGCTGGTGATGGTGGTTATCCTGTTTCATTATCTGGGGAAGAAGGTGCAGATGTTTTTTTAAGAACATCCGTCAGGAAGGACAGAAGGAGGTGAAAAGCGGCAGCATGGAAAAAGCGAAGGACATTTTAACTGCAGAACATTTTTCGGTATCCTTTATGCAGAGGAAGGGATTGTGGGGGATGCAAAAGCTTCCGGTGATTCAGGACTTAAGCTTAAAGGTCAGAGAAGGGGAAATGGTGGCTGTGGTTGGAGCCAGCGGGTCGGGGAAAAGCATATTGGCGCATGGGATTATGGGGCTTTTGCCGGAAAATGCCTGTGTTGGAGGAAAACTTTTCTTTCGCGGAAGGGAAATTACGGCAAAGACTTTAAAAGAACTTCGCGGACACCGGATGGTGCTGGTTCCGCAGAGTGTATCCTATCTTGATCCGCTGATGCGGGTAGGGGAGCAGGTAAGGAACGGGAAAAAGGATATAATCAGCAGAAGAAGGGGCAGGGAAACCCTGGAAAGATACGGGCTGGGCGAGGAAACGGAGAGGCTTTATCCGTTTGAACTTTCCGGGGGAATGACCAGAAGAATCCTGATCTCTACGGCAGTGATGGAGAACGCCGAACTGGTGATTGCCGATGAGCCTACGCCGGGGCTTCATCTGGAAGCGGCAAAGCGGGTGCTGTCCCATTTTCGGGAAATTGCAGATGCCGGGGCAGGGGTACTTTTGATTACGCATGATTTATCCTTGGCGCTGGAAACAGTAGACAGAATCGTTGTTTTTTATGCCGGTACGGCGGTGGAAGAGGCAGGGGCCGGGGATTTTTCTAAGGAAGAGAGCCTGCGCCATCCCTACACAAAGGCTCTTTACCGGGCGATGCCGGAGCATGGATTTTTAACGGTATCGGGCAGCCAGCCGTTTGTGACCGAGCTACCCAGAGGGTGTTTTTACGGGCCGAGATGCGCATATTTTAGCGAAGAATGTAAGGGGACGATTCCTTACCGTGGATTTCAGGAGGGGATGGTAAGATGCTTAAAGGCAGGACAGTTCCGCGCAAAAGGGGAGGATGTTCATGAAACTGGAAGGAAAAAATCTGACGTTTCAGTATGATAAAGGGGAACGGAAAATTTTAAATCATCTGCACATTGTGCTTGAGAGCGGGGAGCGTCTTGGGATGGCAGCGCCGAGCGGGTTTGGAAAGACGACCTGCTGTAAGATTCTTTCAGGCTATGAACAGCCGGACGAGGGAGAAGTTTTGCTGGACGGAAGGCCGCTCTCAGCATACAAAGGGTATTGCCCGGTGCAGATGATCTGGCAGCACCCGGAACTGGCAGTTAATCCTAAACTGCGCATGAAAGAAATCTTAAAGGAGGGAGATAGGCTGGAAGGGCGGATTATCCGGGAACTTGGGATTGAAGAGGGGTGGATGCGGCGCTATCCGGGCGAATTATCCGGCGGGGAGCTGCAGCGCTTCTGCATTGCCCGGGCCCTTGGAGAACGGACAAAGTTTTTGCTTGCGGATGAGATTACGGCAATGCTGGATTTAATTACCCAGAGCCAGATTTGGAATTTTCTGCTTAAGGAAACTTCTGACCGGGGAATCGGCCTTCTGGTGGTCAGCCATTCCGAAGAGCTTTTAAAGCGGTTAGCGACCCGGCGGGTGGAGTGGGAGTAAGTTATTAACCCATTTTCCAAAATCGAAATAGAATAACAAAACAGGAAGGCCAAGGGTGCCCGAAGGGGGTTTGGAATCTTCCTGTTTAGTCTTATCTGTTTTTTATTATTGGTCGCTGGACTCCGGGCTGAAGCCTTTGATAAGCTTAACAGCACCGCAGATACTGGGGTAATAGCTTTCATAGGTTTCTTCATCGGCAACTTTGAATTTATAGTATTTACCGGTTTTAATCTCCTTAAAAACCTTGGATTCTTCAAAGCGTTCACTTAATGCAGCATTGGTAATCTGAAAGGTTTTTTGCACCCCGTTCCGATCCTCACCGTGGATAAGGTAAATTTCCTTTCCATCCATTTCCGAAATCTCTTTTTCGACAATGACTACCTCAACCATTTCCCGGTCATAATCCGTTCCCTGTCTTGGATGAAGGTAGAGAAGGAGAAGCAGGGCACCTACGATAACGACCAGGAGGAAATATTTCCAAATATCTATCACCATATAATTTTTTCTGTCCATCACAAATCCTTTCCTGCAGGCACGATAAGATTGCTTGATTTCTGCCTGACATACCACATTTTTTCTGCTTTCTATTATAGTAGCTTTCTATTTGTTTCGCAAGATTTACGCAAAAATTTTCCAGATAAAAATTTCTACATCCATAATGACAAAATGACGAAGGCATGTTATGATTATACAAAACATGGAAGGTTAAGGAAGATGACGGGTTACTGTGAACATGCCAACAGTAACGATGATAGTTCCTGCAGTACAGAATATGGGGGTAAAAGTTTGGACAACCAAAAGAATATAGACTACAGCCTGATTGATTATTTGCTGTTTATTATGGAACATCCCGGGGCAACGGCGCTGGTCAATCGTCAGGATCGGCAGATTGCTCTTCAGATAAAGAAAATTATGGATGAGATGCCCGGCGGCTTTTTTATTTATCATGCCGATGGGAATGAAGAACTGATTTATGCAAATAACGCTGTACCGCGGCTGTTTAACTGTGCAAGTCTTGAAGAGTTTCGGGAATTAACCGGGAATTCTTTTAAGGGCATTGTCCATCCGGATGATTTAGAAGACGTGGAAAAGAGCATTAAGGAGCAGATTGCCCAGAGCCGTTACGATTTGGATTATGTGGAGTATCGGATTATTCAAAAAGGCGGAGAAATAAGATGGGTTGATGACTACGGCCATTTTGTCCACAGTAATTATGCCGGTGATGTTTTTTATGTTTTCATCGGGGACGCCACGGATAAAAAGAAACTTTTGTTTAAGGAAAAAGCCGAGATTGTCAAAGAAAGCAGCCAGAAGGAACGGCAGCTAAAAGACCAGATTAAAGAATATAATAAAGAGATCCAGAATGTTAATCAGAAACAGATGCAGCGCATGGAGATGATCGAGGGGCTGAGCATTGATTATGAATCTATCTTTTATGCCGATCTGGATGCCAATACGGTTTATCCCTATCGTTTAAGCCGCTGGTCAGACGAACGGTTCAGTGACGACGGCTCTTTTTGGGAATATAACGGATTTGACGAAACTTACATTAATACCTGGGTTTATCCGCAGGATCGGGAACTGGTCAGACGTTCGACGAATGCCGAATATATCCGCAGGCGTCTGGAAAAAGAAAAAAGTTTTTATGTCTATTTCCGTGTAATTTCCGAAAATGATCTTGAACACTTACAGCTTCGCGTTGTGGATGTGGGTAATGGCGATCACGTCAGCCAGGTGGTTCTGGGCTATCGAAGCGTCGATGAAAAGATCCGCGGCGAGATGCGTCAGAAAAAGATTCTGGAAGCTGCACTGAGCCAGGCAAAGTCTGCAATTGTGGCAAAGGATACATTTCTTGCCAATATGTCCCACGATATCCGCACGCCGATGAATGCCATTATCGGGTTTACAGCGCTGGCAAGGCGCTATATGGATGATAAGGAGAAGCTGTCGGCCTATCTGGATCAGATTGAAAACTCCAGCGGGGAACTGATGAGCCTTTTGCAGAATGTTCTGGAATTATCGCGGCTGGAAGCGGGAAAAGTGACGATTGAACATGAAGCCTGCAGTTTAATTGAGATTTTGGAACAGGTGGAGAGGGGAATCCTTCTCTTGGCCAAAGAAAAGCAAATCCAGGTTAGTTTTGATTATCGCGGGATAGAGCATGGTGATGTCTACAGTGATCGAAAAAAGGTTGGACAGATTCTTCAGATCGTAGCGGCAAATGCCGTAAAGTACACCAGGCCCCCGGGACGGGTTTCGCTGACCGCCAGAGAACTTGTAGTTTCGGATAATTATGTTAAAGCAGAATTCATTATCGAAGACAATGGAATCGGGATTTCCGAAGAATTCCAAAGCCATATCTATGAACCTTTTGAGCGCGAACAGAATACAACCTTAAGCGGGGTTCAGGGCTCGGGTCTGGGGCTGACGATTGCCAAAAACTTTCTGGATATGATGGGCGGATCGATTTATCTGGAAAGCCAGGTGAATGAGGGAAGCCGTTTTACCATTATTTTAAGCTTCCCGCTGCAGAAAGAGAAAAACGAGATATCTGCGTCCGGCCAGAAGAACCAGGAGCAGAAGGAAGCCCCAAAAAGGGTATTGCTGGTTGAGGATAATGAGTTAAATATGGAAATTGAAGCCGAACTGTTAAAGGATGCCGGTTTTCTTTTAGATCGGGCGATGAACGGAAAGATTGCCGTAGAGAAGGTAGAGAAATTCCCGGCCGGATACTACGATCTGGTGTTAATGGATATTCAGATGCCGGTAATGGACGGCTATGAAGCAACCAGGGCTATCCGCAGGATGGAAGATGCAGGAAAGGCAAAAGTTCCGATTATTGCGCTTTCTGCCAATATTTTTGAAGAAGATAAAAGAAAGTCCATGGAAAGCGGCATGAATTTACATATGGCAAAGCCTCTGGATCTTCCCGGACTTTTAGAAGCAATCCGCAACCTGCTTGACGAGATGTAGAGTGGGCTGTGCAGGTTTTGTTACTGTACATGTAGGTCTGCGCACCTGCTGCATTGACCGTAGGTTAAACGGAGCCAGTGAGCAAAAATAAAGTAAAACCATCTGCCGGATACTGCGAAAAACCGTATCCGGCAGATGGAAAGACAAATGAGTTATTCTATGGTATATTTGCCTATGAGGCTTAGAATCAGAACTTTCTTAATCCGTTAAATGGTGCAGCAGGGACTTTCCAATCGTTCCCTCCGGCATATTTATCCCGAAGTTTTCGGCGACGGTTGCCCCGATTACGGCAAAGGATGACTGATCTTCTATCTTTTCGGAAGCTGTCATGGAGGGCGAATACATCAGCAGGGGAACCATCTCCTTGGTGTGGTCGGTTCCCTTAAAGGTCGGGTCATTGCCGTGATCGGCGGTGATCATCAGAAGATCGTCCTCGCGCATTCCTTCAAGGAAGATGCCCAGTTTTTCATCGAATTTTTCCAGCTCTTTTCCGTAGCCTTCGGGATCTCTGCGGTGTCCCCACAAGGCATCAAAATCAACCAGATTGGTAAAGCAGAGTCCGCAGAAATCTTTCTTTTGAAGTTCAATCGTCTGTTCCATTCCGTGTACGCTGCTCTTGGATTTATAGTATTCGGTAATGCCTTCCCCATCAAAAATATCGACGATTTTTCCCACGCTGATGACATCTTTCTTCCCTTCTTTTAATGCATCCAGCACGGTCTTTCCATAGGGCTTAAGCGCATAATCATGGCGGTTGGAGGTGCGCTTAAATTCGCCTTTTTTCTTCCCGAGATAAGGACGGGCAATAACTCTCCCTACCTTCCACTCGTCTTTCATGGTAAGTTCTCTGGCGATTTCGCAGCAGCGGTAAAGTTCCTTAAGATCGAAGGTTTCTTCATTGCCGCAGATCTGTAAAACGGAGTCGGCAGAGGTGTAGACGATCATATGACCGGTGGCGATTTCTTCCTCGGCAAGTTCATCTAAAATTTCCGTTCCGCTGGCGGATTTATTTCCGATAACCTTGTGCCCGGTGCGCCTTTCCAGTTCGTCAATCAGTTCTTTGGGAAAGCCGGTGTCGGTAAAGGTTAAAAACGGCTTGGTGATGTGCAGTCCCATCATCTCCCAGTGCCCGGTCATCGTATCCTTTCCCACGCTGGCTTCTAAAAGCCGGGCGCAGCACCCCATGGTTTCTTCGGCTTGTCCTGCGTGCGCAAGAGGATGGAGTCGGGTTATTCCCAGTTTCACCAGATGAGGGATAGCAAAGGGGTTCATGTGCTGGTCGATGTGACCTAAGGTGTCGCAGCCCTCGTCGTCATAATCCGCTGCATTGGGCATAGCACCGATGCCCAGGGAATCAATGACAATAACAAAAATTCGTTTATACTTCATGATTGTACCTCCCGTTTTACAATAATTTTAATACTTGCTTTTGTTTTTGCTCGTGTTAAAATTATAGCATAGGAAAAGGAAAAATAAAAGGATGAAAAATAAAAGAGGAAATGAATTGAGAATGGATATGGATACTATGGATAAATATGAGATTTTAAAGAAATATTTCGGCTATGACAGCTTTCGCGAGGCGCAGGAAGCTTTAATTGACAGTATATTAGAGGGGAGGGATACCCTGGGAATTATGCCGACAGGAGCAGGAAAGTCACTGTGCTATCAGATTCCCGCACTGTTAATGGACGGGATTACCTTGGTGATTTCTCCTCTGATTTCCCTGATGAAAGACCAGGTGGGAAGCTTAAATCAGGCGGGAATCCATGCGGCGTTTTTAAACAGTTCGCTGACCATGAATCAGTATTATAAGGCGCTGAGTTTTGCCAGACAGGGACGGTATCCGATTATCTATGTGGCGCCGGAACGGCTGGTGACGGAGGAATTTCTGGACTTTGCCTTAAACAGTAGGATTGCCATGGTGGCGGTGGATGAGGCACACTGTGTATCGCAGTGGGGGCAGGATTTTCGCCCAAGTTATTTAAAGATACTGGAGTTTGTGGAAAAGCTTCCCAAACGTCCGATTATCAGCGCTTTTACCGCGACGGCGACGAAGGAGGTCCGCGATGATATTCTGGATATTTTACAGCTGCAAAATCCTACGGTGCTGACGACAGGATTTGACCGGAATAATTTGTATTTTGCGGTAAAGACGGTGAAGGATCGGTATAAGGCGGTGCGGGATTATCTCCTGGAACATAAGGGGGAGAGCGGGATTATTTACTGCCTGACCAGGAAGCATGTGGAAGAGGTCTGTGAGCGGCTGATGAAAGAAGGGTTTTCGGTGAACCGCTACCATGCGGGTTTAAGCGATGAGGAGCGGCGGAAAAACCAGGATGATGTTATCTATGACCGGGTGCAGGTTATCTGCGCCACGTCCGCATTTGGCATGGGGATCGACAAATCGAACGTGCGTTTTGTTCTGCATTACGGGATGCCGAAAAATATCGAATCCTATTATCAGGAAGCGGGGCGAGCAGGGCGTGACGGGGAGCCGGCGGAGTGCATTTTGTATTATGCGGGACAGGATGTGATTACCAATCAGTATTTTATCGACTATAATCAGGACAACCAGGAACTGGACGAGCTGACGCGGCGATTTGTAATGGAGAGGGATCAGGAGCGGCTGAAAAAGATGACCTTTTACTGCTTTACAAATGAGTGTCTTAGGGATTATATCCTGCGCTACTTTGGGGAGTATGGAGCCAGCTACTGCAATAACTGTTCCAATTGTTTAACACAATTTGAAACCGTGGATGTGACCGAAGCGGCACGGGCAATCTTAGGCTGCGTGGAGAGCAGCAGACAGAGGTATGGGACAACGGTGATTATCGATACGCTGCACGGGGCAAACACCGCAAAAATACGCAGTTACCGAATGAATGAGAACCCTTACTATGGGAAGCTTGCGAAAGAGCCGGTTTACCGGCTGCGGAAGATTTTGCAGCATTTGCAGGTGGAAGAATATCTTCTGGTGACGAATGATGAGTATGCCATTGTAAAGCTTACAGTGAAATCCAGGGAGATATTGCTGGAGAATAAAGAGGTAAAAATGAAGATGGCAAAGGAACAGGAAGGTGAAAAAGCGTTCGGGAAAAAGGATAAGCAGGGGGATAAATGGGGAAGCAAAACCGGTGATAAACGGTCAGGAAGCAGCAAAAATATGCAGCGTGCGGCAGGTATTTTTGGAGATTCGTTTGGCGAGGAAGAGGAGAATTTATTTACGAAACTCAGAAATCTTCGGACAGAAATTGCCCGGGAAGAGAAGATTCCGCCCTATATCGTATTTTCCGATAAAACCCTGACGCACATGTGCCTGCTGAAGCCTAAGACGAAAGAAGAGATGCTTAAGGTGTCGGGGGTTGGGGAGTTTAAGTTTGAGAAGTATGGGGAGAGGTTTTTGGCGTGTATTCAATCCATTTAAGGATAAAAGTACCTGAACTTAGACCGCCTAATCGGCGGGATACTGGAGATAGCGCAAAATTTTGGGCTGGTGGACTGGATGAGTGAGAAGATGCGCCGGTGATGCGGTTTTTATTTCCTCATCTGGACAGTGAACATCCGGCAGTCAGGTATATGGCGGTGAATATGATTGCCAAAGAATAAGATAAAATAGGGCTAAATGAAGTACCTTTTAATTGTGAAAGGCTTTATTTAGTCCTATTTTTATGCTGAAAAAGCGTATCGACACATCAAAAGATTTTCTGTATCTGGTTAGGCAGTATTCTAAACACGGATAATTTCATTTTCATCCGGAGCTGTATCCGCAGGGATAAGGCACAAGTATTCCTTTTTCTTGAAGTATTTAATCCTGTAAAGGTGTCAACATCTGTTCATCTCGTAATGATTTCTCCCGTATAGCAATCTTGGTTAATGTTGGCATGATTTCATCCAACAATGTTTTTTGCCCACAAAAGTTAGTTTGCTCGTCACCGCATACACAACTACGCATACGTTTGCATCCACCTCCGCAAAAATGTGCATAAGGGCATGTGCAGCAAAGTGTGAGGGAGTTTTCCGCATTCTTACTAGAAGATGCACGAGAACGTTTCAGAAGAGTATGTAAATCATCGGTTAACATATTGCCAAGGAGATATTCGTCTAGACAGTAAAAATCACAGGGATACACATTTCCATTAGATTCTACGATTAATTGCGGCTGGCAATGACCGTCAATGCCACAGGAAGTAGGTAGGCCAAAAGCAAGTAAATTTACCAGATCGTCAAACAGCTTAATACTTCGATAATTCCCGCGCTGAAATTGTTCTGCCCATTGTGAAAAGATATATTGGTAAAAATCAGCATATAATTGCGGAGTCAGGGCATAAAGATTTTTGCCCTGCTGGTTTAAGTCTGCAAGGCAGGGAGTAAACTGAACATATCGGAAATCCATACGCTCAAGCAGTGACCATACTTTTTGCGGATGGCGGGCAATTGGCGCAGTTAATGTACAGAGAATATTGTAATCGACTTTATATTTCTGCAGAAGCCGAATATGATTCAGTACGATTTTATATGTGCCTTTTCCCTCTTTGGTTACTCTGGATCGGTCATGCTGTTCAGGCAGGCAATCCAGGGAAATACCTAATAAGTAGTTATATTTAGCAAAAAATTGACACCAGTCATCGGTTAGTAAGGTTGCATTTGTCTGAAAAGAATAGGAAACCGATATTTCTTTCCAGCTTTGCGTAAGGGCAGTAAACTTTTCAAAGAAAGGGAGTCCGGCTATACTGGGTTCACCGCCTTGAAATGCAAAATGAATCTGGTCACCGGGTGCAAGACTATGATGAATGTTTTCCAGCATTTTTTCCAGAATAGAGAGTGTCATTACGCCATAAGAAGCTTCTCTGCGCGTTTGTGCTACATCGGTATAAAAACAGTATTTACAGCGTAAATTGCATAACGAAGATGCAGGTTTTATCATGATAGAAATATTGTTCATGGAAAAACTCCTTTAATCCATAAGCGTTAAAATCTTATCCTAATGTTGTTTCACGGTGCACCAGTGCAGGTAAATATAGTTTATGTTCAATTTCTAACATTTCTCCGTCCAGCATGCGTTTTAATGTCTGACAGCCATCATATACCATATCATGTACAGGGGCAACTAAGGTGCTCAGTGTAGGGGAGGCCCAGCTTCCCATGGGAATTCCATCTAATCCAATCAACTGAACTTGCTCTGGAACAGAAAGTCCTAATTTGATAAATGCCCGAACAGCACCTAAAGCCATAATATCATTATAAACAAATACAGCGCAAGGTTGCTGCAGAAAAAGCTCTTTATGGGTCATTACTGTGTGAAAAGCACTTTTATAAGACAGATCACAATCCGTAATGGCAATCGGTTCTATACCCTGCAGGGCCAGGGCTGTGCAATAGCCTTTATAGCGGTTGCTGGCACTTTTTCGTGTCAAGGGAATAGAGATAAAAACAGGATGATAATTGTTTTGATGGCTAAAATATTCACCAGCTAAATAGCCAGCCTGGTAATCATCAGCACTGTATTGAGAAACTGGCTGAAGGGTATGTTGGCGTTGAAAAACAGATACACATGGTGCTTCATATGAGTCGATAAGCTGTAATTCTTTATCGGAAAGGGAGGAACGCAGATTAATAAATCCGTCTACTTTTCGGCTTCTGATGATACGGGCCAGCGAACCTTCGCAGGTGGTTTTTTCAATATCATAAATCATCAGAGCATCGTAATCCATCGAGATCAATTCTTTTAAAATAATATCATAAACGTAGGTCAGCATCAGGTTATTGGTCAGGCTTTCCCAATATTGCGGAAATAAAATACCAATGGTGCCTGTCTTCTTACATTTCAAACTGCGTGCCTGGGCATTAAGAACAAAGCCGTATTCATCAGCCTTTTCTCGAATAAAGCGTGTGGTTTCTTCGGAAATCTGGCTATTGCCGTTCAGTGCACGAGAAACTGTTGACTGGGACACACCCAGAAGCCTTGCAAATTCTTTTGAAGTCAATGGTTATTCTCCTGTACAAAAATGAATTTATTATAGAGCACCGGCAAAGCGGAGCGCATTATAGATGCAAATAATAATAATTAAGCAAAGTAGTCCGTTAAATAATTTTTCTACTTGTGTTGCAGTTAAACGGAGATTTAGCTTATGGCCCAGCATACCGCCCCAGACGCCACCAGCAACCATCAAAATAAGCATAGCAGCAGGAAACTGCGGTATTTTTCCCTGGATAACTGTACTTAAAAAACTGAATATCTGAGAAAATAAAATAATATATAATGAATTGGAAGCAGCTTTTTTTGTATCCATGGAAAAGAAGTAGTACAATACACACAAGTTAATTGGACCGCCGCCAATACCTAGAAAAGAACTCATCATCCCTAAAACGAATCCAATAAATAAACAAGCAAAGGGATGGGAAACTGAGATGGTGCGGATACGTGTTTTGTTGAGCATGTAAATCAAGGTAAGTAAAGTGACAACAGCAAGTAAAATGGATTGTATCAGTCCTACTGGTGTTTCGCCAACTGTTTGACGGATGACATCAAAAATAGCTTTTCCTGCCAGGCCACCGATTGCAGCGCCTAAAGCTAAAAGAGTTCCCTGGCGTGGTTCTACCAGATGGCTTTTACGCTGTTGAACGACAGAGATACAGCTCATGGACAATACACAGAGGCCACTTAAGAAACTTAATGCGCTGACGGAGAGTATGTTAAATGCATCCACAACAGGTTTAATAATTACACCTCCGCCGATTCCGCATACACCGCCAACAACAGATGATAAAAGACATACCACAAATACCAAAACATAAAGCATAGTTAACTCCTGTCTTGGAGGGTATGTTTGTGCGAAACAGCATTATTATAAACGGAAATATAAGGGAAGTCAACAGAATTTGGGAAATTAGCAGAAAAGGATTGATTTTGTAAAAATAGTAAAAAAAATGGATTTTCCTATTGACATTTTTGTAAGAATAGAATATTATACAATTAACGCATACGTATGCATAACAAAAAACGATGGAGGGTTGTTGTGCGAAATGCATACGTATACCTTGACGATAACCTATATAGTATGAGAAGGGAGAACTATCATGAAAAACAAATTTACAGCGTATATTTTGGCAGGAATTATGGTATTCAGCTTAGCTGGCTGCGGAAATTCTGGCACTGCATCCGGCACAGCCGCGACAGAGGCGACCACCACAGCTATTGCAGAAACTACGGTATCATCGGATGAAAATGCTGATGCATCAGGGGAGGAGAGTAATTGGCCTACTGGTCCTGTCAGCATTTTTATCGGAGCCAAAGCAGGGTCAAACCTGGACATTAAAGCACGTTTGATTTCCAAATATCTGACTGAAGAACTGGGACAGCCTGTTGTCGTAGATAATCGTCCAGGTGCAGGGGGAATTACGGCCTGTACACAGTTTCTTGCAGAAGAGCCTAATTCAAATAGTCTTCAGTACTTTGCTGCCTCTTATTTGGCAGTAGCCCCTATCTATAATACGGTAGAATATAAACCTGAGGATTTTGTAATTGCCTCCGGCGTGGATAGTGTAGAAAATGGATTTTTCGTGGATGCTTCTTTGGGGATTAAAACACTGGATGAGTTTAAAGCCTATGCGGACGGAAAGGTGATCAAATTTGCCAGTACAGGAGTGGGAAGTGATACATTTTTACTTAGCCGTACATTGATGGATATGATGGATATTAAATCAGATACTGTGACTGGCAACGGATTTCCGGATATGATTGTCAGCACAATTGCTGGAGATACGGAAATTACTTACTGTGCTCTGGAAACTGCCCGGCAGTATGTAGCCGAAGGTTCTTTAGTTCCACTGGCAGTGTGCAATGCAGAATCCTATACCGGCTATGCAGAAGAAGGCTATGCAGAAGTACCGTCACTGACCAGCCTTGGCTATGATATAGAGTATGCCACGATTACCTGGCTGGCTATGCGTGCTGGTACGGATGAAGCAGTACTGAACAAGCTGCGTACTTCTCTGGAAAATGTATATGCGAATGAGGAATTCCAGGCAGAAATGTCTGCTGCTGGTTTCTTAATGTTGGAAGATACTTCGGCTGAAACGGTGACAGCTACCGTAGATAAAATGGTTACTGATTGTCAAAAGTTTTCTGAAAGTATTAAGTAAGCTTCCTAAAGGAGAATGGGATGAAACAAATTAAAATAAAAAAGAACCTGTCTTCAGGGATAATTGGTACACTTTTTGGGGTGGTAATGTTGGTTGCTATACCCTACTGCATTAAGGCCAAAATTTCCTTAGTTTCTTCAGGAATCGGACCGGATTATTTGCCCCGTCTGGTTGCCATTTTGATGATATGCTGCGGTATTGGATTAGTTTTTCAGAGTTTGGTATTAAAGAAGGATGAAGAAGTCGTGATTGAATTTGGAAGAGAGGGACATGCACTTTTGTTTGCGGCTGTAATGATTATTTATGTCATCCTGCTTCCAATCATTGGTTTTGTGTTTTCTTCCGTTTTATTTGTTTGTGCATCTTTGTTTTTGATGGAATGTAAAAAGCCGATGTATTACTTTTCAACAGTACTTCTGGTTTTGGTTATTTTTGCTGCGTTTAAATATGGCTTGTCCGTTGCTTTGCCAACGCTCATTCTGTAAAGGGGGAAGAGTATTATGTGGAATTTGATTTTGGGCGGGATTACGGATGTGTTTGGCCTGACCAATATTCTGCTTATTTTTGTTGGTGTATTTGTAGGCATTGTATTCGGTGCAATTCCCGGTCTTTCCACCGATCTGGCAGTAATTTTGTTCTTGCCGTTAACCTTTAATATGCCGATTATGCCCAGTATTTTACTTTTACTTGGGATTTACTGCGGAGGAACTTACGGAGGTTCCATTACGGCAATTATGATTGGTACACCGGGTACAAATACAGCTGCGGCTACTGTGTTTGACGGTTATCCGATGGCACAGCGCGGACAAGGCAGAAAAGCTCTGACTATGGCGTTAGTTGCGTCAACTATCGGCGGTATTGTCAGTGCATTGATTTTACTGTTTACCGCGCCCTATATTTCTAATTTTGTTTTAAAATTTGGTCCGCCGGAAAATTTCGGTTTAGCTATATTTGGTCTGACCATTATTGCCGGTGTAAGCGGAAACAGTGTTCTGCGCGGCATTCTAATGGGATGTTTTGGGTATTTTATTTCTTGTATCGGCGTGGATGCAGCTTCTGGTGCCACCCGTTTTACCTTTGATAACGTGTTTATGATGAAAGGGCTAAGTCTTCTTCCCATTTTGCTGGGTGTGTTTGCTTTTCCTAATATTTTAAACCAAATCTATACCAAAGGTTATTTGAATGTGCTGAAAAACCGTAAAAAACTGGATGCGGCGGATAAGCTGAGCCGAGAGGAAATCAAAGAATGTATGCCAGCGATTACAAAATCTACGTTAATTGGATCTGTGGTGGGTGCTATTCCGGCAGCAGGTGCGGCGATTGCGGCATTTATGGCGTATAACGAAGCGAAACGTGCTTCTAAAAAAGGAAGCGAATTCGGAACAGGTGTATTGGAAGGCGTGGCAGCTCCTGAAGCAGCAAATAACGCAGTAACGGGTACATCCCTGATTCCGCTGTTTACGCTTGGCATTCCGGGAAGTATTGTGGCGGCATTATTGATTGGCGCGTTTACCATGCAGGGTCTGACGCCAGGACCTACGCTGTTTAAGACACAGGCTCCGCTGATGTATGCGCTGATGGTTGGAATGATCATTTGCAATGTAGCAATGTTTTTGGAGGGGAAGTATCTGCTGCGTTTGTTTGTCCAGGTATCTAAAGTACCTCAGCAGATCTTGTTTACTGGTTTGGCTTTGTTCTGCGTTGCCGGTTCCTATGCTTCTTCTGGCATTATTTTTGATGTGTATGTATTGCTGGTTATGGGACTTGTGATGTATGTTATTCAGCGCTTTGGATTTCCCGGCGCGCCGTTTATTTTGGGTATGGTTCTTGGGCCGCTGATGGAAGCAAATCTGAAAAATTCTCTGGTTATGTCCGATGGATCATGGTTGATTTTCTTCCAGCGTCCGATTTCTCTGGCAATTCTGATTATTGCTGCATTTTTTACCACGTATTCGGTGATTAAAACACGCCAGCTTAAGAAGGCGGGAGCCGCACAGTTAGGGCAGGATGAAGCAGAAGCCTTGGAAGATTAAAGAAAAGGAAGGAAAATAAAGTGAGATCCATTACTGTAATGTATGATTCCCTGAACCGCCATATGCTTTCTGCTTATGGCAGTCAGGAAACGATTACCCCTAATTTCCTGCGTCTTGCACAGAAAACGGTAAGATTTGAACAATTTTACTGCGGCAGCATGCCCTGCATGCCGGCTCGCAGAGAGTTACATACTGGCCGTTATAATTTCCTGCACCGCAGTTGGGGACCGATTGAACCATTTGATGTATCCGCTTTTCAGCAATTAAGCGATCATGGCATTTATACACATTTCATTTCTGATCATGCACATTATTGGCAGGAAGGAGGGTTAAATTATCATAATCGGTTTAGTTCCTGTGAATTTATCCGGGGACAGGAAGGCGATCAGTGGCAGGGTGATGTGCTGGGGTATGAAAAGTCTATGGATTTAAAACGGCAGGATGAGATTAACCGTAAATATATGCAGGATGAAAAAGATCATCCGCATGTGCGTGCCTTTTACGCCGGAATGAAGTTTTTGGAAAAGAATGTAGCACAGGATAACTGGCATCTGCATCTAGAGTATTTTGATCCACATGAGCCTTTCTTTGTACCGGAAAAATACAAAAAAATGTATTTGGAGCGAACAAGTGAACAGGATTGGCCGTCGTATGAGCCAGTTTCTGACGAAGGGCTGACGGCACAATACCGGCAGAATTACTGTGCGTTGCTGACCATGTGCGATTATTATCTTGGATTATTGCTGGATTTTATGGACGAACATGATATGTGGAAAGATACCATGCTGATTGTTCATACAGATCATGGTTTTCTTCTGGGAGAACATGGATATCAGGCGAAAAATTATATGCCGACTTATGATGAATTATGCCATTTGCCATTCTTTTTATGGGACCCGGTGTGTAAGAAAATGGACTGTACGGAAACTGCATTAACGCAGACAATTGATATAGCACCGACCCTGCTGGATTTTCATCAGATCGAAGCGCCTCCTGTGATGCAGGGAAAATCCCTTCTGGACGTATTGCGCAAGGGAGCAAGACCTCATGACTATGTGATTTTTGGATACTTTGGAAAACATGTGAATATTACTGATGGACGCTATGTTTATATGCGTGCAGGCCGCAATGAAGAGTTAAATGAATATACGTTGATGCCCACACACATCTTCACATCCTTTACTAAACAAGAACTTCAGAATGCGGATCGGCAGCTAACGGACAGCTTTGCGTTTACGGATGGAATTCCGGTAATACGGATACCAGCTTCTACAGAGGAGGCACCGGATAATTCCTGTTATTGGTATGATATACACATGAAATATGGAGATCTGTTGTTTGATTTAGAAGATGATCCGCATCAGGAACATCCAATGCAAGACAGCATAGTAGAAAAAAGGATGGCAGATGCGTTGATACAGGAATTAAATAACAGTGATGCACCCGAAGAACAATATCGGAGGCTGGCTCTCGGTTAAGGAGGAAATACAATGAAAAACCAACCGAATATTCTGCTGTTGTTTTCTGATCAGCATAGAGGAGATTGGATGCCTTATGATCAGGAAACCTTTGAGCAGATTCATGCCGTACCTGTTCCGGTACGTATGGATAATCTACGTAAACTTATGGATATAGGCTGCACATTTACCCGAAATGTCAGTAATTCCCCACTGTGCGTACCAGCTCGTGCATGTTTAGCTTCAGGAATGCAGTATGATAACTGTGAAGTTTATAATAATGATTACTGTTATCCGCTGAATAAGCCTACTTTTTACGGCGTATTAAAGGAAGGGGGATATAATGTCTGCGGTGTAGGTAAATTTGATCTGCATAAGCCGATTTTTTATTGGGGTACGGACGGATGGATTGAGCAAATGGCTGATTTAGGATTTACCGATGCGATAGACAGCGAAGGGAAATATGATTTATTATGGTCTTCCTTCTATGAACCTAAAGGTCCTTATGCAAAATACCTAACCGATCACGGTTTGCTCCATGAACATGCGAAAGATTATATTTTGCGCTATTTAAATGCAAATGATGTACGACCTACGCCTTTGCCGGAACATGCCTATGCCGATAACTGGGTAACAGCGAATGCCATTAAGAAGATACAGAATCTGGCAAAAGAGGATAAACGATGGTTTATGCAGGTGAATTTCTCTGGCCCTCATAATCCGTGGGATGTAACGAAAGCAATGAAAGAAGCCTGGAAGGATACCGACTTCCCCTTGCCTGAAAGTTATCATGGCGATCCTGAGGCATTAAGAGAAGTAAGGCAAAATTATGCAGCAATGATCGATAACATTGATCGCAATATTGGTCTGATTATAGAAGAGTTAAAAAAATCTGGCCAATATGACAATACAGTGATTATCTATGCCGCAGATCATGGAGAAATGATGGGCGATCATGATCGATACATGAAGAGTGTGCCATATCGCGGTTCTATTCATATTCCTCTGGTAATTAGCGGACCGGGAGTTCGCCAGGGGACAGTATGCGACGAAATGGTGCAGCTGCATGATATAGCAGCTACAGTAACGGATTTTGCAGGATTGTCCATGCCGGATGATTGTGATTCTTGTTCACTCAAGCCGCTGGCCACAGATGCATATGCAGAGCCTGTTCGTGATTATCAGGTCAGCATCCTATACAATTCACTTAAATTTGGAAAGCCTTATCCGGGGTATGAAGATCTGATGGACTGCCGCAAATTAAAACCGGATAACGAATATATCCAAGAGTTTTGTCAGGTTCTTGGTTTGACAGAAACGAAAGCTTCCATGACAAAATTCAGTTACAGCAAGGACTGGTACTGTATTATGAATAAGCGCTATAAATTGATCGAG
>ERZ808028.738-NODE-738-length-23741-cov-7.541498_pt1 | contig 23741 bp, 29 predicted proteins | sample MGYA00380184_ERZ808028 | MGnify/ENA primary metagenome ERZ808028 (study PRJEB31490, sample SAMN06133397) | mouse gut metagenome | isolation source: J8_1 | host: mice | place: China: Chengdu | collected 2015-05 ...
GATGAGCCTCCCGTTGGCGAATGGGTCTGCGTGACCACGGGCCTGCTGTCCGGCTATATGCTGGCAAAGCACCTGGCTCCGCTGACCGCTGAGCTGAAGCAGGTCCTTGAGTATGACTGAGGCGCGTATGGCCAGCCTGCTGGCCTACTGCAAACTGACGGAGCTGGCGGACGACCCGGAGGTGCAGGCGCTGATCCCGGTGCTGTACGACGCGGCGGTGGGGTATCTGGCCGACGCCGGGGTGTCCCAGCCCCCGCTGGGCACCCCAAGGGCGGCGCAGTATGATCTGGCGGTGAATTACATGGTGGCGGACGGCTGGGACCGCCGGGACATGACCGGCGGGGCGGAGCGCGACAATCTGGTGTTCCGGCGGCTCATCAACCAGCTGAAGCGGACGGAAGGGCTATCCGCCGGACCCTGAAAGGAGGCCGGTATTATGGCAAAACAGGCCCAGGCTGGGGAGCTTCGTACCCGAATCTACATCAGGAAGACGGTGAAGGAGGTGGACGGCGAGGGATCACAAATCAAGAAAGAACAAAGCGTGTTCGGCCCGGAGGAGCCGGAACGGGTGTGGCACTGTAAATGGGTGAACGCCTACGGGACGGAGACCATGACCGCCATGCAGTTCCAGATCCAGGAGCCCGCCACCCTGACTATGCGGTACTCGCCGCTGATCCGGCCCGACTGCCTCATCTACAAGCTGGGCGACCCAGCGCCCTATGAGGTCGTCAGCGTCAACGACGTGGAAGAGCGCCACCGCTGGCTGGAGGTCAAGGTCCAAAGAAGGGAGGCAGCGCGGTGAGCGTGGAGGCCAGGGTTAAGGCCGCGCTGGACCCTTTTGGGGACCCGGTGGAAAAGTCTCTGCTGTACGCCGCTGCTGATGAGCGCCCGCCCCGGTACTATACGTTTCTCTGTGAATCCTTTGGCGACGACTACGGCGACGATGAGCCGGGCTGCGAACGCTGGCTGGTGAGCGTACATTTCTTTGCCCCGCTGGGGAAGAGCTGCCTCCAGCGGGTGCGGGAGACTAAGGGGGCGCTGTTCCGGGCTGGGTTCACTTGGCCCCGGTGCACCGACGCCACCGACCAGGACGGTCAGCACTATGTGCTGGAGTGCGAGACAGCGGAGCCCATTCAGGACGGGGGTGTGGATGATGGCGCATATGTCTGTTGATGGGCTGGGCCCACTCATTGACGACTTTATGACGTTGGCTTCTTTGCCGGACAGCGTAGTGGATGACATGTTGAACGCTGGGGCAGATGTGGTTGCCGAGGCCCAGCGTGCCGAGATTCAGCGCCAGTGGAAGGGCTCCTACTCCATGGGCATATCCGCAAAGTCAATCAAAAAAGCCAAAAAAATTCGTACAACAAAATATTTAGGAATCACTGGCCGCTATATTAACATTTATCCCCAGGGCACTCGGAAACGGGGCAAAAAAAGCATCCGCAACGCGGAGATTGCGTTTATCAATGAGTATGGAGCCCCGGGGCGGGGCATTGCCTCCCGTCCGGCCATTGCGTCCGCAAACGCAAAGGCAGAGCGACAGGCGGTGGAGGCCGGAGAAAAGGTCTACCACGCCTATTTAGACAGTAAAAACCTGTAAGGAGGGGTTGTTTTGGCAAGTTTTGGCGCGAAATATCCTTTTTTCAACAAGATCAAGTCTGAACCGGCGGGCGCCCTGCCGGTGTACGAGGGGGACCCGGTGCGGATTGGGCGGCTGGTAAAGGCTGACCTCACCGTAAACCTGGCCTCCGGGAAGCTCTTTGCCGACGACGGCCTGGCCGAGACGGTGGATGAGTTCTCCAACGGCTCCATTGCCATGGAGACCGACGACATGACGGATGATGTGGCCTCCGTGGTGTACGGCGCGGAGGTGGCGGACAAGGAGGTTCGTTACAATGTGGGCGACGACCCCCCGGCAGGGGGGCTGACCTATCTCAAAAAGCTGATGCGGAGAAAGAAGGTACTGTACAAGGGGTACTATTATCCCCTGGTCAAGGCGGCTCTGGGGGGCGACACCGCCCAGACCAAGAGCGACAGCATCACCTTCGGCACCGCCGCCACCACCTTCACCGTCTTTGCCTGTGAGAGCGGCGATTGGCGGATCACTGAGGAATTTCCCACCGAGGCGGAAGCTGTGGCCTGGATTCAGGAGAAGCTGAAGGGAACGGCTGTTGAAGGCGGCGCGAGCGAGGAAAACGGCGCTGATCCTGGGAGTGCTGTGGGATGAAGGCAGTCAAATTTCCTCTGGCGGGCCGGGAACGGTATCTGGCTTTTACTGTGGAGGCCATATTCCAGATCGAGGAGCAGTTCGGCGGTACGGGGCAGCTCTTGGAGACCATGCAGAAGGGAGGAAGGGAGGGAATCGCCGCCGCCTGCCGGGCCGCCGCCCTTCTGGCGGAGCAGGGGGAGCTGGGCCGGCGCGGCCTGGGCTACGATCCCCAGCCCATAGCGGAGGCGGAGGTCATCTCCGCCACCCTGTCCCCCGGCGAAGCGGCGGCGCTGTCCATGGCCATTGCCGCCGCCGTCTCCCTGGGCTATGGACGGGAGGTGGAGGCGGAGAACGATGAGGTGGACCTGGGCCTGGCCGAGCTGGAGGCGCAAAAAAAAACCGGATGACCCGGTCCCACTACCTGCGGATCGGGACGCTGTGCGGCCTGTCCCGGAAAGACACCCTGCTGTCCGCCCCTGGGGAGCTGGGGGATCTGTGGGAGCTGTACCTCCAGGCCCACGGGGGACGACGGAGTGTGGAAGAGGAATGAAAACCGCCCCGGCGAAAGCCGGGGCGGGGGTCAGCTGACATTTAGCTTTGCTTTCAGTGCCTCCTGTAAGACCTGGGAAAAATTCACTCCGGCCTGTTCAGCCTGACGGTTCAGCCAGGCTGGAATAGAGAGGGTCTTTTTGACCGCGCGGGAGTCGTATTTCCTGCGGTATTCGTCGGTGTCTGCGTAAACATAGTTTACGAACTCCGGGGCCGCTGCCTGCAGGGGCTGAGTGGGGGCGGGGATCTCTTCCTTATCATCCTCCGCAGACCACAGCCACATGGATACGGCGTCTCCAGCCATAAAAATGGCGTCGGCTAAATCTTTTCCCTCTGTAATGCAGCCGGGCAAATCCGGCACTGTCACGGTAATGGAGCCATCGTCTTCATTGGGATGGAAAATAGCAGGATAAACATATTTTGCCATTGAAAATACTCCTTTCGGTTTTATGCAGGGGAGACAGGCGGGCTATTTAAGCCCCGCCTGTTCCAGGATTCCTTTTGCCGTATATTCATTAACCTCGCTGTGCCGGGGAATTGGGATTCTGACTCCGGGCTTTTGAGGATGTTTTGCTATGTCATGGTTCCCGCCAGGAATAATGATCCATCCGGCTTTTTTCAGCGCCCTGTCAATGTCCCGCCGCTTCATTTCCCTCACCTCTTAAATTTATTATAGCACGTAATAATACGTATGTCAAGTGTTTGTACGTAAAAATACGTAAATTTTAACGGCTACCCCTGTGGGAAGGAGACAAGACCATGGCCACACGTACAATTACCACAAAGCTTGCCCTTGACGGCGAGGCGGAGTACCGGGCAAAAGTCAAAAATATCAATGCCGAGCTGGCTTTGCACAAGTCGGAGCTGGAAAAGGTCCAGGCTCAGTACAAAACCAGCGCCAACAGCCTGGAGGCGCTGTCCGCCAAACAGTCCGCCCTCAAGGGTCAGCTGGAAGCATTGAATAAGCGCCATGAGGCGCAGGCGGAAATGCTGAAAAAGGCTCAAGAGGCCCAGACGAAATTTTCTGCCCAGGCAGAAAAGCTGAGGGATAAACTGGAGGCGCTTCGGAGCTCCTCCGCCGCCACTGCCGAAGAGGAGGAAAAGCTTCAAAAAGAGCTGGCCCAGGCAGAGGCGAACATGCAGAAAGCAGGTAATTCGGTCACTTTTTACCAGAAGCAGCTCAACAGCACCGAGCGGGACCAGGCCAAACTGGGTACGGAGCTGAAAAAAACGGCGGGATATCTGAATGAGGCAGAGTCCGACTTTTACAAGTGCGCCAAGTCCATTGACGAATATGGAAATGAGGTCAAGGACGCAGGGGAGGATTCCAAGGAATTTGGCGACGCCTCTAAAGAGGCCGTTAATCAGCTGGCCGGGGCCCTGGCCGCCGCCGGTGTGGCCAAGACGGTGGAGGAGATCGCCGCCGCCCTCATGGAGTGCGTGGACGCCTTCGGCGAATTTGAATCCCAAATGTCCACGGTAGAAGCCATCTCCGGGGCCTCCAGTGCTCAAATGGGTGAGCTGACGGAAAAGGCTAAGGAAATGGGGGCCACCACCTCCTTCACCGCCACTGAGGCGGGTCAGGCCCTGGAATACATGGCGATGGCCGGGTGGAAGACCAACGACATGCTGGGCGGCCTGGAGGGGATCATGAACCTGGCGGCGGCCTCCGGGGAGAGCCTGGGGGCCACGTCGGACATTGTCACCGACGCACTGACCGCTTTCGGGCTGGCGGCGTCGGACAGCGCCCATTTCGCCGACGTGCTGGCGGCGGCAAGCTCCAACTCCAACACCAACGTGGGCATGATGGGCGAGACGTTCAAGTATGCCGCCCCGGTGGCTGGGGCCCTGGGCTACTCCATTGAGGACACCGCCCTGGCCATTGGCCTGATGGCCAACGCCGGCATCAAGGGCAGTCAGGCGGGCACCGCGCTGAGGGCCTCTCTGACCAACCTGACAAAGCCCAGCAAAGAAAACGCCGCTTATATGGAAAAGCTGGGGATCTCCCTGACTGACAATGAGGGAAATGTCAAATCCTTATCCGAATTAATTGGGACTCTGCGGGAGCGCTTCTCTGAGTTGACCGAGGCGGAAAAAGCGGAGTACGCGGCGGGCATCGCGGGCAAAGAGGCTATGAGCGGCCTTCTGGCCATCGTCAACGCCTCCGAGGCTGACTATCAAAAGCTGGCCCATGCCATTGACACCTGCAACGGCTCAGCGCAGAGGATGGCGGAAACCAAGCTGGACAATTACGCCGGGCAGGTCAAATTGCTGGAGTCCGCTATTGATGGGCTGAAGCTGGAAATCGGAAGCCAGTTGGCCCCAGTGCTCACTGATTTGGCTGGAGGCGCTACTACGGTAGTGGGCGGGCTGACTAAGCTGCTGGAGGTGTGCCCCGCTATTGTTCCTATCCTGGCGGGACTGGTGACAGCGGGAAAGGCGTTTGTAGCGGCCTTTGCCGGGTTTGCTATCATCAAAACAATCACGCCTATGGTGACAGATTTTAATGCGGCGCTTGCGGCCAACCCCATGGGGATGGTGGCTGTGGCTGTCATTGGTGTGGTTACAGCTCTTGGAACTCTTGCGGCAAGGCTGAAGGATACAGATCAACAGACCAAAACCTTCACCGATTCCCTCAAGGACAGCAAGAACGCCTACGACGATCTGACCGCCTCCATGGCGGAACAGAAGATGTCCAACCGGGCCATGGCCTCCTCTCTCCGGGAACTGCTGTCGGTGGAGCAGAAATCCGAACTGCAAAAGGACCTAATCCAGCAGAAGGTGGAGCAGCTCAATGAGGCCGTGCCGGAGCTGAATCTGGCCTATGACCGGGAAAAGGATGCCCTGGTGGGTGTCACCGAGGCGGAGCTCAATTCCATGCTGGCTCGGGAGGAGGCCCAAGCGCAGTATGAGGCCCAGGTGGCCCGGCTGGGAGAGCTGACCACTGAGCGGGCGGAGATCGAGTCTCGGCTGATGGAGGCCCGGCTGGCGCTGAATGAGGCCGAGGAGACAGGCGTGGGGAATACCCTGGAGCTCCAGAACGCCATCAAGGAGCTCACCGCCGCACAGGAGGAGAATGAACAGCAGACCGCCGCGCTGGAGGAGGCATCCCGGGCCTACGGCGAGGAACAGGCCCAGGCCGCCGCCAAGTCCCGGGAAATGGAACAGCGCATCCAGGATCTCAACGCCCAGATGGCGGAACTGGACGAGGCCCATCAAAAAAATATGGAGGCCGCCCGAGCTAACCTTGAGCGTCAGATGGGGCTTTTTGAGGACCTGAAAAAATCAGCGGACATCTCCATCAATGATTTGATCGAGTCCCTGAACAAACAAGAAGAGGCTACGAATTCCTACGCTGAAAACATCCAGAAAGCCATGGAGCGGGGAGTGGATGATGGTCTGATTCAGAAGCTGTCCGATGGGAGGGAGGAATCCGCGCGCATTTTGGATGCGATTGTAAACGGTACTGACGAGGAGATTGACAACCTAAACGATGCGTTCGGCAGAGTTGAGGAGGGAAAAACTGCCTTTGGCCAGGTCATAGATGAGCTAGAGAACGATTATTCCAATAAAATGGATGAAATAGTCAGGAAAATGAATGAATCCATGGCGGAGCTGAACCAGGCGGAAGAGGCCTGGAAGGTCGGGCAGGACAACATCCAGGGCCTGATAAACGGTGCAACAAGCAAAATGGGGGCTCTTACGGCTACTTATGTTAAAGCGGCGAAAGATGCTCTCAATGCTTACGCAAGGGAGATGGACCAACACTCCCCGTCAAAAAAGTTTTACAAGATGGGCCGCTTTGACATTGAGGGGCTTATCCTGGGTGTTAAGTCGGAAGAATCCAAGCTGGCGGCGGCGTACCGAGAAGCCGCGCAGTCAGCCCTTTATAACATGGAACATCACCTGCCCGCCAGAATCATGGAACCCCGTGCCAGCGCCGCCCAGGAGCGGCAGGCCCAGGCCATCGCGGCGGCGTTCCAGACGCAGAGCGGCGAGACCAGGGGGTTCACCATTCACATCGACAGGGTGGAGGTCCGAAACGACCAGGACGTGGACCGCATTGCCCGAAAGCTCTATCAGCTGACCCAGCAAGAGTACAGAGGGAGAGGAGGCGGGAGCCTGTGAGCGGATTTACATTTCGGGGCGTACACAGCAAAACTTTCGGGATTTATACCCAGGACCAGAGCCGGACCATCCTCCCGCCCAGGCGGGAGAGCCGGGTGGTTATTCCCGGCAGGTCCGGATACTATGACGGAGCTATTCCAGGCGTTTATGACGAGCGGGAGGAGAGCATTTTGTGCGGATTCAAATGCCCTCAAGGGAAGACCGTACCAGAGGTCTGCCGGGAGATTGCCTACTGGCTGGCCGGCTCCGGTCGGCTCAGCTATGACAAAGAGCCGGACAAGTATTATGCAGCCCAGATTACCGGGGGCCCGCCCATGGAGCAGCACCTCAAATATGGTTGCTTTACGCTCACGTGGTCCTGCAACCCGCCCTTCGCCCTGGGGAGGACGGTGACCATGCCCATCCATTCCGGAGAGAATGCCGTCTCCTACCGGGGCACGGCGGAAACGCCCTGCGTCATCGTGCTGCGCAACCTGTCCGACGGCGGCGTGCAGGAGGTCGCCATCACAGCCATAAAAAGGAGGATTTAGCCGTGTACGCCTGTCAATTCTTAGAGAGCGGTGTTTTGAACGCCCTGCGGGGGGTGGCCTTCACCGCTCCGGCCAAGTGCTATCTGGCCCTGTACATCAACGACCCAGGCGAGGCCGGGACGGCGGGCACCGAGGTGAGCTACCCCGAATACAAGCGTATGGAGCTGGACTTCTCCGTCCCGGCGGACTCCAACGGGGGACTTGGGGTGCAAAACCTCACCGACATCACGTTCCCCACCCCCACCGCCGCTGCGGGCACCATCACGCATATCGGCGTGCTGGATTCCCTGTCCGGCGGCAATATGCTGGCCCGCGCCGAGCTGGTGGAGCCGCTGGTAATCGGCGGCGGCGAACCTCCGGTGTTTCTGGCCGGGGACGTGCTGTTCTATCTCACCGGAAACCTGTCCAAGGCGTGGAAGGCCAAGGTGCTCAACGTGTTCCGGGGGCAGTCCATCCAGGGGATTTCCCCCTGCTTCTCCCTGTGGAACGGCTCTCCCGAGTCCTCCGGGTCCGAGCTGTCCGGGGATAATTACCAGCGCCTCCCCCTGACCTTCGGCGCTCCGGCGGAGCAGGCGTCCGGGCAGCTCACCGCCCGGAATTCCGCCGCCGCCGCGTTCCCCAGGCCGTCCACCGCCTGGGGCCTCTGGAGCTGGTCCGCCATCTACTCCGCGCCCTCCTCCGGAGAGCCGGTGTTCATCAAGGCGCTGACTGAGCCGGTGGAGCTGAAGCGGGGATACATGCCCACCATCGCCGAGGGGGCGGTGGTGGTCGGGATCAACTGACGATGTACGGTGAAAACCGTTACGGCCTGACCCGGTATTCATCCAACCGGGAGGGGAGAGCGGTTCCCGCAGACGGGTGCTTTGCCGAGTCCATGGGGGCGCTGGCCGGGGCCGCCATTCCGGTGGTTTTCCGGGAGCTGTATGGAGAGGCGGTGCGGGCATCCGCATGGGTAACCATATCCGTAACCACGTCCTTTTCCGCCGGGGAAAGCCTTGGGGCGCAGGTGCGCATGGCGGCGGATGTGCTGCTTGTGGAGGACTTCCCCGCGGTCCTTCATGGGGACGCGCGGGGACGAAAGGACCTGCCTGCGGGGGCTGAAATGGCGGAGGCGCTGGGGGCCTTCGGGCAGGGCTCCAAGACAATCCCCATGTCTCTGACCCTGCCGGCACGGCTGGGCGCGGGTGCGTCCGGGTCCAAGAATATCGCTGCCCACATGGCCGCCCCCGAGATACTCACCGCCATGACGCAGGCCACCTCCCAGACTGCGGAGCGGGCCGTGTTCCGGCTCACCATTCCGCCGGGCGGGGAGCTGCGCATTGACAGCGGGCTTTTCACCGTTCTCCTGGACGGTGAAAACGCCCTTCACGCCCAGTCCGGAGACTGGCCCGCCGTGTCCCGCGAGCTGCTCCGCCTCACGGTGGAGAGCGCCTCCGGCGGCGGGCTGGAGGGCCAGCTCATCTATACGGAGAGATATCTATGATGGAAGTATTCGACCGGGCCTCCCGGCGCAGGGTGGCCATTCTGGAAAACGCCTACGGCGTCTCCGAGCAGCAGCGGATGAACGCCGTCTGGCACCTGAACTTTTCGCTGCCCTGCCAGGACCCGAAAAACGAGTTCTGCAAACCGTTCCACTACGTCCGGCACAACGGCGGGGAGCTTTACCGCATCATGCCCTCCGCCCTGGACGTGGATGAGACGGGAGCCCTGTCCTACCAATGCGAGCACGTCCTGGCGACCCTGATTGACAATATTCTTTTCGGGTATCACATTGTCGGGAACCTGGGGACCTATACCCCGGACGTGATCCGGTACGTCCTGGACCACCAGCTTGTGAAAAATTGGGTCCTGGACGAGTGCGACTATAAAAACCAGTTTGAATATGGGTGGGAGCAAGAGTCCCTCCTCGCCGCCCTCTTTTCCGTGGCGGCGCCCCTGGCGGGCCCCTACATCTGGCGGACAAATACGGCGGTTTATCCGTGGCGCCTGTCATTAAAGCGCCTGAACACGGCGGGGGCGCCGGAGATGTACGTCCGGCGCAGGCACAATATGACCTCCTTCCACCGGGACAGCGAGCCCCAGCAGGTGGTGACCCGCCTCTATCCCCTGGGCTACGGCGAGGGGGTGAACCAGCTGGACATCACAGGGGTGAACGGCGGCGTGCCCTACCTCCAAAGCCCAAAGGCCGTCACGGACAAATACGGCGTCATAGAGCGGGTGTGGACGGACAGGCGGTACGAGGACCCGGACAGCCTGAAAGCCGCCGCCCAGGCCATGCTGGACGGCCTACAGGAGCCCTTGCTGTCCTATGAGGTGGGATTCCAAGAGCTCACCCAGTCGGACCACGACCGGGCCGCCGTGGGCAAGCGGGTGCGGCTGGTGCTGCCCGAGGCGGGGGAATATGTGGACACGTTTATCGTTGGGGTGGACCGGGACTACGGCGACACGGCCAATTCTACGCTGACGGTGGCGAACAGGGAGACCTCCATCGCCTCCTCCCTGGCGGACATGGCGGACCGGCAGCGCATTGAGATGACCTATGCCCAGGGGGCGACGCAGATTTATTCCCAGACTCTGCAGGCCAACTGCAGCGCGGAGAGCGGAGCGGTGATGGATTTTTTTCTCCCGCGCGAAATGCGCATTGTGAACAAGGTGCTGGTGAAGGTGCGCATGGGCCGGTTCCGGGCCTACTCCCAAAGCACCCGGAGCGAGACGGCCAGGGTGATCTCCTCCACCACCAGCGACAGCCAGACATGGACCAGTTCCGGCGGCGGGGGCGGCTCCCAGACCAGCACATCCGGCGGCGGAAGCACGGCCACCTCCGAGGGGGGCGGCGGCGTCACCACCGACACCGGAACCAGCGGCATCAACGTGAGCTATGACTACGGCACCACCGAATCCGCCCAGGGCCACACCCACCAGTACAGGGTGGTCAGCGGACACCAGCACCGGGTGGCGCTCCAGGACCACAAACACAGCGTGCGCATTCCGGACCACCAGCACAGCGTATCCTTCCCCAGCCACAACCACACGGTGCAGATCTCCGGCCACGCCCACAATGTGACGGTTCCCGCCCACGCCCACGGCATCACCCCCGGCATTTTTGAGTTCGGCGACCCCCAGCGGTTCGGGCTGTACGTCAACGGGGAGAAAAAGGCGGACTTCGGCGGGCGGGAGGCGGAGCTCGATATTACGGACTTTTTGACGGATTCGGACAACATGATCCCCCGGGGGAGCTGGTTGTCTCTGGAGGTCCGCCCGGACGACCTGGCCTATATCAGCATTGCCTTGGTGGTGCAGGGCTTTATTCAATCCCGTGGGGATAAAACAGTCTAGGAGGTTTTTCTATGGCGGCAGTACTCTATCCCGGCATCCCATTCTCGCCGCAGGCGGCCCTCACAAGCAACATAGGCGCGGCGGATACCATTATTGAGGTCTCGGACGTCTCGGCGTTCCCGGCCGCCCCCAACCTGGCCACCATTGGAACGGACGAGGAGGGGGAGACCGTCCTATACACCGCCAAAACAGGGACCGCCCTCTCCGGCTGCCGGAGGGGCGTCGAAGGGACGGCCCGGGCCTGGACGGCGGGGGAGCTGATTGGGCGGAACTTCACCGCCAAGGACCACGCGGACCTGATCGCGGCGGTGGGGGAGGCCATGGAGCTGGCCGGACAGCCCGGTCCCCAGGGGCCCAAGGGCGACACGGGCGAGCAGGGGCCCAAGGGAGAGAAAGGCGACCGGGGCGAGGCCGGGGCCGCCGGTCCCAAGGGGGACGCCGGTGAGCAGGGCCCCAAGGGGGACAAGGGCGACCGGGGTGAGACGGGCCCCCAGGGCCCCCCGGGGGAGAACGGCGTCTCTATGGAAGAGGTGACCGCGGCCATCCGGGCGGCGGTGCTGGACAGCTGGGAGGGATTATATTGAGCGTACAGGAGACAAATTTGAGGGCCATCGCGGACGCCATCCGGGAGAAGGAGGGCACCGCCGAGCCCATTCCCGCCGGGGACTTCGCCGCCCGGATTCTGGCCATTCAGGCCGGGGGCGGCGTGACGCTGGAATCCATCGCCATCACCGCGCCGCCCAACAGGGTGCAATACAAGACCGGGTCGCTGTTCGACCCCACCGGCATGAGCGTGTGGGCGGAGTTCTCCAACGGCTACGGGCTCTACGTGAACCACGCCGACCTGGTGTTTGACCCGGCGGGGCCGCTGGAGGAGGGGACGGACAGCGTGACGGTGCGCTTCTCCTGGGGCGGGGAGAGCGCGGAGACCGTTCAGGCCATCAGCGTCCGCAGCGTCCAGATCTTCGGCGTGGAATGGGACGGAGGACCAGGTACGAAATGGTCCCGAACGGATGATGCCGCCGGATTTACCGACCCGGTTCCCGCCGTGAGCAATGGTACGGGCAGCTCCCCCTTTGACGATATCATGCCTTGGGCAGGGATGGTAAAGGAGGACCGGGCCGGGGGCGTGGAAGTGAAAGAGCCCAAGTATTGGTTCAAGTGGACCAAGACGGGCAAGACGATGAAGCTGCAGATTGCGAACGGACCCGTGGAAGGATTCCATGTGGACCCGGTGAACATGGACCGGGGCGACGGGCTGGGAGAGCTGGAGTTCTCCTACATCGGGCGGTATCACTGTGGCAACGATTACAAGTCCACCACCAACGTAGCGCAGAAAGTCAACATCACCAAAAGCGCCGCCCGGACTGGCATCCACGGCCTGGGGGATAACTTCTGGCAGATCGACTTTGCACAGTTCTGGTATATCGGGATGCTGTTCCTGGTGGAGTTTGCCGACTGGGATGGTCAGGCCACCATTGGCTATGGTTGTTCCGCCAGCGGTTCCAGGGAGAATAACGGTAAGACAGACGCCATGCAGTACCACACAGGAACCACGGCGGACAGCCGCGACAGCTATGGGTTCACTCAGTACCGCAATATCGAAGGCTGGTGGGACAATGTCTATGACTGGCTGGACGGCTGCTATAACAATAGAGACGGCTTGAGTGTTATCATCAATCCCAATCAGTTCAGTGAGGGCGCAAATGGTATTCTGCTTGGCTATCCATCTAGCGGATTTGCGTCTGAGTTTGCCATCCCAACCCAAAGTGGACTTGAATGGGCCCTATATCCTATTGCCAGTAATGGTAGCACCACGACTTATGTATCGGATGGCATGAACTTCAATAGTGGATACAATAGCGTGTGGCACGGCGCTTATTATAGCCAGGAACTGAATGGTGGACTGTTTTGTATCACCTGCGCTAATGAGCGCGGTGACTTCGCCGGCTGCCGCATCCAGGAACGCCCGCCGAAGGCGGCATAAGGGGGGGGGGACAACATGGAATACGAGTACATATTCGGCACCAACGGCAACGCGGAAACCCTGCGGGTGAAGGGCCCGGCCCACACCGCCCTGTCCGGCTTCCGGCAGGTGGAGCAGGAGTACCCCGGCGAGACCGCCGTCCACCGCTTCCGGGTGGTGCGCAAGCTGAAAGAGGCGGAGGACCCGGAGGGCAACTGCTACGACTGGTACGAGATCGACCGGCACTACCGCGCTGCGGACAAGAGCGCCGCCCTCCAGGCGGAGCTGGACGCCACCAAACAAAAACTGGCCGCGTCCATCCAGTCCAACGCCATGCTGGAGGAGTGCCTGGTGGAGATGGCGGGTGTGGTCTATGGGTGACCGATTGGCCGGACTGGCCTTTTGGATATTTACCAAATTGAAAGGAGACTGTGAAATGATGGCTATGTTATTCGCGTGCCGCGTGGTGGAGGAGCGGACCAAATTCTCCGCCGTGCCCCGCCTGCTGAAGCAGCAGGTGGCGGACATCATCATCAACGACTTTGGCATGCCGGAGCTGGTGCCCGCTGAGTTCGGCGGAACGGCGGAGGGGTGACCTCTGCGTCTGAAAGGAGTAGTTTACACATGGAGAAGACAATTCATCAGCTCAAGGCGGCGATGGCCGGACTGCTGGGGCTGCTCACCGGCCTGTGGGGCTGGTTCGGGTGGCTGGTGGTGGGCTGGATCGGCTGCATGGCGTTGGATTACGCCACCGGGTCCATGGCGGCGGCCAAGGAGGGGGAGTGGTCCAGCGCCAAGGCCCGGGAGGGCATTTGGCACAAGTGTGGGATGATTGTGGTGGTGCTGGTGGCGGCGGGGGCGGACATGCTGCTGTCCCTGGTGCTGGCCAACCTGCCGCTGGTGGAGCTGCCCGTCCGGTACGCGGGGCTGGTGTGCCCGGTGGTGCTGGTGTGGTACATCGTGACGGAGCTGGGGTCCATGGCGGAGAACGCGGTGGCCATGGGGGCCCCGGTCCCCAAGTGGCTGGTGAAGCTGCTGGCCATGAGCAAGGGCCTGGTGGACCAGGCCGGGGAGGAGCTGGGCGGTGGGGACGATGGATAACGCCCGCCTCATATGGGACAAGCTGTGCGCCGCCGGGCTCACCCCGGCGGGGGCGGCGGGGCTGCTGGGCAACCTGCACGCCGAGAGCGGGCTGAACCCCCGGAACCTGCAAAACAGCTATGAAAACAAGCTGGGGATGAGCGACCAGGAGTACACCGCCGCCGTGGACAGCGGGGCCTACGGCTCCTTCTCCACCGACGGCGCGGGCTATGGCCTGGCCCAGTGGACCTACGGCAGCAGAAAAGCCGCCCTGCTGGCCTACGTCAAGGCCAGGGGGCGGTCTGTGGGGGACCTGGACACGCAGGCGGGGTATCTCCTTCAGGAGCTGCAAAGCCTGTTCCCGGCGGTTCTGAGGCTGCTGAGGGCCACGGTCAGCGTCCGGGAGGCGTCGGACTGCGTCTTGCTCCAGTTTGAGCGCCCCGCCAACCAGAGCGCGGCCAACTGCGCCCGGCGGGCGGCGCTGGGGCAGGAGTTCTATGACAAATTCGCGGGAGGAAAAAACATGAACTATCTCATGACGGCGGCGGCGTTCTGCGCCAAGCTGAAAGACATTGCGGACAACCGCAAAACGGCCTACATGCTGGGCCCCTGGGGCTGGCCCGCCACCGACAAGATGATCACCCGGGCCACCACCCAGGGCAGCAACGCCAAGACCAACCGGCAGTGGCTGCCCCAGGCCAACGCCATCAAGGACGAGGGTTTCCTGTTCGACTGCGTGGGCCTCATCAAGGGCATCCTGTGGGGCTGGGACGGCGACATGAGGCGCACCTACGGCGGGGCGGGGTACGCCTGCAACGGCGTGCCCGACTATGACGCAAAGAAAATGATCGACTGCTGCCGGGAGGTGTCCACCGACTTTTCCGACATTGTGCCCGGTGAGGCCGTGTGGATGGACGGCCACATCGGAGTGTACATGGGCGAGGGCCTGGTGGTGGAGGCCACACCCAAGTGGCGGGGCGGGGTGCAGTGGTCTACCTGCTTGAACGTGGCTGCAAAGCAGGTTCCCGGCACCGCCGGGAGCCGGAGGTGGACCAAACACGGTAAGCTGCCGTGGGTGGATTGCGCCGCCAAGGAAACTGAAAAGGAGGACGATGAGATGTTTACCTATGAGCAGTGGAAGGAGTACATGGACCGCTATCGCAGGGAGCTGAGCCCGGATCACGATCAGTGCTGGGCGGAGAATGAGCTGGCCGCCGCCGTGGCCGCCGGGATCACAGATGGAAAGAGACCCCACGACTTTGTGACCCGCGAAGAGGCCGCGATCATGGCCCTGCGGAGCAAGGGCTGACCGTGCTGGGCTGGCGGGCGGCGACGGGCTGAACGGAAAAAGAGCGGGGCATCTGGTTCGGATGCCCCGCTCTTTTTAAATGCTTTAGGTGACAGGGGAAGGAACATTGAGAGCGGTGCTTGCTGTTTGCCCGCTTGCGTCATATGCGGTGATAGTGATGATAAAAGTGCCAGGTTCATAGAAATTTGCAAAAAAGGTCCAGTTCACATTGTCCGCTGAATGCATCGGCCGGCTGTCGGAACTTCCATCCATATTCATCCATGACATGATTACGCGCGTCACAGAAGTGCTTGTCCTTGCTTGTATTATCGCATTTGCATCTGCAAAGGACACATAGGTGTAGGATGCGGAAATTGTGAAGGCAGGGCTTGACGTTGGCGTCGGTGTCGGGGTAGGCATCGGTGTTGGGGTAGGTGTTGGGGTAGGTGTTGGGGTAGGTGTTGGGGTAGGTGTTGGGGTAGGTGTCGGGGTAGGTGAAGGTGAGGGCGTTGGTGGCGGGACAGGCGTCGGCGTTGGGGTAGGTGAAGGTGAGGACTTTGGTGGTAAAGCAGACGTTTGTGTGGACGTAGATGAAGATGAAGGTGAAGGCTCTGGTGGTGACGTAAACGTAGATGATGGGGGGGAATTCTCAGGGGGCTCAGATTCGGGGGGTAGGCTGGGTGATGATGAGGAGTCTGTAACGGGATCAGATTCAAACATTAAGGAGGCGGACGGTGGAGAATCTGTGGTGGAAGGATCCCCAACAAGCGTTGGAGGTAATTTGTCATAGATATAACTTGCCAATATTGATAGTGCAATTGTGCTCACAATAATCAATATCGCCCAGAAGATAACCTTTGCGGCACTAAGATGGCTTTTATCAGACGATGCTTTATTTTGTATCACAACCAGCAGGATGGTAGTGACGATTGCAATAATGATGAGAGCAAGCAGCAGGCTGAACTCATGCTGTGCAAACTCAGTGCTCAATGATAAGTGCATTTCCTCACCTCAACATTTTTCGACATGCTCAGACTGAGTTATTACCCAGCTGTGACCTAGTCCCAGCCCATTTCTTACCCAAAAGCATACTAACTGCTTAGATGGCTCCCGTTTTGTCAACTGGCAAGCGGGGATGTTTTCACTACTCGTGATAAATGTAGACGCTACAAGGCAAGCCAAATTCTGTAGACATGCCAGTATAAATAAAATATGCGGTAATTCTGTCTCCCTCGGAGATTTCTTGTGGAAGTGGTATGAAAACATCAGAAACAAACAATTCTCCGTATTCGGTTGAAAGTCGAATAGTATCATAACTGGAAAGATCAAATCGTGAAACAACGGTTCCTTCAATATAAAATGGAGTGTTCTCTAGCCCATTTTCTGATGCAGGAAGTTCAAAAATGATTTCGCCAGCGGGCGCATACGTGTTGGTTGGAACTAATGCCTCTTGTTTGAGGGTAGGATTAGGAATGGAACGAGTAAGGTCTGCCTCGGTATCAGATTCATTTTCAGGAGAATTCCCACTTAAGAAATAGTATATATCGTCCGGCGTCTTGTCATACAGTGCAGGGATATCGGCTCCAGGTTCAATAAACCTACTTGTTCCGTCACTCTTTAAATCGTAAGTAATATCTGCTGTTTTTGTGTACTTCTTCCCATTCTGATTGGTATAATAATAATAGAACGTTATATGATCAAACGAGTAATTACTATACTCTTCAATGAGCTCTAAAAAACGATTTCCCATCAAACCAATAATAGTTCCATAGTAATAACGGTCAACATTGCATGAAAGAACTTCAATATTTGCACTAATTTCTCCAGAGAGTTGGAAAACATCTACATCTATTGTAAATGAATCGTATAAAGGAGCCTCCAATAGAGGAGCAATTTCCTCAACTTGCGCTTGCCATTTATTGAATTGATCTATTTCGGCTTGTTTATCTGGGCTTGGTCCGCGAAAACCACAAGCAGAAAGCTCATATATGAGGACAAACAGAACGGGTATTATCCTTATCTTTTTCATAGTTAAATTCTCCTTCTTTATAAATACAACCCTTTCCATGTAAAGATTATCGTCTAAAGATGATATAATGTCAAGTAAAAAATATGATTAGAAATTTTTAAAAAACCTCTTGACTTTTATTCACATCAAAATTATAATAAAGGTGTGAATGAAAGTGAGGTGATATGGTGAGCCCACGCACAGGGCGACCAAAGGTAGAAAACCCGATTACCAAACGTTTCAGCGTATGCTTTGATGAGGAAACACTGAAACAGCTTGATGCGTATTGCGAGAAGCACAGCATCTCAAGATCAACCGCGATACGAAAAGGTATTCATCTGCTTTTGGCGCAAAAATAAGGGTTCCGGCGCTCCCTCGACAAGACCGACCGAAACCCTCAATCACCACCCGAAGGAGGCTAAATCCATTATAGCCGAACCTCCGGGGAATTTCAAGGAGGTTTTTTGAATGGAAAACAAAAAAGGTTGGATGAAAACGCAGGTCATTGAGCTTTTAGAATCGGCCACCGACGAAGAGCTTGACAATGTGTGGCACTTTGTGACTCATCGGATCGCGCCCAAGGGGAAGAGAACGGAGGCGATACAGGCATGAACGACCTCCAAGTGTTCAACAGCCCCGAGTTCGGGGACATCCGAGCGGTGGAGATCGACGGCGAGCCCTGGTTTGTGGGAAAGGACATGGCCGAGGCGCTGGGGTACAGCAACCCGAGGGACGCACTGACAAGGCATGTTGATGATGAGGACAAAGCTGCCGTCGCAATTCACGACGGCAGCCAAAATCGTGGGTTAACCATCATCAATGAGAGCGGTGTGTATAGCCTGATTTTCTCTAGCAAACTCCCCAAAGCCAAGGAATTCAAGCGGTGGGTTACATCGGTGGTCCTCCCTTCCATCCGTAAGCACGGGGCCTACATAGCTCCCCAGCCCCAGGGGCTGGAGACCTTCGCCACCGCCCTGGACACGCTGACCGCCGCCGTCCAGGCCCTGACCCAGCGCATGGACCAGCAGGAGCAGGACCGCCGGAAAACCCTCCCGCCGCCCCGTGCGCTGGACGAAAGCAATCCCTTTGATGATTGCCCCGTGCCCATCAAGCCGCCGTCCAACAAGATGCGGCGACAGTGGATGCGCACGGCCAGCGAAAAGCTGAACGCCCTGGCGGACAAGTGTGGCATCCCAAGCAGCTCCGTACTCCATGCCCTGTACCAGGAGTTGGAGGAGGATGAGGGCGTGATCCTCAGCGAGATCCGGCTCAAGGCCCTGGAGGAGCACCAGCTCACCGACTGCTCCGTGCTGCTGGCCATCTTTTATGATGCGACCTTGCGAAAATGGTTTGAGGATCGGGTGGACCAATACCTTTTAGCAGGAGCCCCAGCATGGTGAGACAAGGAGGACGCCTAAGTAATCAGGCGTCCTCGCTTTTATGGTTTTTGGCTAGTGTTAGCCTTAAAACACGCAAAAAAGTTTTTACAAAATTGTATAGGCTATATGTATGTCCATGGGATGTAATGCTTGCGGTGTAACAGGCTGCCGCATTATTGACAGCCCCCGGGAGCGGCTCATTGCCATTTTGACCTCGTCTCTTGTGCCCTGTAATGGGAAATTTCCAACGCTCATTGCGCTGATCACCATCTTTTTTGTGGGCGGACGGGCCGGCCTGCTGGCGTCCCTGGAGGGCGCTGCCCTGCTGCTGGGGATACTGGTGCTGGGGGTGGCGGGAACGCTGGCCTGCTCCTGGCTGCTGTCCGCCACAGTATTGCGCGGGATGCCCTCTTCCTTTGCTTTGGAGCTGCCCCCATTCCGTCGGCCCAGGGTGGGGGAGGTCATCGTCCGCTCGGTGCTGGACCGCACGCTGTTTGTGTTGGGGCGGGCGGTAGCGGTGGCTATGCCGGCCGGGGCGGTAATTTGGCTGATGGCCAACGTCACGATGGGAACTTCATCTCTGCTGGCCCATTGTACTGGATTTTTGGACCCATTCGCCAGGCTGTTTGGACTGGATGGGGTAATCTTGATGGCCTTTATTTTGGGCTGGCCGGCCAACGAAATCGTTCTGCCCGTGATGCTGATGGCATACCTTGCCACCGGAAGCTTGGTGGAGTTTGACGATCTGGCCGCGTTAGGACAGCTTTTGACCCAGCAGGGCTGGACCTGGATGACGGCAGTATGTACCATGTTGTTTTCTCTGTTTCATTGGCCCTGTTCCACCACCTGCCTGACCATATATAAAGAAACAGGCAGTGTAAAATGGACTGCATTGGCTGTGGCCCTGCCCACAGCGCTGGGACTGGGGTTGTGTTTGGCGGTGTCCGCTGTGACCAGGGTGCTGGGGCTGGGGTAAGAGGCGGTCATGCCGTAAAATATCCGGCAGAGCTGCTTTTGGGATTGCTGTGTACGATATGTGCCTGAATGTGGATATATATTTGAATCAAATACCACACAGCCATGATAAAATGGCTGTGTGGTATTTTGCGCCAGACGTTTATTTATCCGTTTAAGAATTCTTCCAACCGGTCCATGCCCTTTTTAATGTTGTCCATACTGGTGGCATATGACCAGCGGATGAAGTCGGGTGCGCCCATACTTCTGCCAGGCACTGTGGCCACCAGACCGTGTTTGAGCAGGGCGGCGGCGAACGCATCGCTGGAGCTGATGAGCTCTCCGTGGAGGGTGCGGCCCAGCTGTTTTTCGATGTTCATCATCACGTAAAATGCGCCCTCCGGCTTGAGACAATTTACGCCGTCCATGGCGTTTACCCGATCCACGATATAGTTCCGGCGCAGCTCAAAAGTTTTGCGCATCTGTTCCACACAGTCCTGAGAACCGTTCAGCGCGGCCACGGAGGCGGCTTGAGACACAGAACTGGGAGAGCCTGTGGAGTGACTGAGAAAATTGCCCATCACCTGGGCGATTTTTTCGCTGGACAGCAGATAGCCGATGCGCCAGCCGGTCATGGCATAGGATTTGGATACGCCGTTGACAAGGATGGTGCGTGCCTTTACGTCCTCGCCGAGAGAGGCGAAAGAGGCCGATTTTATCCCGTCGTACAGCAGACCATAGTAGACCTCGTCGGAGATGACGTAAATGTCTTTTTCCACGCATACTCGGGCGATAGCGGACAGTTCTTCCTTGGAATACACCATGCCGGTGGGGTTGTTGGGGTTGTTGAGGATGAGGGCTTTGGTTTTGGGTGTGATGGCGGCGGCCAGCTGTTCGGCAGTCATTTTAAACCCGGCGGACTCCTCGGCCGTCACCACCACCGGCTTGGCCCCCGCCATTTTAATGAGTTCCAGATAGCTCACCCAGAAAGGGGCGGGCAAAATCACTTCGTCTCCGGGATTTACCAGCGCCCGTAAGGCAATGTAGACACAGTGCTTTGCGCCGCTGGAGACGACAACCTGGGAAGGGGCATAATCCAGGCCGCAATCCTCTTCCATGCGTCTGCACACCGCCTGCTTCATGGCCATGGTGCCGGATGCTGGAGTGTATCGGGTTACATTTTCCATAATGGCGTGTTTTGCCGCTTCTTTGATATGGTCAGGAGTATTGAAATCCGGCTCGCCGGCACCGAAGCCGATGACATCTACGCCGTCTGCCTGCATTTGCTTGGCCAGGGCGTCCATGACCATAGTGCTGGACGCCTGCACTGCGGACGCGATTTGAGCAAGCTCTTTCAAAGTAATCCCTCCAATTTGTTATTTCCTGCATATTATATTCTTGGGCTTGCAGAATTGCAAGCCCGTTTTGAAGAGTTTATGGAATTTTTGCAATTTAGATAAAATGATATTGCAAATTAAGCCGAAGATTTTCCCGCCTGACCGGCAGGCGGGAAGAGTTGCAATCATTGCCGGGTGTTTTTGCGGTAGAGGAGATACAGCCCTTTCACCAGGAGGTCCTGGTCGTATCGAATTTCTCTGCGGCACAGCCGGTAGAGGGCAGGGGCCCGGCTCCCTGTGGCAACCACCGTGGCCGCCGGAGCGCCTGCCGCCTCCTCAAGGGACTCAATCACCCGGTCAAAAGCTCCGCTGTAGCCGTACAGAACCCCGGCCCGCATGGAATCCACCGTATTCCGGCCCAATGGAGTGTCCACCTGGGCAAGACCGATTTGGGGAAGCTGGGCCCCGTTGCGGGATAACGCCTCTAGAGCGATATCCACTCCAGGCATGATGGCGCACCCCTCAAAAGTGTTGGAGCTGAGGTAGGAAAAAGTGACGGCGGTGCGGGAGTTGATGACGATGGCGGGGATGGAGTAAAGGTTGGAGGCGGCCACGGCGGAGACTACAATGTCGCTGCCCAACTGGTTGTGAATTTCAGTCCTGATGTTGAGGCCGGTTTTCAGACCCGGGCCCACCACCAAAGGGGGCGTTCCGGTGAGCCGCCGCAAAGTGCGGGCGTAGGTCCCGGTGATAGGGGGGACGACGCTGGATAAAATGGCTCCCTTCACCCCGTAGAGGTCTGCTTGGTAGAGGTGGAATACCCCCATCAGGTCAACGGCACAGCGGTCGTCTGTCATTTTGGCATCGGTTTCCAGTTCCGACTGGAAGGACAGGCTCCCATCCTCCCGAAACAACGCGATGGTGGTACGGATGTTTCCAATGTCGATGGCGAGTACCATAGCCGTTTACCCCCTTCTCTCCCGATGTTCTTTGAATAATTTTATTTTATCACGGCGGGCAGCAAATTTCAAGACGGACTGTTCCGCGCCTGGGCCGCCGGCTGTAGAAAAGAAATGCGTTTTTATGTTTCCGCTTGTGTTCGGTCCCCTTGTCTTTTCTTGATGTTTCTGATACAATGTCCAGAAACATCAGGACATTCGGGAGGAGGCGCATACTTTGCGAGAATTTACCATCGGCGCCAACGATGCGGGTCAGCGGCTGGACCGCTGGCTTGATAAAACGCTGCCGCTTCTTCCCGCGCCGCTGGCGCAAAAATATATCCGGCTCAAGCGGGTGAAGGTGAACGGGAAGGGCGCAAAGAGGGATGTGCGGCTTCAAAAGGGAGATGTGCTGCAGCTGTACATCAATGACGAGTTTTTTGACCGGCCCACCCCGGAAAACGCATTCCTTTCCGTGTTCAAGCCTCAGCTGGATATCTTGTACGAGGATGAACAGATTATGCTGCTGAACAAGCGCCCGGGCATGGTGGTCCATCCGGACGACCGGGAGCGGGTGAATACGCTTATCACCCACATTCAGGCATATCTCTACCAGAAAAAAGAGTGGTCGCCTTATTTGGAACGCTCCTTTGCGCCTGCCCTTTGCAACCGCATTGACCGCAATACCGGGGGCATCGTGATTGCGGCCAAGACGGCTGAGGCCCTGCGGACGATGAACCAGAAGATTCGGGACCGAGAATTGCAGAAGCTGTACCTTTGTGTGGTCCATGGAGCCATGGAACCCCGGAATGGGCAGCTGAAGGGATATATTTTAAAGGATGAGGACAAGGCCTGGGTGAAGGTGTACGGCAAGCCTGTCCCCGGAGGCAAAACGGCAGTGACGCTATACCGCACGCTGGAAGTGCGCAACGGGCTGTCCTTGGTGGAATGCGACCTGATAACCGGGCGGACGCACCAGATCCGGGCCCAGTTCGCCGCTGCGGGGCACCCCCTGCTGGGGGACGGTAAGTATGGCCGTAACCGGGATGGTAAAGGATTCGACCGGAAGTTCCAGGCACTGTACTCCTATAAACTGCGGTTTGCGTTTACCACGGATGGGGGATGTCTGGAGCATTTGAACGGCAGAGAATGGACAGTGGAGGATGTGGACTTCAGGGGCGAGTATTTTCCGGAGGAGTGAGCGGCTTGAGCTGTGAGATTTGGAAGCTGAGAGAGCATGGCGAGTGTTGGGAACAGGCGGCGGAATGGTTCCACGCCAAGTGGGGCGTGCCCGTGGAGGCATACGGGCGGAGCATGACGCAATGTCTCGAGGGAACGGGGCCGGCGCCCCAATGGTATCTCGCCGTGGAGGGCGTGAGAATCATCGGCGGGCTGGGGGTTATTGAAAACGACTTTCACAACCGGAAAGACCTGACTCCCAATGTGTGTGCCGTCTATGTGGAGGAGGCGTTCCGCTGCCGGGGTATCGCAGGGGCGCTGCTGAATTGCGCCTGCTCGGATATGGCGGGTATGGGTGTGGACGCTCTTTATCTGATCACCGACCACACCTCCTTTTACGAGCGGTATGGCTGGCGGTTTTTGTGCATGGCTCAGGGGGACGGTGACCCCGTTCCCTCTCGAATGTATGTCCGCCAAATATAAATGCGAATATTGACAGTCTGAGTCCGCCCAAAGTACCGAAACGCGTTCTGATGGCACCGAATCAGCATGTTTGTGCTCATATCTGTGGCAAATTCAATATGCTGCATCCTTGAGTGCCCCAGTATCATGAGAAAACAGTACAGCTTCCGTTCCATTCCCTTCCGGTGGCTTTGCCGCTTGTCCTTCAAGGAAGGGGGTAGGGGAAAGGATAGGAAAGGAATGGGTAATTGATAAGTCTTTACTTGCTTTTTCTTTATTTACTTATATCTTTATTTTATTGCGTCGGATTTACCTACATAAACTGTACCCAGGATAATGGACAGTAGGAAAAGTGGAGCCCCCAACCAATGGACAGGGTAAAAAGCAGAGACATA
>ERZ808028.739-NODE-739-length-23734-cov-5.062688_pt1 | contig 23734 bp, 22 predicted proteins | sample MGYA00380184_ERZ808028 | MGnify/ENA primary metagenome ERZ808028 (study PRJEB31490, sample SAMN06133397) | mouse gut metagenome | isolation source: J8_1 | host: mice | place: China: Chengdu | collected 2015-05 ...
GGAGTTTCCTTGTCTACATCATCGCCATTAGGCTTCTTTTGAACCACTCGCCTAGCGAGTGGTTTTCTTTTATACAATCAGAGCCAGAGCGCCACAGACACGGCGCTCTGGCTTTTTGCGTTTATCAGGAGGTGAAGAAAATGCCCTATATCCATTTTACCGAGGACCAGAAACTCCGGGCCAGCGAGGTGGATCTGGTGGAGTTCCTCCGTCATCAGGGGGAGAAGCTGATCCGCTCCGGACCGGAGTACCGTCTGGCCAGTGACCACAGCATCACCGTCCAGGGCAATGAGTGGTACGATCATGCCATAAAGGAAGGCGGCGGTCCGATCTCCTTCGTCCAGCAGTTCTATAATCTCTCCTACCCCGAGGCCATCACCTGTCTGCTGGGCGGGGAACAGGGAATCGTTTACGCTCCCGCCCAAAAGCAGGAGGAAAAGCCCAAAAAGGAATTTGCCCTGCCCTCTGCCGGTCAGGAGATGCGGCGGATGTACGCCTATCTGCTCAAGCACCGCTTTCTGGACCGGAACGTGGTCAATGCTTTTGTCCGGGCGAGACTGCTGTATGAGAGCTGTGAAAAATTCAAGGACAGAGAGTACCACAATGCCGTCTTTGTCGGCAGGGACGAGAACGGTGTCCCGCGCCACGCCCACAAGCGCAGCCTGAACAGCCTCGGCAAGACCTTCCGTATCAACGTGGAGGGCAGCGATCCCCGGTGCAGCTTTCACTACACCGGGACCAGCAGCCGCCTCTATGTCTTCGAAGCGCCCATTGACCTGATGTCCTTCCTCTCCCGCTACCCCAGAGGATGGCAGGAACACAGCTATGTGGCCCTGTGCGGAACAGCGGAACACGCCATGCTCTGGATGCTGGAGCAGAACCCTGGCCTTCGTGCCGTCTGCCTCTGCCTGGACCATGACGAGGCGGGCATCGAGGCCAGCGGGCGGCTGGCGGACATCCTCCATGAGCGCGGCTATGACGATGTGGGGATGCTCCAGCCGAAGCATAAGGACTGGAACGAGGATCTCAAGGCCGACCGGGGGCTTCCCGCTCAGGAGGCGGAGGAGCATCCCCAGCTCATCGCCTCTTCGGCGGTCTGCGGCAGGATCGGCGTCTGTATGGATGAATGCGTCATCCCAGACCGGCTGGTTCGAGATCTGACAAATGCGCTCTGCGGATATGATATGAGATGAATCTCCACAGGGACTACCCGGAGGGAGCCATGACCTGTATCGAGCTGGCCTCCGCGCTGGCTCTGTACGCCTATGGCCGGGGACTGCGGCAGCTGGGTGAGCCGCACACCAGAGAGGAGCTGTTGACAGAACTGCGGAGCTGTATCCGTCCCCACCAGAATCGGAGCAGACTGAACAGCCGCACCGCTGCGTTGGCGGAACAGACTCACAATGTTTTGAAACTGGCCTCCAGGCCCGGCATCCGCAGTGAGGCAGAAAAGCGGGAGCTGACGGAGGGCTGGCTGGAGCTGGCAACATCCTGCGCCAGAATATCCGTCAAGTATGAGGCGGATATTTCGAAACAGCAGCAGAAGCAAACACAAGCGGCATTACAACAGAAGATGGGGTGAATTTATGACGCCGCAAACGATCATGTTAATTTTACTGGCGGGCGGGATGCTTTTGCTGATCGCCGCCGCCACACACTTCTCCGGAAGTGGGAATCTGGACAACATCAAGTCCAAAACCGTAGGCGACGGCCAGCATGGAACAGCCCGGTGGGCCAACAAGAAGGAGATTCAGCAGACCTATCAGCACATCCCCTTTCATGTGGGCGAGTGGCGCTCTGGAAAGAACCTGCCCAGGAAGCAGGGGCTGGTGCTGGGGTGCGTGGGAAAGAAGAACGCTGTCACTGCGCTGGTGGACACGGACGACATCCACTGCCTAATGATCGGCGCATCCGGCGTAGGCAAGACGGCGTTCTTCCTGTACCCCAATATGGAGTACGCCTGCGCCAGCGGGATGAGCTTTCTGGCCCTTGATACCAAGGGCGACCTCGCCCGGAACTATGGAGCCGTAGCCTTACAGCACTATGGCTACAAGGTGGCGGTGATCGACCTGCGCAATCCCACCAGGTCTGATGGATACAACCTCCTCACGCTTATCAACCGATACATGGATATCTGCCGGGAACAGCCGTCCAATCTGGCGGCGAGGGCAAAGGCGGAGAAGTACGCCAAAATCCTGGCCAAGACTATCATAAACCCGGAAGGAGACTCTTCCAACTACGGGCAGAACGCATTCTTTTACGATTCAGCGGAGGGGCTGCTCACTGCGGTCGTTCTCCTGCTGGCGGAGTATCTTCCGCCCACAGAGGAGGTTCCCCAGGAGCGGCGGCACATCGTCAGCGTGTTCAAGCTGGTGCAGGATCTGCTGGCGCCCAGCAAGACCGCCAAGGGCAAGAACGGCTTTCAGGTCATGATGGACACACTCCCCGACACGCACAAGGCACGGTGGTTCGCCGGAGCCGCTCTCAACTCGGCGGAACAGGCCATGGCCTCGGTCATGTCCACGGTGCTGTCCAGGCTGAACGCCTTCCTGGACTCCGAGCTGGAGCAGGTGCTGTGCTTCGACAGCGCCATTGACGCGGAGGCCTTTGCCTCCCAGAAGTCCGCCATCTTCCTCGTCCTGCCGGAGGAAGACCCCAGCAAGAACTTCATGGCGGGCCTGATGATCCAGACACTCTCCCGTGAACTGTTCTCCGTGGCGGACGAGAACGGCGGCAAGCTGCCCAACCGGGTGGTGCTGTTCTGCGATGAGCTGGGCACCATGCCCGCCTTCGACATCCTGCCTCTGTTCAGCGCTGGCCGCTCCCGCAAACTGACTCTGGTGCCGATCATTCAGAGCCTTGCCCAGTTGGAGAAGAACTACGGCAAGGAGGGCGCGGAGATCATAGTAGACAATACACAGGACACGATCTTCGGCGGCTTCGCCCCCAACTCCCAGACCGCCGAGGTGCTGTCCAAGGCCCTTGGCAGCCGCACCGTCATGAGCGGTTCGGTGAGCAAGGGCGGTGGTAAAGACAGTGCCAGCCGTTCCCTCCAGATGATTGAACGGCCTCTCATGACGCCGGATGAGCTGAAGTCTATACCCAAAGGGCAGTTCGTGGTCATGAAAACGGGGACACACCCCATGCAGACACGGCTCAGGCTCTTCCTGGACTGGGGCATCTCCTTCGGTGATCCGTACCTGCTGCCGGAACGGGCCGCGCGCACTGTGGCCTATGCCAGCAAGAAGGAACTGGAGCAGGCGATCTTCCGCTGTCACCACGCACAGCAGATAGAGAGTGATGCGCCTCCTGCTCCTCCAGTGCCGCCGAAAACGCCAACCGCCAGAGGTGGAGCATCCTACGCTCAGGCCAGACGCACCAGACGGGAGCCACCTCCCCCTGTGGTTGTCCGCACAGATGGGGGGCAGGAGTAGACTATGGGATACTTCGAGAAAATCTATCAGTCCGACCTGAACCACCGGGCCAGGGCTGTGTATATGTACCTGAAGGACCACGCCGACAGCGAGGGCAAGTGCTGGCCGGGGATACGCACGATCTCCGCAGAGCTGCGGCTGTCCCGCTCTACCGTCAAGCGGGCACTGAATGATCTGTGCAGGGCGGAGCTGATCTCCAAGGAGCGGCGCTGGCGGGAAAACGGAAGTCACAGCTCAAATTTATACCGGCTGAAGTAGTGCGAAAAAATATAAGTTCTCCGCCAGGGGGTTATTGCGTCCTGGCGGAGAACCGAGGGTAGGTCCACTGTGAACCAACCAGAAGGGCCCACTCTAAGGGAGAGTTTAAGACAGAGAAAATGACAAACACGCTCTAAGGGTCGTTAGGATAGACACTGCTCTGACAGAAAGCCGAGCAAAGCCGACAGGGAGTGGCAGAACTGAAAGCCGTACATACCCCAAAATCCCGCAGCCATGAAATCACCTCCTATGGGGCGATTTTACGGCACCAGGCCGTGTTGCTGCTACCAACTATTCCGCAACTATGGGTTGCAAGCTGTGTTTTAGCCGGTTTTCGCAACAAAACTGATATGGCATATTACACAGAAATTACTCAATCGTCAAAAAGTGAAGTGGAAAACATGGAGCCGCCCCATTCATCTCCATCATCTGCATCTGCTGTAAAGTCTTTATAGTACGCTACAAAACTATCAATAATCTCATTTCTGGAACGGATAGACTCATTCTCAGCACCGCCATTTTTCAGACTGTCTATCCATTCTTGGTCTATCATACAACCAACATCAAAATTTATTCCATGCTTTGCCTTTTCGAGCAGAGGTACATCAGCAATATTGCCGAGGCAAAATAAATAACCACAAAGTACCCGTATATATTCCGAACTGCCTTCTTGAAAGCACTCTATTTCCTGTTCAATCAAATTTCGGATTTCGCCTTTAGAGATTTCATCAAAGTCAAAACCATATTTTTGAACAAGCAATTCCGCTCTTTTTTCATTAGTCATACACCGCTCCTCCTATGCCAAACATAATTGTATTATTCCTCGCTCAATACCCCCGGCGCTTCAAATCCGCCGCCAGCTTTACATAGAACTCCCGCACATCGAAGCCCCGGATGTTCTCCCGGTTCAGATCCACCACGTCCCCGTGGGAGATGCCCCGCTTCCCCTGGGGCTCCAGGAGGGTGAACCGCTCCCCCCACTTGGCTGACTCCACCGACACCAGCCCGTCGTTCAGGCCGTCGAAGTGCTTGACGATGGGATAGGTCATATTCAGCGGGAACTTGCCATGCTGGGCCTTCTTGCAGTAGGACATGACGCTCTCATACACCACGCCGGGAGCGTCGAGCGTCACCTCGTTCCGGGCAAGGCAGGCGCTCTCCGTCAGGTCGGTCACCGCCGCCAGGAAGTCCGGGTTGGGGTCGCCCACCTGTTTCATCGTGGCGTTGTAGGCCGCGGCGATTTTCAGCCGTGCGGCCTGGGGGACCTTGCCCAGCAGATACTCGGCAAAGATGCAGCCCCGGTGCGGGGTGTTAATGGTGGTCAGGGTCGCCACATAGGGGGCCATCCCGCAGTGGGCGATGGCGGCCCGGCTGTCCAGCCCGCCCTTGGAGTGGGCGATGATGTTCACCTTCCCACAGCCGGTTTCCTCCACGATCTGCCGGATGCGCTCCGCCAGCTCCTTCCCGCTGTCTTCCACCGCCGCTGCGGACTGCTGCTGGCCGTAGTAGACCGTGGCCCCGTTGCGGATCAGCTCCCTGGGAATGCGGCCCCAGTAGTTGAGGTAGCGGAAGTCCCGGAAGAACACGCCGTGGACCATCAGGAGGGGATACTTCGTCTTGCAGACCTCGCTCTCCGCCCGAACCGCGTCCAGCTCCCACTTCTGGGTCTCAAACTCCACCTCGTCCCCGCAGATGTGGATGATCTTTGCCAGATACCAGAGGTTCACCAGGGGAATCCACCCGCACAGAGCCGCGAGAACGCGGTGCTTGATACCCAACTGAACCGAGGTGAGGTAGACCCGGATCATGCCGTTCCAGAAGACAATGGCCTCCAGGATCACCGCCAGCAGCAGGCCCATCGCGCCCCCAAAATACCCCCACCAGTCAAGGAAGCTGTCCGCCGCAATATCGGCACGCAGTCCGTTCAGCCAGAGGAGCTGGAGCAGGACAGTGGCCGTGGCGGTCACGCAGAACAGCCACAGCAGCTCACAGCCCTCCGCCAGCCACTGGATGCGTTTGGTGGGGCCGGTCTTCGGAATGGAACGGAGATTGACCCAGAGGAACACCGCCGCCAGGGGCAGGAACAGCCACCCTGCGCCGGAAACTGACCATTCTGCGTACAGCAGCCAGACCAGCGGCAGGGCATTTGCCACCGCCGTCAGCAACAGGCAGTGGACAATGCGCCTGACATATTTCATAAAACTGCCTCCCATTCAACAGCGCCCGCCGGCGCTTTTCTGCGTTTATAGTAGACCTTGCCAGCGGGGTTGTCAAGGTTGGGGTCTGGGCGGTTCTATCAGAAATCGGATTGAATTAGGGCAGGGATGATGGTATAATCAAGGTGATTCAATTAAGGGAGGTTTATCCGTGAAAATATTTACGATAGATGGGAATAATTTCAGTGATTTAGAGGGGTTTTATAATGAAATTGATAAAATATTTACGAAGGATTTGAATTGGAAAACAGGGCATAACCTTGATGCGTATAATGATTTGCTGAGAGGTGGCTTCGGCGTACATGAATACGAAGAACCCATTGTGCTTAGATGGATCAATTATAAGAAAAGCAAACGTGAGCTTGGAGATGATCTTATTTTGACCATTTTAGAAATAACCTTAGATTTCAATAATTCTGGTCACGATTGTAAGCTGGAATTGTATTGACGATTTTCGGATAAAAGAGATATTGCCTATAAAGGACTGAACCCACCATGGAGACTGTCAAACGCGGCTATGTACCGAAAGATACCGTTGAATTTGGTCCCAAGGCCACGGCCAAGCTGAACGCCGCCGCCCAGGAGCTGGCGTTCCTGCTGGACCGGGGCTACGACACCAAATCCACCTCCACCTTCGTGGGCAACCACCATCTGCTCTCGGAGCGCCAGCGGCTGGCCCTGGCCCGGATCACCTCTCCCCGTGCCGCTCTGGAGGAGCGGGAACGGAAGCGGCTCCGGGAGGCCCCGGAGGCCCTGGTGCTGGACGGCTTCAACACCATCATCACCATCATCACCCTGGAGGTGGCCCTGTCCGGCTCTCTGCTCCTGGAGGGGATGGACGGCACCATCCGGGACCTGGCCGGACTGCGGGGGAGCTACCGCATCGTGGACAAGACGGTGCGGGCCGTGGAGCTTCTGCTGGCCCGGCTGGAGGCCCTGGGGGTCAAGGAGGCCCTGTTCTATCTGGACCGGCAGGTGTCCAACTCCGGACGCCTCCGGGCGCTGCTGCTGGACAAGGCGGAGTGCCGCCCGGTCCAGGTCCAGGTGGAGCTGCACCCCAGCGTGGACGGCGTTCTCTCCCGCCTGGAGAACGTGGTCACCACTGACGCCATTATTTTGGACAAATGCGGAAGCTGGTATAATCTGAACCGGGGAATCATTGAGGAGGCCGTCCCGGAGGCGTGGGTGTTGCAGCTGGAGCCTCTGGGCAACTGGAACAGGACAACGGAGGAACCATGAGACCAGCGATTTTCAAGATATTGCTTTCGGCGTTTTTCATCCTGCTGCTCTGCGCCTGTCAAGCAGATGGCGAGAGAAATGTTACGCCAGAGCAGAGTAATTTGCCAGAATGTCAAAAGACCCACCAAGATAATAACGATTACAGCGCGGCCCTAACTGCGTATGAGTCCTTTTTGTGTGGAGATATTGGACTGGACAACAATCCATCCTTTACGATTGCGCCGACCCCTGAATCAAAATACGCAATTCTTGATATGAACAATGACGGTATTCCAGAATTGGCTGTAATAAATGTCATATTCCAGAATCGTAATTCAGAAACATTAGAGCTGGAATCCGCCTCCTTTGACAGCGCAATTTTTTCTTATAGTAACGGAACAGTGTTTATATGGGGTGGCGGAAGTCACCGTCATAATCCTTTCGAGATTTTGAGCAACAAGGCACTATTATATGACTGTGACGATGGACACGGTGGCCGCGAAATTATTTATCACGAGTTAGACGAAAAGGGTGGCATTGCCCGTGAAATAGAACTATGGAGTAGTTCCGATGGACGGTACTACTTAACAGATCATGCGCAAAGTGATTTTCAGGTGGAAATTAGTGAAGAGAACTGGCAAGAACTTGTTGACCCCATTCTAGCGTTGCGAACGGATTTGATTCTGTGGGTTGACTTTCCGGAGAACCATACGGAAGACCTGGCAACAGAAAAGCTGATATTTCTTGGGGAAACACGGGATGACGGCTGGCGGTGCGAGGGTACCTGCGTCAACTCTGACGGCATCTCCTGTGAAAGTTTCTTAGTCCGAATTGCCTCCCCGGATCGCTCCTTTTTTCAAGAAATTGCATTGACAGCAGAAAGCCGCACCATGCCAACAGGAGCGGCCCATTGGGAGGACGTGAACTTTGACGGTGAACTGGATGTACTGGTACATTTAGGCGGAGGACGTGCAGGAACCGAAGGGTATGCTGCTATGATTTGGGATGAAACAGTTGGTAGCTATCGAGAAGAACCAGCCTATGCAGAGATAGGTAATCCAACTCCTGATACAGAGCACAAAATCGTTTGGGATGGAGCAGATACCAGCTCTCAGTTTGATTTGAGCGCATGGGAGTATTGGAATGGAAATTTAGTTAAAACGCATCAGTTATCAGCATTATACAACTCTCCGGCAGAACAAAGGATTTCTCTTATTGAGTATGAATTGAAAGATGGGGTATTTTCCGAAATCCATCAGTCTGTGTCAATACCGGACGATATTAAAGGCATTGAAACCTATATTTCCACTTATGCAGTCTGGGAAGGTTGGAAGTGGTGTGATGTGAAGTGTTTTCAACAAAAGGGATAGCGGAACACGATTACGGAGGCAGCCTCATAATGAACAAAGAAAAGGCTTTGAAACTATCACGGCGCATCCTTTTAGCCGGAATGTCCATACTTACGATTCTATTCTTCCTTGATATTAAGTTCGTAGTATTAGGGATAAACATTCTTGTGCTGGATATGCTGACTGCCGGCATCTGGGCCTTTGTCCGCTTATGCAGGTGGGCTGGCCGTGAGAATACTGAAAGAAGAACTGCTGCTATAATCGCTATAACGCTTGCGGGATTGCTCGCGGCATCGGTTCTGCTGCTTGGCTTGGGCATGTACGGAGGATGGTACGAGTATGCTGAAGGAACGGAACCGCAGACCCACCGCACCTTTGTGGTGGAGTATCGACGCAATATGCTTCAGAAGGGAACAGCAAAAGTATATGAGCGATTCGGCCCACTGCTATTCCCCTGCAATGTGCCAGAATACCACGGCGAGCTAAATTTTGATGAATTGGACTCCAAGTATGCGAGCGTCTACATCAGCGAGGAACAGCAAGCAATTACTGTTTCTCTTTTCATCTACGGACCAAGGTTTCATATACCGTTGGAACTGACCGGAAAATCGTCCACGTCCCCTGAACAGCTGCTGACGGAGCAGCCCATAGACGATACCCACGATGCTTTCCTGATCGACACAGGCGGCGAACTTGGTACGTTGCTGGTGACGGCGGAACTGGACGAGGAAGCGCCCACCAAGGATTGCTGCGCCACTGTGCGATTTACCGTTTGGAACCCTGATGCCATGGACGAACCCCTTCAAACAATCATAGCGGGTACGAATATCTTCCTGGACTGGAGCATCATAGACGCCAACTTCGATGGCTGCGCAGATTTCACCTGCACCTATCTTCGAGGGAACCAGTCCTATTACGATCACCTCTGGATTTGGTGCGAAGAACACCGGCAATTCGAGGGCATCCCAGAGTACGACGAGATTTCTGTCCCAGAATTGGACGCGGAAACCGGGACGATCTACGGTTTTAACCGCAGCAGCGCCGGCGGCACAGGACTGCATACCTTCCACCAATGGATCAACGGAAATCTCACCTGTGTGCGCCAAATCAAGATTGACTCCGGTCTGGCCAATACGGTCCGCATGTCTGTCCAGGACCGCGTTGCTGGTGAACTGGCGGAGATCTATCACGAAGATTTTCCCATAGAGTCCGGCGGCTGGCAGGACGCGCAAATGGTGTGGCACGACCTGGACTACCACGGCGAGCCGGGCGGAATCTATGACCTCTTCCAACAGCAACCCATAGATGACACCCACGATGCCTTCCTGGTGAGCACCGGCGGCAAGCTGGGCACGTTACTGGTGACGGCAGAACTGGCTATGGAAAACAAGGATGAATTTGGAACCCGCGATATTACATTTTCTGTCTGGAATCCGGTTGATATGGAACAGCCCATCCAAACATTTTCAGAGGAGTTTATGATGGGCGTCGCACCGGAGTTTCATCATGTGGTGGACGCTAATTTTGACGGTTTTCAAGATTTTGGGTATCTCTTTCATGCAGGAAATCAACCATATTATCAACATTACTGGCTGTGGGACGAGGTGCAAGGTCAATTCCAATACTGTGCGCCTCTTGTAGAGATTTCACAGCCCGTATTTGACCCGGAGCGGCAGGTAATCACCGGCTGGGCACGCAGCAGCGGAGCCGGTGATGGTATCAACACCTTCCACCGCTGGGAGGACGGGGAGCTGGTTTGCGTGCGGCGGATCGAATCATTCTCACCGTGGGAGGAGCCAAGCATTGTCTGTGTGCAAGATCGGATCAATGGAGAACTCCAACAGGTCTATCGCGAGGAGTTCCCCTGGCCCGGCGAGGAGCCGGAAGGGCAGGAAGCGTGGCGGCAGGCACGCTATAAATGGTGCGATTTGGACTATCACGGAGAGCCATAACGATGGGGGAAATTGATTGTGTATGCGAGAAAGAGCCTGGCTGTCAGCTTGATTATATCTTTAACTATAATCATTTTGGGAGGCTGTCACGCGCCATCAAAGCCAGAAATCGAATGGAGCAATCAGTGGGGGAACATCAGCGGAAACATTCTTGAGGACGGATACGTTGCTGCCAATGGAAACACTGTTTGCTATGCGAGCCTAAATGAAGCAGCCGATGCACTGTATAGCCTCAGTGAAACTGGAGAGATTACGCTGATTTCCCGAAAAGCAGCTTACAATCTCAACATCGTGGATAATCAGGTGTATTTTATAAATGGATTACCCGGTTCAATTTGCCGTATTGATATAGATGGCACAAACTTCAAAACGCTTGTGCGGGGAGAATATCGGAATCTGTTTGTAAGCCAATCCCACATGGCCTATCTGCAAGGGAGCAGTCTGGTGGTATCTGACCTCGCTGGAGAGCATACAACAACCATTGCCTCTGATGTCCGCAGATTTCTTCCATTTGATGATACGTTTTTGTTTATCACAGGTAACATGGAGGCCGGCGGCCTTTATCAAATCAATCCAGATGGGACAGGGCAGGAATGCCTGTTTGACAGACCAATTATATGCCTTTGCTCAAACAGCGAAGCAATATACTTCTCTGTTTCTAATGATGTGACCACCTTTGGAGCATCTGGTGGCAGCGTTTATCAGCTGAACAAAGAGAGGAAAGTCATGCAGCTGCCAACAGAAATGGAATGCTGGGATATGAATGCAACTGATGAACATATTTTTTTCCGAAATCAAAGTGAGCAGGGTGCCCTATACCGCATGGATCTGGACGGCAGCAACATGATTTGTTTACTCCGCGAAAACTGCACCAATATTCATGTAATGGGAAATTCACTTGTATTTCGCATTGTTACTACCGGAAAAGGTGTAGACGCTGGATACTATGTCATGGGGCAGGACGGGAATGATCTGCGCCTGTTAGATAGTCAAACTGTGCCAAGCTGATGCGCAACATACAGATAAGCGCAGAAACGATACGATAATCGTTGTGGAGGAAAAGACGTCGTGGACAGGAAAGAGCATAAAACTTCCTATATCAAATGGATTGTCTTATTTATCCTGCTTTATGCAATTATCATCGCTATTGGTATTTGGGCCTCCCAACGTGATGCCCAGCGAGAGGCTGAACGCAAGTACGAATTTAATATTATTCAGTCCATAATAAAAGATGTTGTGCTCTATCAGGAAGAAGTGAAGAACTGGGGCTATCAGGTGTCGGTACTGACACCTCAAGAGAAGCCGGAGGACGAAGCATTACAATACTATTATCGGAATTATTATCAACCGATTTTAATATTGACAGACGCAGACGGCGGAAAGTATTGTTTCTGTTATGGCTTTGATGGATATACCTCGATAGTGTCCTACACATCTATGGCCGAACAAACATCTGGTGAGTATGAGGAAGAACTAAAGACAGTTAGATTAGAATTGGCTAAGCGTAATCGACACCAAGCTCCATTTGAGGAAAACCTTAACGAAGTTGAGGTAAGCGCATATTATGATATACTCGTTGAGCTTAATGTTAAGACTTTTTCAGTAAGTGAGGGCAAGACGATTTGGGATAAAAGTGGTTTCTGGTGTACGAACTATTGTAGCAACAACTTTGTTGACTGTATGCGTTTTGGCCTTGGCGAAGTTGATGCAGAGGGAAACAGTAGGGACGCAGATTGTCATATTAAGCAAGAATATAGCGCAGAGCAACTTCTGGCATTTTATCAGCAAGGGCTTGATTTACAGAATCGTCTGATAGAACTATATCAAAGATTGTCCCCTGAGTAGCAAACTGTTCTGCCACCTACCGGCCCGCCTTTGCCACAAGATGGTGGCTCGGAGGTGAGGAGTAGTGGCTGAAGCCTTAAGTATCTGAAATTGCCTTTAGGCTTTTTGTCAAGAGGAACTTTTCAAGGGATGGGAAAAATCAGACGGGAAAAGCCCCGTGGGCGGTTAGAAGCCGTTTCCGGGGGTAGGTAGTATAAATCCCTTACCCCGCCCCGCGCCGGGGCTTGGAGCGCACCAGGAGGCCCGTATTCATGCGGGTTTGGGGGCTGTGCCGCAAGCCTAAATGTCCACGCCCGCCGGGGACGCTCCTGCCCTTATCCTGTTCTTTGAGAGAGGCCGGGGGCGCGGGGGCAGAGCCACCGCAAAACCTACCGTCAGCCGACGCACCAGTGCAGACGGTTTTGCCGTTAAAATGAAGCGGACGAAAGCGGGGGGCAGGATTGTCAAATCCTGTTCCCCGTTTTCGGCGGCGAAATTGAAACGGCAAAAATCCAGACGGTCAAAGGTAAGAGTGGAGATTTTTTGCGGAGCAAAAAATACTACTCGGCCCTTGACGGTCTGGATAGTCGGAACGGATGTAGAACGGGGATTGTTTTCAACAGAAAGATGTTGCAAGAAAACTTTGCCGAATTGACAGCCGCCCCACTATTCTGATTACTTGAAAAATTAAAGAACCTTGGCTATAATAGAATCAACTTTCCAGTAGGATATGCTTTTGGGGTAGGCGGTATGGGCTTTGACAAAGTAAGTGCCTTTCACTAAAATGGAAATCAAGGAGGCTTGACTATGATACAGGAAGAACTGAAAACAATTAAATCTTTTGGCAATCAATTAGAAAGCACCGTTACTACGGAGGATATTGCCACCAAGGAGAAAAAGCTGAAAATCAAACTACCTGAAGCATTGATGGATTTGTACCTCACCTTTCACCCGGATGACCCCCTTTTTTCCGGGCCTTGCTCATTGCTCCCCTTTGATGAACTGAAGGTTCAGCGAATCAAAAGAACCTATTGGCACTACATCCTTCTTCCCTTTGCATGGGACGAAACAAAAGACATGACTTATTCGGTGGGAATTGAGATGAAACCCTCTCCGAAAAATAAATATACCCAAAAGGTTTATTACTACCAGGAAGAAGCTGACCCGCCCATTTTTTACACCCAGGACAAAGAACTCAAAGAGTTGGTATATGGCGAAAACACGGTCTTGCTTTCTGATTTTATCCTTCGGTGGCTCTCCTCCCATCAGGTCTATGCTATGCCCAGCATTTTGGGCGTAAAACAATTTTCAAACGAAGCCTGGGAGAGTTTGCCTCGTTTGCATCAGTCACTGAAAAATGTCCGCATCTCAGAAGCAATTTCACCTGCCTTTCTTGCAGTCGATGGTTTTTGCTGGCGCAGACCTGATGAATTTGCACCCGTCACGACCTACAATCGTGACACAAAAACTGTGGAGCCGGTTGTGAAACACCTGATCGGCGCTCGTACAGACGAACCGCTGGAGAAACTTCTGGAACGCACCGACTTGGAACCGCACTGGCAGCGCAGTCAGAAGGGGCATGAGGTTTTCTCGTATAAACGCCCAGAGAAGCCTAAACCGTTTCGCCCGGAGAAAGAGCGGGAGTTAATCTCGATTGCGCCGGTATTAGATTTCCTGTGCAAGTTTGCCGGTGTAGATGGCCCTGTGATTGAACCTGAAAAGATTGATAAGGCCGAGGCGCGGTTGGGTAGGATGTTGCCTCTGCCTTTGAGGGAATATTATCAATTTATGCCCAAGCCTTGCTACCGAGGACATAACTACCTCATGCCGCCGGGAAACCTACGCCTTCGGACGGATGGAAAGATCACATTTCTCACTGAAAATCAAGGGGTGTGTTGCTTTGCCGTGGAGCATGGGAGCTGTTACTTATTTCAGCGGGAAAATGAGGGCAACGCTCCTTGGGAACCTGTTGGAATCATTGACGGATATTTGGTTTGGGAATTTATTCTGGATTTAGCGTGCAACGAAAAGTTGGAGATAGAGATGGACAGCTATCCTGATTTCAAACTGGAAATGTTAGCAGAGGATGGAGTCTTGTATCCCTATCTCTCCGACATTGCTGGTATCACAGAGCAGATTGCTGAGGGGAATTGTGTACGGATGTACCAGGGAATGGAGGGACGGCTGGTGGCTGTATGCGAGAACCAAACCCCGAAACTTTATCTGTTTGCCAAAGATACGCAAACGATTGAGAATTTCTGTAAGCAGAGTGGCAGTGACAGGCGTTGACTATCCCCGCTGCCCTGTCCGTTACCGCTCCATATCCTGCACCCTGCGGGGCTGCTGCTCCCGCTGTTCCTGCCGCAAGATGTTGTAAACGCTCCTGCGGATTTGCTCGGCTTCTCTCACCTCCCCTTTCAACACAAGATACCGCCGGTTGAGCGTTTCCCTCTCAGCGGTCAGCCTGGCATACTCCGTTTTCCATGCCTTTACCGGCAGGGCGGTCTTTCCGTTCATCACGCCTTTCAGATAGTCGTGCGCCGCCGTGAACAGGATTTGCTCGGTTTCGGTCAACGGCTTTTTCCCCTTGTACTTGAAATAAATCTCGGCTTGCTCAATGTGCTTTTTCAGCGTGCCTAACAGCCGTTCAATGGGTTTCAGTTTATGCTGAATGTCAAGCTGTTCCCCTACCATGGACTTGAATTTTTCATCAAGCCTTGCCATATCACAGATGCCGTTGGCATGCAGGAAGTTCAGCATTTTCGCCGCGTCCTTGATATTATAGATGGATTGGGAAACCTGCGATTTCCCCTCCCGCGCCCTGCGGGACAGGATGCCCTGGAGTAAGTCTGCCAGGGTGGGCGGCTCAGTGTTCTCCTGTTCCTCTTTCAGCCACTTTTGCAGCTTGGAGATACGCGCTTTTAACTGCCGCAATTTCTGATTAGTCTCTTTCGATTTCCCGGTTCAGATCGCCGCGCTGGGTGCGGATGCCGCACTTCTCCATAGCGGAGGCGGCCACGCCTAAATGGACGGTGGGAATTTGGTCGATGCCCTGCCGCTCATAACTGCGGTGGCCGATGCGCTGGTTGTGTCCGTACTGCTCCAACGCCCGGTTGCAAAGCTGCGCCCACACCGCCCGCCATTCCTCGGCTTTGGTCTGCTCGTTCCAGTCGGTGGCGGGGATGGCCTTGCATTTGTACTGCCGCTTTTTGGGGTCATAGATTTTCCTGCCCTGCAGGTCAAGAATGTACTCTTTTTTCTGCTTTGCTCCCAATGGGTGCCACACGAGCTGCGGATTTCGGCGGCGCATATCCCGGATTAGCTTCAGTTCCGCTTCTGTGTGCTGGTTCGGATGGCTGTGATACACATTTCAAATAAAACTATTAGTTTTATTTGAAATAGAACCGCATTCTGCGTTTCCGTTTTGCGCCGGAATAGCGCAAAACACGTCTTATAAGAATCCAACGCACTTTCAGCGCTATAAAAAGCTTTTAAACGCTTTTTAATGGATTCTAGTATGAGGCCTCCGGGACCGGCAGACCAGGGAATTCTGCACTCCCATCCCGGCAAGCCAGTCAGAAACAGATATAGGACCGGTTCCTGTTTCGGCTGGCCCGGCTGATGCCGTATTTCTCCGCGTACTTCATTAAGGATTGCCGGTATGCCATGTCCAGTGTTATACTTTTTTTCATGAAGGATGCAACCCCCCTTTCGGTTGTGTTAAGTGTGGTAACTCAACTTTACCCGATGCGGCCTCGTTCTTCTGCTCTTTTCTTCCTCTGCTGTCCAATTTGTATTGTTCTCCTACATAATATTACGGCCTGCTTTAAAAAAATGGATTGACATTTGAGAAAAAATCCGTATAATGATAAATGTTATATCGCTGGTTCATAATTTACCGCGGTCCTGTAATATCATTTAAGGCCACAAAGCAAATTAGTTACAGTGATATCCGGGTGTAGCGCAGTTGGTAGCGCGCTTGGTTCGGGACCAAGAGGCCGTGGGTTCAAATCCCGCCACTCGGACCAGAAAAAGAGGTCAAAAAAGATTTTTGGTGAAAAAACTGAGAGATTTCAAGACCTCAGAGGCCCTTGGATAGTGAAAATCCAAGGGCCTCAAAATTTAGATTTTTCCCCACCTCCTATTCACTCAGGCAGGACTTAAACCTGCGGCACAACAGTTTCAAATAGGGCGCTACGATTTTGAGCGCCTGTATTGAGCGTCGATCCGTCAGTTCTAAAGGAATTGACAGACCGGCGCTTTTTGTTTTTCCAGGAAAACACAATACTCCCAGCGCCTGTTTTCAAAACAGGCAAAATCAAAAAGGGCCCCAGACTTTTCAGCGCAAAAAGTTGCCATTATATTAGAAAGCAAGGAGGATCAAAATGAACGCAGAAGAAAAAAACAGATACTTCCAAGAACTAACCCTGAACCTCCAGCACGAGGGCTTTGCCGTAAAACCGGAAACGGAGGAGGGCCTCCTGCCAATAGAGCTGGACGGACAGCGTCTCTGCCTCGCGCTGGATACCGGCTCGGTGAGGTACTGGCGGGAGGATACGGCGGATGATCACAGGAGCGCCGCTCTGGACAAAGCAATCTCTATCACCAAAACCACTGCCGAGTACATGCGCCAGATGGAAACGGCGCCCCAGCTGACAGCCAGCGGCCTGACGGGAGACTACAGGCTGCTGGCGGATTTCAACGATGTGGTTCTGGCGGGCCACCCCACCAGGTACGGCGTCCAGTTTGCTACCTGGGAACGTGTGCGGGAGCGCACTGGCCTGAACGCGGGGAACTTCTACGGACCTCCCGGCGGTGTGGACAGTTACACCGCGGCCAAGCGCGACTTCGCTACCCGCTCCGGCCTCATCCCCCACGTTGTCCTTTTTACTCCCGAACAACTTACAGAAGTCTATCGCAGTATCCATGAAACATTGGAAAACTTCAGCATTACCAGTGAACGGCAGGAGCATCTGAGCTCTGCGGCGGAACAAATAGAGCGCACTATCCCTGATTTGGAGGATCGAGTTGACATTTCCTTGCAAAAAGAGGAAGAATTTTGTGACTCACTCGATCCTGAACAAAGCGGTTATACATTTTTTATAGAATAACAACCCCACAGATGAACGATGGAAATGCCCGGAATCCACCGTGGGACCAATCGAACGCAGCGTCCCGGATCTGGAGGCGCTGGCAGAGGCGTCCAACCAAAAAGAGTTGGAGTTTGCGGCTATAGAGCCCCCGTGAGAGGGCGGGATGCAGTTAAGTTAAAACCCAATATTTGTACCAGTTAAGGCCGTTTCCCTGAAAAAAGGGCAGCGCCTTTTTTCGTTTTGTCCTTTTTTCAGGGATTGGAAATACCAAAACAGGAGGACAGAAGAATATGGCACGATATTTCATGGGCGATACCCGCCTGGCGGGGCTGGAGCGGATGATGATGGACCCGTCCAGATCACCGTCTACCCGCACTGACACCCGGAAAAAGAGGCCCCAGAAGAAGCTGCCCTGCAACCGGCCCGTCAAGCCGAGGCAGCGTGAGTGGGAGATGAAAGAGGGCTTTGAGGAGGGCGGCGGCGTATGAGCTATGTAATCCAAGCGGTTCTGAGCAACCCTCGACGTCCGGAATGCGATCAGATCACGATCCCTTTCCCCATTCCCGTTGACCAGTACGATAAGACCATTGAGATGCTCCAGGCAATTGACCTGGGCTTTTCCGTGAATCGGGACTGCACTGTGGATGAAGTGAACAGCCGGTACAACGTGCTGAACACCCTGGTGGGTACATTGGTCAACATTGATCAGCTGGACTATCTGGCGAAACGGCTGGACGGCTTCTGCTCCGGCGAGGTCAGCCAGTTTGAGGCTATGGCCCACAAACTGGAGTTGTTTCATATCAAGGACCTGATCAATCTCACGTTCTGCTGCCGGCAGGCCACGGTCATCACCGACTTCTCTGACCTGGAGCAAATCGGGAAAAGCCATATCATGACGCTGAACGGCGGCGCAATGCCGATGGACCAATACCAGGCAGTGAATGGCAAAGAAACCGCACTCCAGCTGATTGACGGCGGCGGAGGAGTCATCACCCCTTACGGTGTGGTCTACGACAACGGCATGAAACTGGAACCGGCCTACAACGGACATCAGTTCCCCTCATATCTATACGATCACAGCCTGCTGGTGTTGGAAATCACACCAAAACGGTGTCTTGTGGAGGGGAGCAATCCGGAATATCTGTACCTTCCCGCTTCGAAACACCAGATCGAGCGGACGCTGCTCCGTGTTGGCATCACTACACTGCATGATGCTGCGATACGCATCGACTGGGACGAGTTGCCGGAAATGGTTGTGGATGCGCTGGAACTGGACCACCTGAGCGGCGATGATCTCCCGGCTCTGAACCGAATGTGCCAGTCTATCGAGCCGCTGAAGGATGCGGATATGGAGAAGCTGAACGCGGTAGTGCTGTTTGCGGAGGCAGGAGATATGATGGCCGTCCGACAGCTGGCGGAAAACCTGGATCAGTTCGACTTTGTCCCTGGTCTCCAGACCCCGGAGGAATACGGCAGGCACATGATCCGGGAGTCCGGTCATTTCGACTACGACGAAAACCTGGAGGGCTTCTACGACTACCGCCGCTACGGTGAACAGCAGCTCCAGCAGGAAGGCGGGCAGTTCAACGAATGCGGCTATGTGGTGTACCAGGGCACAATGCCGCTGGAGGAATTGATGATGGAGAACCCCGCGGAGAAGCATCAGCGGGAACAGGGACTCCAGATGGGAGGGGTGGCGCAATGATTCTTTACCTGGAGTGCCGGAGTTACGGTATTGCGCTCGATATCCCCACTACCCGTGATGAGGCGGCAAGCACGATCTTTAGCCTGATCGCAGGCTTTGAGGATGAGCCCGCGGAAATCAGCATCAGCGGTGTGAACAGCCCCATCCCCAGCCTTTATCCGTATGTCCAGCACGCCGATCTGGAGAGCGGGGCTGACATTGAGAAGCTGAACATCCTGGACGCCAGAATCAACGGTATGACCCAGGAGGAACAGCGCCTCTTTTCCGGGGCGCTGGAACTGGAATGTACCGGTGATCTGGACTTTGCGGTTCATGTCGCAAACAGCCTGGACTGTTATGAGATATTCCCCAAAATCAAGACAGACAAGGAGCTGGGCCGTTTTCTGGTGGATACCGCGTTCATAACTGGAAAATTCCGATTTCCGGAGGAGGCCCGGCCCTATCTGGACTATGCCAGGATCGGTGCGGAGCAGCGGGACGCCCTTGGGGGTGCATACACGGCCCATGGTTTTGTCAAACGCCGGGAAGAAACTCCGGTGCAGGCGGAGGCGCCAAAAGCCATGCTTTTGACACTCACAGCCTCAGAACAGAGTTATCCCCTTGTCCTCCCCGCCTCTGAGAAGCAGCTGGAGCACGCAAAGAAGTCCCTTGGAATTGAGGAGTTCGCTCAAGCGGTGATCGCCAACGCGGAATATACGGCGCCTTATTTGAATCAGCTGATCCCTATGGACGGTATCACTGTAGAGGCTGCCAACGAGATGGTGCTCTGCCTCCGGCGCCTCAAAAAAGACGGCGAGATTATGAAATACTGCGCCGCTCTGGAGGTGGAGGAACCGTCCACCTTCACCGAGGCCCTTGATATGGCCATCGACATCGATGACTATGAGCTGATCTCCGACAGCGAACGGGAGTATGGCCGTCAGGCCCTGCGCCGCATGGGTGCAAATGATGAAATTCTGGAGGCCATAGAGGGCCATACCGATTTTGACCGGCTGGGCAGTGAGATGATGGAGGAGGACGGCGTTCGGAAAACCGGGTTCGGTCTGGTGCGCCGGCTTGGCAAACCCTTTCCCCCTGCGCCGGAACTGAGCCAGCAGATGGGAGGTCTATCATGCTAATGCTGAATGTATCCAGCGGCGGGAGACTGGAACAGTTGGAACTGCCGGTACCGCTGGATGAATTAAAACGGAGAGTTGTTGAAATCCGTGCGGCGGGCCTGCCGAATGCAGTGCCCTCAATCTGTAATGCGGCCAGCCCCGTTCCCGCACTCAACTGGCATCTCCAAGATATCTGGCTGGACAATGACTCCACGCTCCAGAAGCTGAACCTGCTGGCGGAGACGATAGACGGGATGAACGCAGCAGGACACTACCATCTGTCCAAGTCCCTGGACACGCAGTTTCAGCAAAACCTGGACGATGTGCTTCAAATCGCCGCCCATATCAAGACGAGCAGCCTGGACTGCTACGAGGTCATTCCGGGCGTGACCTCCCACCAGGAGCTGGGCAGATGGCTGGTGGAGCATGACCGTCTGGAGGATCGGGTGCCGGAGGCCCTGCGGCCCTACCTGAACTATCGCTCCATCGGCATCGACTACTGCAACAGCCATGAGGGAGAGTTCCTGGCCGACAGCTACACCGGGATTCAGTCAGGTGCTATGGAGCAGGTCTTAGAGGAGCAGGGCGTCCTCCGCCTGACGCTTTCCACAGCAAAGGGTACATTCCCCCTTAGCTTTCCCGCCTCGGACGAGCGGCTGGAGCAGGCAAAAAGGGCGCTGGACGTGGAGGACTTCGCCCAGGCCAGCATCATCGCCGTCAAGTTCTCCTCCCCGTATCTGGACGGCCTCCTCCCGCTGGATACAATCACTGTGGAAGATGCCAATACGCTGGCACTGTGCCTCCAGGAGATGGAGCAGGAAGACGGTGAGCTGCTGAAGTTTTGCGCCGTGTTAGAGGTGGAACAGCCGGACACCTTCACGGAGGCTGTCAGCATCGCCATGGATCGGGACGACTATGAACGAGTCCCAGAAGACATGGGCGAGTACGGAAAACAGGTACTTCGCCGCGCTGGGGCTGATAATGAGGTTATCGATACCATCGACGGGTATATGGACTTTGCCCAGTTGGGCAGAGACTCCATGGAGGAGGACGGCGTCCGGCGGACGGAGTTTGGTCTGGTGCGCCGGCTGAGCAGCCCCTTCCCTCCTGAACCAGAAATCGGACAGTCCATGCTGTAAAAAGTTCTGCTGGACTTCTTGCCGAAGTCGTGGTATTTGTATTTGCTGCAAAATCAGAAGAAAGGTGAAACCATTGCAAATCAATATCTACAAGGATAAAATGCTGGGCGCCCGCCTGTTCGGAGCCCCGGTACTGTTCAGTGCCACGCCCATCCCCCGCGAGGATGTGCCCCAGAGCTGGTACTGCTACGACCTGCGGGGTACTGCCCGCCATCCGGACAACCCCCACGCACTGGTGGATATGGCGGAGGAAAACCATACCGGTTCGATCCTCTCCTATCTGCCGCTGAAAAAAGCCTGTTCCCGATTCCGGCTGGTCAAGGATATGTTCCAGAAGACCGGTACAAATCCCAGCTTGGCGGAGTTCTGTGCCGAGGAAAAGATCCGCTGCCCTGAAACGCCTGTCCGCCATCAGCTGTGCCCCGCATCCCCCGAGGATGCGGGACTTTTTTACGCTCAGACGCCGGAGAAGGATAAGGAACTGGGAGCCATCGGCCATGTCCGCATCGACTTCGGACACAATGGACGCGAAGGATTCTACCATACCTGGTGGCCCAGAGGCCCCGAAGAGCTGAACACCCAGGAGTTCCGGGATGAGCTGGACAAGGTGGTGAACGATCTTCGCAAGGGCGTCCTGAAAGACCTCCCCTCCATGCGGCGGTACTGCTATGGCAGTAAGGGCGCCATTGCCGGCGGCTCCTGCTGCCAGAACTACGGCTTCACGCTGGAGACGGGACGGTATCTCTACCGCCTGCGTTGCAATCCCATAGAGGGCGACTATCAGTGCTATCTCAGCTGCTTCGACAAACAGGCCCAGCAGATGGGGCTGACGGAAAAAGGACTCCAGGCGCTCAGAGACGCCGCCGATCCCACGCTCCCCCACAGCTATGACTGGTATGTGATCGAGCACATCAACACGCCTGAGCGGCAGGTAACGGACCAGCTCCCGCTGGAGGAGGCCATGCAGTTATATACCAGCCTCGACTGCGCGGACAAGCGGCTGGGCGTTACCAAGGACGGCATTGCCGCTGTGGATCTGGCCATCCATTGGGATGGCCAGGAGTGGCTGTCTATGGATCGGCTGAAGCTGGACAGCTTCAAGGATGACCCGGTGGTGGCGGACGCTACCGGTCAGATCCAGAAGTTGCTGGACAGAAACCCGGCTGTCGGGCGGGTCACCTTCGCCAGCGGTGAGCGTTGGAACTATACCGATCCGCAGAAGTACCTCCAGACTGTCCGTGAGGAACTGCCCTGCCAGGCCACCACCGGCTTCCGCTGCGAGACACTGACCGATGACCCGGAAGTCCGCAAGGCCGTGGACGATATGCTCTGCGACCTGTATGGTGAGGAGAATCCCCGCCGGATCGAGGACTACGGTGGTACCGGCATGACGATGGGGGGTATGAGCTAATGAAAGACCTTGTTCAATGTACGGTTTCCCGCAATGATTTCCAGCGGTGGCTGGACTGGGGAAACGCGCCTATGAGAATCTGCACAGGCGAGAAAGCCGTCACGATGCTCCTCAAAATCGAAAAAAAGCCGGTTGATTATCTGTACCAGACTGCTGTGGAAGCAGATGGCTGTATCTCCTGGAAAAACGGTATGACATTCTGCGGTGTACACGACATCGGAAAAAAGACATTGTATCTGACGAAGGGCCTGTCAACTATTCTCACAGACGGGCAGGCCCCGTTTGTGGCTAAGGCTATCCCCTCTATGGTGGATGAGATATGCGGCAGAATCAATCGGCACGTGGAGGAATCCATCGCCAACAGCCGGGACAACCTTTCTGTCCAGGAAATCACCGGCTGGAATGCGGCATGGGAGCTGAAAGACTATGTGGCTGACGGCGCACACAGAGAGGCCCTTGAACGGTTCTTTGGCGGCAATGAGCCGGATGGACAGTTCCACAGCGGCTACACCCTGGACCAACTGCCGGAGGCCGCTTTTTTGGCCTGGCTTCAAGACCCGGAGGGCTTCATTGAGACAGAGGCAGAGCAATATATCAAAATAAACCAGGAGAAATTTCTCCTGCAATTCCTGAAAAATGACGCCTTACTGGCGGAATATCAGGCACTGATCCAAGATCCCAACAACCCCCTCCACCGGGTCAAGGCGATCTCAGAGGCCATTAAAACCAGCGGCGCCAAGACGGTAACCGTCACTGTTCAGAAAAATGGAGAGGAACTGTCCTTCAGGACAGGGACTACTCCGCTGCGGGGACGTTACAACTCCTACAACACCAGTCATATCGCCGCCGCCGACCGGAAGGAGTTCGAGCGGCTGTTTGGCCGCAGCGCCAATTACAGTGCGGAGGACATCATCCGAATCACCTACGGAAAAAAGACGCTCTACGAGGCTCCGCCTATCCAGGCTGAGGATATGGCGGAACGTATTGGAATGGGAGGAATGCAGCTTGGATAACAGAGAACAGACCTCTCCGGTCCAG
>ERZ808028.741-NODE-741-length-23699-cov-13.557235_pt1 | contig 23699 bp, 24 predicted proteins | sample MGYA00380184_ERZ808028 | MGnify/ENA primary metagenome ERZ808028 (study PRJEB31490, sample SAMN06133397) | mouse gut metagenome | isolation source: J8_1 | host: mice | place: China: Chengdu | collected 2015-05 ...
GAACGAGGGGCTGAAGTGGGCAGAGAAGATGGACGTTCAGTAGCAGTAAATTGGAAATTAAACCAAGTATAGGGCTGGGGAATCAGTATTCTCCAGCCTTTCTGATTACAGGCGTCTTCTTGGCTTTTTACTTGTCTTTCAGGGAAAAAACCGTATATCTGAAAATTCTCTATCTGAAAAAAAGTAAATCATATATAATACCCATAAAGAATGCCTGCAGTTAAGTATTGTTAAGATTCCTGTTAAAGACAGTTAAGATTATGAGTGATATGCTATAGTAAATAAAAAATTTGTATTTCGGCTGAAAGCAATACAGAAGGGATGGAATATATGGAAAGGAACACAAATGCTGTGATCAGCACAAACAAACTGTGTAAGAGCTACATGAATGGGGAAGTGCCCCAGCATGTGATCAAAAACATGGATATCCAGATATTTTATAAAGACTTTACTGTTTTTATGGGGCCTTCCGGTTCAGGAAAGTCAACTTTACTCCATATCCTGTCAGGGATGGACAGTGCAAGCATGGGGGAGGTTTACTTTAAGGACACCAACTTTTCTAAATATTCAGAAAGGCAGTTAACGCAATTTCGGAAGAAAAACTGCGGCTTTGTTTTCCAGCAGGTCTGCCTGATCGGCAGCATGAGCCTCATGGACAACGTGCTGGTGAGCGGGCTGCTTGCGAACAGGAACAAAAAGCAGGTGGCGGAGAAGGGAAGGGAGCTTTTTGCGGAAGTTGGCCTTACCGAAAAAGAGTGGGGGAAGTACCCCTCGCAGATCTCAGGCGGACAGATGGGAAGGGCAGGCATTGTAAGGGCGCTGATCAACAATCCGGAGGTGGTATTTGCAGATGAACCTACAGGTGCGCTTGATTCCGCTTCTGGAAAGGCCGTACTGGATCTTCTGACAGAGTTTAATAGGAAAGGGCAGACTACTATCATGGTGACTCACGACCTGAAATCGGCACTGCGCGGAAACCGCATCCTTTATCTCAGGGACGGGCGGATAAACGGGGAATGCGCTTTAGGAGCTTACCGGGGCGAAGATGAACCGGTGTCGGAAGAAAGAAAAGAGAAGCTGTTCCACTTTCTCGAAGAAATGGGGTGGTAAGGATGTTTTTGCTGGTAAGGTCAAACTTAAAGAAGAGCAGGAAAACGTCGTTTGCATTTTTCCTTTTGCTCATGGCAGCGATGCTCTTGTCCTACACTGGCAGCCAGTTGACGGAAGGCTTCCGCAGGCTGTATCAGGAAAAGGCAGCGGAGACAAACAGTGCCGATTTTGCGGCAGTCCTTCCACGGAACTTCTGTGAAAGGTACAAGGAAGAGATCGCAGGCTTCCGGCAGGCAGAGGAAGAAATACTTGTTATGGAAACGTCAGACGCCCTGCTGCTTCGGAACATGGATATCCAGGCCGGGAACGGGGAACCCGTAAACGGGAGCTGGATGATCCGGGATGCTGACAGAGAAGGAACCCTCTCATCCCTCAAGATTGTGGAATATATGGATCAGATGCCGGAAAACGGGATCTATGTGCCTTATGTGTGCAGGACGTTCTTTGGATTTGGACTTGGCGATATGCTTACAATCTCATCCGGGGAATGGGAGGAGACATTTATCATTGCGGGCTTTACAGAGGATGTGCTTTTTGGGTGCAGGTCAAATATTGCCTTTGACCTTCCGCAAGCGTCTTTTCGCTCCCTGCAGGAAAGAACAGGGGCAGACTGTGACGCTGCGGTGGTCATGATAAAGACGGAAGGAAGTGTGAGTGGGCTGGCAAACAGGTTTTCAGAATTTGTAGCCGGGAAATCTGACGGGGAAATGTTTTATAATACCTCGGACATTAATTATGCGGAGGCCAGCCGGAGCAATAACCTCAATATTTATGTGGCAGTCATGAATGCAGCCTCTTTTATAGGGATCGCGGCCTGCTTCATGGTGATCTGGTTCCATATGCGGAACACACTGGATAAGGACTTGAAGGAGCTTGGGACATTGAAGTCAGTGGGCTACGGGGGAGGACAGATTGTAATGTCTTATGTACTGCAGTTTTTGTTCCTGGGGCTTGCCGGCGGCATGGCCGGCATTGGGCTCTCACAGTGCATCATGCCGGAGGTCATAAAAAATATAGCAACGGATATCGGTTTTGTATGGAACACGGCATTCCTGGGAAGGGCTGCCGGGAGGAACCTTCTGGCAGTCCTGCTGGTCATCGGGGCAGTAACCCTGTTCTTATCAAGGGGGATATTCAGGATAAGGCCGGTGGAAGCAATCCAGGAAAGGGGAAAAGTGCAGTTTTCCGGGAGAAAGGGCGGGATGACCATGGAGAGTTCGCCTTTTCCGGTAAATCTGTCCATTATATTTAAGATGATAAGTTCCGAGCGGATCAAGAGCATCCTCACAGGCGTTGTCATATCTGTGATCATGTGTGTTGCCGGGTTTGCCGTCATCTTATATGTAAGGCTGGTAAACGATGAGGGAGGGATGCTGCAGGTCACGGGCACGGAGGTCTATTCCGTAAATGTGCAGCCATCCAGGCCGGAGGACGCAGCAGAGATAGCAAGGGAAATGGAAAGAGAGGGCGTCCGCAAGGTCATGCTGGCTGTTGAGCCGGGGAGTTCAAGGCTTCTGTGTGATAACGGGGTATATGCGGCACTGGGCGTATACAGCGATTATGGGGCATTGGAGAACCCTTCCCTTTATGCCGGGCGCTATCCGAAGCATGAAAATGAAACTGCCATTTCCGGGAACCTGGCGGAGGCGCTGGGGAAGGAGATCGGTGATACCATAGAAGTGTCCCAGATCTTTCAGGAGGCGGCAGGGGAAGGAACATTCCTGATCGTTGGTCTTACCCAGGGAACCTACACAGGAGGGATGGACATCTATCTTACCATGGAAGGGCTTGATCTGGTCGATCCTGAGGCGCAGTGGCAGACGGTGCATATCTATCTGGAGGAGGGGATTGATGCGGAGGAATACTGCAGCAGGCTGGAGGAGAGGTTTCTGGACCGTATCTCTTATGCGGGGGGCTTTGAACGGGTATTCTACTCCCAGCTTGCTCCGATCATAAGCAGCGTGTCCGGCGTGGTATCCTTTATTATGGCGGTCATGTTCCTGCTGGTCATCATCATGGGCTATTTTGTGACCAATTCCATTTTGTTGACACGTAAAAGGGATTTTGGGATAATGAAGGCGCTGGGATATTCCAACGGACAGATCATATCCCAGACGGTGGTTACATTCATGCTGTATATCGCGGGGGGCAGCCTGTTAGGGGGCATTGCTTTGTATTTTGGCTCCAATGCCGTGCTGGCAGGGCTGTTTCGCGGGATGGGGGTTTACCGGCTCACATTCCGTTTCCCGGCAGTCTGGATTGTTGTGCTTGTCCTGTGTATGGAAGCGGCAGGATGCCTGACAGCATTCCTTTCAGCATGGAAGGTCAGGAAAATTGTTCCCTGCAGTCTCATAAAGGCAGAGTAGGGTGAGAAGATTTGGACTGTATGGCTGATAAGGAAGGAAACGGATAAATGGTATATGATTGTCTGATGATAGAGGATGAGGCGCCGCTGGCGGAAAACACCTGCAAATATTTGAACCTTTCAGGGATAGACGCGGCGGCAGTATCCGGGGTGGAGGGATATCATGAATTTATAAAGGGAAATACCGCCCGAATGATCCTGCTGGACATCAACCTGGAGGATGGATGCGGGTATAACCTATGCAGACAGATACGGGAGGAGACACAGGTTCCCATTATCTTTGTAAGCTGCCAGACGGAAGAAGAGAGCATCCTGCTGGGGCTGAATGTGGGCGGCGATGATTTTATCTGCAAACCCTATTCCCTTCCCATCCTTTTGGCGAAAGTAAAAGCCGTGCTGAGGAGGTGTTCTGCCGGGGATGACAGGATCATTTCTTTCGGGGAATGCCAGGTGAATATGGAAGAAGAAACGCTGCTGAGAAAAGGGCAGCCTGTCCTGCTAAAAAGGATGGAGATGAATCTGTTGCTTTATCTTGTCCGCAACAGGAACCGGCTGGTGGAGAAGGAGGAGCTTTTCAAGGAAGTGTGGCAGGAGGCTTATGTGGGGGATGGGACGCTGAATGTCCATATCAGGAAGCTGCGGGAGAAAGTGGAGGAAAATCCGTCCAGCCCGGTCTATATCATTACGGAATACGGAAAGGGTTTTATGTTCCGTCTGGCAAAGGAGAACTAAATGAAGCGCTTTATTGCTGTCACCATCAGCCTGTACCTGGTTGCCTGCATCTCTTTATGCTGTATTTTTGCAGCCGGTCCGCAGGATAAAATAAACAATACCGAGGCAAATGATATCATATTCACTGTCAGGAAATACTGGCCGGATGCAGAGCGTGCGGTCAGCATGATGCAGGGATATGGCACGGATTATCTTGTGACCGATGCGGAGGGAAGGACGGTGGCAGTATCCAGCCCGGGCCTCAATACGGATTATGTGTATGATTACATCCATAAAGATTATAGCGTTGATATTTTGGAGGATGGGAAGGTACTGGGCAGGATCATCTTTATCAATAACGGGGAGGATGATTTTAAAAGGAAAGTCGGTGTCTGGGCGTTGGCGTTCCTTGCCATATTTCTGCTGAAAGACATCCTTGCTGTTTTCTATTTACGGAAGCACATATTTGACCCGGTAAAGAGGATGAATGATTTTGCCGGACAGATAGCCAGGGGCAACCTGGATATTCCGGTGGACTGCAGTGCATCCTTTGGGGCTTTTTCGGAGAGTTTTGACATTATGAGGGAAGAACTGCTCTATGCGAGAAAAGGGGAGCAGGAGGCAGATAAGCGGCGGCGTGAAGTGATCGCTTCCATCAGCCATGACATTAAGAACCCCATGGCTTCCATTCAGGCGATTGCCGAGTACCAGTCCCTTACGACAGGTTCTGAAGAACTCCGCCGGGAATTTGAGACGATCATGCAGAAAACGAACCAGATAAACGGGATGATCCATAACCTCCATACAAGTATGCTGGATGATCTGGAAAGGCTGGAGGTAAGACCGAAGGAGCTGGGAAGTTCTGCCATAGGGGAAGCATTGCGGCAGGCGGATTTCAGGAAACGGATAAAGGATTTTGAGATACCGGAGTGCCTTGTCATGGCTGACCAGGTGCGGTTTATGCAGGTGGCGGACAACATCATCTCCAACAGCTACAAATATGCGGATACGCAGATAGAAGTCTGTTTCTGGTTTGAGGATGAATGCCTTTGTATCAGCATTAAGGACTTTGGGAAAGGTGTAAAGAAGGATGAGGAAATCTTCCTGACACAGAAATATTTCAGGGGGCAGAATGCAAAAGAAAAAGAAGGCTCCGGAATGGGTATGTATATTGCGGAGTACCTTGTAAAAGGCATGGGAGGACGGCTGCTCTGCCGTTCTGAGGAAAACGCGTGGTTTGAAGTGAGGATATGGCTGGCTTTTGCTGCCTGAAACATATCTTATAGACAGCCTCGTGCCAGGCATGGGGAAAGGAGGCAGAAATGGGGATATTGGAAAAAGAGATAAAGAAGGTCTTTGCGGCCGTTGTACTGGCGATAGTATCAGTTACCATGAGCGGCTGTGTTTATGCAGATAATAAGAGCTGGGGTGACATGACTTATGAGGAGAAGCAGGAAGTAAAGCAGGAATATGCAGAGATAAAAGAGGAGCTGGAAGAAGAATTTTCCGGCGACAGTATTGAGGACGGGTTGGCATCCTATATTCTTGATGCAGCAGGCGCGGTCATTGAAAATGCGGATTAGGATGATCCATATGGTGGCATTGCCTTATGGGGCTGGGAATTGCGGTTCTTCAGTCCCTTTTCTGCTTTTATAAAATTTTAAACCTGTCTGAAAAATTTCATTTTCCACGATTTTCTAAGTGATAAAGACCAGCAGTTGCAAAAAGCCGAAAAAGTATAAAGGATATGAAAGAAATGTCTTTCCATGTCCTTTTTATTAAGCAAAATTTGCAAATTTGGAGAGTGTGTTAGCCGCCAGCTTTTTGCTATTTATCTTCCCCGTCAATCAGATAGGCATAGCTGACGCCCAGCACCTCCGATAATGCCCGCAGTTCAATATCCGTCACATACCTTTTATTGGTCTCAATGCGTGTGATCACGTTCTTGTCCATGTCATATCCGGCAAGCTGCAGCTTATGGGCAAGATCCCTTTGCGAGAGGTTCTGCTGTCTCCTGAGTTCTATGAGCCGGCTGCTGACCAGATTCTTTTCTCCTGATGATCCTGTTGGTTTTGGCATAGTATCCTCCATTAGTGTCGAAATGTGTCGAGAAGTTTGTCTCACTTTTTGCACCACTACTATTGATTTTAGTAGCATTCCATATTAAAATCGGTTGTAAAAGTGAGACAAAAGGAGGATGCACTATGCAGAAGGAACAGATTTTTGAGAAGATGAACGGATTTCTGGCAGAAGGATCACATTCCCTGCCAGAGCAGGCTGACATTGAGGATGAATTTGCCGAGGGGAAAGAGTGCTGCCTTTTGTATGAAGGTGTGTACCAGGCAGGACGTAATCTGTGCGAACGTCTGGGAGAAGATGAGGATGAAGATGTGGAGACTATCCTGAACGGCATGGAGAGGATTACCAGACTGGTATCCTTGAAAATGTATGAATATGGCAGGCGCGAGGCAGGAGCTGCTATCTGATATGTGGCTGTACAGGGCCGGGGAAGGTTTGTTAAGTGTCTTCCCCAGTCTTTTATCTGTCTTTCAGGGAAAAAATCTGTACGTCGGGAATTGCGATTTCCTATATGCCAACAAACCGTGCATAATAAATGGGGTATTGTAGCAACACCATAGTACCAATCCCTCAAACATAAAGCAGCAAAGGACGCAGGGACCAATGTTTCAGATCACAGTCTGGTTATAATAAAATAAAAAGAAATGGAGGTTGATGATGAAGACAATCGCAATCATCGACGATGATGTTCATATTGGGAATGTATTGACAAAAATCTTAGAGAACGAAGGATATGGTGTTATGCGTGCCTATTCCGGTACAGAAGCACTCTATCTTCTTTCCCAAAAGAAGCCGGATTTGATTCTTCTGGATCTTATGCTTCCCGGACTTTCGGGAGAGGAAGTGTTGTCTCATGTTAAAAACATACCTGTCATCGTCCTTAGTGCAAAGGTGGATGTTCAGGATAAGGTAAACCTTTTGCTTGGAGGTGCGGTTGACTATATGACCAAACCGTTTGATCCGGATGAACTTCTTGCCCGCATTATAGTAGGACTTCGCAAAACGGAAATTGCAGATGATTCCACCGTACTCGTAGCAGATGACTTAACACTGGATGTTTCATTGCAGGAGGTTACAGCAGGGAACCGACTGGTCAAACTGACACGGACAGAATTTGCTATCCTGAAATTATTGATGATGAATCCGAAACGTGCCATATCAAAAAGTGTTCTGTTGGATCGCATCAGCATTGACACTCCAGATTGTACGGAACGGTCATTAAAACAGCACATCAGTAATCTACGGAGAAAATTGCAGGAGGCGACAGGCGGGGATTATATTGAGACTGTATGGGGTATCGGATTCAAACTGGCAGAGAAGAAATCTTGACCAGATCTTGACGCTTTTCTGACCGCTTTCTTGACTTCCGTATGATATTCTTTAGATGAAAGGAGAAAAAATAGATATAAAGTGATATGGAGGGAAAGCGTAAAATGAATATTGTAGAAGCACAGGGTCTATGTAAATATTATGGTAAAGAAAATAATTTGGTCAAAGCGGTTGATGGCGTGGATTTTGGTATCAAGCGTGGAGAATTTGTTGCTATTGTTGGAATGAGTGGTAGTGGAAAATCTACGCTGCTGTATATGTTAGGGGGATTGGAGCAGCCTACCGATGGAGAAATTATTTAGGATGGCGCCAAAATATATGAAATGGATAGCGAGGATATGGTTGCTTACAGAAGAAAAAATATTGGTTTCATCTTTCAAAGTTATAATCTTATTCCTGTTATCAATGTACTGGAAAATATCACTCTGCCAGTAGAGCTGGATGGTACAAAAGTGGATAAAGAGTATCTATCGGAAATCATAGACTTTCTGGGGATTCGTGACAAATTATATGAAATGCCCAATAATTTGTCAGGGGGACAACAGCAGCGAGTTGCTATAGCAAGGGCATTGATAGCAAAACCTCAGATTGTCCTTGCTGATGAACCGACGGGGAATTTGGATAGTAAGACAAGTGAGGATGTGATGGCACTTCTTAAAATGACCAGTGAAAAATTTAACCAGACTATTATCCTGATTACCCATAATAATGAAATCGCTGCATTGGCAGACCGTAGAATTACAATAAGAGATGGAAAAATAATAGCTTAAGGGGGGGAATCTACGGTGAAAATAGAAAGAAAACTATCAAATAAAAAAATGACGGAAGGTAAAACCAGAAATGTGATATTGGTAATAGCGATTGCACTGACCACTGTTATGTTTACGGTGTTAATGACGATATTCAGTAGCATTTCAGACTCACAGCAAAAAGAGGAAATGCGGCTGAATGGTTCGACATCATTTGCGACGATAAAGTATATTTCGGATGATGATTATGAAATACTACAGCGGGCTTTTGGAAATGGAAATGTTGGATATCGTTTATTTATATCATCTCAAATAAATAATGAATCTTTATCAGGGCCGCCAATTGAAATGTCTTATATGGATGAAAATTACATGTTAACGCATTTCTGTACTCCTTCTGTGGGCACAGTGCCAATGAAAGAAAATGAAATTATATGTGACAGTAAAACTTTAGAAGAAATGGGTGTGAAGGCGGAAATTGGAAACACGGTATCTTTGGAATTTATTATGAGAAACCGGTTATATATAATAGATTTTAAAATTGCAGGAATTATACAGTCCGATGCATACAGTAGGCAAAGTATTATTGTTTCCAAGGCGTTTGTCGATAAATATGCTACTGAATTGGAGAATACGTACTTGGTTGACGGTGAATATTCTGGAGTTCGGATGATGGATATTAAGATTGATAATAAAATATTTCCATTACGATATTTCACTGACAAGTTGAATGAATGTGGTTATACCATGGAGAATCAGACAGGGAATTTTTTGGATGCAAGTATAAATCCGGCATATGAGACGCAGGTCTCCGTAGATATATCAACTATGATAGGCATAGCTTTAATTGTTTTTCTATTGATGTTCACGGGATATTTAGTCATCTATAACATATTCGAAATATCTATTACACAGGATATCCATTTTTGGGCACTGCTCAGAATGATAGGGACTGACAAAAAAACAATTATCAGGATTGTAAGGCATCAGGCCTCCATGCTGATGATATTAGGAATTCCGCTTGGTATTGTGATTGGAGGCGTATTGGGCAATATTTTGTTTCCGTATATCGCAAGGACAACAACAATAAATGAGGGGTATTATCAATATGGAATTAAAGTTTATGCGATATTGTTTACGGTAATCTTTGTTGCTATGACTGTATATTATAGTGCAAAAAAATCGGTCAGAACAGCTGTCTCAATCTCACCAGTAGCCGCATTGCGGTGTACGGATGGGGAAGTAACAATCCACAAAAAGAAAAGAAAAGTAAAAAAAGGAAGTTTAGAAAAGCTTGCTGCAGCTAATGTTGGAAGAAACAAAAAAAGAATGATTTTAGTTATCGTTTCATTAAGCATTAGCCTGATCCTTTTTAACTGTACGTTTATTCTGGCAAATGGGATAGACAGGGAGAAATATTTGCAGAGCAAGATGAAATCAGATTTTGTAATAGGAAATAGTAATTATTTTAACGTAAATAAACATTTTCGGACAAATGATGATGCTTTGGACGAAGCTGTTATAAATGAAATTAACAGGCAGGAAGGCTTCTTACAGGGAGGGGCTATGTATGCCTGCACACCGATGGGAGAGTCATTGTTTGAGTATCCCGACTGGGAGCAGCACAGTGAGACTGATAAGGAAGGCAACCAATATATCAGAATCAGCACAGGTGCCAGGTACAAATCCAATAATGGTATGCTTAGCTGTCAGTTATATGGAGCAGATGATTATGTGCTGTCTAATTTTGAGATAACAGAGGGGACAACAGACATAGAAGAATTACTCCGTAAGATGGGTTCTGGAGAATATATTATTATGAGTGCTGCCGGGTCTTCAGAATTTGCTGTTGGAGATACAGTTACAATCGTATTGGATGGGCAGAAATATCAATATACACTTCTGGCGAAAATGAATCGGGGAAGAACAGAATATTGCCAATTTACTACTAATGGATTTTGTTATTACTTAAGCAGTGATGAACTCCGAAAAATCAGTAATGCGACATTGATGAATTATTCTTTTGATGCAGCAGATATTGATCAGATGGAAGAATATATTGATAGCCAATGCAGCAATGAATGGCTAAGCATGTCTTATATATCTGCGAAGACATATTACACTTCCTTTGACAGCTTGAAATCAGAATTCTGGATTGTTGGCACTTTTATGAGCGTAGTTATTGGGGTAATAGGGATTGTTAATTTTGTCAATGTTATTTTGACATCTATTATAAGCAGAAAAAAAGAAATAGCCACGATGCAGAGTATTGGGATGCAGGGAAAGCAGTTACGGAAAATGCTTTGCACAGAAGGTATTATTTTCTCTCTGTCAGCGTTATCAGGTTCACTTGCCCTGGGTGTTGTTTTGATACCATTGGTTTCTAATGTGTTTGCAGGGATGGTCGAATACTATGCCGGATATATCACGATGACACCAATGATAGCGATTTGGATAGTATATTTTATTGTTTCAATTATAGTTCCTGTTTATGGTAAGCAGATCATTTCCAGGGATTCGGTAATAGCACGAATCAGGCAGGAATAACACTGGCAATATTTGAGCACTACATTTAATTTTAGGAGATAAAATATTATGGATTATGTGCTGACAACAAACTGTCTGGACAAGAGATACAGGAATTTTCAGGCATTAAACGGGCTTACAATGCATATTCCCAAAGGGGCTATTTATGGATTTGTTGGGAAAAACGGTGCCGGTAAAACAACTCTGCTCCGCCTGGTCTGTGGATTACAGGAGCCTACTTCTGGCAGTTTTACCTTGTATGGAATCCGTAACGATGAACGGGACATTGTGAAAGCAAGGCGTCGCATAGGGGCAGTGGTGGAGACTCCGTCAATTTATCCGGATATGACAGCTGAGGATAACTTGAAACAACAGTATTTGGTTCTTGGGTTGCCTTCCTTTGAAGGATTGCGGGATATCCTGAAACTGGTGGGGCTTGGAGAAACCGGTAAGAAAAAGGTGAAAAATTTTTCTTTGGGCATGCGCCAAAGGTTGGGAATTGCTATAGCGCTGGTGGGAGATCCGGATTTTCTGATATTGGATGAACCCGTTAATGGTCTTGATCCCCAGGGAATTGTAGAAGTGCGTGAATTGATCCTGAGACTGAACCGCGAGAGACAGATTACGGTGTTAATCTCAAGCCATATCCTGGATGAACTTGCCAAAATTGCAACATATTATGGGTTTATCGATAGTGGCAGAATATTAAAAGAAGTGAGCAAGGCGGAACTGGAGGCTGCGTGTCGCAAATGCATCCATGTAGAAGTAACGGATACGAAGGTTCTTGCCCATATATTGCATACTGCAAATGTTGACCATAAAATTCTTTCTGCTACATCTGCGGAAATATATGCAAAAGTAAATATATCCAAACTTGCTGCAGAGCTGGCAAAGGAAAACTGCGAGATTTTTTCCATGCAGGAAAAGGATGAAGATCTGGAGAGTTATTTTTTTTCATTGGTAGGAGGTAGCAGTTATGAGTAGAATATTTTTTGCTGAGCTTCGCAGGTTATTCCATTTCAGGCTTTACTATATTGAATGTGCGGCAGTCGTCCTGTTTTCGGTACTATATTTTAATCCGCCGGTTATTGATAGTTTTTTGTTTTATATTATGATTGTAATCGGAGCATTCTCTGCTATTTGTGTTTCGCAATTTATTGGAATGGAATATTCTTGTGGAACAATCCGCAATAAGCTGGCTACGGGACATACCAGAATGGAGATTTATTTGGCTCAGCTTATTTTGCATATTTTCGCTGCTGTCATTTTGTTTCATTTATCTGTTTTGACTACTATAATTGCAGGGGCAATATTTAACTGGACATATTATTTTTCTGTTCAGACACTTTTTGCTTATTATCTTGCGTGTATATGTACTATCATTTTCATCACTGCGATATCTGTGTTTGTGTCGATGCAAAGCAGCTCAAATCTGTCAAGCTTAGTGATTCTTCTTGTACTGTATATTGGACTAAGTATGATGGGTACCAATTTTCACAGTGCTTTGCGGGAGCAGGAAATGAGCATGACGGATACATCACAGGTGGAAAACTCTTTGGATGAACACTATATGGATGCCAGAACCCGGATGGGTTTTGAATATCTGCTGCTTATCAATCCATATGGCCAAGCGACTTATGAAAGTATGCCTATATTTGAGAGTCACGGGGAATATTTACCAATGCAGATTCTGAAAAATCCATTCCCTAAAATATTTCTATTTTCTGCGGTGGAAAGTATAGGTATAACGGCTGCTGGAATTTTATCATTTAGGAAAAAGGCAATCAAGTAAAGGGATAAAAGAATGGTCTATAGTCTTGTCGGTATATTAGTGGTCATCATAATAATGTTATCAATAAAAATATATCTCATGGAAAAATCTGTTAGAGAGATCATGGAAGCATTTGCTGACAGGCTTAAGACCGATACAAATATCCTTATTGATATTTCCAGTCGTGATAAGAACATGCGGGAACTGGCTGACCGGATCAATACAGAGCTTCGCCTGCTTCGTAAAGAACGCCGCTGTTATCAGCAGGGAGATCAGGAACTGAAAGACTCCGTGACAAATATTTCACATGACCTGCGTACTCCGCTGACAGCAATCTGTGGTTATCTTAATCTTTTGAAACATGAAGAAAAAAGCGCGGCCGTGGATGAGTATCTTGCACAGGTTCAGAACCGGGTAGATGTGATGATAAGCCTGACGGAAGAAATGTTTCGCTATAGTATAGCCGCATCTTCCTATGAGCTTAAGAGGGAGAGAATAAATGTTGTCAGTGTGTTGGGGGAGAGCCTGCTGTCCTTTTATGGGATGATGCAGGAAAAAGGTATTCAGCCAGTGATAGCCATGCCAGAGGAACCTGTCTGGCGAATGTTGGATGTAAGTGCATTAAATCGTATTTTTTCCAATATCATAAGCAATGCTTTAAAACATTCAGACGGAGATTTGTTTGTTGATATGAAAGAAAATGGCACCATAACATTCTCCAATACGGCACAAACCTTAAATTCGGTGATTGTGGGCAGGCTGTTTGAACGTTTTTATACTGTAGGAACAAACTATTACTCCACAGGCTTAGGGCTTTCTATTGCAAAGTTACTGACAGAGCGAATGGGCGGACAGATAAGCGCTGAGTACAAAGGGGAAATGTTATACATTACAGTACAGTTTTAAATAATAAGTGAAATATCTATCTAAAACGGGACCTGTTTAGGAAAGATATTAAAGTAATGCAAATATTGCTGTATTTATAGTAAAATAGGTTATTAAATCATAAATCGTCAAAAGGAGGCAGGAACCAATGCTTCAGATAGCAGTCTGCGAGGACGAAAAGGCGGACAGGGATAATCTCACAGGCATCCTGAAACCGCTTTTAGACAAATACACAGAAGAATACCATATCAAAAACTTTACTTCCGGTGGGGAGCTGCTGCAATCGGGCGGCAGCTTCCACCTGATCTTCATGGATATCATGATGGAGGGCAGGAACGGGATAGAAACGGGGCAGGAGCTTTACAGCCGGAACCACTCCGCAAAGATCATATATACCACCAATTTCGGACAATACTGCATGGATGCGGTGAACACCGTACACGCCTTTGCCTTTCTGGAAAAGCCGGTATCGGCGGAAGCACTGGAGGAACAGCTGCAGGCATTCCTGCGGCAGTACCAAAAGGAGGAGGTGCGGCTGGAATTCAGGAATGTATCTTATGAGGAAAATGGTGTCCAGTCGGAAAAACCTACCCTGTTGCTTCCTGCTGATACGATCCTGTACTTTGAATATATCAAGGCAAAAAAGAAGGTTAAAATCGTGACGGAAAATATGGTGTACGAGTACCCGGATGCCATCAGCGGACTGGAGGAGAGGATGCAGCCCTACGGCTTTGAGACGAGCTGCCGGGGCATCCTTGTAAACCTTAAAAATGTGGCAAAGACAAAGGGGTATGAGGTTGTATTAAAAAACGGCATGTCAGTGCCGCTGTCGCAGAAGCGGGTGGCGCAGTTCAAGGAACGGCTCAATGAATACATCCATAACAGTGGGGAGTAGGGGCATGGAAAATTTAGTATATCTGTTCAGTTGTTTTCTGTCATGTGTGATCGTTGCCGGACTGATGTTCCAGTTCATGGGTGACCGTTATGAGAAAGCCTTTGTAAATCCGTGGGTTTACCGGATTGCCGCCGCTGCCTCCGTAGTGATCGTGACACTGGTAAACCTGAAACACAGTACATGGTGGAATATGGCAGCAAACTTTCTGGTGTTCGGCATTGCCAGCTTTATCTTCTATGAGGATAAAAGCGGCAGGAGATATTGGCGGGTGCTGGAGTTGGAATGCTTTTTTATGATGGTTGCGCTGTTTGAGGGGATTGGTGTATTTGGCATTGACCTATTGATGGATAAACTTTCACTTATGCCGGGAGATATGGTAATCAGAAACAGTATAGAGGTGGCATTTTCCAAGCTGGTGCTGATCTTCTTTTACTATGCCCTGATGAGGCGGCTGTGGAAAAAGGATTACAGGCAGAGCCGGACGCAGGTGATCCTTTACCTTGTTATGTTTTTATACAGTATAGTCAATTTTATTATCCTTGCAACAGCTGTCACAAGGAAAGCGGACTATTTCCTGCTCTGTGCAAATTTATGTTGTATCGTCTTTGCCAACCTGTACCTGTTCTATTCCCTGAAGGTGGAGGATGATAAGAACAGCATGGAGTTCCAGATCGCCATGATGAAGCAGCAGGAGAGTATGCAGTTTGAGCATTATGAGAGACAGCGGGAGAAATATGGAAAGTCCATTGAAGTCCTCCATGATGTCAGCAAGCATCTCCGCTCCATAGAAGAACTATATAAAGCAGGTATGACGGATAAGGCGATGGAGTACACAAGGCAGATCGGGGGCATCCTGAAGCCCCTTGTGCCGGAGGAATATTCCGACAATCCGATGCTGAACATCCTCCTTGCAGACAGGAAGCAGGCGGCGGAGAGCATCGGCATCCGGTTTGTGGTAAGGGTGGAAAGCACAGGGCTTGGGTTCATAGAGCCGGTGGATGTGACAACGCTCTTTGGGAACCTTCTGGAAAACGCAATGCAGGCTGTCCTAAAATGCTGCGGGGAACGCTGTATTAAGGTGCATATCAGAAACTATAATGAGATGCTTTCCATACGCATTGAGAACAGTGTGGAAAAGGAAGTAAGGATAAAGAACGGCAAACCGGTCAGCACAGGCGGGAGGGGCACTGGAATCGGCTGCCTGAACGTAGAGCGGTGTGTGGAGAAATACGGGGGCAGCGTCCTCTATAAGAACGGTGACGGGAAATTTTACAGTGATGTGATTCTGAACCGGTAGGCGGGATGGCGCAAACCATAAGGGTACTTTAGGATAATTTAGAGCAGATTTGGAGAAAAAACATAAAAATCTGTACTTCGGGGAAAAAATCTGTACCTCGGGATAAATGTATAGGATTTTACAGACAGATTACCGATAAGAAAAGTGACAGTGCAGTATATGCGCAGAAGTGAAAACGGATTTTAAGAACAGGATCAAGGAGGACAAAATCATGGCAATGGAGATTACAAACAATTACAGCAGTTATGCAGCACAAACCATGACAGAAAGCGGTGCTACAAGCGGCACAAAAAAGAAAGGGACAGAAAAAACGCAGGAAACAGCAGGAAACAGCAAATCCAAGAGTACAGCAGAGTATGCAAACGAATTGGCGAAACTTGCCCCAAGCGTAGAGTTTAAGGTTGGAAATGCCTGTTCATCAGCCCGAAACGGCAAGTCATTGACTGTTAATCCAAAACTTTTGGAAAAAATACAGAATGACCCCGAAAAAGAGAAGGATATGAAAGACATGATAAAAGGCGTTGAGTCTATGTCTAAATTGGCAGAAAGCATGGCAAAAGCCAGTGGCTGGACTATAGTGTATCAGCACAGTTATATTGATGAAAACGGAAAATATCATTGCAGAATGCAAGGCAGAAACGATGGTATGTTAAAATTGAGTGATAAGCTCCGGGAAGAACGGAAGAAAAATTCTGAAAAGCTGATTGAAAAGACAAAAGAAAAGGCGGCAGAAAAGGAAGAAGAATTATCTGAAACTTTAGAAGAAAAGAAAGAAGTAAAAGAAGATGGCTCAGATGGAAAGATAGAAGAAAAATCAACTCCAAACAAAGCGGAACAGCTTCTAAATGAAAAATTGGCAGCTTCCAAAGACGGAATAATATATCTGAATGATACAGATATTCGGACAATTATTGAAGCAGCCAAAGAAGATAATGCAGGCAGGGCAAATACAAAACAACAGGCGGGGGTCGGTGCAAATTTGGACTTAAAGGTTTAACGGGAAAAGGACTTCCAATTTTAATTAAGGTCAAGGAGGAAATGGAAAATGGAAATTAACAGTATCAATGGTATAAATACACAAATGCGGCAGATGGGAATGAACCAGGCAACGGATTCTTACAGCCGGAATCTTCAGAACCAGATTGCCGATGCACAGAAGCAGCTGCAGGAACTTTCTTCCAACAAGGATATGTCGCAGGAGGAAAAGATGGCGAAGCAGCAGGAATTACAGCAGCAGATTAGTGACCTGAATGTGCAGTTAAGGCAGCACCAAATGGAGCAGCGCAGAGAGAAACAGCAGAAACAATCTTCCTTTGATGATATGATTGGCGGAAACCAGAAAACAGGCGTAGCAGATACAGGAGTGATTATTTCCCTTTCAACAACAAAAGAGCAGATTGCAGGCATGAAGAAAGTGCGGACAGACTTGCAGGGGAAACTGCGTACTGCCCAAACAGAGGAGGAAAAAGCAGACCTGCAGGAAAAGATTGATAACATTACCCAGAATATAGGCGATAAGGTAAAAGAAACACAAGATACCATATCAGACCATCAAAATGCTGAACAGGATAAAACAGATAAGACACTGGATAAGAAAGAAGATGAAAAAGAGAGCGGGACGAATTCTGTCTCGGAAGAAGAAAATGGCAGTGTTGAGGTTAAGTCTGTTGAAAGTGCGAATACAGATGTTGAGGTGCAAAAAGAAAAGGAATGACAAGAAACAGTTAACTATTACAGCACCCACTATCATGCACTTTTATACAGATTTGCATCGGAAAACAAACAAAAGTGACCGTTTGAAAGCAGGATATACTTTATCGCGGTATGAAAAGGCATATACACAGGCGTTTATTGCAGCAGCGAAAGCGGCAGACCCTACTTGGACAGCGGGAAAGCCTATTAAAGCCGGTGCACTGGACGGCATCACAAGAGAAAGCGTAGAAAGTCAGCTTGCCAAAAGTGGTAACAAACTTGTGAAAAGGTCATCTGTTTCAGGAAGCTCATTAGATTTACAAGTATAAAATATGTATTAGAGAGGGTGTACTGCGTTTCAAATGTGCGAATGAAGTACGCCCTTTCCAATATGTGAGGAATAATAGGAGTGTAAAGACTGTTTATGAGGGGGTAGGTTTCATGGGCGTATCTGTAAGTGGCTCTGTCAGCGGCATAAAGGATGTTACCATTGCAACAAGCAGAAAGGGAGAGCCGAACTGGTCTTATATCCCGTCAGCAGGGAAATCTAATAAATCGAAGGCGGAGTTTACCAGTGAAATCAAGGAACTGGCAAAAAAGGCAGCTCTGTCAACAAATAAAACAGAATCAGAATATATTTCCAGACAGGTTCTCCAGTTAAGGACGGAATATTTATCTGATGTTGCACCGGACAGGAAGATGTTGTATCAACAGGCTAAAAATGTTATGAAAAATCAGAATAATAACCCTAAATGTAGAGGGATTGGGGAATTGACATTATTGGATTTTTTGGAGGCGGCTGATGGCAGGGGAAGCAGTCTTGCTGAAAAAAGGTTCGCATTGGCAGGTGGCGGCACGTTGACTTGCCCGATTTTAACAACGGGCGGTTATGGTGCTGTTATTGAATGCCAGGGTGTAAAAGCCCTGTCCAACACAGGCAATGGGTGTAGTTATGAAATGACACCGGCAGAACTTGCCAAAAAGAATGAATTTTATTCTATCTATTGGACAGAGTACCGTTCTGTTAAGAACAGTGCAGGGGCAGAACTTTCAGAACTGCCAGATTATCTGGAGGAGAAGCCCTCTTTTGATAGGAAAGCATAAACAGGCAGTCATATTGGGATTTTATGGGCAAGAAATGAAGCCATGGCTGCATATCACCAATAAGGTGCAAATTATCTGATTTATTTCGTAGCCAGAATAACAACGTAATGTAAGGGGACAACATGAGAAAACAAATCGCATTTATTATGGCAACAGTATGTACTTTGTTGATAACGGGGTGTGGAGCTTCAAAAAATATGTCTGAATCACATTCATTGACATTGGGTGAACTGAAAGAATCGGAGGACAGAGAGTTAATTGGTAATCAAATTCCACAATGGGTATCTGATGCTGACTGGAATAAACCTTTATATGCGGTATCCTCATCAAATATAGGGCACTTCGATGCTTATGCACTGGAAAATTTTCCGGATTATTATGATGATGGCTGGACACAGGAGCAAAGCGATGCGATTTATTTGGGACAGGGGATAGAAATGTTCGCTCTTGATGATGCCGCACAGAATAACAGAATTATATATTATCCTGTTATTCTGAATGGGGTTATTGTTGGCGGGTATCAAGTATACGAACAATTAGAGAATCAGAAAATCAGTATGCAGGCTTCGCCGCTTTTGGCGAATGAATTAAACTTGATGATGGATTTGACAAGTGAAGAAACACCTTTGATGTTAGGATGCAATAATAATAACACAATAGGAATTATTGGGGATACCTGTTATATTCTAGACATAGACCATATGTTTCATGAGGATGTTTCCTTAGATAAGATACCTGCTATTGAATTTAGTACCTGTGTCAATGCCATGGAGGTTTTATGTACGGAACGAACTGCAAATATAGAAATGAAGGAAAGAGATATAGATACTGATATGTTATCACCTTTGGATGGGGTAACGATGGAAGTAACGGAATGTTCCGATACCAGTGTAACTGTCAGGATTGTGAATGTTACAGATAAAGATATACAGTGTGGGGAGGACTTCTGTCTGGAAACGCAGGATGAAGAAACAGGTGAGTGGCGGGAACTGGATGAAGTAATTGACAATGCTGCTTTTAATGCGATTGCATATATGATCCAGAAAGATTCTCCCTATGAAACGGTTATTAACTTTGAATGGCTTTATGGAAGGCTGGACCCGGGCAGATATCGTATTGTAAAAACTGTTACAGATTTTAGAGGGACAGGGGACTATACAGATTATGTATTTACAGCAGAATTTAGTATTGAATAATATTAGTTGTGTTAAGAACAGTGTAGGGGCAGAAATTTCAGAAAGGATCAAGAAAACAAAATATTTTCAGCAAACATAGTTACAAAACCGCTTTTTCCTTTTGAGGTGCTTTTACTATGGAAAAAAGGTGTCTATATGCATACGAAAAATTTTTATGTTAGAGAAAATGATGGATTATTAGAGGACGATCAAGAAATTCTCCTGTCAGGTGCTTTAGCGTATGCAGAACAAGAAATGAACAGGTATATTGAATTGGCAATAAAGAGCTTGAAATCTATGAAATTTATACCAGAGGAAAAAGAAACGATATTGTTCGGGTTGATATGGTATCTGAAGCTGAGAAAATTTTAACCTTTTATCAGACTTATTTTGATGTAGCAGTCTGACATTTCCATAGGAAGGCCAGGTATCAGTGTAGTACAGATGAAAAACGGATGATTACGGAAGCCAGATAATCAGTATGTCAAAAAGATGCATTGTACATTATAAAAAAGCTGGACCGATTGTTAATATAGAGAACCAGGGAGTTGTAGGGATAAAGAATGAAGAAATTTCTGAATAATATAAGAAGTGCAGAAAATCCAATACCTCTTAATAAGCAAATTATAAACACGATATGTATATTGTTTATTGGAATTATTTTGGGAATTTTTTCAAAGTTTTTAGACACCATGCCGACAAATGAATTACCCTTTATCTTTGAATTTTTAGACATGAGAAATTTTTTGGGCCGTTTTGCCATATGGCTGCTGATTGCCTTGAGTATCTCTATTTATAGCAATTCGTCCATCAGAGCGTCAATCAATGTATTTGTATTTTTTGTGGGAATGGTTACAAGCTATTATTTGTATTCAAAATTTGTGGCAGGATTTTTTTCGAGAAGTTATGCAATGATCTGGGTTACTTTTACAGTTATTTCTCCCATATTGGCATTTATCTGTTGGTATGCAAGGGGAAAAAGCAAACTGGCGTTTATGCTATCAGCGACAATACTCGCCGTTTTGTTTAATACGACATTCGTTCATGTTGGCAGTTACTTTGAAATGCGTTCAATCTTAGAATTGATAACATTCCTTTTTGCAGTAGTGTTTTTGAAACGAAAGGCTATAAAGGATACAATGATTATGTTGGCATTAAGTGTTGGCATAGCGTTTGTTCTTGATTTTGTAGTACCATTTGATTTTGGATAAGTAACTTTTCGTTTGTCAGACAGTTGTTTAAAGAAAAATTGAAGTTTATAGGGGAAACGTAATGACTAATCCATGGGAAGAAATATCATTATCTGATTATGAAAATCATATGAAATTAGATTCAGTTATGCAATTACAGAACCTGAACCAAATGATGAAAGATCAGTTCAGTGCTTATCCAGTAAGTTCTGTTATGGTTTTGGGGATTGCGGGTGGGAATGGCTTGGAACACATTGATAATAATAAATTTGAAAAAGTATATGGTGTTGATATTAACAGAGAATATCTGGCAGCGGTTACAAGAAGATATTCAGATATTTCAAATATATTGGAATGTATACAATTAAATCTCATTGAAGAAGCAGATAAGCTTCCAAAAGCAGAATTATTGATTGCCAATTTGTTAATTGAATATATCGGATATGATTGTTTCCAAAAAGCAGTCAAACAAGTGCAGCCCCAATATATCTCCTGTATTATTCAGATAAATATAAATGACAAATGGGTGTCCGATTCACCATATATTCATGTATTTGATGGTCTTGATGAAGTTCATCATCAAGTGGAGGAAGATTTATTGATTCAGACTTTGGACAATATTGGATATAAAAAATTGCACAAATAGAAAGTCCGTTACCAAACGGAAAGAAGCTAGTCCAAATAGATTTTGCAGGGATGTAATGGAGCAGGAAATTGAAAGGGATAAAACAAAAAATTTACTGATCAGATAACAGCACCTGTGTCGCTTATACATGGGTGCTGTTTGCTATGATGCAGAACCGATGACTGGATATGCAGGGGAGATAGGAAAAAGTCGCAACTTTGACACATCTATTTGCTACAATAAATATATTGGAGGTTTTGGGATGAATGTTTTGATTGTAGAAGATGATGAATCTATTGCAAATTTGATAAGGATAAATTTAACGGCTGAAGGGTATAAATGTGTCTGTGCCTATGATGGGAAGACAGGAGCGGATTATATTGAGAAAGGCGGCTTAGACCTGATTCTGCTGGACATCATGCTGCCGGAGATCGACGGTTATGAACTGCTGGAGTATGTAAAGCCGATTGGAACACCTGTTATCTTCCTGACTGCCAAAAGCGGAATTGATGACCGCATTAAAGGGCTGAAAATGGGAGCTGATGATTATATTGTCAAGCCATTCCAGATTGGGGAACTGATGGCCCGTGTGGAAGCCCTGCTCCGGAGATATGGCAAGATCAATAACAAACTTACCTTTGCGGATGTGGAGGTAGACATGGTTTCCAGAACGGTCAGCAAGGGAGGAAAGCCGGTGGAACTGACAGTGAAGGAGTTTGACCTGCTGGTGGAGCTAATCCAGAACAAAAACGCAGCATTGTACAGGGAAAAGCTGTATGAGAAGGTATGGGGTGAACCTTATGTGGGAGATACCCGTACACTGGATTCCCATATCCAGCGGCTTAGAAGAAAGCTGGATTGGGATAACTATATCAAGACCGTATTCAGGATCGGATATCGGCTGGAGGATGGGGAATGAGGCTGTTTCATAAAATCTTTCTATGTTTTGTAGTCATATTCAGCATCACTTTCCAGGTGGCGGGATATTTGCTGATAAATCATACTTATGGAAATGCGATCAGCCAGGAAAAGAAACTTGCCATTCAGAATTTTCAATATAACAGGTATATCCTGCAGTCTATCCTGTATTCTGATCCGGAGTTCTTTTTTAAGGAAGAGACAGAGGTTGAAAATATCTCAAACAGTTTTTCAGTTCCAGTTGCGGTGTATGGAATAGATGGAAAATATTTCTTTTCCAATCTGGCGACACAGCCAGGGGAGCTTGACTTTGTTGAAGTTGACGATAACAGGATATCTTTTCGCATTTACGAAAAAGACGGAAGAAATTATATTTTTGTATGTGATTATATAAGACAAGGTGAAAATGCAATGTATCTGATCACACAAACAGACATTAGTTCAGTGATAGATACACAGAAAAATATGATTGATTATTTCCAGAAAATATATATCGTTATTTTATGCATCAGTTTCCCGATGATTTTTCTGCTGACAAATCTGATTACGACACCAATAAAGAAAGTAAGGAAAGCGACTAGGAGGATTGCAGGTGGAAGGTATACCGAAAGGATCAGCATAAAGGGAAAGGATGAGATCAGCGAACTGGCATACGATTTTAACCAGATGGCAGGACAGATAGAGGAAAAAATCGCGGAATTATCGGACGCTGCAAGGCAGAAGGAGGATTTTGCCGCGAATTTTGCCCATGAATTGAAAACACCGATGACATCCGTGATCGGGTATGCAGATATGCTTTACCAACGGAATCTTCCGAGAGAAGAAGTAAAGAGCGCTGCCGGATATATATTGAAAGAAGGAATGAGGCTGGAGTCTTTGTCTTTAAAGCTGATGGACTTATTTGTGCTGGACAAGCAGGAATTTATTCTGGAGAAGATGTCTGTCAGGGAGATGTTTGAAAATCTGGAACAGGGCATAGAGCCTGTATGCAGGAAGCATGGTGCAATCCTGCATATGGAGATAGAGGACGGAATTATCCGGGTGGACTATGACCTTTTTAAGACAATGGTATTGAATCTGGCAGACAATGCTTTGAAGGCGGACTGTAGGGATGTCTGGGTAGAGGGGAAGCAGGATGGGAATATCTACCAGATCAGGATTAAAGATAATGGAAAAGGAATCCCCCCGGAGGAACTGGAGCTGCACTGGTCAACAAAAATTGGACACTTAAATTGTATTTTTTTGCATACAATCCGCAATTACTGTACGGTTGCATAT
>ERZ808028.742-NODE-742-length-23686-cov-3.953153_pt1 | contig 23686 bp, 20 predicted proteins | sample MGYA00380184_ERZ808028 | MGnify/ENA primary metagenome ERZ808028 (study PRJEB31490, sample SAMN06133397) | mouse gut metagenome | isolation source: J8_1 | host: mice | place: China: Chengdu | collected 2015-05 ...
ACCTCCAACGAGGCCCGGAACAAGATCCGCCAGTGGTTCAAGAAGGAGCGGCGGGAGGAGAACATCGCCACCGGCCGCGCCTCCTTCGAGTCGGAGCTCAAGCACGTGGGCCTCTCCCTGGCCGCCATCACCGCCGAGGACGTGCTCCCCTTCATCCTCAGGAAGGTGCGCTTCGGCACCCTGGACGAGCTGTACGCCGCCATCGGCTACGGCGGCATGTCCGCCCAGAAGGCGGTGGTGCGGGTCAAGGACGAGATGGCCCGCCTGGACCGGCTCCACGCCGAGCAGTCGGCCGCCGCCCAGGAGCCCATTCACCCCTCCACCTCCAACCCGCCCACCGTCCCCATCCGTGGGGGCAAGACCAGCCAGTCGGGCATCATTGTGGAGGGCATTGACAACTGCCTGGTCAAGTTCGCCAAGTGCTGCACCCCCGTGCCCGGCGATCCGGTGGTGGGCTTTATCACCCGGGGCTTCGGCGTGTCGGTCCACCGGGCCGACTGCCCCAACGCCTCCGACGCCAAGCGGGCGGAGGAGCCGGGCCGCTGGATCAGGGTGGACTGGGCCACCGGGGAGCTGGCCTCCTACCAGACCGCCCTGGACATCTCCGCCAAGGACCGGGACGGCCTGGCCCTGGACGTGGCCATGGCCCTCTCCGCCGCCAAGGTCAAGACCACCAGTCTGTCGGCCCGCTCCATGCCGGACGGCTACGCCACCGTCAGCATCGTCCTGGAGGTCAAAAATCAGGAGGAGCTGACCAACGTCATCAACAAGCTGGGGCAGATCCAGGGCGTGTATCAGGTGAAACGGGCCAGCGGCTGAGGACGCTTCTAGGGGGAACGTTGTCCCCCCTAGATACGCGGTCACCGCGCCCCTACGAATTGAAATCTGTCTTTCCGGGAATTCAGTTCCCGGAAAGACACCCCGACCCGCGCCGCGGGGCGCGAAACCGGGGGTATCGAGCCAAGTCGCCGGCCCTGCCGGCACGCCGGCTCGTATCTAGGGGGCATTGGATGCCCCCTAGACGGTGTTTAAGGAGAATGGAATATGACTAAGATAGAGAACATGCGGGAGGACAGCGGCCTGGGCCGGCTGCTCTCCGAGTGCTTCGCCGGGGGCGAGCGGCTCCGGCGGGAGCTGCGCCTGAGCGCGGAGCAGGCCGAGGAGCTGGCCGCCGCCTATCCCGCCGACGTGCGGCCCATGGGCGGGAGCTGGTATGAGATTACGTTCCAGGGGGCGTTTACCTATGGCAATTGAGTTTGTGCCCGTTCTGCTGGGCTCCGACATCAATGCGTACAGCATGGCCCGGGCCTTTCACGAGGCCTACGGCGTAAAGACCATCGTCTACGGCATGTTTCCCGCCAGCGTGTGCGCGGGGAGCAGGATCATCGACTACCGGGTGCGGGAGCACAACGACCGGGTGGACAAGGTGCTGGAGAACGTCACCGAGGTGGCCCGTGAGTTTCCCGACAGGAAGATTCTGGTGCTGGGCTGCGGGGACAACTACCTCAACGCCATCTCCGCCAACCTGCCCAACTACCCGGAAAACGTCATCGCCCCCTATGTGAGCCTGGACATGCTGGAGACGCTGATCCACAAGGAGAAGTTCTACGAGCTGTGCGACCGGTACGGCATCGACCACCCGGCCACGGTGGTGTACCACAAGGGCATGGGCCACGCGTTCGAGCTGCCCTTTGACGGCCCCTTCGTGGTCAAGCCCGCCGAGTCGGACACCTACTGGAAGCACCCCTTCCCCACCCAGAAGAAGGCCTACATCCTCCAGACCAGGGAGGAGGTGGACACGGTCATCGACCAGATCTACGGAGCGGGGTATGAGGACGCGCTGATCCTCCAGGACTTCATCCCCGGGGACGACAGCTTTATGCGGGTGGTGACCAACTACTCCGGCGCCGACGGGAAGGTGCGCCTCATGTGCGTGGGCCACGTCCTGCTGGAGGAGCACACCGGCCACGCCATCGGCAACCACGCGGTGATCATCACCGAACCCGAGCCGGAGCTGTGCGAAAAGCTGCGGGGCTTCCTGGAGGCCATCGGCTTTGTGGGCTTTTCCAACTTCGACATCAAGTACGACCAGCGGGACGGCAAGTTCAAGGCCTTTGAGATCAACTGCCGCCAGGGCCGCAGCAACTACTACGTCACCGGCGCGGGATACAACCTGGCCAAGTACCTGGTGGAGGACGTCATCGAGCACAAGCCCTGCGCCCTGACCGTGACCCAAAACCGCCATCTGTGGTGGGTCATCCCCCCCAGGGTGGCCTTCGACTACGTCAATCCCCGGTACCACCAGGAGATGCGCGCCCTGGAGCGGGCCAATGCCGCGGTCAACCCCCTGTTCTACCGGCCGGACAACGGCCTGATGCACAAGCTGCGCATCCTCCGGGGCCAGCACCGCTACGTGGGCTGGTATGCCTCGTGCATGGAGAAAGTAAAATGACAGAACAGCGCCTCGGCATTTTGGGCGGCATGGGCCGCCCCACCCGGCTTGCGCCGTGCGGGGACCCCGATGATCTCATCTGCCCGGGGCAAATGAATTGCCCCGGCATCAAGGTTTTGGCCTTCGGCCAAAACGCTTGGGGCGCCGCACTCGCGGCGTCGGGTCCCATGCCGCAGCATGACAGGAGGGACGGGTATGTCTGAACAGCGCCTTGGTATTCTGGGCGGCATGGGGCCCCAGGCCACCCAGGACTTCTACCAGCGGATTCTGGACCGTACCGACGCCTCCTGCGACCAGGAGCACCTGCCCACCCTGATCTGGAGCGATACCTCCATGCCCGACCGCACCGCCGCCATCCTGGGCGGGGACGTGGAGGGCTGCTACCGCCGCCTGCTGGACGGGGCCAGGCTGCTGGAGCGGGGCGGCTGCACCGCCCTGGCCATCCCCTGCAACACCTCCCACTACTTTGCCGACCGGCTTCAGGGGGATATCGCCATCCCCCTCATCCACATGCCCCGGGAGACCGTGGCCGCGCTGGCGGCGGACGGGAAAAAGCGGGCGGGTATCCTGGCCACCGACGGCACGGTTCAGACCGGCATCTACCAGAGGGAGTGCGCCGCCCGGGGCATGGAAGGCGTGACGCCCCCCGCCGACGTGCAGAAGCTGGTCATGAGCATTATTTACGACGAGATCAAGCGGGGTGAAAAGGGCTCCCGGGAGAAGTTTGCGGCCATCGACCGCTGGCTGCGCGGCTCCGGCTGCGACGCGGCCATCCTGGGCTGTACCGAGCTGTCCGTCTACCGCACCTACCACGGCCTGCCTGACTACTACCTGGACGCCATGGAAATCCTGGCGGAAAGGTGCATCACCGCCTGCGGCTATAAGCTGCGCATGGTATAGGGGAGAGCAGCGGGTGGGTGTGGGCACCCGCCCCTATGTTTACGCCCCGCAAGAGCGACACAGTAGGGGCGGAGACGAGCCCCGCCCCTGTGCCTTTGCACCACAGGCCCCCGTAGGGGCCGATGCCCACATCGGCCCGCGCGTTCGGCCTTCCAAAAAATGATTGACTGGTGGTGAATCCGTATGTCCAACCGAACCCGTCTGCCCCTGGGGGACTATTATCAGCTCCTGCTCCGCCATGGACTGCTGGCGGACGCGGCCCCTCTGGCCGCCGGCCTGACCCACCCGGTGTCCCTGGTGTCCTGTGACTCCAAGCTGGTCATCCCCAACACCCTCTTTGTCTGCAAGGGGGTCAAATTTAAGGAGGAGTACCTCCGCTCCGCTATGGAACAGGGGGCCTTCGCCTATGTCAGCGAGCGGGAGTATCCCGCCGTCCCCCTGCCCTGCATCCGGGTCACCGATATCCGGCAGGCCATGGGCCTCTTGGCCGACCGGGCCTACGGCCATCCCTCCGGGGCGCTGCGGATCACCGGCATCACCGGCACCAAGGGCAAGACCACCACGGCCTATTATATCAAGTCCATCGTGGATGCCTGGCTGGCCGGACAGGGCCACCGGGAGAGCGCCCTGCTGTCCACCATCGTCACCGACGACGGGGTGGAGCGCAGGCCCGCCAAGCTGACCACGCCGGAGCCGCTGGATCTCCAGCGCCACCTCTGGAACGCGGTGTCGGCGGGGGCGGACTATCTGACCATGGAGGTGTCCAGCCAGGCCCTCAAGTACGGCCGGGTGATTGGGGTGGAGCTGGCCTGCGCGGTGTTTCTCAATATCGGGGAGGACCACATCTCCCCGGTGGAGCACCCGGATCTGGAGGACTACCTCAACTCCAAGCTGCTGATCTTCCAGCAGGCCCGGAGCGCCTGTGTCTGCCTGGACTGCGACCATGTGGAGCGGGTGCGCGCCGCGGCGGCCGCCTGCCCCCGGGTGGTGACCTTCTCCCAGAAGTTCCCCTCCGCCGACGTGTACGGCTCCCAGGTGCGCAAGGAGGGGGAGAAGATCGCCTTCCATGTGCGCACCCCCCGCTATGAGCGGGAGCTGGCCATTTCCACACCGGGCCTGTTCAATGTGGAAAACGCCCTGGCCGCCGTGGCGGTGGCGGAGGCCTACGGTATCCCTGCCGACGTGGTGGCCGGCGGACTGGTGCGGGCCTTCGTGCCCGGCCGCATGGAGCACTACGTCAGCGCCGACGGGCAGATTTCGGTGATTGTGGACTACTCCCACAACGGCATGAGCCTACAGAACGCCCTGCGCTCCGTCCGGGCGGAGTACCCCGGCCGGGAGCTGACCGTCCTCTTCGGCTGCACCGGCGGCAAGGGCATCGACCGCCGGGAGGGCATGGGCAACGCCGCCGGAGAGTGGGCCGACCGGATTATCCTCACCGAGGACGACCCCGGCCCCGAGGAGGTGGAGGCCATCTGCGCCGATATCGGCGTGTTTCTCGCCGCCCACGGCAAGGATTACACTGTGATCCCCAACCGGGAGGCGGCGGTGGAGACCGCCATCCTGGGCGCCCGCCGCCCGGCGGTGGTGCTGCTGGCGGGCAAGGGGTGTGAGGAGGCCCAGAAGCGGAAGAACGGCCCGGAGCCCTGCATCCCGGACGGGACGCTGGCCCGGCGGGCGCTGGACAAGTACAATGCTGGATAAGTGGTTCGCAGCCGCCGGGGCCGCCGCCTGGGGCGGCGTGGCCTTCCGGCGGCTGCTTCCGTTTTTGTCCACCGGTGCCCGGGAGAAGGTGGAAACCCTCTGCCCCGCTCCAGAGACTGTCCTGGTGGCGGCCTTCCCCTACTACGCCGGGGAGCGGCCGGGCAACCTGTCCCTCTACGCCCGGGGGGAGGACTACCACCGGGTGCTCACCCGGCGGCTGAATACGGTGTGTGATGCCCTGCGCCGGAAATACCCGGGGGAATCGTTTGTCCCCGCCGCCGACAACTCCCCCCTGCCGGAGCGGGAGGCCGCCTGGCTGGCGGGCATCGGCCTGCGGGGGAAAAACGGCCTGCTGATCCTGCCGCCCTACGGCACCTATGTATTTCTGGGTACCATTCTCACCGGGGCGGCGCTGGACGTGCCGGAGCGCCCCGCCGCGCCGGACTGCCCCGACTGTGGGGCCTGCCGGGCGGCCTGTCCCGCCGGGGCCCTGGGGGAAGGGGGGGCGGACGTGTCCCGCTGTCTGTCCGAGCTGACCCAGAAAAAGGGGGCGCTGACGGAGGAGGAGACCGCCCGGCTGAGGGTCCACCCGTTGATTTGGGGCTGTGACTTCTGCCAGCGGGCCTGTCCCTACAATGCCGCCCCGGCCCACTCGCCGCTGCCCGAGTTTTCCACATCTCTGGTAGACGCTCTGGAAAACTCCGATCTCGAGGGGCTCACCAACCGCACGTTCCGGGACAAGTACGGGGACCGGGCCTTCGCCTGGCGGGGCCCCGGCCCTCTGCGGCGCAATCTCGGGCTGAAAGAGGAATAAAACCGCCTTTCCCGTCCAAACTAGCAGTAAAGTTTGGGAGAAAGGCGGTTTTGTCATGCAAGTACGCGATCTTATGAACCCCAGCGTGGTCTCCATCACCCCCAGCGAGTCGGCCTCCCTGGCGGCCCGGCTCCTGTCCCGGCACAACGTGGGCTCCCTGCCCGTCTGCGGTGAGGACGGCGGCCTGCGGGGCATTGTCACCGACCGGGACATCATCCTGCGCTGCGTGGCGGCGGAGGAGGACCCCCTCAAGACACAGGTGAAGGACATCATGACCCGCAACTGCGCGGTGGTGTCCCCCGACGACGACGCCAGAGAGGCCACCCGGCTCATGGCAGCCAAGCAGGTGCGCCGCCTCCCCGTGCTGGAGGGGGGCAAGGTGGTGGGGATGGTCTCTCTGGGGGATCTGGCCCAGTGCCGCCAGTTTGACATGGAGGCCAGCAAGGCCCTCTGCGAGATCTCCGACCAGGTAAAGCACGGCTACGTGGAGTAGTCGTTTCCCCGGCAGACTGAAAAACCGCCCCCGGAGCATGCTCCGGGGGCGGAAATCATGTTGCGGCAATCAGCCCTTTTTCTTGGAGGCCTCGCGCATGCGGGCCGCGTGGTCCAGCAGGCGCTTGCGCAGGCGCAGGGATTCGGGAGTGACCTCCAGCAGCTCGTCATCGGCCAGAAACTCCAGGCACTGCTCCAGGCTCATCTGGCGGGGCGGGGTGAGACGCAGGGCGTCGTCGGAGCCGGAGGCGCGCATGTTGGTCAACTGCTTCTTTTTGCAGATGTTAACCGAGATGTCCTCCTGCTTGGGGGTCTCGCCCACCACCATGCCGGCATAGACGGGCACGCCCGCGCCGATGAACAGCACACCACGCTCCTGGGCGTTGTAGAGGCCGTAGGTGACGCTCTCGCCGGTCTCGAAGGACACCAGGGAGCCGGAGTTGCGGCGCTGGATCTCGCCCTTCATGGGGGCATAGGAGTCAAAGACCGAGGCCATGATGCCCTCGCCCTTGGTGTCGGTGAGGAACTCGTTGCGGTAGCCGAACAGGCCCCGGGAGGGCACCAGGAACTCCAGCTTCATCCGATCACCCACCGGAGTCATCTCCAGAAGGTCGCCCTTGCGGGCGCCGATCTTCTCGATGACCGCGCCCACGCTGTCGCTGGGTACGTCCACCACCAGACGCTCCACCGGCTCGCACATTTTGCCGTCAATCTCCTGGTAGAGCACGCGGGGGGGGGAGACCTGGAACTCGTAGCCCTCCCGGCGCATAGTCTCGATGAGGATGGACAGGCTCATCTCGCCCCGGCCCGCCACGTTGAAGGCGTCGGTGGAGTCGGTCTCGGTGACCCGCAGGGACACGTCCTTCATGGTCTCGCGGAACAGCCGCTCCCGGATCTGGCGGGAGGTGACGAACTTGCCCTCCTTGCCCGCGAAGGGGGAGTCGTTGACGGAGAAGGTCATCTCGATGGTGGGGGCGGAGATCTTCACGAACTCGATGGGCTCCACCGCGTCGGGCGCGCAGATGGTGTCGCCGATGGTGATCTCGCCGATGCCGCTCATGGCGATGATGTTGCCGGCGGTGGCCTCGGTCACCGGCACCCGGCCCAGGCCGTCAAACTGATAGAGGGCGGTGGCCTTGGCCTTCTGAGGCGCGGCGTCGGGCTGGTGGAAGTTGCATACCGCGATCTCCTGGTTCTGCTTTACAGTGCCCCGCTCGATGCGGCCGATGGCGATGCGGCCCACAAACTCGTTGTAGTCGATGGAGGAGACCAGCATCTGGAAGGGGGCCTCCGTGTCCGCCTCCGGGGCGGGGATATAGTTGAGGATGGTCTCAAACAGGGGCACCAGGTCGGTGCCGGGCACGTCGGGGGAGTAGGAGGCGGTGCCCTGGCGGCCGGAGCAGAACAGGGTTGGGGACTCAAACTGCTCGTCGGTGGCGTTCAGATCCAGCAGCAGCTCCAGCACCTCGTCCATGACCTCGTGGATGCGCTGGTCGGGGCGGTCCACCTTGTTGACCACCACGATGACCTTGTGGCCCAGCTCCAGTGCCTTGCTCAGCACAAAACGGGTCTGGGGCATGGGGCCCTCGGCGGCGTCCACCAGCAGGATGACGCCGTTGACCATCTTGAGGATCCGCTCCACCTCGCCGCCAAAATCGGCGTGGCCCGGGGTGTCCACGATGTTGATCTTCACGTCCTTGTAGTGGACGGCGGTGTTCTTGGCCAGGATGGTGATGCCGCGCTCCCGCTCCAGATCGTTGGAGTCCATGACCCGCTCCACCGTGGCCTGGTTCTCGCGGTAGATGCCGCCCTGCTTGAGCATTTCGTCCACCAGGGTGGTCTTGCCGTGGTCGACGTGGGCGATAATGGCGACGTTTCTCAGCTTCGTATCTTGCAAAGTGGTGCACCTCTCAGTTTATTCCGAAATCTGTCCAATATCATTGAAAGCTCGACCACATATTATACCGTAGAACAGTAACGCGCGCAACTGATTTTGCAAAAAAAACGTCCAAATCGGGGGACAAAAACACCCCTTGCCGTTGACAGGCGCGGGGAATTGGGGTACAATATCAAAGCATCTGCGTGCCAGTTTTTCCACAATTTCATATGCGCCTGTAGCTCAGCAGGATAGAGCGACCGCCTCCTAAGCGGTAGGTCGGAGGTTCGAATCCCCTCAGGCGTGCCAAAGGAAAGGGACATCCGCAAGGATGTCCCTTTCCTTTGGCCTCCGGCTGCCGGGAATGGGTGTCTCCCAGGCAATTTCAAATATCCGCGGGCAGATGCGGTCTGCGCTTCCATTCGTGTTATTTCTGGGCGGCGCCGGTAAGCAGGGGGCGGGTCATAGTATTCTTTTTCAAATAAAGTTAATGGCCTATTTTTACTGTTACTATAGCCTGTCCAGGTGGCTCTTTCAAGTCCTCTGAATAGGATTCTTTAAAACCTTTCCCAAAGAAGGTATATCTGCTCGGGCAAGTGTTCTTCCCACATGTCCAAGGCATCCTCCGTCACCACTATATAACTCTTTAGCTGTCTATTTTCTTGTGTTTATAGGCTCTCTATCAACGCTGAAGCGAAAAATGGGTAATGGATGCAGTAAATGGCATGGTACAGGCTCAGGAGCAGGCAGAGGCTTTAACAAAGCACGCACAGGCTAAAGATAGACTCACTCCTGCTTGCCTTGTTGGATATGCCTAAAGCAGTCTGGTATCTGGAGCGGCCAGATGTTGTAGTTTCCGTTGCCCCTCGTTCTGATTCCCCATGGAATGACACCGCAACTCTATCACGTTTTTGGAATTCTCAGTAATTAACAGCTACAAAAAATTTCCCCATATCAGAAGCAAAGAGCAATGAGTGCGTTAGTTTAAGCTTCCTCAGTTCTTCTGAAAGAAGTCCTGCAATGATAAAGCTATTCGACTTCATAATCATCATAGTATTACTACCAGCAAAGTGCTGTCCTATTGATCTCCAGAAGTTTGTAGCAAACAACTGTAGACTAGATAGTATCAAGTCCATCTCATTCTTCACTTCTGTCCCATAGATCATTTCGGCAACGCGAAGTAGAAATGAGCTCTCTATACCTGAAACAATTGTAATCTCGCGTGAATCCAAACTATATACCATTTTTTGATATACAGCCTTTCCCAAAAATTCTCCTTGATAGCTCCTACCTATAATTTTCGCATTTGCCGCAATATTCAAAGAAGCGGTCAACAGCGTATTGATTTTTTCTTCCAGTCGCGCTTCAAAGTCACTGTTCTTTGCAGGCGCGGCTAGAATACCCTTTCCTATGATCGCCATATCTGCTGTTGCTATATGCTCCAATAGCCATCCAATTCCGCTTCCGACAAAATCTTGTATCTCTTCTTTACTGCACTCACCACGCTTCACAATATCTTGATATTTTTTTAGCTGGATATTGCAAAATTCATCGTGCAACATCTTGTGTAATGTATACCCAGTGTAGCCGATTTTGCGCATGTATTCCTCTTCCGCCTTAGCATGACGCTCAAAATAGCTGGTTATATAAGTCAAAGTTTCCCGAACGAGGAATATACGATAATTTGCCTCATCTCCTCGTTCCCGTAACTTATTCAAAACCTGATCGGCCATTTGGAATAGCTGCTGATGTTCCTTGTCTAATTTTTCTATACCCGTAATATAATTGTCATTCCACCTAATCATACCTGTTCTCCTTCAATCTATTTTAGTTACAAAATAAGTGAGTCAGCATATCCTCCTTTAATGTTTCAGCAGAGCAATCTTTGGGAGCTGTTTTCCTGTTTGACTGTATAACGCCCAGGCGGAGGGATTTATTGCACAATGAAGAGAAACTTAAAAATCCAATAGAGTTTATGGGAAAATGCGGTGGACTGCCAGGAAAAATGGACAGGGCACTGGAAAAAAGCGGCGAAAGAGGGCGGGATTTTCTCTGTTGCTTTTTCCCTGAGGAACCATTATACTATATATTATGGAAACCATTTATGCAAATGGAGGATTACATATGAAAGGAAAGCGAGTTCTCTCTCTGGCGCTGGCCGCGCTGATGACGCTCTCCCTGCTGGTGGTGCCCGCAGCGGCCGTCAGCTTTACCGACATGACCAATCACTGGGCCAAGGACGATGTGGAGTACTTGGCCACCCAGGGGGTGGTCAAGGGGACCAGCGCCACCACCTTTGCTCCCGATCAGAAGATGACCGCCTGTGAAGCGCTGCTGTTTTGCTCCCGTGCCGCCGGCGTGGACGCCATTGACAAGGAGGCCATCGCCGAGGACTGGGAGGACGAGCTGAAGGAGATCCTGCCCGAGGAGATGTACGCCTGGGCGGCCCAGGAGATGGCCGTCTGCCTGGAGACCGGCATCATCTCGGAGACCGAGCTGCGGGCCCTGAGCAGCGCGGGCGGGCTGGTGAAGTCCATCACCCGTGAGACGCTGGCCATGTATCTGGTGCGGGCCATGCAGCTCGCCCCCCTGGCCCAGAGCCTGACCTCCTACCCCATGAGCTTTGCGGACACTACCTCTATTTCCGCCTCCCTGCAGCCCTATGTATACCTGCTGAACATGTACGGCATCGTCAAGGGCAACGAGCTCAACCGCTTTCTGCCACAGAACTCCCTGACCCGGGCCGAGATGGCCACCATGCTCCGCCGGGCCATCGACTTTATGGACGAGCGGGGCATCTATGCCGAGCTGCCCGGCTACACCGACTATGACTGGGTGGGCGGCACCATCGCCGCCGTGTCTACCGGCAGCAGCGGCGTTACCCTGCTGACCCTGACCAGCGTGGTCAGCGGCACCCGCAGCATCTCTCTGCCCGCCGACGCGGAGATCTACGAGAATAATATGCTCTCCTCCGCCGATGCCCTGAAGGTGGGCAGTTACGCCCGGGTGAACCTGGACAGGAAGGGTACTGCCGAGTCCGTGCGCCTGGGCGGCGCGGTCACCTCCTATACCGGCTCCGTCACCGGCGTGGAGCAGGACAGCCTGACCGTGACGGTCAACGGCGCCTCCAAACGGCTGGACATCGACCGCTTTACCGAGGTGCAGGTGGGCAAGACCGCCGGCGACTACACCCTGCTGGATCCCCAGGCCGGATACACCACGGCCACCTGCTATGTGGACGCCATGGGCCATCTGGACGCGGTGCAGCTCTCCGGCGGAACCCGCGCCGAGGAGGGCATACTGGTGAAGGTGGAAAACGGCACCGGCGGCCAGCGGCTCCAGGTGTCGGCCTTTAACGGCGAAACCAGGCGCTACACCCTGCCCGCCGGGGCGGGCGTCACCGTCAACGGCGTGGTGGGCACCGTGTCCGACCGCTATGAGGGCGACTACGTGAGCCTGCGGGTATCCAACGACGAGGCCAACGAGCTGGTCAGCATGGCGGTGGACACCGTAACCGATTACGTCCAGGGCTCCGTCAAGAGCTTTACCTACGCCAAGGATCAAAACGACATCACCCTGACCAACCTGAGTACCGGCAAATCCACCACCTACGACATCTCCTCCAAGGCAGCCATCCGCTTCAATGGCGAGGACATCGCACTCAAGGAGCTGGAGCGGAACTCCTTCGCCACCCTTCAGCTCTCCGGCGGGGATGTGGTGACGCTGCTGGACGCCTATCCTGGCTCCACCACCACCGAGGGCGTCATTGAGAGCATCACCTACGGTACCCCCACTACCCTGGCGGTCAAGACCGCCAATGACAGCGTAATGACCTTTGAACTGGATCTCACCGACCTGCCCGCCATCTACCGGGACGGTAAGAGCAGCTCTCTGGACAAGATCAAGAGCGGCGACACTGTGGTGGTCACCGTGCGCTACAACAAGGTCACCACCCTGGAGACCACGCCTCAAAGCGCAAACGTCACCGGCACTATCACCCGGGTGGTGCAGGATGCCGCCGGGATCACGTTTGATGTGAAGCTCACCGACGGCTCCACCGCCTCCTATACCGTGTCCGAGGGCGTTTCCGTCACCCAGGACGGCACTGCCGTCTCCCTCTACACCCTCAAGCCCAACGATGCAGTGGCCATGGTGGTCAGCGGCGGAGATGTGGTGTCCATCGAGGTGGACAGGGGCTCCGGCTCCAGCAGCCAGCTTGAGGGCACGGTCCTGGTGCCCAACACCAAGGACAAGACCCTGATGGTACAGCTCACCGACGGCAACGTGCTCACGGCGGACGTGTCCGACGCCAGCTTTATGTCCGCCAGCGGCTCCTCCACCAGCCTGCGCCAGTTGGAGGCGGGGGACCGGGTGCAGCTCTTCGGCGATTACAAGGGGGCCCGGTTTACAGCCACCCTGGTGCTAAAGCTGTAAGTATTAAATGTAATGACATGAAAACGGCCCCGGAACCGCTCGGTTCCGGGGCCGTTTTGCAGGCCTCACGCCGGGAGGCGGAGCCGCGCCGGCAGCTCCTCCGGCGGCACACCCAGGAGCAGCAGAGTGCCCGCGGCGGCCAGAAAGGGCAGGGGGGAGGCGCCGGTAGAGAAGGGGAGCACCAGCTCCTGCTGCTCCACCACCGCCCCGCCCAGGGTGACCAGCTCCCGCTGGACGGCCAGGCACAGCCTGTCCCCCTCCAGGCTGGAAAAGGTGAGGGTATCCCGGGGGGAGGTGCCGTAGCTCACGGCCTGGCGGGCGTTGAGGGCCCGGGCCAGCGGCCCTGCCGTGCCGGGCAGCAGCACCGTCCCGCAGGGGACGGCCCCCGCGCCGGCCCAGCCCCGTGCCGCCGGTGACACCGTCAGCAGCTCCAGCCGCGCCCCGGCCAGCTCCGCCGGGTGCCGCCCGGCGCGCACCTCCGCCGCCAGCTCTCCCAACCCGGCCTCCACGGCCGTCCGAATCCCCTCGTCCCGCTCCCAGATTCCCACACGCAAGCTCCGCCACCTCCCGCTTTGCTGTAGTGTGCGGAAATTATGGGATTTTATGCGCCCTTTGTCCCGGAACGCGGCACGGGCCTTGACTTTTGCGGCCTGAATGCGTAAAATAATACGAACCGATAACTTTAGAATAAAGGATTGAGATAGAGATGGCACAGGACAAGAAACAGGTGGAACAGATTACCGATATGGAGGTGGACTTTGCCAAGTGGTTCACCGACGTGTGCAAAAAGGCGGAGCTGATTGACTACTCCTCCATCAAGGGCATGTTCATCCTCCGTCCCTATGGCTACGCCATTTGGGAGAATTTCCAGAAGATCCTGGACGAGAAGTTCAAGGAAACCGGGCATGAGAACGTGTACCTGCCCATGCTGATCCCCGAGAGTCTGCTCCAGAAGGAGAAGGACCACGTGGAGGGCTTCGCCCCCGAGTGCGCCTGGGTGACCATGGGCGGCTCGGAGAAGCTGGAGGAGCGCTACTGCATCCGCCCCACCTCCGAGACCCTGTTCTGCGAGCACTACGCCAACATCATCCACTCCCACCGGGATCTGCCCAAGCTGTATAACCAGTGGTGCTCCGTCCTGCGGTGGGAGAAGACCTCCCGCCCCTTCCTCCGCCACCGGGAGTTCCTGTGGCAGGAGGGCCACACCATGCACGCCACCGCCGAGGAGGCCATCGCCGAGACCGAGCGCATGTTCAACATCTACGCCGATTTCTGTGAGAACTACCTGGCCATGCCCGTGGTGAAGGGCCGCAAGACCGACAAGGAGAAGTTCTCCGGCGCCGAGGCCACCTATACCGTGGAGTGCATGATGCACGACAAGAAGGCCCTCCAGGCCGGCACCTCCCACTACTTCGGCGACGGCTTCGCCCGCGCCTTCGACATCACCTTCGCCGGCAAGGACAACCAGCCCCACCACCCCTTCCAGACCTCCTGGGGCGTGTCCACCCGCCTCATCGGCGGCGTCATCATGACCCACGGCGACAACAACGGCCTGGTGCTGCCCCCCCGCATTGCCCCCACCCAGGTCATCATCATCCCTGTCGCCCAGCACAAGGAGGGCGTCATTGCCGCCAACGAGGCGGTCATGGCCCGCCTGAAGGCCGCCGGCATCCGGGTGAAGATGGACGCCTCCGACAACTCCCCCGGCTGGAAGTTCGCCGAGTACGAGATGAAGGGCGTGCCCCTGCGGCTGGAGCTGGGCCCCAAGGACATCGAGAAGAACCAGTGCGTCCTGGCCCGCCGGGACAGCGGCGAGAAGGTCTTTGTCTCCCTGGACAACATCGAGGAGACCGTCAAGACCATGCTGGACGCGGTGCAGCAGGGCCTGTTCGACAAGGCCAAGCGCAACCTGGACGAGAATACCTACGCCTGCGCCACCCTGGAGGAGGTCAAGGAGAAGATGGCCAGCCAGGGCGGCTTCGCCAAGACTATGTGGTGCGGCGAGCTGGCGTGCGAGCTGAAGATGAAGGAGGAGGCCGGAGTGTCCTCCCGGTGCATCCCTCTGGAGCAGGAGCACCTGGGCGACACCTGCGCCTGCTGCGGCAAGCCCGCCAAGCACATGGTGTACTGGGGCGTGGCGTACTGACGCTTCAAAGGGGGGCGGCATGCCGCCCCCCATATAATATCAGATGATTAACTATGACTAACCAGAAAAAGGAGGAAACTCATGCAATCCATTTTATGGGCGGCCACGGGGACCGGCTTCACTTTTTTGATGACCACTCTGGGCGCCGCCATGGTCTTTCTGTTCCGAAAGCAGCTCAATGCGTCCATCCAGCGTATCTTTCTGGGCTTTGCCGCCGGGGTGATGATCGCCGCCTCGGTGTGGAGTCTGCTCATCCCCGCCATGGAGGAGGCGGAGGCCTCCGGGCTTCCGGGCTGGCTGCCGGCGGTGGGGGGCTTCGTGCTGGGCATCGGTTTCCTGCTGCTGCTGGATGTGCTGCTGCCCCACCTCCATGTGGATGCCAGGCAGCCTGAGGGGCTCCACTCCTCCTGGCGGCGCACCACCCTGCTGGTGCTGGCCGTGACGCTGCACAACATCCCGGAGGGGATGGCCGTCGGCCTGTCCTTCGCCCTGGCCGCCCAGCACGCCGGTGAGGGGGCGGCCCTGTCGGGGGCCCTGGCGCTGGCTCTGGGAATTGGAATCCAGAACTTCCCGGAGGGGGCGGCCATCTCCCTGCCCCTGCGGCAGGAGGGTCTGTCCGCCGGGCGGGCTTTCCTCTACGGCAGCGCCTCCGGCGTGGTGGAGCCTATCTTCGGCATCCTGGTGGTGCTGGCGGCGGGGGCGATCCAGCCCCTCATGCCCTGGCTGCTGTCCTTCGCCGCCGGGGCCATGATGTATGTGGTTGTGGAGGAGCTCATCCCCGAGGCCCACCTGGGGGAGCATTCCAACACCGGCACCCTGGGAGTCATGGCGGGCTTCCTGCTCATGATGGTGTTGGACGTGGCGCTGGGGTGAGCCGCCCCTACCTTGTGCGGTAGGGGCGGCCCTTGCGGCCGCCCGCGCCCCAGGCACTCTCCGGCGGGTGGGGACGAGCCCCGCCCCTACGGAGCAGAGGTATCCAGACTCCTCAGAACCCGCTCCACCCAGGCCAGCAGCATCCGATCGGCGGGGGTCTGCCGCCGGAGTGCCGCCCGCAGGCGGAGCAGCGCCGGGTAGACCTCGGACCGCCGCAGCTCCGCCGCATCCCGCTTCCAGATCCGACGCTCTTCCGCTTCATCCATCGTGCTCACCTCCTGTTTAGAATATCTGATAATCAGATAAAATGCAATATCTGAATTTCAGATATTTTAAGATGCTCTGGGTGATTCTATGCGAAATGAAGTGCTGCGGTATGAGCGCATCCGCAATCTGCGCATTGACCGCAACCTGTCCCAGCGGGAGGTGGCGGCGCTGCTGAACGTCAGGCAGAATACGTACTCCCAGTACGAGATCGGGGTGCTCAACTATCCCATTGACGTGCTGATCAGGTTGGCATGCTATTACAACACCAGCGTGGACTACCTGTTAGGCCTCACGGACGAGCGGACGCCCTATCCCAGGGCAAAAAACCGGGATTTTTGAAAATTTCCCGTTGCATTCCGCTAACGATGGGGGTATAATGACACCAACCTGTTGAAGTGAGGAACACAGACATGGCAGACCGAACCCTCACAACTGCATCCTTCCTGTTTTCCTATGGCTGGGCTCGATTTATGGGCACCGGCTTTTTTGGCATGGAGAAAACACGGGGGATGGAATGAATGGGTGGGGCCCGGAGAAGGCCCCATAGTACCTGGATATGCAGGGGCGCTCATTGATTTCATCAATGGGCGCCCTTTTTGCATGGCATGGAGAGAAAGGATGTAAAATCATGGTAGTTGTTATGAAACCCGGCACCCGGCAGCAGGACATCGACGCCCTGGTGTTCAAGCTCAAGGAACTGGATCTGGATGTGGGCATCACCAACGGCGTGGGTTGCACCATCCTGGGCCTGGTGGGCGACACCACCGCCGTGGACATGGATAAGATCTCCATCAACCCCCATGTAGAGCGGGTCATGCGGGTGCAGGAGCCCTACAAGAAGGCCAACCGCAAGTTCCACCCGGAGGACACGGTGGTCACGGTGGGGAACGCCAAGATCGGCGGGGGGAATTTCTCCGTGATCGCCGGCCCCTGCTCGGTGGAGAGCGAGGCGCAGATCTGCGCCGTGGCCGAGGGCGTGAAGGCCTCCGGCACGGCCCTGCTCCGGGGCGGCGCGTTTAAGCCCCGCACCTCCCCCTACTCCTTCCAGGGCATGGGCACCGCGGGCCTCGACCTGCTGATGGAGGCCCGGAAGCAGACCGGCCTGCCCATCGTCACCGAGATCATGGACCCCCGTATGGCCGAGCTCTTCGAGCGGGAGGTGGATGTGGTGCAGGTGGGCGCCCGCAACATGCAGAACTTCGAACTGCTCAAGGAGGTGGGCAAGATGAGCAAGCCGATCCTCCTCAAGCGGGGCCTGTCCAACACCTACGAGGAGTGGATCATGTCCGCCGAGTATATCATGTCCGCCGGAAACGAGAACGTGATCCTCTGCGAGCGGGGGGTGCGCACCTTCGAGACCTACACCCGCAACACTCTGGATGTGTCCGCCATCCCCGCCGTCAAGCAGATGAGCCACCTGCCCGTGATCGTGGACCCCTCCCACGCCGCCGGGATGTACTGGATGGTGGAGCCCCTGGCCCTGGCCGCCGTGGCCGCTGGCGCCGACGGCCTCATCATCGAGGTCCACAACGACCCGGCCCACGCCAAATGCGACGGCCAGCAGTCCCTCACCCCCCAGAACTTCGATGCCCTCATGCACAAGGTCTCCGCCATGGTTGACCTGATGGGGAAAACGCTGGTAAAATAAAAAAAGAAGCGCGGAGGGTAGGCGCATAGGGGAGCTAAGAGGACATGAAGGCGAAAAAACAGGCTGGGCGAAGCCCAGCGGCATGTTTCGCGGAATGGCCGTTTAGCGACCCGGCCATGCGCCCAACCCGCAGCGTGACAGCGTCGGCCCAAGCTTTGGATCATTCGCTTCCGGGCAGGCCCGAAAGCTCATTCCCGCCGCTGGGCCTCCTTTTCCCCACGCGAACCGCTTCGCTGGGTTCGTGTGGGGGCCCCGAAAGCGGGGCGTACCCCGCACCAGTATGTAGGGGCGGGACTTGTCCCCGCCCGCGGGCGGCCACGAGGGCCGCCCCTACGGCGAGGGTGGAGGACAGCTGCCGCGGGCCGATGTGGGCAGAAGGTGAATTGCCCCACAGGGGCAAGAGAGGCCGCCCTGGGGTGTCGGCCCCTACGTGGGATGTCTTCAAAGGCTGCAATGTAGGGGCGGGGCTTGTCCCCGCCCGCGGGCGACCACAAGGGTCGCCCCTACGTGGGATGTCTTCAAAGACCGCAATGTAGGGGCGGGCGCCCACACCTGCCCGCCGAATACCGTCGATTTTGAACAGAGGAGGCCGTACCATGAAAACCCTGACCGTCGCCCTGCCGGGGCGGGAATATAATATACAGATTGGGCGGGGGCTGCTCACCCGGGCGGGGGAGGAGCTTCGCGCCGTCCTGCCCGGGGCCTCCCGGATTTTTGTGGTGACAGACAGCCATGTGGCCCCCCTGTACCTGGAGCGGGTGCGCGCCAGTCTGGAGGGGGCTGGGTTTCAGGTGACCGCCCACACCGTCCCCGCCGGGGAGGGCTCCAAATGCCCCGCCCGTCTGGCCGAGCTGTGGGAGGCCATGATGGCCGCCGGGCTGACCCGCACCGACGCCGTGGCGGCTCTGGGCGGCGGCGTGGTAGGAGATCTGGCGGGGTTCGCCGCCGCCACCATCCTGCGGGGGGTGGACTTCGTGCAGATTCCCACCACCCTGCTGGCCCAGGTGGACTCCTCTGTGGGGGGGAAGGTGGCCGTCGATCTGGAGCACGGAAAGAATCTGGCGGGGGCCTTTTGGCAGCCCAGACTGGTGCTCATGGATCCGGAGGTGCTGGACACCCTGCCGCTGCCTGTGTTCATGGAGGGCATGGCGGAGGTGGTCAAATACGGCTGCATCAGGGACGAGGCCTTCTTTGACTTCCTGGCGGCCCGGCCCTCCCGGGCGGAGCTGATGGCGGAAATGGAATACATACTGTATACTTGCTGCTCGATTAAACGAAATGTAGTGGAAAAAGACGAGCGGGACACGGGGGAGCGGATGCTCCTCAACTTCGGCCACACGCTGGGCCATGCCTACGAGCTGGCGGGGCACTACACCGAGTGGAGCCACGGTGCGGCGGTGGCCGCCGGCATGTGCGCCGCCGCCCGGCTGGGCGTACGCCTGGGGGTGACCCCGGCGGAGCTGCCGGAGCGCCTGGAGGAGGCGCTCTCCGCCCTGGGGCTGCCCACCGCCATCCCCTGCACGGCGGAGGACTACGCCGCCGCCGTGGGACTGGACAAGAAGGGGGCGGGGGAGGACATTTCGGTGATCCTCCTGGAGCGCATGGGCCGCGCCGTCCCCCACCGGATGCCCAAGGCCAAACTGCTGGAGGAACTGCGATGAACGTCACCATCACCCCCGCCGCCCTGGGCGGCACCGTCACCCCGCCGCCCTCCAAGTCACAGGCCCACCGGCTGATCATCGCCGCCGCCCTGTCCGACGGGGTGTGCCGCCTGTCCAATGTGGAGCTGTCCCAGGACATCCAGGCCACCCTGCGCTGTATGCGCACCCTGGACGCGGACGCCTCCGCCGACGGCACGGTAATCCGCGGGGCCGACCTGGTGGACGGCTTTGAGACGCCCCCGCCGGAGGTCATGGACTGCGGCGAGTCGGGCTCCACTTTGAGGTTTTTGATCCCCGTGGCCCTGGCCCTCAAGGGGGGCGGCCGGTTCACCGGCCACGGGCGGCTCATGGAGCGGCCCCAGGAGCCCTATTTCCGCCTCTTTACGGAGAAAGGAATTGCGTGGTCGCTGGAAAACGGGGTGCTCGCCGTGGAGGGGCGGCTGACGCCCGGCGTCTACGCCCTGCCCGGCGACGTGTCCTCCCAGTTTATCACCGGCCTGCTCTACGCCCTCCCACTGCTGGAGGGGGACAGCGAGCTTGTCCTCACCACCGCGCTGGAGAGCCGGGGCTATGTGGACATGACCCTGGACGCCCTGGCCCAATTCGGCGTCTCGGCGGAGTACGACGGGGACCGGCGCTTCCGGGTGCCGGGGAACCAGGCGTACCGCCACCGGGATCTGGCCATCGAGGGGGACTGGTCCAACGCCGCTTTCTGGTTTGCCGCCGCGTTCCTGGGCCACCGGGTGGACGTGGAGGGGCTGAACCCCCGCTCCGTCCAGGGCGACCGGGTGATCGGGGAGCAGCTTGCCCGCCTGACCCAGCCCGGCCCGGCGGAGCTGGACGTGTCCCAGTGCCCCGATCTGGTGCCCCCTCTGGCGGCCATGGCCGCCCTGCGGGCGGGGGAGACGACCGCCATCGTCAACGCCGCCCGCCTGCGCATCAAGGAGAGCGACCGGCTGGCCTCTGTGACGCAGGTGCTCAACGCCCTGGGGGCCGGTGTGGAGGAGCACGCCGACCACCTGGTGCTCCGGGGCAGGGAGCGGCTGGCGGGGGGCGTCACTGTCTCCGGCCACAACGACCACCGCATCGCCATGATGGCCGCCATTGCGGCCACCCGCTGTCAGGGGCCGGTGACCATCACCGGCGCGGAGTGCGTGAACAAGTCCTATCCCCGCTTCTGGGCAGACTACGAGGCCCTGGGCGGTCAGATCGCCCGGACGTAGGAGGGGCGGGCGGCCACGGAGCCGTTTTTACACGAATGGTGTAGGGGCGGGGCTTGTCCCCGCCCGCGGGCGGCCACAAGGGCCGCCCCTACACAAAAGCGCAAAGCATCCGGCCGCGTTCGTATGAATACCGTAGGGGCGAGTGCCCACACCCGCCCGGAGGCCGGGGCCCCCCGGCACAAAACCTGAGAAAGCAAAGGAAGGGAACCCACATGCGACACATGATTTTCGGTGAGTCCCACGGCCCGGCCATCGGCGTGGTGCTGGAGGGCGTACCCGCCGGCCTGGAGCTGGATCTGGAGGCCGTTCAGCGGGAGCTGGACCGGCGGAAGCCCGGCCAGGACCCCACCGCCACCGCCCGCCGGGAGAGCGACACGGTGCAGGTGCTCTCCGGCGTATTCGAGGGCAAGACCACCGGCGCGCCGCTGGCCATGCTCATTCCCAACGCCGACCAGCACTCCCAGGACTATGAGGCCATCCGCTACACCCCCCGGCCCGGCCATGGAGACTATGCCGGCTTCGTCAAGAGCCAGGGGTGCCAGGACTACCGGGGCGGCGGGCACTTCTCCGGCCGCCTCACCGCCCCCCTGGTGGCCGCCGGTGCGGTGGCCCGGCAGCTCCTGGCCCTACGGGGCGTGCGGGTGGGCGCCCATATCAGCTCCATCTACGGCATCACCGACGCCTCCCTGGAGGACGCCGGCGCACTGGAGGCCGTGGCGGCCAAGCCCTTCCCTGTGCTGGACGACGCCAAGGGGGAGGAGATGCGCCAGGCCATTCTGGAGGCCAAAAATGAGCAGGACAGCGTGGGCGGCGCCATTGAGTGCGCTGTGTTCGGGCTGCCCGCCGGGCTGGGGGCCCCCGACTTCGGCCGCAACGTGGAGGGCATCTTCGCCCAGCATCTTTTCGCCGTCCCGGCCGTCAAGGGCGTGGACTTCGGCGCGGGGGTGGCCTTTTCCCTCATGCGGGGCAGCGAGGCCAACGACCCCTTCGAGGTGAAGGACGGAAGGGTGGTCACCAAGACCAATCACGCCGGCGGCGTCAACGGGGGCGTCACCAACGGCATGCCCGTCACCTTTGAGGTTACCATCCGGCCCACTCCCTCCATTGCCCTGCCTCAGGAGAGCGTGGATCTCCGCACCGGGGAGGAGACGGAGATCGAGATCAAGGGCCGCCACGACCCCTGTATTGTGCCCCGCGCCGTGCCCGTAATCGAGGCGGCGGCAGCATTGGCGGCGTGCGAGGTGCTGGGGATTTAGGGCCGCCGCCTCGCGCGAGCGGGAGCGAGCCGCCGCGGAAGCGGCGTCCAAGCGTTTTGCCGGGGGCAAAACCTTGCCGAAGGCGGGATTCACTCCCGCCGAGGAGGATAAAATGTGGGGTCCCCGGAGCGCGCGCAGTGCGCTCTGGGGTGCGGCGGCGCTGGCGGCGTGCGAGGTGCTGGGAATTTAGGGCCGCCTCGCGCGATGGCGCAGAGGCGGGGCAGCGGAGCGTGCGGCCAGGTTTAAATGTAGGGGCGGGTGCCCACACCCGCCCGAAAGGAAGCGCCCGGCCGCCGCCTCGAGGAGACAAAGGAGAGAGGGAACATGACCGAATTGGAGCAATACCGCCAAGAGATCGACCGCATCGACGGGGAGCTGGTGCAGCTCTTTCTGGAGCGGATGGCGGTCACCGGCAAGGTGGGGGAGTACAAGCAGCGGGCGGGTATCCCGGTGCTGGACGCCGGGCGGGAGAAGCAGGTGATCGCCGCCAAGACGGCCCTCACCGACGATCCGGCCCGCAAGGCGGACGTGGCGGCCCTCTACGAGGAGATCATGGCCATTTCCCGCCGCCAGCAGCGCAAGCTGGTGCGGGAGGGGGCGGAGGAGCCGGGCTATGCGGCCTATGCGGCGGCCCTGGCCGCCCGGCGGGAGCCGGTGGCCGCCCCCCGGGTGGTCTACCAGGGGGAGCCTGGGTGCTACAGCGAGGAGGCCGCCGTGGGCTTCTTCGGCCCGGAGGTGTCCAGCCGGGGGCTGGCCTGGTTCCCCGACGTGTTCGCCGCCCTGGAGCGGGGGGAGGCCGACTACGCGGTGCTCCCGGTGGAGAACTCCTCCACCGGCTCCATCCGGCAGGTCTACGATCTGCTGGCCCAGTACAACTACTACGTGGTGGGGGAGTGCCAGGTGAAGGTGGAGCACTGCCTGATGGCCCTGCCCGGCGTGGCGCTGGAGGACATCCAGACGGTCTACTCCCACGAGCAGGGGCTGATGCAGTGCGAGAGGTATCTGGACGCCCACCGGGGCTGGCGGCGGGTGCCCACCTTGGACACCGCCGGCTCGGCCAAGCAGGTGGCCGGGAGCGGCGACCGCGCCGCCGCCGCCATCTGCTCCCGACGGGCCGCCGAGATCTACGGGCTGCATATTCTGGCCGAGGGGGTCAACTATAACGCCATGAACCACACCCGGTTCGTGGTGGTGTCCCCGGTGCTGGAGCTGCGGCCCGGCCGCAACAAGATCAGCGCCGTGTTCCGCCTGCCCCACCAGAGCGGCTCCCTCCACGAGATCCTCACCGTGTTCGCCGTCCAGGGGCTCAACCTGCTGAAAATCGAGTCCCGGCCCATTCCCGGCCGGGGCTGGGAATACCTGTTCTTCCTGGACTTTACCGGCGATCTCGCCGCCCCGGAGATGGACGGCGTGCTCCACGAGCTGGGGCAGCTGGCCGCCGAGTTCCGTATCCTGGGGAACTTCCGGGGGTATGAGCCGTGAACAATCTCATCCTCATCGGCATGATGGGCTGCGGCAAGTCCACGGTGGGGCGGCTGGCGGCGGAGAAGCTGGGCCTGGCCTTCGTGGACACCGACGAGCGCATCGAGCGGGCGTCCGGCCGCACCATCCCGGAGATTTTCGCGTCGGAGGGGGAGGAGGGCTTCCGGGCCCGTGAGCTGGACGTGAGCCGGGCGCTGGCCCGGGAGGGAGGGCTGGTCATCGCCTGCGGCGGCGGCCTGCCCACCCGGGCGGAGGCCATTGCCGCCCTCAAAGCCAGCGGCGTGGTCTTCTGGCTCAGCCGGGAGCCGGCCGTGATCTACGACACAGTGTCCATGGCGCGCCGCCCTCTGGGCCAGGGGGGAAAAGAGGCGTTTCTGGAGCGGTTCCGCCAGCGGGAGCCCATCTACCGCCGGTGGGCGGACTACATCATCGAGGGCCATACCCAGGCCGCCGAGGCG
>ERZ808028.744-NODE-744-length-23680-cov-4.569631_pt1 | contig 23680 bp, 21 predicted proteins | sample MGYA00380184_ERZ808028 | MGnify/ENA primary metagenome ERZ808028 (study PRJEB31490, sample SAMN06133397) | mouse gut metagenome | isolation source: J8_1 | host: mice | place: China: Chengdu | collected 2015-05 ...
ATATATGAAAATACTCATTATAATACCAATAACAACCATTTCTTATATCATAAATATGGTCTACCAAAATGTATTGACACAAAAAATCAATAGTATTTCTCAGCAGACATTATTGCAGATTTCAAATAACATAGATACTCTGATCAATAATATCATTGCTTCTTCCAATATTATAGCGCAGGATCAGGAGATAATTGAACTTTTATCCAAAGAAGGAGATATGGCTATAGAAGATGAATATATTATTTCCCGGAAACTGGTACAGGCGCAAAGTTCTGTATTATATGCGTATAATACGGAAATGATTATTTATGATAATCATGATAGATACTATACGTTATCCTATGCTTCCAGTATGCAGAATATAGATGAGGTAAAAAGCCAGCAGTGGTATCTGGATACGCTTGCGGGTGATGGATTTATGAACTGGTGCTCGCCGGATATGCAGAATTTAAATTTTTCAGACTATTCTCTGGGGAATATCTGTATGGCAAGAGTATTGAAAGATAAGAACCATAAAAATGCGTATGGCGTTTTATTGATCAGTGTTTATCCTACCGGCCGGTTGGAATATCTGTTAAAGGATATCGATGAAAGCAGCCTTGGAGATTTCTATGTTGTAAATACAGAGGGAAATATTATTATGAGTTCTAAGCCGGATCTGTCCGGAAAGCCATTGTCAGAGGTGGGTATACATCTGGAGGATCTTTCAGGAGAACGACAGAATCTGACATTGGATGTGGCTGACCAGAAAATGATTGTAAATTACTATACAAATTCTAAGAGCTCATTTAAGATCATTCAGGCGATTCCCCAAAAAATAATGCTGAAAGAAGTATACCTGATGAAAAAAGTTATATTGGGCGTTAATGTGCTTTCTTTTATCTTTTTTCTGGGCTGCTGTATTTGGATGTCTTATACATTCACAAATCCTTTAAAGGATTTGTGCCAATCCATGAAGCAGGTAGGGAAAGGTGATTTTTCCGGTAAGATCGGTATCAATAGCTATGGGGAATGGAAGGTGGTAACAGATCGCTACAATACCATGATAGAAGAAATCAATCGTTTAATGAAGGAATTGGAACAGTCCTATTTTCAGAGGGAAGAACTGCGATACAAATCTCTGCAGTCACAGATCAATCCGCATTTTATTCTAAATACGTTAAATGGAATTAAAATCCTTGCACAAATGGACAATGCGGATCAGGCGGCTGAAATGGTTATCTCACTTGGGAATATGCTGGAACATATTTTGAACCGAAAAGATGAAATGATAGAATTGCAGGATGAAATTGTATGTATAGAAAATTATTGTCAGATTCAAAAGATGCGCTATGGTGACATTTTTACTCTGACTTGTGAAATACCGGAAGATTTAATGCATATAAAGATTCCCTGTCTGCTGTTGCAGCCACTGATCGAAAATGCTATTGTTCATGGAATTCATGATGCTGTCTGTTATGGAGAAGTCAAAATCCGGGCCTTTTTCCGATCTGAGGATTTGGTGATTGAAATTCGGGATAATGGTATTGGGATGACAAAGGAGCAGATCGATCAGGTGTTCCATACCGATCAGGGGAAAGTGACCGGGATAGGTGTAAAGAATGTGGATGAGCGGATTCGATTGATTTTCGGAGAAAAGAGTGGTATTCATATTGTCAGTGAACCAGGAGTAGGGACAAGCGTGGAAGTGATATTAGAGCATGCCCAAATGCCGGGGAAAAATGAATACCATAAACAAATGGATTCGGGGGTAGAGATTTGATTCGTACAGTGATTGCAGATGATGAGGTTTTGGTGAGAATGGGACTTCGCACCATGATCGATTGGGAAGCGCATGGATATGAAATTGTTGCGGAGGCAGGAGACGGAGAAAAAGTACTGGAGTTATGCAGGAAACACCAGGTAGATCTTGTGATCACGGATATCAAAATGCCTAAACTGGATGGAATTGAATTGATCCATGCTATTCAGGAAAGGCATCCTCAGATAAAAATTATTGTTTTAAGCTGTTATAAAAACAGTGAGTATATCAAAGAAGCCATGAAATATAATGGTGCTTTAGACTATATCTTTAAATTGGAACTGGATAAAGAGGAATTGCTTCATGTTCTGGAAAAAGTAAAAAAGATCATTGTGCAGGATGCGGAAAAAGGAAATGTAAAGCGGGCATGCCCAAAAGAGACATATGTGAAACAAATTCTGAACGGGGAAAGGAAAACGGAAATGTTGGAAAGTCCTCTTCAGATAGATGTATCCCGAGCATTTGTATGTATTTGTATAGGCGTCCTTTGTTCCTCCAAAAAGGCGAAGATGCATGCCTCTGTATGGGAGGAAAAGCTTCAAAGTTTAAAGATATGGATTTCTGATACATTTGAAAACAGTCTGTTTATTTATGACTTGTTGGAATTTCAGCAGAAATACTATGTTTATCTCAATGTGGAGGAAATTACAGGTCAGCAGATCAGGGATGCCTGTATGAAGATTATAAATACGGCACGCTTATATTGGAATTTTAGTGTGGGAGCCGGCATCAGTCTGGCAGACAGCGGCATGGAAGGGATGGTAAATACTTACAGGCAGGCAGAAGAAGCATTTGATCATTTCTTTTTGACACAAAAACCGGGGATCCATTTGTTTTCAGATTATGCCATCAGCGGATTGCAGCTGAAAGCTATTCCGGAAGTGGAAATCCTTGCAGCTTTGTCCAATCGGGATTTGACGGTTATAGCTGCCAGACTGGAAGAGTATTTCTGTTTATTGGAACAGAGGGGAGAGTACAGACCATCCAGAAAAATAAAGGAAGATTGTTTTGTTCTTCTTTCTCTTTTGATGAGACAGGCAAATGATTTTTTTGAGAACCTGAATATACAGTATGAGACAGATCACTTTATGAAAAATGTATTGGAGAGCGATTGTCTGACCTGCCTGAAAGAAGTGGTAAACGGGCAATTGGAATGTATGAAAAGTGAAATAGAGCAGGGAGAACTGATCAAAGCAAATCAGGAGATTAAAAAGGCTCTGGAATTTATTCAAAAGCATTATAACAGAGATATTACATTAAAAGAAATTGCAGCATATGTTGGTATGAATGAGAGTTATTTCAGTTACGTATTTAAGAAAACAGTGAGGAAGAATTTTATTTCTTATCTAAATGAGGTTCGTATTGAGCGGGCAAAAGAATTGATTACTGATTCTGCTGCCAGCTTAAATCTGATCGCGGAAAAGGTAGGTTATGGTAATTATGCTTATTTCAGCAAGGTGTTTAAAGCGGCAACGGGAGTTCCTCCAAATGATTATCGAAAACAATTTTTCTTGAAAAAGTGAAAAAGAACTAAAAATTGTATAAGTAGTATACCTCCGTCTTTTTGTTTTATACTAAAAATATAGCAACGAATCAAAAGTATCTGCATTGTGAAAGATTTATGTCAAAGCTATAATAAATTGTGTAAATTAAACAAAATGATTCAAGACGGAGGTATTATTTATGTACAAAAAGCGAAGAAAGATCATAGCAGTTCTTTTGGTTGTTATGATGATGTTGTGTTTGTGGGGATGTGGAAACAAAGAAACGTCTGGTCCTTCTGCACAGGAGGAAACAACAGTGGGGAGTGATTCAAGTGAGGGAGCAACGAATGACACGGAACAGGTGACGCTGGTATTGTGGGGGGGCATGCCGATAGAAGATGGAATTCAGGCCATTCTGGATGGGTTTATGGAGACATATCCCAATATTAAAGTGGAATATACCCAGTATACCAATGATGATGCCGGAAATGCAAAACTGGATACTGCATTGTTGTCAGGTGAACAGATCGACGTTTATTTTACTTACTCTACAAATAAAATTGCGGATCGTGTAAAAGGCGGCATGGCGGAGGATATGGCAAATTTGGGAGCTGATGCATGGATTCAGGAAAACATTGGCACAGAGGGTGTTTTTCAGATTGATGGAAAATATTATAGTATTCCCAGTTGTAAAGAACCTACAGTTTTGATGTTGAATAAAGATGTGTTTGATGCTGCCGGCATTCCAATTCCCACCGAATGGACGTTGGACGAGTTCAGGGATATTGCAAAAAAACTGACAAACACAGAAGCGGGAATGTATGGCGCATTTCCCATGCTTTATTCTGATATGATCCCTATTTCTAAAACAGTCTTAGGGTCTAACGCATGGTATAGCGCAGATGGAACGGCAAGTAACTTTGACGATCCGGCCTTTGTATATGATAAAATGGCATATGATCTGGTGATGGACGGGAGTTCCTATCCTTATGAAGAAATTCTGGCAAAACAGATCACGGGCGGGCAGTGGTGTCAGTTATTTGCGTCAGGTGAAGTTGCGATCGCAATATATCAGCCTTGGATGTCTTCTACAGTTAGTGATCTGGAACAGTTCCCTCATGATTTTCAAACTACATTTGCGCCGCTTCCGGTACCGGAAAAGGGTAAAGAATATTATAATGTGGGCAGTTTGAATAACTTTATGATGATCAACAGCAAAAGTGAGTGTAAAGAGGAGGCCTGGCTGCTGATCCAGTATTGGCTGACAGATGGAGCCGGAGAGATGCTGTCTGTTGGCAAGATGCCGGTAGTTAAGAGCTTTGAAGACCCGGATATGGCAAAGAAGATATTGATGGACGAAGAAGGAAGTATCTTTGATCTGGATGCATTTACCAATGTAGTACTGGATCCGGATACAAAATTCATTTGTGATACTACCACAACAGCCCTTACTGAAATGAAACAGATCAGAAAAGAAGAAATTGATAAACTGATGTTGGGTGAGCAAAGTTATGATGACTTTTTACAGAATTTAAAGAAGCGATGTGACGAGGCCATCAAGTCAGAACTGTAAATAATAGAAAGTAAAGATGGGCAGTCCTGATCCCATCTTTACTTTTTTAAACAACCGGGGTAAGTGTATATGAGAATAAGAAAAAAAATGAGCGCTGCCAGACGCAGAGAAACACTTGTGGGATATTTGTTTATAGCTCCCAATTTACTGAGTGTGATATGTTTTATGCTGATTCCTTTGTTGTATTCTCTTGCGACATCTTTTTTTGATTATAATATGTTTCTGGGATTCGAAGGATCTTCGTACGTAGGCCTGAAGAATTACATAAAGCTGTTTTCTGATGAAAAGGTGGCTATCTCTTTGTTGAATAACCTGAAATATATTTTGGGGGTATTGCCGGCTACACTGATTCTGGCAATGTTTCTTGGAGTTTTATTGAATGACAAAATTTATATGAAAAATACGGCAAGAGCCATTTTTTTTCTGCCGTATATTACAAGTGTAGCAGCAATGTCGAAAGTCTGGATGCATATTTTCAGCCCCACAAACGGATTTGTTAATGGATTGCTGAAGCGGATTGGTGTGGAAAATCCGCCGACATGGCTGGCTGGTGAAAAATGGGTCATGCCGACATTGATCATAATTGGAATCTGGATGAATCTGGGCTATGATATTGTGCTGTATATGTCCGGACTTCAGGGAATAGATAAATGTCTGTACGAGTCGGCTGAGATTGACGGAGCAGGTTTTTGGCAAAAGTTTCGATATATTATTGTGCCATTGCTGACACCGACTACATTTTTTTTATTGATCACGGGTATCATCGGTTCTTTCCAGATCTTTGGTATTATCAATGTTCTGACCAAAGGAGGGCCTGGTACTTCTTCATATGTGATCGCTTATTACACCTATCAGAGTGCTTTTGTGAATTTTGAAATGGGTTATTCTTCCGCGATGTCCTGGCTTTTCATAGGGATTATTATGATCATTACAGTTATTCAATGGATCGGACAGAAGAAATGGGTGAATTATTAAGTGAGGATTGAGAATATGAAGGAAGTAAAAAAGTGGTTTGTTACGATTTTGGTTTTTCTTTTGGCCTTTGTGGTTTTTATGCCATTTGTTTTTATGTTTTCGGCATCTTTTAAAACCATGGGACAATTAAATCAAAATGCTTTGGATTTATTTGTGGAAGGAATGGGCCTGCAGAATTATAAAGAGATATTTTCATTGAAAGATCCGTCCTTCCTTGACTATTATTTAAACTCGATAAAGGTTGTGGGTATTTGTGTGACGGTAGGAATCATGACATCTTCTTTGGCCGGATATGCTTTTGCCAGAATTGATTTCAAAGGGAAAAATGTGATCTTTCTGCTGTATCTGGCAACTATGATGATCCCGTTTCAGGCCATTATGGTTCCCCAGTTTATCATGTTTACAAAGCTTAATATTTATAATACCCACTGGGCTTTGATCCTGCCCAAGCTGTGTACCTGCTTTGGGACTTTTATGATGCGGCAATATTTTATGGGGCTGCCTGTAGAATTATCCGAGGCGGCAAAAATTGATGGTGCAAATGAGATTAAAACCTTTACACGGGTGATCTTTCCATTGGCAAAACCATCAGTTGCGACATTGGGGATCATAACCTTTGTATGGTGGTGGAATGATTATGAAGCGCCGCTGATCTTTTTGAGTAAAAGGGAACTTTATACATTGCCGTTGGCATTGACAAATTTTGTGGATGATAATGGGCTCCAGCAGGATACTATGATAATCACAGCTGCCGTGTGTGCATTATTGCCTATATTGATCGTATTTTTTGTGGGACAAAAATATTTGATCAGGGGAATTACTTCAGGAAGTGTAAAAGGATAAAAGGAGGATGGGAAATGAAGATTCGAAAGGATTATCCCGGAGGGAATATACAGATTAACCGGATTGAAGAAAATTGTGTTTATTTGGAGCAGGAACTTAGAGATACAAACAGATGGTGGTTTTATTGGAATTTCTGTGCCTGTGGGATGGAAGGAAAAAAGGTTCGTTTTTGTTTCGAGAACGGAGAAGTAGTGGGAAGATATGGACCCTGTAAAAGCACAGACTGTGTTCACTGGGAGTGGGCCGGAGCGGATACAGTGATAGATCCCACCTGTTTTGAATATACTTTTGGAGAGAATGAGCAGGAAGTGTATTTTGCTTTTTCTATCCCTTATCAGACAAAGGATCTGAATTATTTTCTGGATACACATCGTGCTATGGGAATTACGGAAACAGAATTTGTCAAAACGGAGAAAGGGCGTTCATTGCGGCTTTTGAAGATCGGAAATCCAGAAAGCAAGTATCATATATACTTTACCTGCAGACATCATGCCTGTGAATCTACAGCCTCCTATGTATTGGAAGGTGTTATGGGCTATTTGCTGACAAAGGGACACAATATAACGGAGAAATATCTGTTTCATATTATTCCCATGGTTGATTTGGACGGTGTGGAGGAGGGGGATCAGGGAAAGGGAAGATATCCCCATGATCACAACTGTGATTATTGCGAAGAACCAATTTATGCTTATACGAAGGCCATGTATGAATATACAGAGAAATTTCCGCCGTATCTGGTTCTGGACTATCATAGTCCGGGGAAATGGGGGAAGATGCATGATATTGTTCATCTTGTCAATATGCCTGCGCCGGAAGATGTTTTGGAGGACCATTTGGGAGAACTGTGGGAAAAGGTCATTGCTGAAGATCGTACCGGGGACAGTATTTCCTATCATGTCAGCAATAACTTAAAATATGGGGTAGACTGGCACACAGATGGCAGAGAGGCACCTTACAGTGTGAATTATTTTTGGCGTAAAGGTGCGAAGCTGTCAGTCAGTCTGGAGATCCCTTATTTTGGAAAAAGTGAAGTATACACACAAAGTAACCTGCGGTTATTAGGAACACATCTCGGGAAAGCCGTTGGTCTGATTTTGGATGAACTGGTGAGTGAAGAAGAGGAGAACGGATGAAAAAACAAAAACTATGCCAGGTATTAGTTGTTGGCGGTGGAATGTCCGGAATCTGTGCGGCCATTGCAGCAGCGAGAGAGGGTGTAAAGACTATATTGGTTCATAACAGGCCGGTTTTGGGAGGAAATGCCAGTTCAGAGATCAGGATGCATATTTGCGGAGCGGATATCCATGGAAAAAGACCTAATGCCAGAGAGACTGGTATCATTGAAGAACTGCTGTTGGAAAATAAGCATTTAAATCCGGAACAGTCTTATGCGATGTTTGATCTGGTATTGTGGGGAAAACTTATTCAAGAGCCAAACCTGACTCTTTTGTTGAATACACACATGACAGAAGCGGAAGTTTTGGATGGAGAAATAAAAAAGATTCAGGCAGTTCAGTTGACCAGTGAAACTACATATGAAATTTCGGCAAATGTATTTATTGATGCAACCGGAGACGGTATGTTGGGAGCTCTGTCAGGAGCTGAGTTTATGTATGGCAGAGAGGGAAAGGATGTTTTCGGAGAAGAGATTGCGCCTTCGGAATCAGATCATTGTACAATGGGAAGTTCCTTGCTGTTTACTGCTCGTAATATGAACAGACCGGTAGAATATCAAAAACCGGAGTGGGCCTATACATTTGATGAAGTTTCTTTGGCCGGTCGGGACCATCAACAGATATCGTCAGGTTATTGGTGGATCGAATTGGGAGGAGATGCCGAGCATGTCATTTATGATGCCGAGCACATCAGAGATGAACTTATAAAATCTGTGGCAGGCATATGGGATCATATTAAAAATGGCAGTGATCATGGTGCGGATAATTATGTGATGGACTGGATGGGGTTTCTTCCGGGAAAACGGGAAAGCCGCCGATTGCTGGGGGACTATGTACTGACGGCAAATGATTGCATTGAAGCTGCGTCATTTCCGGATGCAGTGGCATATGGCGGTTGGAATATTGATAATCATGTGGTCGACGGCTTGTCGGCATTCGATGAAGCTCCTACGCATTACTATTATTTAAAAGATGTTTATCCCATTCCGTATCGGGCTTTGTATTCCAAAAATATTAAGAATCTGTTGCTTGCAGGAAGAGCTATCAGCTGCAGTCATTTAGCTTTTGCGTCGTCCCGTGTAATGGGAACCTGTGCTGTTGTAGGACAGGCTGTCGGAAAAGCAGCAGCACTTGCAGCGCAGAAAAGTTGTTATCCTAAAGAATTGGGGAGTCAGATAGCGTTGCTGCAGCAGTGCCTGATCCGGGAGGACTGTTTTATTCCCGGAGTAAAAAACAACAGCAGTCTGTCTGTTACAAATTCCTGCGAAGTTACAGCATCTTCATGCCAGTCAGGTTTTGAAGCCCAGGAGATAACAACAGGACAATATCGATCGGGTCTCGACCGAAGCCACTGCTGGAAATCGAATGGAATTTCGAAAAAGGGAGAGTGGATAGAAATCAAGTTTGCTGCGCCAGTCAGGGTTTCTGAAGTACGCTTGATTTTTGACAGTAATTTAAGTCGGGAAATTACAATTTCCATTTCGGAGGAGATTTTAGCGAGACAGATTAAAGGCACTCCGCCGGAAATAGTAAAGGATTATGACTTAGAGCTGTTTTGTGATGGAAAAAGTACAGCTTTCTGGCATAGACAGGGAAATTATCAGAGACTGAATGTTTTTTCATGTGGCCAAATTGTTTATTGTGACAGGATCAGATTGACCTGTTATGAGACTCACGGAAGTCCTGATATTGCCGTTTTTGGAGTAGATGTCTATAGTTGATGATCATTTAGACATTGAAGCAGTTGTCAAATTCAATATCATAGCAGGATAAAATATATTGTCCTGCTATGATTTCCGGGATTTTTTTGTCTTTTCTTTTTTTCTCGCTAACAGAAAATGGTACAGGAAGTATTGTTCTTCGACGGGAAGGCGGCGGATCTCGAGTATCAGGTCCTGTACCAGCTTGGAATCCGGGACGGAGCCATCGTCAAAAAACTCTCTCGGGGTGATCTCGAAATAGTCACAGATCTCATAAAGCGCCGTCATGGAGGGAAGAGTCTTACCGGAACTGATGGATTGGATATAACCTTTACTGCGGCCGATATCCTGGCTCAGTTTGTATTCCGATATATCCTTTGCAAGTCTTAATTCCGTAATTCTGTCCTGTACAAATTTAGTATTGGTTATCGTTTCTTTTATCATGGCTAAATTATACTATTTCTGCTTGTAACAGATAACTTTTCAAAGTTGTTCTTAATTGACAAATCCTAAGAAATAAACTAATTTGAATAGTGATTATTCAAATGAATGCGTACCATAAATATTTTAAAGAGAAACGGGATGAACTGGCAAGATGATTTTATGTGTTTTTTTAAATATCATTTGAAATGTCCGCGCTGAAAGATGGCTTTGTGAGCAGACAGTTTTGCTTTTTAAATTTCACATTTACCAATTGTGCCGACGTTGCTGCAGGGACTCCCCCCGGATTTGATTTTCCTCCCGGCTGTTTCATGGCATTAACTGATATGGAAGACTGAACTTGTTACTGTAAGCCGTTATGGTCTAACAGATTGCGATTGAGAAAAGTGAGCATCCCATGTATAATATAAGGACACGGAGAGAAGCGGCAGGGAAAGAAACACGGGTATTTATCTGACAGAGACGGGCGGAAAAGAGAGAGGGTCGGAATGATGCGGAAGGACAATGAGAAGAACTTTGGAGATATCGGAGATAATGATGCAGACAGGCGTGCGGCCCTGCCGAAAGCAGCGGTGATCTTAGGAATCCTTCTGATCGTGGCCGGCTTTCTGTATCTGCGGCTGCGAAACGGTATCCAGATAAAGGCGCCTCAGGACAGGGAGATATGGTCCGGGGCGGAAACGGTTTTATACAGACAGGATGATGAAAGATGGGCTGAGGAGAGGCTGGGGGATTCCGAGTTTACCATGCGCTCCTCCGGCTGCCTTGTGAGCAGTATCGCGTCCGCGGTTTCCATGGAGAGCGGTACGGAAGTAACGCCCGGCGCGTTAAATGAGAGATTTTCCGGGGAACAGGTGTACGATACAGCGGGGAATCTCCTGTGGGAGCGGCTGAATGATCTGGGAGAGTACCGTGTCGATATATACGGGGAAGCCTCAGCGGAAGTGATAGATACATGCCTTTCGGAGGGCAGATATCCGGTTGTCAGGGTGCGGATGTATGCGCTGGGGAATGTTCATTATATATTGATCATAGGTGTGCAGGACGGGGAATATCTGTGCATGGACCCGCTGCAGGATAAGATAACGAAATTATCTTCCTACGGAAACCGGGTATATGCGGTCCGGTGTGTGTCTTTGACAGCAAACAGATAGCGGCAGGCGGGAATTGCTGACATGAAGGTGGATATTTACATAGTAAATGAGATTATTAGAGGCAGTTAAAGATTCATCAGTTCTTTTGTGGAACCGTGCGGTTATTATATAGCAGGAGCGGAGACTGATAGGAAGATGAATGAAAACATAGTGGGTAAAAATGCAGGTAAAAGGAGGAAAAAACAATGAAAAACTATCGCGCGGAGTTGACAGGGGTATTCGGTGATCCGGTGGATGATAATCCGACCGGCGCGGTGGAGGAAGCGGCGTTTGCGGCAAAGGGGCTCAATTACCGCTATCTGACGATCAAAGTGCTGCCGGAGGACCTCGAGACGGCGATGGCTGCTGTCCGTGTGCTGGGCATGAAGGGGATCAATCTGACCATGCCGCACAAGGTAAAGGTTCTTGCTTATCTGGATGAGTTGAGCGAAGCGGCTTCGATCATCGGCGCCGTGAATACCGTGATCCACAAAGACGGTAGGCTTTATGGCGAAAATACGGACGGAAAAGGGTTCGTCACGGCGCTGAAAAATGCGGGGATGTCTCTGGAAGGAAAGCGGGTCACCGTGCTCGGGGCAGGCGGTGCGGCGAGGGCGATTTCTGTGGAATGCGCCTTAAACGGAGCGGAACATATCACCATTATCAACCGGAATACGGAGCGGGGAGGCGAGCTGGCGGCACTGCTCAATGAGAAAACGGACTGCAGAGCAGCGTTTCTGCCGTGGGAGAAGGAGATGAAGATCCCGGAGGATACGGAAATACTGATCAACGGCACTTCGGCAGGTTTTTCCCCGAATGTAAACGACAGGCCGGATATCGATTATTCTTCTGTTACGGAAAAAATGTGTGTATGTGATGTGGTCTTTAACCCGGCGGAGACCGTTTTTTTGAAGGAAGCCGCAAAACGGGGTGCAAAAACCGTGACGGGGCTCGGTATGCTCGTGCAGCAGGCGGCGCTGAATTTTACGCTCTGGACGGGGGAGGAAGCGCCTGTCGATGTGATGGAGGAAGCGCTCAGGAGAGAAATGAGCTGTTGATTTTCACCAGAAAGTTGCAGTGCAATGATACTGTGAGGTGAAAATAGGATAAAACATCTATTCTCACAATTTATTTTGAAAAACATAAAATTTGATTATAAAAATACTTGACAATCAAATTTTATAGTTATATACTTTGATAATCAAATATAAATAAATTCAAAATATTTGATGATTCAAACTTTTTTAAAGGAGAGATTATGTCAGCAGTGATTTGTGGAACAGGTTCGTATGCACCGGCTTATAAGATGGATAATGACGAGATCGCAAAACTGGTGGAGACAAGCGATGCCTGGATACGGGAAAGGACGGGGATAAGGGAACGCCGTATCGCGAAAACGGAAACCACTACATATATGGCGGCGCAGGCGGCGAAGCGGGCGCTTAAAAATGCGGGCATTTCCCCGGAGGAGATCGAACTGATCATTGTGGCGACTCTCTCTTCCGATGTGACGCTGCCCTGCACGGCCTGCGAGGTGCAGAGGGAGATCGGCGCGGCGGGAGCGGCGTGTTTTGACATCAACGCGGCCTGCAGCGGATTTACCGTCGCCTACAATATGGCGGATGCCTTTTTTGAGGCCGGACAGTATCGGACGGCGCTGATCGTGGCGGCGGAAAGCCTGTCCCGCCTGACGGACTGGACGGACCGGAATACCTGTATTTTGTTCGGCGACGGCGCAGGGGCGGCAGTGCTGAAAAAGGGCGCGGGAAGGCATTATGTTTCCGTGACCCATTCCGACGGGGAAAAGGGCTGGGCGCTGACCTGCAAGAACCGGCTTGCCACAGGGGAGGAGCCGCTTTCCAGAGAGTATTACATCGACATGAACGGGCAGGAGATCTTTAAGTTTGCCGTCCGCAAAGTGCCGGAGCTGATCCGGGAGATATTGCGGGAAAACAATGTGGAGCAGGAGGAGATCACATGGTTTGTCGTGCATCAGGCGAACTGCAGGATACTGGAATCCGTGGCAAGGCATTTGGGAGAGCCATCCCGGAAATTTCCGATGAACCTGCAGCATTACGGCAACACCTCTTCAGCGAGCATCCCGATCCTGCTCGATGAGATGAACAGGCAGGGAAAGCTGAAAAAAGGGGATAAGGTACTGATTGCCGGGTTTGGCGCGGGGCTGACATGGAGCGGAAATATCCTGGACTGGGGGATATAAAAAATTTATTGTGAAAAGATGGAGGATAAGACAATGGTAGAAAAAATCAGAGAGATCGCAGCAGAGAATTTAAATCTGGATCTGGCGATGGTGACGGCGACGGCAAAATTCAAGGAGGATCTGGAGATTGATTCTCTGGATCTGTTTGAACTGACTATGGCGCTGGAGGAGGAATTCGGTATTGAGATCCCGTCGGAAGATCTGGAACATCTCACCTGTATCGAGGAAGTGGCAAAATATATCGAGGATCACCAGGAATAGTCGGAGGAACGGATGAAGACGGAAATAACGAAGCTTTTGGGAATTGAATATCCGATCATCCAGGGCGGTATGGCATGGGTGGCGGAATATCATCTGGCATCGGCTGTCTCAAACGCCGGAGGCCTGGGGCTGATCGGTGCGGCGAATGCGCCGGCGGACTGGGTCCGGGATCAGGTGCGGAAGATGAAGGAACTGACGGATAAGCCTTTCGGTGTGAATATCATGCTGATGAGCCCCTATGCTGAAGAAGTGGCGAAAGTCATGGCAGAGGAAAAGGTGCCGGTGGTGACTACCGGTGCGGGGAATCCGGAAAAGTATATCGATATGTGGAAGGAAGCGGGGATCAAAGTGATCCCGGTGGTGGCTTCCGTTGCCCTCGCAAAGAGGATGGAGCGCGCCGGCGCGGACGCAGTGGTGGCGGAAGGCTCTGAAGCCGGCGGCCATATCGGAGAGACCACGACCATGGTGCTGGTGCCCCAGATCGCGGATGCGGTGCGGATACCGGTCATCGCGGCGGGCGGCATCGCGGACGGCAGGGGGATCGCGGCGGCGTTTATGCTGGGCGCGAAAGGCGTGCAGATGGGAACGCACTTTGTTGTGACGGATGAATGTCAGGTACATGAAAATTACAAGGAGCGCATCCTGAAAGCAAAGGATATCGATACCCGGGTGACGGGCAGGAGCACGGGACATCCGGTGCGGGCGCTGCGCAACGAGATGACCAGAAAATATCTGGAACTGGAGAAAAACGGGGCATCCTTTGAGGAACTGGAACTTTTGGGAGTCGGCGGCCTCCGCAAAGCGGTAGTGGAAGGAGACATGAAAAACGGAAGCCTGATGGCGGGACAGATCGCCGGGCTGGTCAAAGAGTCCATGAGCTGCAGGGCGCTGATAGAGAAGCTGGTATCCGAGACGGACGCACTGCTGAAAGGAACGGGGATTTATGAGTAAAGTGGCATTTCTTTATCCAGGACAGGGCGTGCAGGCCGCCGGCATGGGAAAGGATTTTTATGAGAACAGCGCTCTTTCCAGAGAAGTATTTGACAAGGCTTCCGAGGCGCTGGGGCTCGATATGAGGGAACTCTGCTTTACAGAGAACGACCGGCTGGATCTGACGGAGTACACGCAGGCGGCGCTGGTCACGACCTATCTCGCGATCACGAGGGAATTGGAAAGCAGGGGTGTCCACGCGGATATCGCGGCGGGGCTTTCCCTCGGGGAATACGCGGCAATCGCGGCGGCGGGAGCCATGACGGATATGCAGGCGGCCAGCCTTGTGAGAAAGCGGGGCATCCTGATGCAGAACACGGTGCCCGTCGGGGAAGGCGCCATGTGCGCGGTGCTGGCGCTGGATGAAAAGGTGATCGAACAGGTGCTTAATGGGATGGAGGATGTGTCCATCGCCAACTACAACTGTCCTGGGCAGATCGTGATCACCGGAAGAACAAAGCAGGTCATCGCGGCGAAGGAAAAACTGGAGGCGCAGGGCGCAAGGCGCTGCATCCTGTTGAATGTCAGCGGCCCCTTCCACTCACCGCTGCTGAAAGAGGCAGGGGAAAAACTGTTTTCGGAGATGGAGAAGATGGAGTTCGGACAGCTTTCCATTCCCTATATCACCAATGTGACGGCGCGGAAGGTGACGGACGCAGAGGAGATCAAACCGCTTCTTGCCAGGCAGGTCTATTCGCCGGTGCGGTGGATGCAGAGCGTGAAGGCCATGCTGGAGGAGGGCGCGGATACTTTCGTGGAGATCGGGCCGGGCAGGACCCTGGCGGGATTCATGAAGAAGATCGCACCGGAAGTGAAGGTGTATCAGGCGGCAAAGTGGGAAGATCTGGAGAAGATAGAACAGGTGATGGGCTGAATTGTTACGAAGAAAGCGATAGAGGTTTGATAAAATGTTGACAGATAAAACAGCAGTGATAACAGGCGCGTCCAGAGGGATCGGGAGGGCCATTGCGGTTTATATGGCGGAGCTTGGAGCGCAGGTGGTCATCAATTACAACGGTTCGGAAGAAAAAGCGAAGGAAGTGCAAAAAGAGATCATCGAAGCGGGCGGCAGGGCGTATATCTGCAGATGCAATGTGGCCGACTATAGAGAGTGTGAGAATTTTGTGAAGGAGATCACCGCAAAGTTCGGCAGGATCGATATTCTGGTAAATAACGCAGGTATCACAAAGGACGGCCTGCTGATGAGCATGTCTGAGGAGGCCTTTGACGAAGTGCTGCGGGTGAATCTGAAGGGAACCTTTCATATGATCCGGTTTGTCTCCCGGCAGATGCTGAAGCAGAGAAGCGGCCGCATCATCAACATGGCGTCGGTGGTGGGCGTATCCGGCAACGCGGGGCAGGCAAACTACGCGGCGTCCAAAGCGGGCGTGATCGGGCTGACAAAGTCGGCGGCAAAGGAACTGGCATCCAGGGGCATCACGGTAAACGCCATTGCGCCGGGCTATATCAGCACGGATATGACGGAGCAGTTGAAAGAGGAAGTGAAGGCGCAGATCGCGTCCACGATCCCGCTGGGGACATTGGGAGAGCCGAGACAGGTGGCATATGCGGCGGCGTTTCTGGCATCCGACCAGGCGGCGTACATCACAGGGCAGGTGTTGCACGTAGACGGCGGGATGGTTATGTAAGCGGCAGCAGTTCAGCCAGAGTGCAGCAAAGAGCGTTGCAGACGTGATTTGCGAATGCCGCTGTGTGCCCGAAAAGCGCTGTAGGCGCGTTTGATAAATCTGCGTGCGCGGCCAAACGTTAGCAGCAGTATGTCGGAACGAAAGCGGCGGACATAAAATCGATGGAGGTAAGTATGAAAAGACGAGTAGTTGTGACGGGGCTCGGCGCGGTGACGCCGATCGGAAATTCCGTGCAGGATTTCTGGGCATCCGTGAAAAAGGGTACGGTAGGTATCGGGGAGATCACAAAATTCGATACGACGGACTATAAAGTGAAGCTGGCGGCGGAAGTAAAGGGGTTTGACGCGAAAGAACATATGGACGCAAGGGCGGCAAGGCGCATGGAACCCTTTTCGCAGTATGCGGTGGCGGCCGCAAAGGAAGCTTTTGCGGATGCGGATATCCATATGGAACAGGAAGATGCGTTCAGGGCCGGTGTGATCGTCGGTTCCGGGATCGGCAGCCTGCAGGAGATAGAGCGGGAGTATGAGAAGATACTGACAAAAGGGCCCGCCAGAGTGAACCCGCTGATGGTGCCGTTAATGATCTCCAATATGGCGGCGGGTAATGTCTCCATCCAGCTCGGGTTAAAGGGAAAGTGCACCAATGTGGTCACGGCCTGTGCTACGGGTACGAACTGTATCGGGGATGCATTCAGGGCAATCCAGTATGATGATGCGGATATCATGCTGGCGGGCGGCACGGAGAGCAGTATCTGTCCCACCGGTGTGGCGGGATTTTCCAGTCTCACGGCGCTCTCCAGGTCCACAGATCCTTTGCGGGCCTCCATCCCTTTTGACAGAGAAAGGGACGGCTTTGTTCTGGGAGAGGGCGCCGGCGTTGTAGTCCTGGAAGAACTGGAACACGCGAAAAAGAGAGGGGTGCATATTTACGCGGAACTGGTGGGATACGGCGCGACCGGGGACGCCCACCATATCACGGCGCCCATGGAGGACGGCAGCGGCGCGGCAAAGGCGATGGAGGTGGCGATGAAAGAGGCGGGGATCGAACCTTCCCGGATCGATTATATTAACGCCCACGGAACCAGCACCCATCACAACGATCTGTACGAGACAAGGGCAGTCAAACTGGCATTCGGGGAAGCGGCGAAGAATGTGCAGATCAATTCCACGAAATCCATGATCGGACACCTGCTGGGCGCGGCGGGGGCGGTGGAGTTCATCGTCTGCGTCAAGAGCCTGCAGGATAACTTTGTCCACCAGACCATGGGCACTGTGGAGACCGAGGAAGAGTGCGATCTGAATTATACGCTGGGGGCGCCGGTGGTGAAGGAGCTTCGCTATGCGATGAGCAATTCTCTCGGATTCGGCGGTCATAATGCTTCCCTTGTGTTGAAAAGATATGAAGAATAAACTATACTTTATTAAATAATTAATATAAAACAACACAAGAAAAACGAGTATAGGGAAGCAGACATGTACAAAGTGAGGAGCAATATCTATGGAAATGGATCATCTTATAAAACTCATTGAAACCGTATCCCAGTCCGGATTATCCCGGTTTGAGTATGAGGAATCCGGTGTCAGGATACATATGGAAAAACCGGATAATATGCAGGCAGGTATCGTGCCGGTGCAGACGGAAACCATGCAGCAGATGCCTGAGGAGACAGAAGATCAGGTGGTGGCCTGTCCGCTGGTCGGCATTTTCTATGAGGCGCCGGAGGAAGGGGCAGAGGCCTTTGTGAAGGTGGGCGATCCGGTGAAAAAGGGACAGACGCTTGCCATCGTCGAAGCGATGAAGCTGATGAACGAGATCGAGAGCGAATATGACGGGATCGTGTCGGAAGTGCTTGTGAAAAACGGGCAGGCGGTGGAGTTCGGGCAGCCGTTATTCCGGATCAGACAAAGTTTATAGAAACTTTATGCGGAACTGAAATAGGAGTGTTAATAAATATGAATCATTTGGACATAAAACAGATACAGGAGATCATTCCCCACAGGCATCCCTTTTTGCTGCTCGATTATATCGAGGATTATGAGCAGGGACAGTATGCGGTGGGTTATAAATGTGTTTCCTACCGGGAGGATTTTTTTGCGGGACACTTCCCGGCGGAGCCGGTGATGCCCGGGGTGCTCATAGTGGAGGCGCTGGCGCAGACAGGAGCGGTGGCTATTTTAAGCCTTCCGGAAAACAAAGGAAAAACCGCCTATTTCGGCGGCATTAAAAACTGCAGATTCCGCGGGAAGGTGGTGCCGGGCGACAAGCTTCGCCTGGAGACGAAGATCATCAAACGGAAAGGACCGCTGGGGATCGGGGAAGCGACAGCCAGTGTGGACGGCAAGGTTGTGGCCAGCGCGGAATTATCGTTTATGATAGCGTGAAATATTAATTTCCCGATCCTGATATGAGTGCCCGCCAAAGCGGGCGAACGGGAGTCAGCGTGAAAGAGGTTTGGAAAATAGAATGATCAAGAAAATTTTAATCGCGAACAGAGGGGAGATTGCAGTGCGCATTATCCGCGCCTGCCGGGAGATGGGCATCGCCACGGTGGCGGTGTATTCGGAGGCGGACAGGGAAGCGCTTCACGCAAAACTGGCGGATGAGGCGATCTGTATCGGAGAGGCGCCGGCATCGGAAAGCTATCTGAGCATGGAGCGCATCATCAGCGCGGCGGTGGTCTCGGGGGCGGACGCGGTGCATCCGGGGTTCGGGTTTTTGTCGGAAAACAGTAAGTTTGCGGATCTGTGCAGGCAGTGCGGCATTACTTTTATCGGCCCTCCTGCGGAAGTCATCGATAAACTGGGCAATAAGCAGGAAGCCAGAAAGACCATGACGGCGGCGGGCGTGCCGGTGGTACCGGGGACCGAAGAAGCGTTAGATGACTGGCAGGAAGCTCTGAAAGCGGCGAAGGAGATCGGTTATCCGATGATGATAAAGGCGGCCCTCGGCGGCGGCGGAAAAGGAATGCGGGAAGTGCATGATCCGGCGGATTTCGAGGAGGCTTTCCGGACAGCCCAGAAGGAGGCGCTCGGTGCTTTCGGGGACGGCCGGATGTATCTGGAGCGGCTGATCAAAAATCCCCGCCATATCGAGTTCCAGATTTTGGCGGATCAATATGGAAATGTGGTGCATTTGGGGGAGCGCGACTGCTCGATCCAGCGGAATCATCAGAAACTGATCGAGGAAGCGCCCAGTATGGTGCTGACGGAAAAGCTGAGGGAAAAGATGGGTGAAGCGGCAGTGCGGGCGGCGAAGGCGGCGGGCTATGTGAACGCCGGAACCATTGAATTTCTGCTGGATCAGGAGAATCATTTTTATTTTATGGAGATGAATACCCGCATTCAGGTGGAACATCCCGTGACGGAATGGGTGACGGGCGTGGATCTTGTGAAAGCCCAGATCAAGATCGCGGCAGGGGAAAAACTGGAGTTTACCCAGAAGGATATCCGGATACAGGGGCACGCCATCGAGTGCAGGATCAACGCCGAAAATCCGGAAAAGGGTTTTTGCCCATCGCCGGGGACGATCCGGGATCTGTATCTGCCCGGCGGAAAGGGCATCCGCATCGATACGGCGGTCTACAGCGGCTATACGATCCCGGTCTGGTATGATTCCATGATCGCGAAGCTGATCGTCTGGGGCAAGGGCAGGAAGGAAGCCATACGGAAGATGCAGAGCGCGCTGGGCGAGGTGATCATCGAGGGCGTTGACACCAATGTGGACTATCAGTATGAGATCCTGCACAACCAGGATTACCTGGACGGGAATTTTGATGTGGAGTTTATTCAGAGGATATCTGATCAATGTCAGTAAGTTGATGGCTGAGGTATATTAGAACGGTTGAGTGGGAGTTGGAATATGAAGCTGGATAATATGTTCAAGAAAAATCAGTCTGTTTCTGCAGCGGCACAGGGCGGGGATGCGAAATCCGAGGTGCCGGAGGGGCTTTTGCGGAAATGTAATCTGTGCAAGAAGGTCATTCTGACCAAGGAAGCCGAGAACGGATATTACATCTGCCCCAAGTGCGGCGGCTATTATCATATGCCGGCGATGGAACGGATCAAAATGATCACGGACGAGGGCAGTTTTGAGGAGTGGGACCGGGAGATGCGCCCCGTGAATCCCATGCGGTACAAAGGATATCTGGAAAAACTCAAACTCCAGCAGGAAAAGACCGGGTTAAAGGAAGCGGTGGTGACCGGAAAAGCAAAGATAGGCGGGGAAGATGTAGTGATCGGCGTCTGCGACGGGCGGTTTTTGATGGCGAGCATGGGAGAAAATGTGGGTGAGAAGATCGCCCGGGCAGTGGAGCGGGCGACAGAAAGCGCCCTCCCCGTTATCATGTTTGCGGCTTCCGGCGGCGCCAGAATGCAGGAGGGGATCGTTTCCCTGATGCAGATGGCAAAGACTTCCGCGGCGTTAAAGCGCCACAGCGAGGCGGGGCTTTTGTATATCAGCGTGCTGACCGATCCCACCACGGGCGGGGTGACGGCGAGTTTCGGCATGCTGGGGGATATCATTCTGGCGGAACCGGACGCCTTGATCGGCTTTGCGGGCCCCCGGGTGATCGAGCAGACGATCCGGCAGAAACTGCCGAAAGGGTTCCAGCGCTCCGAATTTCTGCTGGAGCACGGCTTTCTGGACGGGATCGTGGAGCGGAAGGCGCAGAGGGAAACTTTGTCCAGGATCATAAAGATTCACAAGCCGCAGGCGCTTTCGGGGGCTGTGTCCGATGAGGAAAGGCGACAGAGTTCCCCGGCGGGCGGACGAAAGAAACCGGAGACGGAGGCTCTGCCGGAAAGAGCGTCGGGACAGCCCGGGAAAAGTATTTTGAAAGAAAAGAAGAAAAAACGGGTAGAGGCGTGGGACAGGGTACTGAAGTCCAGAAAGAGCGACCGTCCCTCCGGCAGCGATTATATCCGTGCGCTGTTCACGGATTTTATCGAATTCCACGGGGACAGGTACTTCGGGGACGACGCCGCTATTGTGGGCGGTGTGGCCAGATTCCACGGGATGCCGGTGACGGTCATCGCGCAGGAAAAGGGCAGCGGTACAAAGGAGAATATCCTGCATAATTTCGGCATGCCGAAACCGGAGGGCTACCGGAAGGCGCTGCGGCTGATGCGGCAGGCGGAGAAGTTTAACAGGCCGGTGATCTGCTTTGTGGATACACCGGGGGCGTTCTGCGGCATCGAGGCGGAGGAACGCGGGCAGGGGGAAGCCATCGCCCGGAATATCTATGAGATGTCGGCTCTGGGCGTGCCTGTGCTCTCCGTGGTGGTAGGCGAGGGCGGAAGCGGCGGCGCGCTGGCGCTGGCGACTTCCGACGAGGTCTGGATCCTGGAAAACGCGATCTATTCCATTCTGTCGCCGGAGGGTTTTTCCAGCATTTTGTGGAAGGACAGCAGCAAGGCAAAAGAGGCGGCAAAGGTGATGCGGATGACGGCGGAAAACCTCTATAAGCAGCAGATCGTGGAGCAGGTGTTTGAGGAGCCGGAGGAGCTGACAAAGGAAAATCTGGATGTCGTGACGGATAAGATGGATGCGGCGATGATGGAATTTATGGAAAAGTACGGCAGCCTGTCGGAAGAGGAGTTGAGGGAGCACAGGTATCAGCGTTTCCGAGGAATGTAAACGTGGAAAGATCATCTGACAGTGGGGCGGTTTGCACGTGCGAAACTGTGCAACAGCAAGGAAAACCGAAATATGGGACAGTTTCCGGAGAGAGGCAGGATTATGGATAAAAAACCATTAAAAATAGGCAGTTTAACAGTGGAAAAACCGATCATACAGGGCGGGATGGGAGTCGGCATCAGCCTCGGAAATCTGGCGGGCGCGGTGGCGAAGGAGGGCGGCGTCGGCATCATCTCCGCCGCCCAGATCGGCTATCGGGAACCGGATTTTGACAAAGATCCCGTGGCGGCAAATATCCGCGCCATCAAAAAAGAGTATGAGAAAGCCAGAAAGATCGCGCCGAAGGGTGTGATCGGCTTTAATATCATGGTGGCACTGCGGCATTATGAGGACTATGTGCAGGCGGCGGCTAAGGCCGGGGCAGATCTCATTATTTCCGGGGCGGGGCTGCCGACGGAACTCCCCAGGCTGACAGAAGGTAGTCCGGTAAAGCTCGCGCCCATCGTTTCCAGTGCCCGCTCAGCAAACGTGATCCTGAAATTCTGGGACAGAAAGTATAACAGGGTGCCGGATCTGGTTGTGATCGAGGGACCGAAGGCGGGCGGACATCTGGGATTTACCGGAGAGCAGCTTGCGGATTATCTGGAGGGAGGCGCCGGCGATTACGATGAGGAGATCAAAAAGACCATCGCTGTCGTCAAAGAATATGAATCCCGCTATCAGATAAAGATTCCCGTTGCCATTGCGGGAGGGATCGGGAACAGGGAGCAGGCGGAGCATGCCTTCCTGCTGGGAGCGGATGCGGTCCAGGCGGCGACCAGATTTGTGACCACGGAGGAATGCGATGCGGATATCCGCTATAAAGAGGCCTACCTGCGCGCCGGGAAGGAGGACATTGTGATCGTGAAAAGCCCGGTGGGCATGCCGGGGAGGGCGATCTGCAATGCATTGATAGAAAGGGTAAACGCGGGAGAGAAGATACCCCACTCACCCTGCCACGGCTGTCTGCGGAATTGTGATCCGGCAAATATTCCCTATTGTATCACGGACGCGCTGATCAATGCGGCAAAAGGGGATGTGGAGCATGCGCTATTATTCTGCGGGGCCTATGCCTATAAGGCAGAGAAGCTGGAGACGGTGAAAGATGTGATAAATTCCCTGATATAGAAAAATATCTTTTGACCGGAACTGTATTTTATTGTATACTCATACCATCAGAAAATCAGGGGTTTTATGAAAAGGATGACAAAGAACAATGGAAGATGCATATAAAAAGATCAATGATATACTGGTCCGGCTGGTGAATGAGATCTGGGAGCTGGAAGCAAAGGCGATCATCACGGATGAATTCAGAGATATAACGAACAATGATATGCATGTGATCGAGGCGATCGGGCTGGAAGGCGGAAGAAATATGTCTTCAGTGGCAAAGAGGCTGAATATTACGGTGGGATCCTTGACCACGGCGGTCAATCACCTTGTAAAAAAACAGTATGTGGACAGAAGCCGCAGCGAGGAGGACCGGAGAGTGGTCCTGATCAGGCTGACGGAGAAGGGGATCGCGGCGTTTAAGCACCATGCGGAATATCACCGCCAGATGACGGAAGCGGTGCTGGAGAAGCTGGACGAGGAGGATATGCCGGTCCTGATGAAGGTGTTAGATGCGCTGAATGAATTTTTCAGGGGATATGGAAAGCAAAAATAAAAATTATGTCTTGCCAAAACCGCAAAAACCTATTATAATGAAATCTGTGTTCAGAAAGAATACAGGAATGCTGGAATAGCGCAGTCGGT